>JABAOH010163404.1_pt1 | contig 19011 bp, 18 predicted proteins | sample 7062181 | NCBI WGS metagenome assembly JABAOH01 (sample SAMN14538630, study PRJNA623070) | marine sediment metagenome | biome: marine biome [ENVO:00000428]; feature: marine pelagic biome [ENVO:01000023]; material: deep marine sediment [ENVO:00002113]; isolation source: pool of 5 deep marine... | reverse complement strand
GTTGTTATGAGGGGGCTGTTAGGTGTGCCAACACTCAATCTGTGGAGGATCCCGTTCGGAGGTGTAGGCGGTTTGCTCACCGAAGCGGTGAGACGCCCGGGCAACGTGATAGACCACCTGCTCGCTAGCGGGCGCCCGTTCTACCTGTGGCAGATGCTGTTCCCCGCCATCTTCGTTGTATGGCGGCGTCCGTCGGTGGCTCTGATCAGCGCTCTCGTCTTGACGACGAATATCCTCAGTACCTTCACCCCGCAGTTCCAGATTGAGTTCCACTACTCCCTGGTCGCAGTGCCGGCGATCGTCATCGGATCGGTCTGGGCGGTCGAGGTCGTAAAGCGTCACCGCGGTCTGGTTGTACTCGGTCTCGTGGTTGGATCTCTCTGGGCCTCATCACTCTGGGCGCCGATGCCGTGGTCTCGTGTTTCCCTGGCGGGGTGGCCACCAACCCACCCGGTGGCGGTCGCGGCGCAGGACATCGTTCGAGATATCCCCCCCGATGCAAGCGTTTCAGCTAGCCACGATCTGACTGCTCATCTTGCCCGGCGGACGGAGATCTACATGTTCCCGAATCCATTCAAGCTGGTCCTCTATGGCACTGACAGGACGAAAGAGGGAATCAGGCTTNNAAGTCGAGTTCGTGGTGTTACGGAATGATACGGCTCTACTGGCTGAACACGCCCACGTGTGGGAAGACGAGAAACACGCTTTCGAGCTACTGAGGTCGAATGATGAGTGGTCCCTCTACGTTCGAAGGTAAGGATTAGCACTCTCGCTCCTCCACGACCCAAGAGTTCTCACGAATCAGGCTATGGCACTACTCGGCCGCCCTCCCTACACTTCCGGCGAACGTCCGGGAGTTTGCTTCAGCGATGGCTGAGACCCTCTTATCTTTCGCAGGCCAGGACATGGCCATCGATCTTGGCACTGCCAACACCCTCGTCTACGTGCGGGGCAGTGGCATCGTGCTCAACGAGCCCTCCGTCGTCGCCATCAACTCCCAGAACCAAAAAGCCCTGGCGGTCGGCATGGACGCCAAGCGAATGATCGGACGCACCCCCGCCAACATCACCGCCATCCGCCCGCTTCGTGACGGAGTCATCGCCGACTTCGACATCACCGAGAAGATGCTCCGCTACTTCATCCAGAAGGTCCACAAGCGCAAGTGGGCGCGCCCGAGGATCGTCGTCTGCGTCCCGTCGGGCATCACACCGGTCGAGAGGCGCGCCGTCGAAGAAGCGGCGTACCACGCCGGGGCCCGTCGTGCCTACACGATCGAAGAGCCGATGGCGGCAGCGATCGGCTCGGGCCTTCCAATCGGCGAGCCCTCGGGATCCATGGTCGTGGACATCGGCGGCGGCACCACCGAAGTCGCGGTCATCTCTCTGGGCGGCATCGTCGTGTCCCGCTCGATTCGCGTCGGCGGCGACGAGCTCGATACCGCCGTCATCGACTGGGTCAAGAAGGAGCACAACGTGCTCGTGGGTGAGAGGACCGCCGAACAGCTCAAGATGGCGGTCGGTTCCGCTTGGCCATACCCGGACGAGCCTTCGGCCGAGGTGAGGGGCCGAGACCTGGTCACCGGGCTCCCCAAGACGATCCTTCTGTCCAGTCAGGAGGTACGGGAGGCGATCGAGGAGCCCACTCAGGCAATCGTCGACGCCGTCAAGTTCACCCTGGACAAGACGCCGCCGGAGCTCGCCGCCGACATAGTGGAGCGGGGAATCGTGATCACCGGCGGAGGAGCCTTGTTGGTTGGTCTGGACCATCGCCTTGCGCATGAGACGGGCATGCCCATCGTGACCGCGGCCAAACCGCTGCAGTCGGTGGTGCTTGGCTCGGGGAAGTGCCTCGAGGAGTTTGACGCCTTGCACCAGGTGCTGGTGTCTTCCGCTCGACCGTGATCCTCGAACCCACCACAGCCAATGCTGAGTAGAGAGCCCGGCGACCGCACCCTCCCCACCCTGATAACTCTCCTCGTTGTGGGTGTGCTCCTGATGACCTTCGACGTCAGGCTGTCCGGTGGCGGAATCGTCGGTGTGATGCGGACCGGTGTCCAGGCAATCGTGAACCCCCTTCAGCAGGCCGCCTCCCACGTCGTCAATCCGGTCGCCGACATGATCGACTCCCTTTCGAACGTGGCCACCCTTCGGGAGGAGAACGGTTTGCTTCGTAAGCAGCTTGCCGAGGCAGACGCTGCCCTCATCGCGGTCCAGGACCAGCTGGCCCGGCTCGAGCTGCTGGAACAGCTCTACGAGTTGGAGGAGGCCGGGACGGAGTTGGGACGGACTGTCGCCAACGTGATAGGCCGCCCCGACCAGGTCGCCCTGATCATCGACAAGGGAACGGCCGACGGTGTCGCCGTAGGCCAGCCGGTGATAGACACCAACGGCTTCGTGGTGGGGAGCGTCAAGACTGTGACCGCCGGAAGCGCGACCGTCGTGCCGATAACTGCTGGCCCCGAGGGACTGACCGTTCTCGTCGGAGATCAGATCGGCATCCTCCTGCCGCAGATCGCCTCCGACCTGATGCGCCTCGAGATACTCGACGCCAGATCTCCCGTCCTCGCCTCCGACCGGGTCAACACTTCCGCCGCCTCCGTGAGGTTCCCCGCAGGGCTCCCGGTAGGAGAGGTGCTCTACGACGCGGCGCCCAGCGTCGACGCGCTGACGACGATTGTCGTCCCCTTCAGCAGTCCCGACACCCTCCGCATCGTCGTCGTTCTGGCGTGGCCTCCCGATCCGATAGACGCGGCCACCGGGACCGACGCCGGGAACGGAGACGGTTGATGCGCTTCCGCAGCTATCTGATCATCGCGACCGTTGTTCTCGTCTCGCTGGTGCTGCAGACCACGCTGATCAGCCAGATCAGCTTCGTCACTCCCGACCTGGTGCTCCTCTTCGTGATGCTCCTGGGGCTGACCCGCATGCGGCCCGAGGTGGTGCTCGGGGTTGCCTTCGCCTCCGGAGTCGTGGTCGACCTGGTCGGTTCGTCGCTCGTGGGGCTCCGGGCCATCGTCTTCACGCTCGTGGCCTTCGCAGCGATCAGGACCAAGGAGCGTGCCGAGGTGGGCCGGTTCTTCACTGCCCTCTGGGCCGGGGTGCTCACACTGTTCGGGATCGCTCTTCTCATGATCGTCGGCACTCTGTTTGGCCAGGCCAGCATCATGGGCTCTGAGGTCTGGGCGCGCCTGCTCTGGGTGCCGCTGTCGAACTTCGTCCTTGCGGCCCTGGTAGCGCCTCTGTTCGTGAGGCTCATCGACCGTGACACGACAGCGTTCCGCTTCACATGAAGTTCGCGGTCCGCCTCGGGGTTCTCGGCCTCGCCTTCGTTGTGATGTTCTCGGTCATCGGGCTGAGGCTCTGGTTCGTCCAGGTTGCCGAGGGTCCAGCCATCGCACGGGCCGCAGAGGAGCAGACCTGGATCGTCAAGACCACGCACGCACCCAGAGGACCGATCTTCGACCGCAACGGCGTCCTTCTCGCCACCAGCAGGCTGGTCCCGGCTGTCTGGGTCGATCGCACCTTCGTCCAACCCGAGCAGCGGGAGGACCTGGTGCAGAGACTGTCAGCGATTCTCGACGTCGACCCGTCCACGCTGGACATGATGTACGAGGAGGCCCAGGTCAATGGCCGCTTCCAGATAGGAACTGTTTCAGCCGAGCTCGCCTATCAGATAAGCGAGTCACTCGACCAGCTCCCCGGCGTTGAGATCGTCAAGGTCCCCGAGCGGGTCTATCTGTCCGGCCCCACCCTTGCCCATGTGATCGGTCACCTCGGATTGCCCAACCCCTCAGACCTCGAGGCGAAGCCCGACCTGGATCCGACCCTGAGAATCGGCCAACTCGGAGTGGAGAAGCAGTACGACGAGTACCTCCAGGGGTCATCGGGCGTTGTCGAGTATCGGGTGAGGCGCGGCGAGATCATCGACCAGCGGCCTCCGGTTGAGCCCTCGATCGGAGAGACACTCGAGCTCACCATCGACCTCGAACTCCAACAGCTCGTCGAGCTGGCGCTCGAGGAGGGGATCGCTCTGTCCAACTCGGTGAAGGATTCCCAGCGGGCGGCCGGTGGCGATGTGTTCTCGGTGACCAAGCGAGCCGCCGCGGTCGTGATCGACGTTCGCAGCTTCGAGATCCATGCCATTGCCTCGGTTCCCGACTTCGACCCGCAGCTGTTCGTTCCCAATATCGACCAGGACTCGTTCGAGGCTCTCAACGCGGACCAGGTGTTCAACAACCTTGCCATCTCCGGCCTCTACCCGCCGGCGTCGACGTTCAAGGCGATCACCTACACCGTGTTCGAGGAAGAGGGCCTTCCGCTTCCGGAAGAGATCGAGGGCGTGGACACGGCCAACCGGCGAGTCGACTGCGACGGCGAGCTGGAACTGCCCGACCTGGCCGATGGGTCCGCTCAGGTGAAACGCGACTGGTACTACGGCCGGAACGACTACGGATGGCAGGACATTCATGGCGCCCTCACCATCTCCTGCAACATCTTCTTCTGGAACATCGGTCTCGGTGCCTGGAACGCCCGAGCGGTCATCGGTGAGAACGTTCTCCAGGACTGGGCCAAGGGCCTCGGGTACGGGTCGGCGACCGGAGTCGACCTGGCCAACGAGGCAGGGGGAGTCGTGCCCACCCGGGAGCTGTTCGAGGAGTGGAAGCAGTACCAGATCGAGAATCCCGACCAGCCACCTCGGCTCCATCCCAGCCGTCTCGAGCTGGGAAGCCCCTTCTTGGGCGGAGATCTCATGGACTTCGCCATCGGCCAGGGGGCTTTCACGGCAACCCCGCTCCAGGTGGCCGTCTCCTATGCCGCCTTGGTCAACGGCGGACTCGTCATGGAGCCCCGGGTGGTGCGACGGGTGGTCGACGCCGAAGGGAGGCTCGTTCACAGGGTCGAGTCCCCGGTCATGGCCACCATCGACATCGACGAACAGACTCGAAGTGCCCTGCTCACGGATCTGAACAGGGTGGTTCGGTTCGGGACGGCCAGTTCGGCATTCGCCGACTTCGGCGACGGACTCGACCGAATCGGTGGCAAGACGGGAACCGGGCAGACTTCTGCCAACAGGGACAACCACGCCTGGTTCGTGGGCGTGGCCCCTCTCGACAGCCCGCGCTTCGTGGTCGTGGTGCTCATCGAGGAGGGCGGCTCCGGAGGTCAGATCGCAGCACCCGTCGCCCGGCACATCCTCCAGTATCTGATGGGCAACGAGCCCACCGCCATCACCGAAGGCCAGGAGGCGGACTGATGACCCTCATGACCCGCCTCCGCGAAGTCGCCGTCATACGACGCAACAACAGCCCGGACCGAATCCTCTTCGGGACGATGCTGGCCCTGTCCGCGTTCGGCCTGCTGATGATCTACTCGGCGACCCGCAACTCGGGCACCTTCTCGATGGAGCGGCAGATGATCTTTGTCGCTGCCGGCCTGATCATCTATCTGATCGCATCGAACATCGACTACCGGGAGTACCGGGGCATCGTTCCGATGGCGGCTGTCGTGACGATCATCCTTCTGCTCACCGTGTTCCTGTTCGAGCCGGTCAACGGTGCGCGCCGATGGATTCCCCTGGGACTGTTCAAGCTGCAGCCGGCCGAGTTCGCCAAGGTCGTCGTCATTGTCGTGCTGGCCGGGCTTCTGGCTCCTGCCAGCCGGGACGACTCCGGCGATAGGCCAGTCACATGGAAGAAGGTGGGCCAGGCCCTGCTCATAGCCTTGGTCCCGGCGTTCCTGATCTATGTCGAGCCCGACCTGGGCACGACTCTCGTGTTCGGCTTCATCCTCTTTGTCATGCTCTTCGTCGCTGGTGCCACCTGGCGACATCTGGTTGCTCTCGGAGGGCTCTCGGTTGCCGTCGTGGCCGCTCTGCTCCAGTTCGGCCTGCTGAGCGCATATCAAATGGCTCGCCTCCAAGTCCTCTACGACCCGACCGTGGACCCCCAGGGCATCGGCTACAACCTCAGACAGTCGAAGAACGCCATCGGGTCGGGTCAGGTGTTCGGCAAGGGCCTCTTCGCCGAAGGAACCTTCACCGACTTCGAGTATGTGCCGGAGCAAGAGACCGACTTCATCTTCACGGCGGTGGCAGAGCAGCTCGGGCTGGTGGGCGGTCTGGTGGTGCTCGCCGCCTTCGCCATCCTCGCCTGGCGGCTCCTGGTCATCTCGGCCAACTCGAGGGACCGGTTTGGCGCGTTGATCACTGCCGGCATCGCAGCCATGTTCATGTTTCACGTGTTCATCAACGTGGGGATGACCATTGGCATCATGCCGGTGACGGGGCTGCCGCTCCCGTTCCTCAGCCAGGGCGGCTCGTTCTACATGGCGATGGCTCTGGCGCTGGGCATCGCCAACTCGGTTTGGCTGCAGAGAACCCCGGTGCCGGGGGAGCACCAGCTGACGTAGCTCGGCTGAAGCCGAGCGGTAGTAAGTAGTAGGTAGCAAGTATCAGGACCTCGCGACTCCTGCTACCTGATACTTGATATCTGATTCTGCTCGCGGAGCGAGCTCACTACTCTCCCGTGCCATGTACAGGCGGAGCACCGACGGGTGGGTAGAGGTCATATGCGGCCCCATGTTCAGCGGTAAGAGCGAGGAGCTGATCAGACGCGTGACCCGCTCCCAGCTGGCTCGCATCCCGGTCCAGGTGTTCAAGCCGGCCCTCGACGACAGATACGCCGACGAGCAAGTGGTGTCCCACTCGGCTCTGAGGGTCTCGGCCCGGCCCGTGGAGGACTCGCTCGACCTGCTCAAGTCGATCAACTTCGACACCGAGGTCATCGGCATCGACGAGGGCCAGTTCTTCGATGACGGTCTCGTCGAGATAGTCGACAATCTTGCTGCCACCGGCAAGCAGGTCATCGTCGCCGGCCTCGACACTGACTACCTGCGCCGCCCGTTCGAGCCGATCCCTGCCCTGTGCGACCGGGCCGAGTACCTGACCAAGATGCTCGCCGTGTGCCACCGGTGCGGTGGTCCCGCCCTCTACACCCAGCGCATCGTCAACTCCGACGATCTCGTCGTCCTCGGGGCCCAGGACGCCTATGAGGCCAGGTGCCGGATGTGCTACGACCCGACCGAGGCCGAGCAACCCGCCCTGGGATTTGACGGATAGGGGAAGTCCGGGTCGTCTGGTAACCTGACCCTGTCCGCTGATCGCGGCGTTCCCAGTTATTCGGAGCGTTCCTGCTGATGACAGCCACGATTCTCGAGTCTTCACACGTAAATCACCACTCCTCGTCAGGGGAGGGTCTGTCCCAGCGTCAGCCGGCTCACTGTCTTGCCGGCCCGATGTCCCCCAGGAATTGGACACACCGGGCCCCGTCTGTATCGAGTTCTCAGAGGAGTGACAACACATGGCTCTGTTTCGCAAAAAGGGCCCACAGGTCGTCAGAAAGTCCACATCCGAAGGAGTCGTCGAAGAGCGGAAGACTCTTCGGGTAAAAGGGCAGAAGGTCGAGGTCAGAAGGGTTGAAGGCCCTTCCGCCCACCGCAAGCCCAAGCAGGATCGGCGCAAGTCGGGGGGCAGGTCGCGCGGTAGCGTCGCCACATCACGCACCCGGACGCGCCGTCCCGTCGAGGAAGAGATCATTGTCCCCCCCGAATCGGCGCGGAAGCAGATGCTGGTCAGCGTCAACCGCAACCAGACCCAGATCGTCATCCTGGAGGGCCCGGTGCTGGTCGAGCACTACGTCGCCCGACAGGACGAGGGCTCCGTTGCCGGGAACATCTACCTGGCTGTCACCCGCAACGTCCTGCCCGGGATGGAGGCCGCCTTCCTCGACTTCGGCGTCTCCAAGAACGGCGTGCTGTACGCCTCGGACGTGGCCACACCCGAAGGCAGCAAGAAGGGACCCAACGGTCGGTCGCAGCGCCGGATCGAAAACGTCCTCAAGGAGGGTGACGACGTCCTGGTCCAAGTGACCAAGGACGCAATGGGAGCCAAGGGAGCCCGTCTCACCGGCATTCCGTCCCTTCCCGGCCGGTACTTGGTTCTCGTGCCCGACTCGGACAGTGTCGGGATCAGCCGCCGGCTTCCCGATGCGGATCGCACCCGTCTTCGCGACATCATCAACAAGGTGAGGCCGGCGGGGTTCGGGGTGATCGTGCGGACGGCAGCCCTCCACGCCTCCGCAGAAGAGTTGGCGGCGGACATCTCCCGCCTGCAGAGGGAGTGGTCCCGCATCCAGCAAGCTTCCCAGGATGCCAAGGGCCCGAAGCTGATCCATGAGGAGCCCGAGCTGCTCATCAAGGTGATCAGAGAGCACTTCACGGCAGACTTCCGCAAGCTACTCATCGACGATCGGGCTGCCCACGAGAGGGTGCTGTCCTACCTTCAGTCGACGGCCCCGGACCTGGTTTCCAAAGTCCATCTCTACGAGGATCCCATCGGGCTCTTCGACCGCTACCACGTCGAGGACCAACTCAAGAAGGCCCTCGACCGGAAGGTGTTCCTCCCTTCGGGCGGCCACCTCGTCATCGACCGGACCGAGGCTCTGACGGTGATCGACGTCAACACCGGCAAGTTCGTCGGCTCGAACAAACTCGAGGACACCGTTCTCCAGAACAACCTCGAGGCCGCCGAGGAGATCGGCCGTCAGCTCCGGCTCCGCGACATCGGCGGCATCATCGTCATCGACTTCATCGACATGGAGTCGGTGGCCAACCAGCAGAGAGTGCTGCGGCTGCTCAAGGAGACGCTTGCCCGGGACAAGACCCGGACTCAGGTGTTCGAGGTTTCCCACCTCGGTCTGGTCGAAATGACCAGGAAGAACGTGTCCGCCGGTCTTCTCGAGCAGTTCTCCACGAAGTGCGACCACTGTGCGGGCCGCGGCGTGATAATCGAAGAGTCCTTCCGCCCCAAGACAGCCGCAATCGACACGGCGAGTTATGACGCAGAAGCCTGAGTGACCCGGGGGGCCCCGCTCGCTGTACGATCTTGGCTCAGGAGCGAACCAGCAGTATCATCTGGGCGTTCCCCCTTTTCGGAAGAGGTTTCGTCATGTACGCCATCATCCGCGCCGGCGGCAAGCAGGCCAAGGTGCAGTCCGGTGATGTCATCGATATCGAGCGGGTCAAGTCCGGTGAGGACAAGCTGACCTTCGCCCCGCTGCTCGTCGTGGACGACAAGGGCAATGCGGTGTCGGATCGCGCCACCTTGGCCAAGTCAAGCGTCACCGCCAAGGTGCTGGGGGAGGCGGCCGGTCCCAAAGTGGATATCTTCAAGTACAAGAACAAGAGCGGCTACCGGCGCCGCCAGGGCCACCGTCAGAAGTACACCCGCATCGAGATAACCGGGATCAAGTTGCCCGGGGCCACCAAGAAGAAGGCTGCGGCCAAGAAGCCGGCCGCTTCCGAAGAGGAGTAGAGATGTCAAAGACCAAAGCAGGCGGTTCGTCCAAGAACGGTCGGGAGTCACATGCCAAGCGGCTGGGACCGAAGGTGTTCGACGGCGAGTTCGTCAATGCCGGCGCAATCCTGGTGCGCCAGCGCGGAACCCGGATCCATCCCGGAGACAACGTCGGCAGGGGAAGCGACGACACGCTCTTCGCCACCTCGGCCGGCACTGTCAAGTACGCGGTGAGGGCAAACAGGCGCCTGGTCTCGGTCGACCCCGAGTAATCCTCCGAGCGCGTGCGGCTGAGAGCGCTGCACCCGCCCGATAGCTTGACCACGACATGTTCGTTGATCGCGTCCGGGTGAACCTGCGCGCCGGGAATGGCGGAGCGGGCGTCGTCTCCTTCGTCAGGGCCAAGGGCAAGCCCAAGGGAAAGCCCACCGGTGGCAACGGTGGCAACGGAGGCTCGGTGATCCTCAGGGCCGACCCGTCCGTCGCAACCTTGCTCCGTTACAAGCGGAACCCCCACCACCAGGCCGGGCACGGCCGACACGGGGAGGGCGACCTTCGCCACGGAAGGGCTGGGGAGGATCTGGTGTTGCCGGTTCCGCTCGGAACTGTTGTCTCCGATGACGAAGGCACCATCCTCGCCGACCTCGTGGAAGCAGGCCAAGAAGTCACGGTCCTCCAGGGCGGGCGTGGCGGACTCGGCAATGCCGCATTCGTCGGTCCGGCCCACCGTGCCCCCGGTGTCGCCGAGCAGGGCGAGTACGGGCCGTCCCACTGGTTCGTCATCGAGCTGAAACTGCTCGCCGACGCCGCCCTGATCGGTTTCCCCAACGCCGGGAAGTCGACCTTCATCTCCCGTGTCTCGGCCGCCAAGCCGAAGATCGCCGACTATCCGTTCACGACCCTCGAGCCCAACCTGGGCGTGGTCAGTTTCGACGACCGCGAGTTCGTGCTCGCCGACATTCCCGGCCTCATCGAGGGGGCGGCCGACGGCAAGGGCCTCGGGCACGAGTTCCTCCGCCACACCGAGCGGGCCCGGGTTCTGGTAGTCCTGCTGGATCCGTCGGAAACCCAGGCGGCGTCCATTTCCGAGCAGCTCGCCGTCCTCGAAGCAGAGATCGCCGGCTACTCGCCGGAACTGGCGGCCAGGCCACGGCTGGTGATCACCAACAAGATCGATCTCGGCGTCGAGCCGCTGGAAGGATCGATGCCAGTGTCAGCCCTCACCGGGGCGGGGCTCACCGAGGCCCTACACGCCATCGCCGACCTGGTCGACCAGGCGGAGAGGGAAGCCCCGGAGCGGCGCGGGTACGTCCTCCACCGACCGCTAGGGGAGTCCTACGCGCTGAAGCGGGAGGGCGACGCATGGCGGATCGAGGGCCGCGCAGCCCAACGCGCCATCCGCTTTGCCGACCTCACCCTGGACGAGGCGGCCGACATGGCGGCCAGGCGCCTCGCCCGGATGGGCGTCGACGACGCCCTGGTGGCCGCAGGGGCCCAGGAGGGCGACGAGGTCCGCATCGGGGACTTGTCGTTCGAGTTCCACCATGAAGAGGAGTAGGGCCTAGCGTCTCCACAGGTCCTTGGTCAACAGCACCAGCACGGGGAAGATCTCGAGCCGCCCGACGATCATCAGGCTGGACAGCAGCCACTTGGCCAGGGCGGGCAAGCCGGCGTAGTTCCCCATCGGGCCGACGTCACCCAGCCCGGGCCCGATGTTTCCGATCGAGGCCGCCACCGCCGAGGTGGCGGTCACCAGGTCGAGTCCCTCGGTCAGGTTGGCGTCGATGAAGGCGAGGAGGAACGTCGAGGTCATGAAGAGGAACATGTAGAAGAGGAAATACGACTGGACGGCCTCGATGACGGGGTCCGTCACCCGCTTCCCGCCGAAGCGGGTGACGAAGACGCCACGCGGGTGCACCAGGCGCCTCAGGTCCGCGTATGCGGCCTTGCTCAAGACCCCGATGCGGAATGTCTTTATGCCTCCGGCGGTGGAGCCTGCCATCCCGCCCAGGNNTGATGAGAAGGGCGGGGCGCCAGGCCCCGAAGTCGGCGGACGCATAACCCGTGGTCGTCACCAGCGAGATCGCGTTGAAGGCCGCTTCCCTGATCGCGGCGGAAGCCGTCTTGTCCCCCAGCGGGAAGAGGAGCCCTCCGGCGACGAGGACGACGGCGGCGAGGATGATGAGGACGTAGAGCCTGAACTCCGAGTTCCTCCAGTACTCCCTCGGTTTCGACCAAGCCCGGAAGTGGAGGGCGAACGAGACTCCGGCGATGAACATGAACGCAGTGATCACCCATTGGGTGTAGGGGCTGAAAGACATCATCGAGTCCGACTCGGTGCCAAATCCCCCCGTCGACATGGTGGTCAGCGAGTGGATCACGGCCTGGAAGCCGCTCATGTCCCCGATCCAGAGCATGAAGACCTCGAGCAGTGTGATGGCTGCGTACAGCGCCCACAGCCTCTTGGCCGTCTCCTGGAACCGGGGAGTGAGGCGATCGGGCGTCGGGCCCGGTGCCTCTGCGCGCGCCAGCTGCATCCCCCCGGTGCCGAGGAAGGGGAGGATGGCGACACCGAGAACGATGACCCCCATGCCTCCCAGCCACTGGGTGAGTGCCCGCCAGAAGGCGATTCCCCTGGGAAGCGTCCCCGGGTCCTCGAGGATCGAGGCGCCCGTCGTCGTGAACCCGGACGCCGTTTCGAACACGGCGTTTGATATGTCGGGGATCGCACCGGTGAGGAGATATGGGAGGGCGCCGAAGATCGAGAAGACGAACCACGCCAATCCGACCGTGGTGAATCCCTGCTTGACGTTTATGGAAGTCGGCCTGCGCACCAGCATCCGGGTCCCCAAGCCAAATGCTGCGGTGATCCCAGCCGCGAGGGCGATCAGAAGAGCGACGTCCCACTCGCGATAGATGGCGGACACTGCTGCAGCCGACGCCATGGCCACGGCGATGAACAGCTGCACCGAGCCGAGCACGTATGCGACCGTCTTCAGGAGGCTGAACGCCGGCGCCTGGACTGGCCGCGACGACTTGGAGGTCATGCCGTGAAGAGAGCCACGGACTCTTCTATGTCTCTCGGAAGTGCGAAGAAGATGATGTGGTCGCCTGCCCTCACCATGGTCGAGCCGTCTGGAACGAAGGTAGTGCCGTTGCGGGAGATGCCACCGATGACGACGCCGACAGGCAGGTTGAGATCCATGAGGCTCTTGTTGGCGGCCTCGGATTCGGGCTCCACCTCTATCTCGATCGCCTCTGCGTCGGTGTCGGAGAAGGTGGCCACCTGCTCGACCTGACCCTGGCGGACGAACCTCAGAATGGCGCTGGCCGCCATGAGCCTCGACGACACGGCGGCGTCGATGCCGAGGCCGGACAGGAGTCCGACATAGGCGATCCGATTGAACCGCGAGATAGCCATCCCGGCACCGCTCGCCTTGGCAACCAGGCAGCCCAGCAGGTTCACCTCGTCCCACCCGGTCAGGCCTATGGCCACATCCTTCGGTCCGAGGTCGAGCTCGCTCAGCACGTCGGGGTCTGTCGGATCTCCGCATATCACGAGGGCGGCAGAGTGTTGGGAGGCGAGGTGGCTGCACCGATCGACATCCCCGTCAATCAGCACGACGTCGAGTCCCGCATCGGCCATGGCGTCGGCGGTGAGCTCGGCGAGCCTCGTTCCGCCCATGATGATCGCCCGCTCCAGGTTCTTCCGCTTGAGCCCCAGCATCCGGATGGCGTCGGATACCCGTTCTTCGGTGGTCATGACCAGGGCGTGATCTCCGGCGCGGACGATGGTGTCGCCGTGGGCGACGATGGTTCGGCCGTCGCGGACGAGGGCGGCGACCACCCACCCCCATTCGGCCTGCCGGAAACGCAGCTCGCGCAGAGGTCCATGGGTTAGAGGGGCGTTGGGTGCGACCAGGCCGCCGACCATCACGAGCTGCCCGTCGGCGAAGTGAATCAGCTCACTGGCACCGCCCAGGCCGACGACTCCCACCAGCTCCTCGGCGGCGGTAGCCGAAGGGTCGATCACGACGTCAACGCCGAGACGATCGGCNNAGCAGGCGAGAACGTTGGCACCGTCGGAATTGGAGACCGCAATCAGAAGGTCTGCCTTCTCGGCTCCGGCCTCCTCGAGGATGTGTGAGCTTGCTCCGTTTCCATGGAGGACGAGCGCGTCTATGCCCTCCTGGAGTTGGGCGGCGCGTGCCCCGTCATCCTCTATGACGACGACGTCCTGGCCCTCAGAAGACAGGCGTTCGGCGAGGTAGGAGCCGACCGCCCCCGCCCCCACGATGATTATCCTCATGGCTGTCTCGTTCGGTTCGGCACAGAAATCAAAGGCTAACTACGCACCGAGCATTTCATGCGCCGAACGGTTCCAAATCTGGCGGCTCTTACAATGGGCGGCGTCCTTCCAGGAGATAGATGAAATTCGAAAGCCCGGGGGCCGTGGCCGATGCGCTGAGGTCCGCCGATTATCTGCCCGACGAGCGGATTGCCCAGGTGGTGTTTCTCGCCGATCGCCTCGACAAGCCGGTCCTGGTCGAAGGCCCAGCCGGGGTTGGCAAGACCGAGCTCGCCAAGTCCATGGCGGCGGTGACGGGCCGCGACCTGATCCGACTCCAGTGCTACGAAGGTCTCGATGAGGCCAAGGCTCTCTACGAGTGGAACTACAAGAAGCAGCTGCTGCGCATCCAGTCGGAGGTCGACCAGGACTGGGACGCCATCAGTCATGACATCTTCTCCGAGGAGTTTCTCCTGACCCGCCCGCTTCTCGAAGCGATCAGGTCGCCCGAGCCCGTTGTCCTTCTCATCGACGAGGTCGATCGGGTCGAGGTCGAGACCGAGGCGCTCCTGTTGGAGATCCTGTCCGACTTTCAAGTGTCCATCCCCGAGCTCGGCACCATGAGCGCGCAGACCCAGCCCCTTGTGTTCCTGACCTCGAACAACACCCGGGAGCTGAGCGAAGCCCTCAAGCGGCGCTGTCTGTTCCTCCACATCGACTACCCGACGCCGGATCGAGAGGTGGAGATACTCAGCGCCCGTGTCCCCGACCTCAGCGAGCACCTGGCGGCCCAAGTGGCCCGTGTCGCCCGATCGGTACGAAACCTCGACCTCAAGAAGGCGCCTTCGGTGTCGGAGACAATCGATTGGGCCCGCACCTTGCTCGCCCTCTCCATCGACGAGGTCGACGAGGAAGTGCTCGGCGACACCTTCCACGTTCTGCTCAAGTACCAGACCGACATCGAGAAGGCGGCCAAGGAGCTGACGTCCAGCCCCCAGGGCTGACAGCCCGATGATCGGCTTCCTGACCGGGTTCGTCGATGAGGTCCGCGAGGCCGGGGTGCCGGTCTCGATGGTCGAGGCAATCGACGCCATGCAGGCGGTCGAGAAGATCGACATCGGGGACCGGGTTGCGCTCCGCGAGACACTGCGGGCGACGATGGTCAAGAACCTCCGTCACGAGCGGGCCTTCGACCTTGCATTCGACGTCTACTTCTCGACGCTGCCCTCTCAGGGGCACGACGGGACAGACGAGCCAGCAGAGCAGGCTCCGGGAGCAATTGACCCACTACCGCCGTCCGACCGGGAAGACTTCGATCTGGACCAGCTCCTCGCCTCCCTTCTCGGCGCTCTGGAGGGGCTAGACGACGAGGGGATCCGACGGGCGGCCCGAGAGGCGGTCGACCGGCTCGCCGGAATGGAGCCCGGCAGGCCGGTCGGGGGCACCTACTACTTGTATCGAACATTGCGACGCCTGGACATCGAGTCCATCGAGTCCCAACTGATCGAGGCCTTGCTCGGCGACGCCGATCTCTCCGAGTTGGAGCAGCGGCTGCTTCGTGAAGAGGTGGAGCACAGAATCGGGATGCTCCGAGCCGAGATCCAGGACGAGATCCGGCGCCGCCTGGTGGCCGACCGCGGTCGGGAAGCGGTGGCCCGGACACTCAGGCGCCCCCTCATAGAGGACGTGGACCTGATGCATGCGACCTCTGCGGAGCTAGCCGAGATGGAGGCGGCGATCGGCCCGCTGACCCGGAAGCTGGCTGCCCGTCTTGCCCGGAGGCGCAAGAAGCGTGAGGGACGCCTCGACTTTCGGCGAACCGTGCGCCGGTCTCTGGCAACCGGGGGCGTGCCGGCAGACCCCCAGTTCAGACACCCGCGCCCTCATCGTCCCGAGGTCTGGCTCCTCTGCGACATTTCGGGCTCGATGGCCACGTTCTCGAGGTTCACCTTGCAGTTCACCCACGCCATGTCCACCCACTTCTCCAGACTGCGGATCTTCGCATTCGTCGACACCATCGACGAGGTGACCGACTACTTCGGCCCGGGCATCGACTTCGGTTCTGCGGTCGGCCGGATCACCACCGAGGCCGAGGTGGTCTGGCTCGACGGCCACTCCGACTACGGGAACTCGTTGGAGACCTTCGTCACCCGGTACGCCCCGCAACTGAGCCCACGCACGACGGTCATCATCACAGGAGATGCCCGCAACAACTATCGCCCTCCTCGGGACGAGTCGCTCAAAGCCGTTGCCGACAACTCCCGGGGTCTTGTCTGGCTCAATCCCGAGCCCCGGGCCTATTGGGACACTGGAGACTCGACAATGTCGCACTATGCCCGGCATTGCACATCGGTCCACGAGGTGCGAACGCTCCGCCAGCTCGAGTCCTTTGTCGAAAACCTCACATTGCCCGCCCGCCGGGCGACCCAGAATTCCTAAACCTCAAGGCAGTTCCTGCCGATTAACCCCCAATTGCACCCGTCTGTTCGGGTCACGACCGAGGTAAACCAAGAAATGGGCTCACGAATACTCGTTGTTGAGGACTCAGCCGTCATTCGGCGGCTGATCGAAGTCTGCCTGCGCGCTGCTGACCTCGAGATCGTCACCAGGGAAGACGGAAAGACCGGCCTCAAGGCGGTCGGATCCGAATCCCCCGACTTGGTGGTTCTCGACATCGGGCTTCCAGGGATGGATGGCTGGGAGGTCCTGGACCGAATCCGCAGCGACGAGACCACTTCCGACATACCCGTCGTCGTTCTCACGGCACACGCCGAAGAGGAGTCGAGGCGGAGGGCCAACGAAGGCGGAGCCGACGCTTTCGTGACCAAACCCTTCCAGCCGAACGACTTCCGATCCACGGTTCTCTCCCTGCTCGACTGACTTAGCTCGAAACGCGCTCGTCGGTATCCTCCCGGCGGTGACGAACGAAACCCTCCTCCCATCGTTCATCGGCGCGCCGGTGCAGAGACGGGAAGACCCTTCGCTCATAACGGGGACGGCCCGCTACGTCGAGGACATCGCGCCTCAGGGCACACTCCACCTGGCCCTGGTCAGATCCCCTCTTGCCCACGCCGAAGTACTGGAAATCGACGTGTCAAGCGCGAGGGAAGCGCCCGGCGTGTGGGCGGTCATCACCCCCGAGGACGTCGCCGATGTCCGCATGCCGCCACGGCCCAATCCGGAACGCAACGTGCCGCGCCGGTTTCCGCTGGTCCAAGGGCGCGCTCTGATGCCGGGCGACCCGCTCGTAGCAGTCGTCGCCGAGTCGGCCGCACAGGCCCGGGACGCCGCCGAACTCGTCTTCGTCGACTACGAGCCTCTCGATGTCGTCGGTGATGTCGACGAGGCGGTCGATGCTCCCCCCATCCATGAAGGCTTCGACTCCAACGTGGCCTACGACCGAACCAAGGGGGACAGGGAGGCGTTCGAGTCGACGCCAGGCGACATCCGCCTCTCCGGCGTCGTCGAGCATCCCAGGGTGGCACCCGCTCCGATGGAAAACCGGGCGATCCTGGCCGAGTGGAAAGAGGACGGCTTGACAGTCCACCTGTCGTCCCAGGCGCCTCAGCTGATGCAGAGACAGCTGGCGTCGGACTTCGGAATGGTCCAATCCGATGTGCGGGTGATCACCCCGTATGTGGGTGGCGGGTTTGGCTGCAAGTTCGACCTCGCCGAGGAGGACTATCTGACGGTGATCGCAGCCCGAATGACGGGGCGCCCGGTGCGCTGGACCGAGTCACGACGGGAGCACCTGTTGACCACTGGCCACGGCCGTGCCCAGCGCCACCGCTACGAGATCGTCGCCGACGACGACGGGACGATCAAGGCCCTATGGGTGGACAGCCTGATCGACCTCGGCTGCCGGCACCGATACCTGTCTTTCATGGAGATCACGCCCCGCATGGGCACGGGCAACTATGTGATACCCCAGTACGGGTGGCGAATGAGAGGGGTGTGGACCAACCGGGCACCTCGAGGCATCTACCGCGGCGCCGGGCGGCCCGAGGCGACGCTGACCATCGAGCGAGCCGTAGACGCAGTGGCCAGGGCCACGGGTCTCGACCCTGCCGAAGTTCGTCGGCGCAATTTCATCCAGCCCGACCAGTTCCCCTACCACTCGTCGGGCGGGCCGGAGGCCAATGGTTACAAGTACGACACGGGCGAGTACGAAAAGACCCTCGACAAGCTTCTGGAGGTGGCCGACTACCAGGGACTCCGACGGGAGCAGGCGGCGGCCAGAGAAGAAGGGCGACTCGTCGGGCTGGGACTGGCGGCCTATGTCGAAGTCTGCGGGTTCGAGAACTGGGGGGCGGCCAGGGCCCAGGTCAACTCCGATGGGTCCGTCAGCGTCTTCGTCGAGACGCTCGACCAGGGCCAGGGGCACAGGACCTCGTACGCTCAACTGGTGGCATCGGTCTTGGGCCTGGACATCTCGCAGGTCAAGATCGAGCAAGGGGACAGCGCGACATCACCCTACGGCTGGGGAACATCCGGGTCGCGCTCGATCGCTCAAGGGGGTTCGGCCAGCTATGCCGTGGCGAGCAAGGTCGCCGACAAGGCAAAGCGGATAGCAGCCCATCTCCTCGAGGCTTCCCACGAGGACATCGTCCTCGCTGGGGGCAAGGCGAGCGTCGCCGGAACCGACGTCGGCGTGAGCTGGCGGGAGGTGGTTTCGGCTGCGATGAGGGGCAATGTCCCCGATGGCCTCACCCCCGGTCTCGATGAGGAGATCCATCTCAGGTCGGGAGGTCTCAACTTCCCCTATGGCATGCACCTGGCAGTGGTCGAGGTCGATCCGGACACCGGTGCTACACGCCTCGATCGGATGTGGGCCGTCGACGATGCCGGGAACATCATCAACCCGATGCTGGCAGAAGGCCAGCGCCACGGCGGGCTGGCCCAAGGGATCGGCCAGGCGATGTGGGAGCAGGTCGAATACGACGAGGACGGCAACCTGGTCACATCCTCGCTCATGGACTACCTGATCCCAACGGCGGCGTCGATGCCCTCCTTCGGGCTCGACTCCACCGTGACGACGACACCAACCAATCCGCTCGGGGCGAAGGGGATTGGCGAGGCGGGTGCCATCGGGTCGACTCCGGCCGTGCTCAACGCAGTCTCCGACGCTCTCGACGGTGCCGACGTCCAGATTCCCGTCACGCCCGAACAGGTCTGGCGAATCCTGAGGGCCTGAACCCAGGCCTCTCCGAGAAGGGCCGCGGCAGGCAACGACTGCCACACCTTGTGTGATTTTTCACAATAGGGCCTTACGGCCCTATTGTTTAGTGGGCCGGTAAGTGATTCTGACCAGTGATCTACATCTGGTCGGAATGCGTCTCGAACTGTCGAAGAGAACTGATCTAGCCCTCAAG
>JABAOH010005820.1_pt1 | contig 19015 bp, 13 predicted proteins | sample 7062181 | NCBI WGS metagenome assembly JABAOH01 (sample SAMN14538630, study PRJNA623070) | marine sediment metagenome | biome: marine biome [ENVO:00000428]; feature: marine pelagic biome [ENVO:01000023]; material: deep marine sediment [ENVO:00002113]; isolation source: pool of 5 deep marine... | reverse complement strand
ATGAACTATGGACTATGGACTCTGGACAGACAAACACGCAATCACTCGTACTCGTTCAACGTTCAAGGTTCACGGTTTCTCTGCAAAACCGAAGAGGTGGCGCTTTATTTCTCCCAGTCGGGGATCCGGAGCGTATCTTCCGGGTTGAGGTGTTTCAGTTTCTCATCGTCTTCGTAATCCAGTTTTTTATCTTCGAATATCAACGTGTGTTTCCCGATCGTGATTTTGTCCTTGTTGTTTAAAGCCACCTTCCAGCGTATCCTGTTGCCGTTGTGGTAGGTGCCGTTCGTGCTTTTTAGATCCTCGATGAAAAATGGCCAGCCCTGTTTAAAAATTTTCGCATGATAGCGGGAAACGGCCTTGTTCTCCAGTTGAAGGGTATTCGACTCGCCCCTGCCGATCGTAATCGGCACGTCCCTGCTCAGCTGAATCTCCTTGATCGTTTTGCCTTTCAACGTGACGATAAGTTTTGCCATGTTTCAACTCCTTTATCGTTATATTTGACTGAGCTTGCAAAATGGTCGCCATATGAAAAAACGGCCTGGGGCAAAAAGTTTATCATCGGGACCTCGTTGAAGTTTTCGGAGTGGCCGGTAGGACGACATATTTGTTCAAAATTTTCCCGATGCCGGTCATGTCCTGCGTGCGCTCATCGGGATCCTTTGCCAGCATCACCATGATGAGGGAACCCAGCTCCTCGGGAATACCGGTGCGAATCAGGTGCGGTGGACGAGGTTCGCTACTTACGTGCTGGTGGAGGACGCTTCTCACGTTATTTCCGTCGAAGGGGACGCTGCCGGTGAGCATCTGGTAGAGCACGGCGCCCATCGCGTAGACGTCCGAGCGTGAGTCCACGCTTTTTCCTTCGGCCTGCTCGGGACTCATGTAGTATGGTGAGCCAACGACTTCGCCTGTGGCTGTCGTGCTGTCAGCCCGGGAAAAAATGGCAAGGCCGAAGTCCGTTATCTTGGGAGAACCTCCCACGGTGAGCATAACGTTCGAGGGTTTGAAGTCCCGGTGGACCACACCGCGCGCATGGGCGTAGCCCATGGCTTCGGCCATCTGTAATCCGAGCCGGGCTGCTTCCGGGACAGAGAGGTAACCTCTTTCCTTGAAGAGATCAGTCAGTTCCCCTCCGCGAACCAGCTCCATAACGATCCAGATACGTTCATCCTCCTCGATGAAATCGTAGATCTGGACAATTCCGGGATGGGTCAGCTGGGCTAGAACCTTTGCTTCCTGGCGGAAACGTGAGTTGCCCTCGACGTCAGCGGCAAGGTCGGGTAACAGCTCTTTGATGGCCACGTCCCGATCAAGGACGATGTCGCGAGCTCGGTGGGTGACCCCCATCGTTCCCTGTCCAAGGGTTCCTGTTATCCGGTAGCGGTCTTTTGGGCCGTGGTGGCTGAAACCGGCTCCGCTGACGTCACGGTCATTCGGTTCGTCGGGGCACCCGGGGGAGGGGATGACAACGGTACTGGCGCTGTCCTCCACGGGTGAAGAACTATACTCAATTGCCGCGGAAGAGGAGGGTTTCCTGCGGATTTTCTCATTGAAGGAGCTTATCTTCTCTTTGAGAGCGTTTATGTGCATGGTGTCCGTGGCAAAATTCAAGGCCGTCCTGTAGAGGAGGATGCTCTTTGAGGGTTCGGTTGGAAAGAGCGTATCGGCCCGCCGTTCCAGCTCACGCGCATGTTCATCTGCGCTTTTCAAGGCGGCCGGTATGTGCAGAAGCAGAAGCAGGAAGACGATGCTCCCCGAACCTCCCCAGAGGACAGCTCTCGCAAGTTCTTGCCGGTCTTTCAGGCGAGGGTTCGTATAGGTCTTCTGCATCATGCCGAAGATTTCTTCGTGGACACGGGGGGGATACATCTTTTCGAGGGCGGCATCAACGGCTCCCGTCATGACCGTGGGAACGGAGAGGCCAAGCACAATGAGGGCTACTTGGGCTGCCCGTGCACTCATAAGCCAATGGAAGATTACAGCCGGTTTCCTTAACAGAACAGGCGCCAGACGGAGCCCTTCCCTTATTCTGCCCAGCAGGTGGCCTAAATTATCTTTGATGAAACCCGGCAACCTCATTTCTCCCGCGATCGAAAGGGTCTCCCCCGCGGATCGTCGTTTCTGTCGAAGACATTCGTTAAGGGCCCGGAAAAAACCTGAGCCGATGTGATCTGTCCCGCTTCGCGGGGGTACCTCTTTTTAAACTATTTCGGTTCGTTTCAGAATAAACTTGATATCGAGTGATCTTCAGGGAACGCTCCAACGAATGAAAATTTATTCTTTTTATTTATCAGTAGGTTGTGCATGCACACCGACCGGCGTCGGCAGGACTGTGGCTGTTTTTCACGTCACTTTACCCGTCGAGGGCAGAAAATCAATTAGAATTTTGAACATTGCTTCGAAATTGCTCGTTGCTGGAGGCCTCTTTTTTCAAAATTTTTCGTCCATCAATACCTTGATGTCCTTTGCCACGTCTGCCCCCCTTTTGTATCTTTTCCTTACATCCTTCGCCAGGAGCTTTTTCACGATTGAATCCAAGCGGCGGGGGATTTTCTTCGCTACTTTCGAGAGGGGCACGTACTCCCCTTTCGAGATGCTGTACATGATGGAGGAGACCCCTTCGCCCGAAAAGGCCTTCTTCCCGGAGAGAAGCTCGTAGAAGACAGCGCCCAGGGAAAAGAGGTCCGAAGGTCCCTGTACCTTCTCTCCGCCAACCTGCTCCGGCGACATGTAACTCGGCGTGCCCTGAATCATCTTCGTGTGGGTCGTCGAGTACTCGACTATCCTGGCAATGCCGAAGTCGGTGACCTTCACCGTGCCGTCGCCCAGGAGCATGATATTGGCGGGCTTGATGTCTCTGTGGATGACGCCGTTTCGTTGTGCGTAATCCAGCGCATCCGCCACGTCGGCCATGATGCGCATCACTTCCTTGATCGGGAGAAGTTTTCCCCGGGTGCAGTGGGCGCGAAGGTCCCTTCCCTGGAGCAGCTCCATGGCCATGTAGGCCATGTCGTGCTCCTCACCGGCATCGTAAATGGTCATAATATTGGGATGTGAGAGCCTGCCCGCCGCTTCTGCCTCCTGGAAGAAGCGCTTTTTCACTTCGGCAAGCTGGTCTTCCTCTACATCCCCGTAAACGAGGGTCTTTATCGCCACCTCACGGTTAATCTTCGGGTCGCGCCCCAGAAACACCATGCCCATCGATCCGCGCCCGAGTTCCCGCAAAATCTCGTACCTCCCGAGCGTGGGGTTCTCCCCGAGACCTCCTTTAACAACCGTGGTTCCCCTGCTCGACGCGTCTGCGCCAATGGTAGCAGCTCCCTCCGCCTTGCCGAGATTGATTGCCCTTTTTTTCGCGTCTTTGAACCTTCCCGTCGTAAGAATGTGCTCGTAAACGGTTTTTGCTTTCGCGTGCATCCTCTTGCGCTCGAAGTCCAGGGCGAGATTGTACAGGAGCCCCTTCACCGATTCGTCCCTGACGGGACACCTCATGAACTTCTCGAGGGCCAGGTCCAGCATCCCCTGGTTTTGAAATGAAAGCCCGAGCATCTTGTTGGTCTCGATGGTATCGGCCTCGGCGGAGGATTTCTTTCCGATCGAGACGTACTCCCGGGAAACGATAGACAGGTAACCCGCGAGGAGGAGCACCCCCGGGGAAAAGAGCATGACCCAGTACCCGAAGGTGATGAGAAGATATGCAGCGGCCACGAAAGGGGGCAAAAGGGACAGGACGATCAACAGCGCCCCCACTTTGAGTCCTACCCGCGGCAGTATGAAGGAGACGAATATGCCGAAATAGGCGATTACCAGAACTTCGATTCCGTAGCCCCATGCGGGGCGCAACACCTGATCTCCCCTGATGATGTTGTCAACTACTTTCGCCGTCATCTCGACACCGGTCAGGGACTCTCCGGAGGGTGTTTCGTGCACCATTGCGCCGGCACCCGTGTACCCCAATAGGACCGCCTTTCCCCTTAATTCTTTTCCCCGAACCTTTCCCTCCATCACATGGGAAAGGGAAAGGGTCGGCACGTCATCTGTTCCCGCGAAGTTCGCGAGCATCCGGTACGTGCTGTCGGCGGGGATGTTCAATTTCCCTATACTAAGGCCCCAGGCGCCATCGGCAACTTCTAACCCTGTAATTGAATTGATATCCTCTTTCAGATAGGTGAGGGCTACCTGGAGGGCGAGGGATGGATACCCCCGGTCCCGGTAGCGGATGAGCAGGGGTTCGCGCCTTACCGTGCCATCATCGTCCGGAGCATGATTGCTATGGCCTAAAGCGCGGGCAGCTGAAGCGAGTTCCTCGAAGGGGTGTTGCACGAAGGTGGCCTGGAGCTTTCCATTGAGTATGGTGGCGAGGGGATTTTTTAGAGACAGAATGTCGGCCTTGACGGTTGCGATACTGGCGGGGGGGCTATCGATGACGGCCGAATTTTTCTTAAGAAACCCGGGTACGCTGGCGGCCTCTTCTCCCCGTTCTGAGGTGGTAAAGAAAAGAGGGAGGATCACTCTTCCCGACGACTTAACCGAGGATACGAGCCTCCTGTCTCCGTCGATCTTCTTTTCCGTCTCTTTGAGAGACCTAAATACCTTCCTTAACGCCCCGCTTTTCGCGTCTTTGAGGCCACCGGTGACTTTTCTCACCTCGGCAAGGGCGGGGGTTGGCTCTTTTTCAGCGAAGAAAAGATCGACCCCAATTACTTTCGGGCCATACGAGGATAGGCGATCCAGCGCATCGGCTATGTACATCCGGGGCCAGGGCCAGCTTCCGATGCTCCCTATGCTTTCGTCGTCAATGGCGACGATGACCACATCACGGGTTGGCTCCCTTTTCTTGAGCCGGGACATGGTGTCATAGGCGAGATAGTCCAGCCTGAGGAGGGGGTAAAATTCAAGGGAAAATGCCCCCAGCACGATCAGGGTAAGCAGGATTCCGAAAACCCAATCCTTGAAAATGAATCGAAGCGCTTTCACCGCTCATACCCCCGGCGCCAGTTGAGTCGATGGATTTTATAGCGTGCCATTTTGTACCCTCACGCCAGGATACCGGATCAGGGATCACTGCTATTCGGCCACCATCCCCTGGGAAAACAGGTCACATTGCGCTCTCTGTCCCTATCACGGTTCCTGGATCGCGGTCCTTCCCATACACTATATTTCGGCACCAAGGAGGCGATAGTTGAGGGGGAAAAACAGTTCAGAGTTCATCGTTAAGAGCCCAGAGGAACCTACGAAGCAAATAATACAACCGGGAGGGTAATCCGGAATTCAGGGTGCGTAATGCGGGGGAAAAACAGTTCAGAGTTCAGCGTTCATAGTTCAGAGGAAAACAATAAATTTCTCATACATAACTTCTTACTACTAACTGCTCATTTCTCATTAAAAGTGGGATTTAGAATGCTCGGTCGTTCGAAGGTCACGGGTTGTACTAAACAAGCGTTGTTTGCCATAGGAAGGAAGAAAAGATAAATAATTCAAAGGTTTATAAATAAGTCCGGTTATATTTGCACGCCATCATTTATGGCCAATAATCCTGTTGAGCAGTTCTTCCATCCGGTGTATGGCATCGTAACTGAAACCCTGGTTTATGAACCTTTCGATAGATGGCAGGAGCTTTACTGCCTCCATGCGGATGTCAAAATACTGTTCCTGCTCTTTCTCTGTTTGCTCGATGTAGTCGAGCATCAACTCCACCGACTCTACGTTCAGAGTCATCGTTGGCTGGGCGTTTCCCTCTTTCTTGTTCCGCTCGAGTGTTTCCCGGTAAAACTGAACTTTTTTGGTTATTCTGTCTTTCATTCTTGAAAATTTCTCCTTTTCAGCAGTTTCAACGAAAAACCCTTAAAATTACTGAGATTTTTTCGCCGTATTGTAATCTAACAAAACTGTTTTTTCATCCGTTAGATTCTAAGATGAATGGGGAGGCAAAATGGTTCAATATCTTGCGAAAAAATGTGGTTGAGGATCAAGGAGATTGAGAGAAGAGCAGAACCGGAAGTTGGGAAATTGAGAAGCCGGGGAGGTTTAAAAAATAGGAAAAGCCGAAACTCCGGGGATCCGATGCTCCGTAATGCAAAGAAAGCAGAAGAAACTGATAGGGTGGCAATGCGAAATTCGGCGTGCGGAATGAGGGTGAAAACCAGAACAACAGAACCGCAGAAGCTCGGAACATCAGGGAGTCGAACGCAGAGAAACCGAACAGACGAAAACCGATGTTTTAATTTTAAACGGGATACTTTGAACTTTGTCCACGGAACCCTTAGTATCCCGAGCGCTCCGTTTTGATCAGGGTCTTACTTTTGCGCCCACGCACCGTCGGGGTTCTGGATCAACCAGCCGCTTCGGGCATTTTTTATCCAGCTCTTCGCGAAAATGGCTTTGATGTCGGGGATTCTGTCGGGTCCGAATCCATTTGCCTGGGCGATTTCCCGGTAGAGCGTTTCCCTGTCCTTGTTCTCCGCATCGATGAGCCTGTTCAAATCGGCCTTTTCCTTCAGGGACAACCCCTCCACGGAGCGGACGGTCAAGAGGCCTTCGTTGGTTATTCCGGCATTTCCTCTGTCCATGAAGGGCTTTATAATGTCCGCCCTGGCCCCGATAGAATCCTTGAGCGTTCGTATGGCAGGGGTGGTAACGTTGATATCCGCCTCCTGAGCGTGCGCTTCCCTGAAACCGATCGTCAGACCCACAAATCTCGATCCGTTGTCGAAAAAGCCCTTCTTTTCTTCTTCCTTTGTTTCCGGTTTGGTTCCCTTTTCCCCCCAGGTCTCCTCGACGATCTCGTCCGCCGCTTTTTCCACGGCAGCGGCGGGAAAATAGATGTTTATCGTCACACAGGAGAAAACAACCGTAAGGGCGAAAAGCGTGGGGAAAAAAGCCATCCTCTTCACTGTGTTCGCCATGTTTCCTACCTCCGGCTCAGTTATTGATTCACCACTCTTTTATTTGTCGCTTTTACTACGATAAATATTCATGCATAGGAAAATCTGCCTGCGGGACCGGTCTCCCTGATGCTATTGATTCTCATCTCAGGGAGGGGGAAAGCGCTCATTTTTTTACGGCCCCCTTCCCCTTTCCTTTCCAATCCACCTGTTTCAGCCTCTTCATCATCTCCCTGAAGGAAATGGCCTGGGTGTAGTTGATGACGTTGACCTTCGGGGGGAGTATGCTCCCTCTCACAAGATACCCCTTATCGCCTTCCCTCTCAATACCGATGAGCAGGAAGATGTCATTTTTCAGGGATGTTCTGAACCCTATCTTTCGGTACCGGTATTTCTTGAACAGGCTGTAGATACCTCTTCCGAGCACGGTGGCGGAAGACCCGGTGCCGATGATGGTGATCTTCTCGAGCGCCTCCACGCTGATCTTCTGGCTGATCCCCCGTCGTTTCACCGTTTCTATTTGAGCCTCGAAACTCTCCGGCTGGCCCCTCGTGACCACCAGGTCCCGGACGTACCCCTGGAGGACCCCCGAGATGTGGCCGAAATCGAACTTGTCCGTGAGCCTGCCCAGGTCGATCTCCCTTATCTCAATCGTGGATTTAAGCGCGGCTACAGGGCTGAAGACATCGCTTATGGAAATTTCCTTCACCCGCATCTCTCCCCCGAATAGATTCATAACCACCTCTCCTTCGGTTACAAGGCTGCTTCCCGAGAGGCGGACCTCCGGAATCGTCCCCGACATACCCCCGCGAAACACGGGCATTTCGAGGGCATCGCTGAGCTGGGAAAGGTCCAGGGAGACGAGGTCGATCGAAAGGTGGAGCTTTCTCTTCGGGTTGAGAAAATCTTTGTAGGAGATGTCCTTTAAGGTGATGCTCCCCCCGAATAGGGGGACGGTGATGTTATCTTCGAAAGCGAGTGCATTATCCGAGAAGACCGGTGTGAAAGCGAGGCCGTCGATATCCTGCTCGAGCCAGGAGAGGTGCCCGATCGTGACGGATCCCTGGCGGGGCCCGGAACCATAGAGGGATAACCCGGGATAGGTGAGATAGACGGGAAGCGTTATCTGGATTCCCTCGGCAGACCATTTCCCATTACGGTTATTCACTTTCCCGTCGGTAACCCTCAGATCTCCCTCAGCGGTGAATGTGTCGCGAGACCCCGTAACTCTCAGGTACAGGCCGGTGCTGCCCCCCACGTCGATCCGGGAAAGGAGGGGAAAGCTCTCCTTGTAGGTTTCCCGTATGAAGAGGGAGAATGCCTCGCTGTTTGCCAGATTTTCGATGCGAACCTCCGCCTCGAGGCGGGGTGCCGTTACAAGGGCCGCCACCCGGCCGGCCAGGGAGAGCGTTCCGGTGCCCGGGAGGTTGAGCGCAGCCCTGCTGAGGGAGAGAACGTCCTCCTCTATCCGGTATTCTCCTTCGAGTGCGAGCGTCACACTTTTCCCGGTGAAGTCGCCGTAGAACCTCCCCGAGAGGAGCTCGAACCCCCCTGCATCTGCATTTGCCGTGAACGCAACCCTGTTTTCGGGTAGGAAAAGGACGTACCGCAGGGAGGCGTTCATAAGAATTCCCTCTCCTATCGTTTGGCCATCTTCGCTCGAAAAGCCTCCTCCCTCGAGCTTGAGGCGAAAAACCCCGGTAACGGAGTCCGGCGAACCGCCGGTGAGCTTCGCCGAGACATCTGTCTGGACGGTGAGCTTTCCCTTTGCGCTGATACCCCGGAGAGCGGGAAAGAACCGGGGGAACCTGGCTTTGACCGTTGCCAGGTCTATGTCCCGCCCCTTTACCGAGGCGGAAACGGTCTTGTCGTCTCCGAAATCAAGGAGCAGGTTCCCCGACAGGAGCTCTGTCGCTCCCGCGCTCAGGGAGAAGTTTTCGAGGGATACCTTTTTCCCCTCCCGGCTTCCGTCGAGGGTTCCGGCAATCGTCACGCCTTTCTCGGCAGCCACTTCCCTTTCCCCAATTTTTATCACCGCCGATTCCGCTCTCAAGGCGAGGCCCTCTGCCCGAACCACATTTCCCCGGAAAACGAGGAGAGGGACCGCCAGGTTCCACCCGGCCAGGCTCAGGAGGGTCCCATTTTCCCGGCTCATCGCGGCTGCTGCGTTTTTCCCCATCAGGAACCCCTCTCTGACGGTGAATCGACCGTCGGTGAGCTCCACCGGGAGCGCAGCTTCGAAGGGGCCAGCCTGCGCAATATGGCCTTTCAGGCTCTTCCCCGTGACGCGCAGCGAACCCTTGATAGCGGGGGAGGAAATGGTCCCACCGATGGTGAAGCTCCCTTCCCCCGTTCCCTTAACGTTTGTGCCGTCAGCCCAGCTGAGCGCGTTACCCGAAAGGGTGCTCATAACCTCACCGAGATCCAGCTTTTCTCCTTCGAGGGTCAGGTCGGCCTCTGGGCTCCCCGATGGGGGGATCGAAAGTTTGCCGCGAAGGAGCCAACTGCCCAAAACGGAAGAGCTGGTTCTTAGATTGGTCAGCTTCACAAGGTCTTTATTCGCCTCGTACGAACCCGTCGAGGACACCTTTACCGGTTTCTCCCCCAGGTCCATAACCAGGTTTTTCGACGATATGAGCAGGTTCGTAAGGGTCAGGTCTGACACCCAGCTCAGGGTTTCCGATGGGGATCCAAAGAGACGTGCCTGACCGTTAACCGTGCACCTGTATTTTAGGATTTCCTCGGGGACGCCTGCCGGCGAGTAATACCTGTGAAGCTCCGGGAGGGAAATATTTCCCGCAGAGAGGACTATGACGAAGGAAGCGTCACCTGTCGTGACGTTCTTGATAATGCCCTCTGCCGCGAGGGAGCCGAGGGTGTCTGATGAAAAGGCGGCCTTCTCAACCTTCAGCTCTCCGGTGCCGAAATCGTATTCCGCTGCGAGAACAGCCCTGCTGAAGACGCCTCTACTGGTTGCGGTATCGGTGGGGATGATCTCGGCGTCGCATCTCAGGGAGCTATCGTCAACTGCTTGCAGCAAGGCCCGGTAATCACCGGAGCCGATCCGTATAGGTGCGATACCCTTCCCTCCCGCCTCGACTATCAGGTCCTTAAACGTGCCCGTAAGCTTCAGGTTCACCTCTTTCCCTTGCCGCGACAGGTCTGCCTTCAAGCTGAGCAGGCCGCTCATTTTTCCCCAGCCAGACGGCTGGCGACCTGCTGCGGAAAAGCCCTCCAGCTTGATTGACCCCACATCTATCGAACCGCTGTCAACATTGAGCTTGTCCGTGTCGATCTCCGCGTCAAGAGATAGGGGGGCGTTGAGAAGGGGGATGAATGCTTTGCCCTGAACCCTTGCTTTCCTGCCCCGTTTTGTCTCCTTCAGGTGGAGATCTATACCCTGAATCCGGAAAGCCTCGCCTTTTTCCGTCAGGTAGACCACTTCGCCGCCCTCGATGGCGCCTCTTTTCAGAGGGAGGCTGGGTGGTTTTCCCGGTCTTTTTTTCGCCGGCGTTTTTCCTTCATGGGTTTTTATGACCAGCTTCGGCTCTCTCACCCTGACGGAATCGATGCGGCCGCCCAAAAGCCCGAAGAGACTGACGATGACTTCGCTATGGGGCAGGGTGAAAAGCGGCTGCGATTTTCCTCTTTCCCACACCACGAGGTTTTCTATCAGGATGATACGCTTCTCGGTAAGCGTAACGGACCCGATCGTCACCTCCTTCTTCAGCTTGTTGGCAAGGGTCTTCTCAATGAACCGTGGGAAAGAGGGGCTCCTGGCAAAAAAATAGAGGAAGAGTGCGAAGGCGAAAGCGGTGATGAAAAGGAGGGAAAGAAGCGCCAAAAGGATTTTTTTCAGATGGGGTTTCCCTCTCTTTTCCGTGCTCGTCTCAGCCGGCATGGCTCCTTTCCTGCCAGGAAAGATACTGGTATTGTAATACAGCAGGCTGAAAGTGCTCACATATAGTTGAGCGACTCGAGTTGTACTGTGAAACGTGTTCCTGTTGCATGTTCGCAACCAGCAGTTCGCCGGTTCCCGTTTGAATATTAATGGGAGATGGGACGAGCGTAAGGAACGAAGCAGGAGGGAGTGACATCTAATGAAATAAATCCAGAGCTTTATTGTCTGGCAGCGGAACTAGGAGACATTTTGTCTTTCGGAAACAAGAGTGATTGGTATGGTAATGACGATTGACATATTTTCCGATGTGGTCTGCCCCTGGTGCTTTATCGGCAAACGGCGTCTTGAGAAAGCGCTTCGTCTTCCCAACGGTGGGTATGACGCTCGTGTCAACTGGCTAGCCTTCGAGCTGAACCCCGACATGCCGAGGGAAGGAATGGACAGAAACACCTATCTCACCGCAAAGTTCGGTGGCAGCGAGAGGTTAAAAGCTCTCGATGAGCGCGTTTCTTCCGCGGGGACGGAGGAGGATATAATTTTTGCCTTCGACCGCATCGCTAAAACCCCGAACACCCGTGACGCCCATCGCCTGATCTGGCTGGCGAAGATGAAGGGGATTCAGGACGAAGTCGTGGAGGCGCTCTTCCGGGCCTATTTCAGCGAGGCGAGAGACATCGGGGATCGCGGGGTATTACTCGACATAGCAGAAAATGCGGGCTTCACCAACGCGGAAAAAATGGCATTTCTTGACGAGGGAGAAAGCCTCCTGGCAGTTCAGGAGGAGGAGGGGATGGCCAGGCACATCGGGATAAACAGCGTCCCGAGTTTCATAATCAACAACAAGTACCTGATATCGGGTGCCCATCCTCCGGAATCGCTCGCATCTGTTTTTGAAGAGGCGCTGAAGGGAAGCTGATCCGGGAAATCGATCAAACCAATATTGCTTGTCCAGAGTCCATAGACCATCGTCCAGAGTTCATAGTCCATAGTCCAGAGGAAATCAGAAAACAGAACTGCAAATCCTCATTTCTAACTACTAATTCCTAACTGCTAACTGCGAACTGGAAACGGGAAATTTCGAGCCTTGAACCGACTTAATTAGTCAAGATGTGAAGATGCTATTCCAATCTGAGCGATGAAAGTGAATGTTTCCGGGCATCTTCTTCACTCTCGGTCCTCTTCTTTCTGCTTTTCTTCCTCCTCGGGGTCAAGTATTTTTCCCACGAGATTTTTCCCGCCCAGGGCAGTTATAACAATTGTCAGCGCCCCGATGGTGGCGAAAGACACGGCGAAGCCGATCACGATGATCTCACGTGCCACGTCCAGCTCCACGAGGGCGATGGCGCAGAAGAAAAGCAGGAGCGCCCCCTTTATGAACCGCGCGATCATCGTCGCACGGGGCATCTTTTCCTTCAGAAGGGACTTCTGCAGCGCTACGGAAAGCCATGACGAGACGAACCAGCCGATACCGAGGATGATGATGGAGATGATGAGCTTGGGAAAAAAGAACACCGCCTGCTGGAGGATATTTGAGAGCATGGTCAGCTTGAGCGCGCTGAGGGCGAAGTCGAGAAACATGAGAAAAACTAAAAGGAATGCGATATTTCCCAGGAGATTGAACATGGCATGGCGCACATCAGCTTTGGACAGGCTCTCGCCCCAGCGAAACCGCAGAAATACCCGGTCTACCCGTATGATCATGGAAACCTGGATGACGAGGCGCTTCACGAACCACCCGACCAAAAGCCCGAAGGCGATCAGGAGAAACCCTGCGAAAAGGTCCGGAAGGTAGTTGACAAATCGCTCTGCCAGGTTGCTGAAAATATTCCTGAAAATATTATCCATTTTCCCCACCCTCTTCATTTTGCCGTTTTATGAGGGAAGCCCAGAAGGGTTCCCTCTCCTCGTACTCCTTCAGCCACAGTACGGGGCACATCGCCCTCTCGGTTATCTCCTGCGACAGGGATTGGCCCAGGAGCAGCTCGAAAAATCCGCCGGACCTTCCCCCCATGATGATCAGGTCCATCTTTCTCGACTCGAGGATGATACCCCGCAAAACATCCATGTCGGTAATCACCTTCGTTGCTGCCGCGAGGGAATGCTTCACCATGAGTTTGTTCAGGTGTTCGAGCTTTTCCTCTTTCTGGGCCTGGGTGATGTCTGGTTCCAGAACCACCGCAATGTTGAGTTTTGCGCCGAAGTGCTCCATGAAGGCGGGGGCCGCCTCCGCAGCCAGGCTGGTATGAACGTCCTTCCCGAAGGGAATCAGTATGTTCCTGATTTTTTCCGGTGTGAGTTCCCCGTGCAGGAGAGCCACCTCGCAGGGCGATTTCTGCAGCACGGTTTCGATAATCGATGAGAAAAAGCGCTCGAAGGCCTTCGGCTGCTTCTGCCGCCCCATGATAATGAAATTACAGTCCTCTTCGGCGGCGGTCTCCACGATTCCTTGAGAGATCCTGTGGGCAACGTCCAGGATGGAGTGATAGGATATGCCGAGTCCCTCGAGGCAGGATTCCGCTTTGTGAAGCAACGGCTTCGCCTTGTTGATGTCGGCGAGCCCGGCCATCAACGGATCCCTTTCGCTCACCTCGATCACGTGGAGGAAGATGATCTTCGCCCTGTTCTTCTTCGCTATGGCCACACCGATCTCCACGAGACTCTCGATCGTTTTCGGGTTTGAGAGGCACACGAGAATTCTGTATTCTTTTCGTTCGAGGCGCTCCAGGGCAGAAACCTTTTTTACGTGCGCCACCTCCCTCTTCGAGGCGTACACCGTGTAAACGAAAACACCCAGTATGATCCAGGCGCCCGTCACGATCCACGCCTTGGGGCTGTAAGTGAACATGAATGCGGCGAGGGAGAAGAGCAGGATGATGCCGAGTATGGAAAGCCAGGGAAAGAGGGGGGTCTTGAACCCCCGGTCCAGATCGGGCCGTTTTTTCCTGAGGCGGATCATGGCAGCATTGACCTGGAGGAAGAGGAGAAGAAACATGATATCCGCCGCGCTCGCCACATCCTCGATGGGAAGAGAGACAGCCATGAGGATAACGATGATCGACGTAACGAAAATCGACCTGTGGGGCGTGAATTTTTTTGTGTGAACCTTGCTGAAAAAAGCTGGAAAGTTGCGGTCCCTCCCCATGGCGAAGGCCACCCGCGAGGACGAGTAAACCGTGGCATTGAGGGCAGACATGGTGGAGACGAGCCCTCCCGCCAGGATCATCACACCACCTGCGGCAAAGAAATTTCTCGCCACCTCCACGAGAGCCGTCTCTTTGTGAAGTGCCAGGTAGTCCCAGGGGGACATGTTGGGTGCCCGGACGGAGCCGAGGGCGGTGAAGGCCACGAGGAGGTATATGGGGATGACGATGAGCAGGGATAAAAAGACAGCAAGAGGTATGTTTCTCCGGGGATTTTTTACTTCTTCCGAACACTGCGAGATAACCTCGAAGCCCTGAAATGCGATGAAGGTGAGTCCCATGGCGCTGACTATCCCGGTATACCCGTGGGGAGCAAACGGCCTGTAGGAAGCCTTCCAATCGAGGGCGCTAAATACCATGTTCAATCCGAAGCCGATGAAGACCATGAGGACGATGATCTTCGCGATGGTGACCAGGTTCCCCACCTTTCCCGTTTCCGAAGCGCCCCTGAAATTCACGTAAGCGAAAAGGATTGCCACGGCAGCTGCCAGAACTTTTTGCGGGGGGAGAAACAGTATGTGGGGAAGGGTGACGCCGAGCTCGTGAAGTGTCTCTTCGAAATAAGCTCCAAAACCTATGGCATACAGGCTGCAGGCAACTGCATGGGCAAACCAGCTCATCCAACCCGAGAGAAACCCGTTCCATTTCGGGAGGCCTTCCTTCACCCAAAGGTACCCGCCTCCTGCGTCGTGGTAGCACGATCCCAGCTCGGCGTAGGACATGGCGGTGATGAGGGCCACGATGCCGTTCAAGACGAACACGACGATCAGGGCCGGTCCGGCCACACCGGCGGCGATACCCGTGAGGACGAATATGCCGGCTCCGATCATTGCCCCGACGCCGATGAGTGTGGTGTCGGCCAGTCCCATCTCACGGCTGAGCCGTACTTCCGTTTCAAACTTTTTCGGCGGGGCCTGTTCTTGAGCTGGTGCTGATGGGCCCCCGTTAGCACCCCTTTCCTTATCGCTCATTCCCCTGCCACCGTTTTCTTTGTATATGGCATTGAACAATTATAGATATTTTGGCCCTTTTGTGCATCATGAACTCTTGTTCAGGATATACAAAGAGTTCATCGTCCAGCGTATATAGTTCAGAGGAAAACCGAAGGAAAAAAGGCAGAAAGCAGACAATCAAAAAGCAGCCCTTCAGAAAATGATTGGTGGGAAGAACCGATCGTCCGAGGATCCGAAGCTACGAAAAACCAGAAGAAGAAGATGAGAAGTTAAGAAGTTGAGAAAAATCGAAATATATAACAGCTTAATGCAGCACAGGCTGCCAGGGCGAAAATGCGGAAGGAGGACGAGAACAAAATAAAATAGCAACGGAAAATTTTGGACTTTGAACTACCCAGCTGTCTACTGTATTGCGATTTCATGCCCCGCCATCGCTCAGGGTGTCTCCCTTATCTCCTTTTCTTTCGGGATGTATTCCCTGATGAAGTGATTTGAATGATAGATGGTGATCACCTTTTCGACTGCAAGCAGGGATGCGAAAATGGCCAGATCGACGCTGCTGCCCCTGATTCCCTTGATCGTTCCCACGAGCGCCGTGAAGACGAGGATGATAAATATTGTCTCCACAACGGCGTCGCCGATTCCGAGAAAGGGGTGGCCGGTGTAGAAGTATCCACCTCCCGGGAAGATGATGGATAACTTTCTCGCCTGCTCCATGTCCCGGAACTCGAGATGGCATGCCGGGCAGCTGTATCTGTCCTGCTGGAGCTCCTTGGAGCAACGCGGACAGAGGTGGACCCTCTCCTGTTTCACAGTGGAGGGTCCGTTGAAAGAAATCTTGGGAAGCATGGTTTTGATCTTTTTCCTTGCGTAAGACGGTATGTAGAGAAATTTTTCCTTCTTCCCGCTCTTGTATTCGACGACGAGCTTGCTCCCCTTCACCTCGATAGACCTGCAATCGGCGTAGAGGATCTGGGCTATGGAGTGCCGGTAAGAGAAATCCTTCTTCGTGGGAATATGGAAGATTCGCCTGTCGGTGAAGACGATGAGGGACCGTTTCAGGTAGATAAAAATCGATCCTGCAATGACCTGTTCCAGGAGTGATGCCGGTGAGCATCCTGTTGAAACCAGTGCTATCTTTTCCCCTTCCTGAAGGAAGCGCTTGATGGCCGGTATCTTTCTCAGCAGTTTCTTCTGCCGTTTTTCCATCCTCTTGCTGCTCACGTTTTTGTGGCTTGAGAAGATGAAATCGCGATCCAGGGGGAGATCGAAGTTGTTCTCTTCGAAGGTCCCTGCTGCCGGGTTTGCCGTTTCTGATTTCATCGGTATTCCTCCATTCGTGAATATGTATGTTGGGTGCCTATCATCGTTATGTTTATCATTAAGAGGCCTATCGCCCTTTTCACCCAAGAACTTGAGGGGAAGAACAACTCAGGGTATATCAAGTGGGGGAAACCGAAGGCTTAAGGGCCGGTGTTCAAAGATTTTTCCGATGGAAAACAGAATAGTTGAAAGGATCACGTATTTTTTCCATTTTACCGCCGTTTTTCATGATGGGCTTTTCCCCGTATATTTCGGATTGACAGAACGGGTCGAGAGAAATTACACTGTTTATGCATCGCCGGCGCGTCCCGGCAATCTAAAACGACATAGGCAATATAAAAGGTCGATATATAACTATCCGCTTCTTTTTGGATTGGGGGGGAGTAAAGCTATTATTTCTCGTGAAAGGAGGTGAGGAGGGGGGAAAATCCCATGGGAAGTCCGTTTAACTGTACGTGTTTCATGTAGAAAAAGAAAACAATGGGGGTATGAACATGAAAAGACTCAGCATTATTTTATTGGTACTGATGGTTGGCCTCTTTCTGACGGTCAGCGCTTTTGCAGAGAGCGGGACGAAAGAGGAGTGTATTGCAAAAAGCAAGGAAGCTGCTCAGATGATCACCGATCAAGGGGTCGAGGCGGCGACAGCCGAAATCAACAAAAAAGACGGAAAGTTCGTGTGGAAGGACACCTACGTGTTTCTCATGGACCTCGACGGCAACATGCTTGCACACCCCATCAAGCCTTCGCTGATCGGCAAGAACCTGCTCGAAACGCCTGATAGTGCAGGAAAGCTCTTGTTTCAGGACTTTGTGAACGTGGCGAAGAACAATGGCGAAGGATGGGTTGAATACATGTGGCCGAAGCCGGGAGCAGATACACCACAGAAAAAGATCACCTACATCTTAAGGGTTCCGGATCAAAACCTCCTGGTGGGTGCAGGTATCTACGAATAACCTCTCGGTAGATTGATCGCACCCTTGTACTGTGACAGACACAAACCATCAATTGCGGGGCCGGTTCAGGATTACCGGCCCCGCATTACGTTTCACGCCTTCCCCCGGCACAGCAAGAAGGGATGGCCGGCCAGAGAAAAAGAAAGAGATAGGTGGCTGTGCCCGGCGGCAATGTAGGATTCTCCACATCTTTCCTTCGAAGCGAATTTCAGGAAACTCGATAGGTGGAAAAAACATCGAATTTTCAATGGCAGGTAACGCGAGCAATTTTCAAGAATGAGGATGATGTGATGGCTAAAGTAATCAGGTGCAGGGATGCCGGGGTAGATTGCGACTTCGTCGTCCGCGGAGAGACGGAGGAAGAGCTTTTCCGCAAGGCTGCAGAGCACGGACGATTGGAACACAACATGGAGGAAATCCCTGAAGAGCTCAAGGAGAAGATGCGGATGCTCATTCGCGAAGAATAACAGCGACAATTGCCGGGTCATTCCTTGCGCAAGAGAAAAGCTTCGAAGAAAGAAGAGACTCCATCTTTTTTTCAAGTTGACAGGTCTAAAGGAGCAATATAATATTTCATGGTAAGGCTGAGGATACCGGAACGATAGCCTTGCCCGCCACGCAGGTTATTTCCCTATTTCTTAGCACAAAAATATCGATACATCGGGAGACCGTATTTGGAACAGGCCACAAAGAGCAATATCGTTGGAGGTCACTTTGGGAAGGACCAGCATTTCGGCCCGTTCGATCTGATTGAGACAGCTGGTATTTCGAGGTATGGATCACCGCCCGCACAAATTCCAATAACCGGTGCGGGGGGAGCTCAAATAACAGGAGGTATAGTAAGATGGTAGAAGGTCGTGTAAAGTGGTTCAGTGACTCGAAAGGATACGGGTTCATTGAACAGGAAGACGGGCCGGATGTTTTTGTCCATTTCTCTGCGCTTCAAATGGAGGGTTTCAAAACTCTGCACGAGGGAGACAAGGTATCGTTTGAGATTTCCGACGGACCGAAGGGCCCGCAGGCTTCAAATGTAACCAAGGTTGACTGAAGACAGTCACAAAAATGGACGAAAAACCCCGGAATATTCCGGGGTTTTTTATTTTTGCCGGTTGATTAAATCCACGATCCGCCTCCCTCGCCTATAATGCTTTCTCGTTTACCGCCGTTGTCCGTGCATTTTTTCATGGATAAAATGAATCTATACGGCCAGGGCGTATTCAAAAGAACATAAGGCCCTTATAACGTTCGGGCCAGTTTCTCAAAAATTCAAGGAGAGGGAACCATGACGAAAGCGATCCGAATACACGAAACCGGAGGACCGGAACTCCTCAAATGGGAGGACGTTGACGTGGGGAGTCCCGGGGCAGAAGAGGTACGGATTCGTCATACTGCCATCGGATTGAATTTCATCGATGTCTATCACCGGACGGGCCTCTATCCCGTAGGGGACCTGCCCAAGGTGCTGGGCATGGAGGGTGCCGGTGTTGTCGAGGATGTGGGAGAGGCTGTATTCGAGCTGGCTCCCGGTGACCGGGTTGCCTACGCCGGTGTTCCGATGGGCGCGTATGCCGAGGCAAGGCTGATGCCGGAGCATCGCCTGGTAAAGCTTCCGGAGGGGATCGACGACGTGAGGGCGGCGGCTATGATGCTGAAGGGAATGACGGCCCGGTACCTTCTCAGGCGTTGCTACCCGCTTCGTTCCGGTGAGACCATCCTGGTGCATGCAGCAGCCGGTGGCGTAGGTCTGATCGTATGCCAGTGGGCAAATCACATAGGCGCCACGGTAATAGGGACC
>JABAOH010093146.1_pt1 | contig 19016 bp, 13 predicted proteins | sample 7062181 | NCBI WGS metagenome assembly JABAOH01 (sample SAMN14538630, study PRJNA623070) | marine sediment metagenome | biome: marine biome [ENVO:00000428]; feature: marine pelagic biome [ENVO:01000023]; material: deep marine sediment [ENVO:00002113]; isolation source: pool of 5 deep marine... | reverse complement strand
GGCTGATCTCAAGGAGCTGGGTGACTTCTGCCGTACCTATGGTATCGACCTGGTGTTGGATGTTGCGCAGAGCCTGGGGGCCTTTCCTATTTACCCGGAGGAATACAATATCTCGGCAATCGTCTCATCCGGGTGGAAGTGGCTTATGGGACCCGTTGGCACAGGACTTTTGTATACCTCCGCAGAATTCAGAAAGAAGCTCAGTGACGTTATGGTGGGTGCAGAACTGATGATCCAGGGTACAGACTATCTCAACCATTCCTGGCATCCGCATCTTACTGCCAAGCGCTTTGAATACAGCACCTCCCCTATTTCACTGGCAGCAGCGCTGGAAACCTGTATCACAGAACTACCTCTTCGCTACACCCCTGAGAAAATCCATGCAGAACTGCTTCGCCTTCAAGAGCTTATTATCGGTTTACTGGACCGAGACCGATTTACACCGTTGGTGTTTCCAGAGCAAAATCGCTCCAGCATTCTTTCTGTAATCTGCCGCCAGGATGATCCCAATATAATTGAGAAGGAACTGGCAAAAGAGGGGATTGTGTGTTCGTCGCGCGGTGGATATCTTCGCTTCGCACCGCATTTCTACAATACGGATGAAGAAATTAAAAAGGCGGTGTCCTTACTGAATTCAATCCATGATTGATATTAATTTGCCTGCCATGAAAAAAACCACAGATTACACAGATTATAAAAAAAATATAAAAAAATCTGCGTAATCTGTGTAATCTGTGGTTTCCCCTTTTTCATTTTGTTTAAATTACGCTCCAGGGATAATGATCCCGGTCAAAACAGAAAATCCCGGAAGGAGTTTCCCTGAAATCAACCTCCACTTCAATGGGTTCGTCGGATTCATCAAGATACAGTTCGATTATCTTGATGGTGTATTGACCCGGGGGCAAACTGATAATCTCATACTGAACGTCAAAAAGACAGAGACAATCGCAGCCCTGTTCGTTTTCATTCTCCTTAATAATAATTCGATTGGAACCGATATCGATAGTGGCCGTAATTTCACCCGGGCAGCAATTGAATCCCGCATTGATGTGTTTTAAGGTGAGTGTGCTTTCTCCGTCATAAGAAAATTCGATGCAGTCGTTCTCCGCCGACGGCGCAAAAGGTTCTGTTGCTGTAGTTTGCAGGAATTGTTTACAACCGTTGTACTCCAGGAGCGCACCTGTCGGAGACATTTGAGTATCTTCGCTTTTTTTGCACCCTCCCACCAGAAAGAACATCATCACGCACAATGTAACTGCGAAAATTGATTTGTTTCTCATAGCAACACCTCGCTGTTATATTATAATTATACTATCTTTTACGTCTTTTTACTGCCTGTTATGCATTTTTTTTCTTCATATCCAGTTTCAGGCAATCACATTGCCAACAATACGTTTGTAATTTGTAATAAAATGCGGACAGTCAGGACCCATATTTCCTACAGGCAGTTACTAAATCAGCTAATGTCGCTAAAATAGATATGTTGTAAAAATAGGACACACAGTGAAATTTGGTAAATTTGAAGTCAAGCAGAATGTTTAAAATCTGGGGATGATCTTTATTGTTACCGGCTTCTGGTAAATCGTTCCATCTTCTGCCCTGCAAATGAAAACCAGGCTGTATTCTCCCAAAAACCCGGGACCCGGCTGCCAGTAAAAAACGCCCCTTCCACGATCAAAGGTCGAGCCAATTGGTAATGGCCTTAATTCATTAACCACCACCAGATNNCCAATTGGTAATGGCCTTAATTCATTAACCACCACCAGATACCCTGTGTATTGTCGAGACGAGGCGTTTTTTAGTGTTAAGTGTTTGGTGTTAGGTGTTAAGTGCAAACTTGAAAAACTCTCTAAATCCTCTTCAGAATTACTACCATTAAGTTGCAGGACTAATCGTTCCAACTCTTTAAGTTCAATGTTTATTGCACCTTTGTCATTAGGATACATGATATGTGATTTTATATGCTTGCTATATCCCATTCTAAACCTGACAGGTTGAGAGTAATCCGAAGGAATCTCGGAGATTTCACTTAACACTGCCGCCGACTGGCTTCGATAGTCGGAAGCACCGTCTGTATTTTGTATATTAAAATATCTGCTTCCTATTCCATCCGTATTTCCTGCATTATCCGTGGCCGTCCATTGGATGGTATGCACACCGTTTTCATATTGAGTTGTGTCCAGGTAAAAATATCCCACTGCCCCATTACTATTGGCATAGTTGGGAAATAAACCGGCAATATCCGCCCGGTAATTGTTATAAATAGGATGCCCAATATTGACACCATCCACATATACATCTATCGTGGAACCATCCGTGGGGATTGAATTGGGCATAGGTGTCAACACCCAGCCCCAATTGATAAAATCACTTCCCGAAGCAGTACCACCTTGCGTTGGGGTATCGATGGCCCCAAAGGGTTTCACCGCATTGACATTATCACAAATAATGGTTTTGGTTCCCAGGGTCACTTGATTACCGGTAACGTCTTCTGCCAGGGCATGTAACTGAAACGTTCCATTACCATTATCGGGCAAGAAGTTGGTTAACATCATATACCCCCACCCGGCTTTATAGTTGTTGGGATAACCCGGGTACGCTGTTTCCACATCGGGCCGTGCGCCTTCAACAAAAACGGCATCACCGATGTAAACCAATTGGCTTCCTACCTGGCGGTAAATTTTTACACTATCTACATCTACATCGTCCAGAGCCCACCCGGTCACCGGTATACTGCTCCTTACGGTTGAACCGTCGATTGGAGTATCAAAACTGCCTATGGGTGGTTGATCTTGTGAGACATTCATTACCATCAAATTTACGGTCACGGTTTGTGGTGAATTGACGGCATTGGTATCAGAAATAGTGATGGTGCCGGTGTAGGTCCCGGTGGATAACCCGGATGGATTTATAGAAACAGTAACAACAAGGGAATTTGTCCCGGATGTAGGATTAACACTGAGCCAACCGGCATCAGGGGTAATAGTCCAATTTAAGGTTCCTGTTCCGCTGTTGCTTATTAAAAAGGTTTGCGAACCGGTTGCTGCAGCGGAAACCACAGCACCGGCATTCAATTGGGTTCGGTTCAGGGAGATCACCGGCTGTGTGGTAGCAGCGGATACGGCGGCACCGGAATTGGGACTAATCATCAAAGAGGATACATCCACTGCTTCAAAATCAGACCCCTTGACATTGTGCAGCTCATGCAGTATATCGTTATTCCAGCGTTCATCCGGTACACCGGAAATAAACCATGACATACCATTATCCGCCAGGATCATTCCATATTTCTTTAATGTCGTCAAAATGACCTGGACCTGGGGTGAAAACCCGGAAATATCAAAATTAGCTTTCAGGCGAAAACGTTGTCCCATGGGGGGATATTGACTGTCTGTCAAACTGGAAGCATAATGCCTGGCAGGCCAGACGTATGCCCTGCGGGTCTGGGGGGCAGTAACACGGATGGCATGGTTGATTTCACCGGCAGCTACTTCTTCATACCTGACTAATCCCGGTAAAATAGGCAAACCCGCAGCATCGGCCGATGTCCATCCCGCGGGCCGCAGCGCATTGGACTTAAGATCAAAAATGGCCCCTGAACCGGCTGTCCAACTGCCATCCGGCTGGGGATAAGCATCATACAATTCATAAAGTATACAATTGTCCCGGTCTACCACCAACACATGACGGTCACCGTCACTGCTGCTCCCTCCTTCAATGGGAGCATCCGGGGGAATCGGGTAAGGTCCGGGATCGCTTTCATCATCATAAAGAAATGTGACCGCAACTTTTTCTTGTGTCCCTGGAACCGTGGTATAAGGAATACCAATGGGCTCGCCTTCCCACAGTCCCGAACCGAAATCCGCGTGAACGTAGCTGCTGGCGCCAATGGTGTTGATATATAAATCCGAATTGGCATCCACCGGCAATGATTCTATCGGTGTATTCCAGATGTTATTGACAGGAAATAATCGACAGCCTTCAATTTTGTCCTGTTTTTTGTCTTTGCGGTTGGTGTTGGTGGTCGCAGCCTGCTGCGCAGCGCTGGTTGATAAAACAAATAACCCAAGAAATAGTAATAACAATCTTTTTTTAGACATATGCTCAACTCCACATACAATAGACTACCAGAAGGAACAAATTTTTTCAACGTTTCTAAACAAAGGCTTTTGGGTGAAAAAGAGGTCAGGCAAGATTATAGAATGTTCTGTCCTATTCTTGTACCACTGGTTCTGACTTATAGGCATTTTTAAATTTCAAAAATTGGAATATGGTAAATATGTGCACCAGAACCAGTTTAAAGAATGTCATGCCGTCAGTGTTAAAAGCATAGAAGTCCGGGGAATTTTCCAGGGATTGCAGGGATTTCTGTGATCTGATTTTTTTATAATGAAAGAACCGCTGGAATGAATAACTCTTTTTATACAGAGCAGCAAGCTGTTTGTAGAATTCATCCCGTTCTAATTTTGTAGGGAGTACCGAATGGGCAAAATCATAAAAATCATAGTCTTTTATGGCGAGATGTTGAGATGTTTCTTTAAACAGTTCAGTGCCCGGTAAAGGAGTTAACACCGCGAAGACAGGACTGAACAGGCATTTATCCCACACATATTGAAATAGCTCCTCAAAATTTTCCAGGGAAAATTCAGGATCAACAATAAATTGTGCGTGAATATGAATATCCAATTTCTTTAAGATGCGGATTGCTTCATTATTTATTTCTACTGAAGTTCTTTTGTTTAATTTTTTTAATCCCTCCTCCTTATAAGATTCAAATCCCACCGTTAAAGAATCAAATCCGGCTTCTTTTAGACTTTTCAAAAGGTCCGGATGTTTTACTATGGTATCTGCACGCGCGTACATTACGAATTTCTTTTTTATATTATGTTTTTTTATCATTTCGCTGAGTTTCCAGGCCCGCTTTATATCTTGAATTGTATTGTCATCGGAAAAACAGATTATGCCAACAGATTCAGGCAGACTTTTTAATTCATCGATAATGGATTCAACATTTCGTGTTACATATTTACCCTTCATTAATTTCCAGCAGGCACAAAAAGTACAGCGGAAAGGACATCCGCGGCTGCTCATAAGGAGGGCAACTTTCTTTTTATATGAATTATGGTACCTGTATTTTTGAGTTAAATTCCTCGCCGGCATGGGAAGAGAATCAAGGTCCACATTAACAGGGCGCTGTTCAGTAAAAAAAATTCCCCGTCCCCCATTCTCTACAAAACCTACATTGTTGACACTCTTAATATCCCCTCCATTGGCAATAATATCGATGTAATCTTTAAACGTTTGATCCGCATATCCTATAAATATAGTATCGATAAAGGGCTCAGCAAAATCCTGGGGTACAAACGTTGCATGATGCCCCCCAATCACAGTTTTTATATTATTGTCATACAGTTTAACTTCCTTCAGGATTCTTTTAACTGTGTTAACATTACATGTGTATGCTGTTGCGCCTACCACATCTGGTCTGAAAGTTCTCAGTTTTTTCATCAGGTTTTTCTCTATTCTCATGTCAAATATGTCCACTTCGTACTCAGACACAGCCGCAGCAATATATTCAAGACCCAAGGGCTCATACCTTTTTGTACTGATCAGCTTGGGATTTAACGGCGGTTTTATTAATAAAATTTTCATTCTACGCCTCCCTCTTTCCAGAGGAGTGTTGTAATTCCTTTCTGACTCCTTTAATTATCAAGAAAAAATTATAAGGGAAGTACGATAATATGTCAATAGACAAGCTGAGGATTGAAGGTATATAAAGAAATTTTTACGCTTTTTTCTTCACCTTGTAAAGAACCTGGCCAAGGTAACCGCGGCTGTCGATTTCAGCGATATACATGCCTGGCTGGAGATAGGCCGATCTCTTTAACATCGGAGTGGAGAGTTCTTCAAGGAGCGCACCAGCCTCCCAATCCCTGGTTCCATCATTTAGCAACACAGCTTCATTGGTCTCAACCAACCTGGTTAAAATATCTTGCAAATTCATTTTTACCTCATTCTCACCAATCGATTTCTCTTAACTCTATTTAAACGTAATAGGCATGAAAAAAGTTTAAAAAAAGATTATTTTCTGTTCTTTTGTTTAAGGGGCCAGGCAAGTTTTTATCCAGACCATCAAAATTAGTGCCCAGGGCGGCTTTTTAGGCGGCAAATTCGACGAAAAAGCCCTGGATACCTATATAAATGAATTGGGAGGCGACGGCTGGGAATTGACCACAGCTTTTGATACCAACATGTCCCAGGGGCAAACCCGTGACATCGTGGCTATTTTCAAACGGCCTTATTAAAGAAACAAGAAAAGAAGCACAAAGAGCCGCAAACATCACCCGTAAACGAGCCCCGAATAAACATCGCAAGATTTCAGAAATTCTCAATACCTCGCTGCCTCGAAACACGCTATCACGTAACGTACACCTCAGTTCCGCCAGTTTTTAAATAATTGGCGGTGGATTTTGGGCCAAACATACTATTGACAGAATTATCTTTTTGTATTATTTATATTGAAGGTGATAATTGACCGATGAGATTATTGAAAGAAGAAAGAAAAGTAATACGAGAAGCAGTTGCCAAATTTGACACTGATGCTGAGGTCTATCTTTTCGGCTCAAGGGCTGATGATACAAAAAAAGGGGGCGATATCGATATCCTGTTGATTTCCGATAAAATAGATGACCATTCACTTTTTCTCATTGAAGAGGAAATTTTTAAAAGCATAGAAGAGCAAAAGATCGATTTTGTCTTAAGTGATGGTACTCGAAACAACCCGTTTGCAAAACTGATTCTTAAAAAGGGGGCTGTTAAATTATGAATGATGCAGTTGACCGAATTGAAACGTATTGTGAAAAATATTCTAATCCTGAACTCGACGAGGAAGAGGAGTAAAAACTGCTTCTTATTCCTGAAATCTGAGAAACGAACTAAGTTCTGAATGATGTGTCTTTAAAATAGTCGCTCAAATAGGATATTTTGCCCTGGTCGATCTTCATGATGGTGACCCCCTGGTTGTTGTAGGGGTTTCCGCTGGAATCTCTGCCCGCATTTTCCCAGGTTACAGCGATTTTATTCCCCTGAGCGATAATGTCTTGTACCTGGAAGGTCAAATCCGGATATTTACGATAAATGATGCGCATAAGCTGTGTTACCTTTTTAGGACCATGTAAAGGATTGGTTCCCGGGAAATGGAACACCACACCGGGAGTAAGGTGATCTTTAAGGGCGTCGAATTCCTTTTTGTTCAACAAATCGAAAAATTCCCGGATAAAATCCGCTGTCTGAGTTTGGCTCATGATGAGCACCTCCTCTCTTGCATATTCATATCAGCCGAATGATGAATACTGGATTATATCATTGGTCGCATTAAGACGCAAATTCCAGGCGGACACCAAAGCAATTGTAAATTTGGAGTAATGGAGTAATGCCTGCCTGGGCGTGTCGCGTGTCCTAAGGAGCACGCAGACAGGGAGTTATGGAGTAATGGAAGAAAGCTGTGCGATCTATTGGAATGATGGGATAATGGAATAAAAATACACATCTTTATTAGGCCAGGCCAATTTTCACCAAAAAAACTAAAATCGTAATAAAAATACCAACATTATATTTAAAGAACCAAAATAATATATAAAATACTATTAATAAAAAAAATCCCGGATAAAAAGTATTTATCGTACAAGTTTATATAAATTTTACCTAAACAGTAGTTTAAATACCAAAAAATCAAAAAAATTTACAAAAAAAGCCTTGACAGGAAACCGATGCATATATTATCATATGAACGGAACCATGAAAGTAGAAAGCGCTAAAACAATACAAAATAAGGCCATGAGAGGTATTGGCAGCCGATTAAAGAAAGTACGGCTCCATTTTGGTCACACTCAGAAGAAAATGGCCGCTTATTTTGGAATGGGTAGTAATGCGTATGGAAAAGCAGAGAACGGATATAATGCTCCCGGTCTTAAGATATTTTATATTTTAGCCACCCGATTTGGTATTTCACTGGACTGGCTGGTGTTGGGATGGGGTTCTATGTTTTATGAAAAGAAAACCGCGGATGATGAACTAAGCCGAGAAATCAACGAGATGTTGGGATTGATCGATAAACTGCCGTTGGTGCGGCATTTGATCCTGGGGTATTTCCAGGAATTAAAATTGAATTACCATGAAGTCATCCAACAGGAATTGTCAGAAAAATCCCAGGATACTGATAAAAGGACCCTTTCCGAACTCGACGAGGAAGAGGAGTAAAAACTGCTTCTTATTCCTGAAATTTTGGCCCGATTCTTATTTTTACATTCCTTTTGGTGTATCTTCCACCATTATTCCCAGTGACGAAAACCAATCGATATTCCCCGAAAAATCCGGGACCCGGCTGCCAGGAAAAAACACACCGTTCCCTGTCCAGCGTCGAACCGATGGGCAGCCGCCTCAACTTATTGCCCACCACCAAGTAACCGGCACACAATTTTGAATTATTTTTTATTTGCTCCTTAGCCACAACTCTAATATCATTGAGATGAATTTCCAGCCGTTCCAATTCTTTGATTTCTATATTGATTATTCCTTTTTTATCGGGGTAAATTCTTTGATGTCTGATATTATCATTATAACCTTTTTTAATTCTTACAGGTCCGGAAAAATCATTGGGTAGCAGGGTGCTGCCCCTACCCTCCTTGGACCGCGCGCGTGACGCTGTCTGCTGCACTCTGCTTTCGCCTGTGTTTTGAATGGTAAAATACCGGCTGCCAATTCCGTCGGTGTTTCCACCGGTATTCGTGGCAGTCCATTGAATGGTATGCACACCATCGGCATAAGCCGTAGTATCTAAATAAAAATATCCCACGGCCCCATTACTGTTGGCATAGTTGGGAAACAAACCGGCAATATCCGCCCGGTAATTGTTGTAAACCGGGTTTCCTATATTGACACCATCTACATATACGTTTATGGTGGAACCATCGGTGGGAATCGAATTGGGCATGGGTGTCAATACCCAACCCCAATTGATAAATTCACTGCCCGAGGCAGTCCCACCTTGCCCCGGGGCATCGATGGCACCAAAAGGTTTAAATGCACCGGCATTATCACAAATAATGGTTTTTGTTCCCAGGGTTACCTCATTTCCGCTAACATCCGCTGCCACGGCATATAACTTAAATGTTCCATTACCCTGGTTGGGTAAGAAATTGGACAACATCATGTAACCCCAGCCAGCTTTATAGTTGTTGGGATAGCCGGGGTAAGCTGTTTCCACATCGGGCCTTGCGCCTTCAACAAAAATGGCATCTCCAATGTATATCTTACCGCTTCCTTCACCGGATACAGGATCACGATAGATTTTTACGCTCTCTACTGCCACATCATCCAATGCCCAGCCAGTAACCGGTACGCTGCTGCAAACAGTGGCTTCATTTAACGGGGTATCAAAACTTCCAAAGGGTTCCGAATCACTCCCGAAAGCATAAATTTTGAGTGTTACCTGAACTGTTAGCGGGGAACCGGTGGAACTAAGATTGGTAACGGTAATCGTGTCGGTATAAGTACCCGCGGTCATAGCTGAAGTATTCACTGAAACAGCAATGAGACCTGAATTATTACCGCAGGTAGGCGTGCAGCTTAACCAGGATATGGATTCACTAATGATCCAACTGCTGGTTCCTTCAGCCGCGTTGGCTATCCTGAAGGTTTGTGAACCTGGTAAACTACCACCAATGACATAGGCAAAATTCAATTGATTTCGGTCTAAGGCAATTTCTGACGGACTGTTGGTAATATTATAGATGTGGAACAATTCGATACCGTCACCGGTTCCCAGGTTCCTGCTGTAGAGCTTATCCGTGGAATTATTCCAATGTTCATGGACTCCCTGACTGGACATGGCAAGGCCATCCCTGTCCGGGTCATAAAAGGTGCCGGAGAGAGGAGAATCCGCTTGCGCGGCTTCGTGTAGGTAATCTTCCGCCCCACCCTGCATACTTTGCCCACCCCCGCTCAAAACCACATTGGGCCACTCCATCAATAGAAAGTCGTAAGCCACCGAGTCGATAGCCACCGGGTCCAGGGAAGCAAAAATACTGGAGGGCCAATCACCATTTATGCCGTCTCCAAAGGGTGCGGATATCCATTTCACCGGCTGCGCATCCCAGTAGTAGCCGGCAAAAAGGCCATCAATCAAATACAGCACGGTTTTGTCGCCGATTTCAGGATGCCCCATTAAATCCACAAGAGACCGGTAATGCCCCCTGCCGGGACTCCAGGTTGCATTGGGCAAACTAAGATGCGTATTGTAATAGTCCAGGCTGCCTTGATCCCTGAGAAGACCATCGGGGCAGCGGATTAACGTGCCGTAATGATTCTTGGCACATAATGTCACTCCTGCCGAATGACCTTTTAATACGGCAAAATTGATCAGATAATCGGCTTCTACAACAGCTTCGGGTAAATAATCTTGCACTTTACCGTCTGCATCTGGCGTACTCCAGTAAAAGGGCACATCGGAGAATTCCGCGCGGGTTCGGCCGGACCCGCCATAATTATCCCAATAGTGCACATTGGGAAATTCAGGATGAAGAATGTTCCAATAACAATTGGGAAACATTGCGGTAGGGTCTCCCACGGTAATATCCTCCTGGGCCGCGCCCACGGTATTCACCAGTTGTCTAAGCAAAGCCAGTACAGCCTGGGGGGAGGTATCTATCCGGTTCAGAACATCCGCATTCTTATTATAAGTGGTCTTGTCTACAAAATTCCCCCTGGCAATGCAGGTGACCAGGTTGAGTTTTATGGTGATTTTTTCACCCGCTTGATACCCCACATCGCCGTTGCCCCTGCTGCGGTTGTTGTATCTAAAAATAGAGTCCCAGGCCGCAGCATCCGTACTCTCACCGGATACCCCCCGGATCACCCGGGAAATCATTTTTTCTACCACTGCCAGGTCGGTATGGTCACTCTCCCACCAATGATCGGATGAATTGAAACCTTCCCAATCCGTGGCATCGGGATCGTAGGCCCACACCACACGGCCGGGATGAATTCCCCTGGCCGTGCCAATGGGTGCATTGACTTGTGAAGCGGATGCATTAACCGGCTCCTCCGGCAGGCGAACAAAGGTAACAATTCCCAGGCTCAACGATATGATAAGACATATCATTGCCCAGCCAAACCGTGAACGCTTGAAAAAATGCCCGGCTTTACGAAATATTGTCACAGAACCCACCAAACCCACAAGCCAAAGAATAAAACCGCCAGCCAACGGGGCAGCCGCCCGCTGACAGGGATAAGAGGCACGGGAAGGCTTTGGCACCACCCGTACCAGGTACCAGATTAACGCAATCAATCCGAAAACCGGGAATAACCACCACCAATTATATTTCCTCTGATTATTAACATCCTTTGTTTCACTTTTCTTTATCATCATCGTATGATCTCCTCTAAATAAAGCCGGGAAAACCCTGGTTTCAACTGGAAAATTTCGGAACGATTTTTACTATAACATTCTTCTTTGTGAATTTCCCGCTTTTATCCCTGGCAATAAAAACCAACCTGTATTCCCCGATAAATCCGGGACCGGGCAGCCAGGAAAAAACGCCTCTTTCCGAATCTAGGGTCGAACCAATAGGTAAAGGCCTTAATGCATTTCCTACCGCCAGGAACCCTGTGTACTGACGAGACAAGGCGTTTTTTAGTGTTAAGTGTTTGGTGTTAGGTGTAAAGTGTAAGCTTGTAAAACTCTTTAAATCCTTTTTAAAATTGGGATCATGGAGCTGTAAGTCCAATCGCTCCAACTCTTTAAGTTCAATCGTTATTGTACCTTTGTCATTAGGATACATGATATGTGATTTTATATGCTTGTTATATCCCTTTCTAAACCTGACAGGTTGAGAGTAATCCGAAGGAATCTCGGAGATTTCACTTAACACTGAACACTTAACACTTAACACCGACGCCGACTGACTTCGATAGTCAGAAACACCGTCTGTATTTTGTATATTAAAATATCTGCTGCCAATTCCATCCGTATTTCCTGCATCGTCGGCGGCCACCCATTGAATGGTATGCACACCGTTTTCATATTTCGTGGTATCCAGGAAATAATAGCCCACCGCCCCATTACTATTGGCATAGTTGGGAAACAACGCGGCAATATCCGCCCTGTAATTATTGTAAACCGGGTGCCCCACATTGACCCCATCAATCCACACATTAATGGTGGAACCATCCGTGGGAATCATATTGGGCTGGGGTGTCAATACCCAGCCAAAATTGACATAAGAAGAACCGGATACCGTACCCCCTTGTCTTGGTGTATCAATGGCGCCAAAAGGTTTAACCGCGTTGGCATTATCACAGGTAAGGGTCCGGGTGCCCAGTGTCTTTTCGTGCCCGGTGACGTCCCTGGCAATGACATGAAAGGTAAATGTACCATTGCCCTGGTTGGGCAAGAAATTGGTGAGCAGCATATATCCCCAGCCGGCTTTATAATTGCAAGGGTAGGATGGATAAGCGGTTTCCACATCGGGCCTGGCACCTTCAATCAATACGGCATCACCGATATGGTCCAGGCCGTTTTGTTTCTGGCGGTATATTTTAATACTTTCCACGGCTATGTCATCCAACACCCAGCCGGTAACCGGTATACTGCTGCGTACGGTGCTGCCGTTGGCAGGGGTTTCCCATTTTCCCAAAGGAGCAGCATCCTGTCCAGATGCAGTCACCCGCAGCGTTACATTGACGGTGCGCGGGGACCCAAAGGCATTGACGGCACTGACAGTAATGGTGCCGTTGTACGTTCCAGCCGTCTTACCGGAAGCATCGACGGTCACATTCACCGGGTTGTCATTGACTCCATTGCTAGGACTGCAGGTGATCCAATCCACATCCGTGTCCACATTCCACACCAATGCCCCACTGCCGGTATTTTCAATGGTAAATACCTGGGCGGGAGTCGTTGGGCCGCCAACAGATGCACCGAAATTTAAAGAATTCCTGGAAATGCTTAATACTGATGTTGCTGTACCCTGGTTCGGTATTGAGACACTGATGATGGAGTACGTTCCTTCCTCCCCATCGGTATTCACCGCTTTAATTTTGTAATAAACGGTTCCAACCTTGAAAAAGCTGCGGTCTATATAAGAATACCCGGTTAACCGGGCAATTTCCGAAGAGGAATTGCACGGGAAATCCTCTGTATACCCGCGATATATTACAAACTCTTTAAAATCTCCCCAATTGGCCCATAAATAATCCAGGTCACTCCATATCTTTTCCGACCACGTTAATTCCACGGAATCGGTTGTATCCATGTATTGACCGGCAAAACGCTTGACAATTCTTGGAGTAAACACAGTGGTAATGGGCTGCCGGGCTTTATCCTTCACAACATCAAAGAATTGTTTTGCAGCTAATTCCCGGTTGTTACCCTTGTACTGGTACGTTATTTCGTCTTCCCATTTAAAGAAGCAGACGGTGTGAGCGTTATAATCGTACAATCGCTTCATTTGCTCATAAATATATTGAATCCTATTGATGTCATTGGCATCACCTGTGATAATTATTTCCGGGTTATATTCCACTGCACACCAGTTGTCCGTTACAGCAGATAAATCCGGCAAAATATATTTTGATGTGGCGGCATAATAGGTTCCGAAATTGATATCATACATGGTCACCCCCATTCCGGTGCCATAATCATTTTTCGCGGTCCACAGGGGGGAAGCGGAACTGTAAAAGCGGGGATTCAGAAATGGAATTTGCGGATCATGGGGACGAGTTCCAAAAAGATAATCCCCCGGTATCTGGTGGGTATAATATTGATCTGGCGGGAACCCGGCGTCCACCGCGATCTTAGTGATATCTTTTACGTAGTGGTACACCATGGTTTGCCGGAAGGTTTGCCACAGGTCCCAGAAGGAATCTTCTCCATCCTGCCGCATGACCCGCGGCGGATCAAACCCTCCATTAATAAAATTTACACCTGACGTGGGCATCATCCCATCAAAGGTATAATCATCGATAGGGATGATATTTGGGTCAGGATTAACATTATCCGTATAATCGCTGTCCACTGGATCCGAAAGGCCCCAATTATAATATTTCAGGTCCCAGGTGGTAAAAGTTGTCTCAAAATCCTGGTTGAAACGTTGCAAACCGTTTGCTCCCCGGTACCGGGTACCGCCGTTCACATATCCTTCACCTTCATATTTTCCACCGGGTCCATACATTCCTTCATGTTTAATCCAGTCCCTGAATTCCAATACCGCAAAGGGTGAATAATCGCAAAAGAAATCCTGCAAAGGCGCGGCATTATTGAGACGCCGGTAGTTTAATTCCGCTTCCCCAGGAGCACTGACAATAATCAATACATCCGGGTTTTTTTCCTGTTTTTGTTTTAAATATGCAAACGCTGCTTTCATCTTGGCTGCCAGGTGTGTTCTCAATTTCCTGGCATACCGGGAAAAGGTGCCCCAAACATATTTATTAATGAGGGCACTATCGATATTCGACTGCACTCTGGAGTGTGTAACCGTGGACTCATCTGCCATGTTTAGATCAAAAAAATGAGTTTGTTCAAGATCGTTCGCCTGGGAGGTCTGACTCAATTGCTTTTGGGATGCCAGGTTATTGTCGTTATACCATTGGGCATTCCTGATATCCTCTTCTTTGGCGAGTTGATAAAAATATTTACTTCTCGCCAACCCCACATTTAAACCGATATGAATACCCACGTTATATAATTTGGCTTTTTCCACCAAAGAATCGATGATATCCTTAAATCCCTGGATATTCACGTTTTGGATATTTTGATGCCAATTGATGTCGACACCGGCAAACCTGGAGATATGCAGGGAAGCGTACAGGCCATTACCAAATTGGCTTTTAAGGTACTCGATTTCAGAACCCGGTTGATTGACCATATCATAGTAAAAGGAAAAAATAACCGTATTGTCAAACCTAGGCCTTGGTAATTTTTCGGCCTTCACATACGGTCCATATGTTCCTACCTGATACAAGATAAAAACGATGAAAATCAATCCTATGGTTTTCTTATTCATATCTTTACCTCTCTTGTCATGGGCAAAATAATACAAATACCAGACATATTAAAATAACATAAGTACAAGACGTTATCGTTAAATTGGATAGGACTTTACCTTTTTTCCCAGGAAGCCCAATTAGAGTTGTTTTCAAGAGGTAAATATTTATAAATATTTACTCCTGTCATGAGAAAAACCACAGATTACACAGATTACACAGATTATAAAAAAAATATAAAAAAATCTGCGTACTCTGTGTAATCTGTGGTTTCCCCTTGATTTTATTTTGAAATATTGATTTTATTTTGAAATCATCTATAATATAGGAGCAAGAAAAATAAACTTGCGGTGTTAAAGGTTTGGAAGTTAAATAGTAAACATAGAGGTAAGAAATGAAAAGGCTTTTACTTATGACCATCTTGGTTGTATGCTTTGTCGGAGTAACATTTCACCCCGGGTGCAAAACAGATAATCCAAATTCAAACAGTGATCTGTTGTTTAACATCAAATGGGTTCTTGAATCGATTCACTATTCAACACTAAATATCGTTTCTATCCAGGATACCTTTTCGATTTTGTTCAGGCAAAATGGAAGTATGGACCTGGAAGTGGATTGCAACACCTGTTCCGGTACCTTTGAACTAGGAAACAATGGAGCCATAACCATTATCGATCACTCCCTTTGTACCGAAGCCGATTGTGGGCCAGATTCCAGGGATGCTGAATTTCACACGGCATTGGACGGTGTAACCAGGTACGAGATCGACGGCAATAATCTCCGGCTTTTCTTCACCAATGGGCAAAGCCGGTTGAATTTTACCAAAAGCAATTAAGCACTTAATATCACAGCCCCAGGTACCTGGTATAAAACGATTTGGCAGCACCCACGTCTCCGGTTCCTTTTATAATGGCTCTTCCATCTTTAAACAGTGTGATTTTTTTTCCTTCTGCTTCAAACTTAAGAAGAAATTCACTGTCCATTAAATGATCTACGATTTTCTCCAGGGTGCCGGAAATTTTTTCTAGGTTGAGAACCATATCCCGGGGAGGGATGATTTGAACTCCATTATCGCACAAAACAGTAATTATCTCCCTGTTTTCCTGGTTTAAGAACTTAAAGTCTTTTTTTATACAGCATTCACACTTATTAGATTTCTTTATTTCAACCGTCCTAAACGCATGCTCCCACACATCATAAATAATCAGCTTTTTTTCAATATCTTTTTTTAACAGTATTTTTAAGGCTTCCGTACTCTCGATAGCTGCGACAATAGCCGGGATTGTATTTAGTACCCCGACCGTTTCACACGTGGGCAGGGAACCTGCGGTTGGAATTTCCGGAAGGAGACACCGTAAACAAGGGCCTTCTGGTAGGATATTCATAACCATTCCCATAGTCTGAATAACTCCCGCATAAATCCAGATCATCCCCTTCTTCACACAAGCATCGTTAATAATCATCCGTGTGGGAATATTATCGGTAGCATCCACTACCAGGTCGAAACCATCTATTATACCTTCAACATTAGTGTTATTTAAATCCTTTATCAGATACTTTATCTCGATCCCGGAATTAATCTTTCTCAACTTACGAACTGCCGCACTAACTTTGGGAGTCCCAACGTCTTCTTCATCAAATAATGTCTGCCGCTGCAAGTTGTTTAATTCTACGAAATCCCTGTCCACTATCAGCAGGGTTCCCACCCCGGCCCTGGCCAGGTTATTGGCAATATTCGTACCCAATGCCCCACAACCAATGATAATTACTTTACTTCTTAAAAGTACTTCCTGGCCTTGCGGGCCGATTTGCTCAAGAACCACTTGCCTTGAATACCTGGAGTTCATCTTATCCTCTTTCAACTATATTAACTTGCACTCTTTTTCAATGATTCCACCCCCGACAACAATATCACCATCATAAAAAACAATTGCCTGTCCCGGTGTTATTGCCATCTGGGGTTCCTTGAATTTAACCGAAACGTTTTTATAGGTACCGTCAGTACCGTTAATAGGAGTAACTTCGACATCCGCCTCCTTATGATTGAATCTTATCCTGGCCTTTAGATTTACCGGTCGGTTTAAATTTTCCAGGGTTAACCAGTTTAAGTTTCCGGCAATGAGCCCGGTTCCCAAAAGATTTTCTTTTTCGCCCACGATTATGGCATTCTTTTCTTTGTCTTTGGAAATGACATAAAGAGGTTTATTACCGGAAATCCCAATTCCTCTTCGCTGACCGATGGTATAAAATACAATTCCTTTATGTTCTCCCATCACTTCACCCCTGGTATTTAAGATCGGTCCCGGCTTTTGCCTGGTGTCAAATAACTGGTGATAACCTCCGGCAATAAAATCCTGGCTTTCTGCTTTTTTACCAATGTACAGGTCCGGCAGCAACTCCCCGGCAAATTTTCTTACTTCATCTTTCGTATAATCCCCCAGGGGGAAAATAATATTCTTCAATTGATCCCCGGGTAAATTATACAGGAAATAGGATTGGTCTTTTTTTAAATCAACCGCCTTTTTCAACAAAAACCGATTTCTATTTTTATCATATTGGATTCGTGCATAATGGCCGGTGGCAAAGTAATCAAACCGGATTTCCCGCTTCCTGAGTTCTTCGGTAATGGCACCGAACTTCATCTCATAATTGCATTTGACACAGGGATTCGGGGTATTACCCTCTGCATATTCCTTTATAAAAAAATTTAAAATATGTTTCCTGTATTTTTCTTTTAAATTGAAGGTGCAAAAAGATATTCCCAATCTTTCCGCTACCTTGCGAGCATCTTCGATGTCCTCTTTTTCTCCCGGGCCAAAACAAGCGTGCCGGGAGCCCTCAGAAGACGTTATCGATTCATCGAAAATCTCCATGATTACACCGGTGACATCATATCCTTGTTTTTTCAGCAATGCTGCTGCAACAGAAGAATCAACGCCGCCGCTCATGGCGATAACTACTTTTACTTTGCTCATTTTCCGGTTTATCCTTAATTAAGTGTTGATGTCCGAAGTATTAACTCCCACATTGTAGCACTTGTTAAAAAAAAAGTCAAAGGATTTTATAATAAAATACCGGGAATATTTGGATATATTAAAACACCTGGAAGATCTAAAATTCAAATTCGGAGTGGTTCACCTATCTGTAGAAGAAGCCACCAGAAAATTTGAAGAGATTACAACACACTACTCTACCGAACTCCCATCGAGTCTAAAAGCTAGCCAGGCAGTTCCTGGCCAAGGTAAAAAAAAATCTAACGGCAGTTACGGTTATCTTGCACAGAGCCGCAAGTGCTGTGTCAACAACTGCATTCAGTGTCGCAAAAAGTGGGCGGGCATGAGTTGCATTGGGTTTGGCATCCGCTTGGGAGGCAGGTATAACCGCAGGTTAAATCGGTATTGCAAAGTGTCCCACAGGTGTAGCCTCCACAGGTGTAGTCGGTCTTCACGCCGCCGTAAACAGCGGCCATGTGTTGAGTTTGTAAATCGCTAACGGTTCTTTTGTTCAAAACCATTTTTTTGTTGATTTTTTTGGTTTTCATATTTTATCTCCATTTTTGATTTATTGACAAACCTTATTTTTTTTTTATTTTCAGCCTGATTCCTATTTTACCGGTCAATGCAGCGATCCGCCTACGTAAATCCACTCTTTTGGAGGTCAGATTGAAGGAAGACACTTAAACAGTCACGGATTAATAGTATCATATAATACTATCAGTGTCAAGTTACCTGGGAACGATTTTTACTGTTATATGCTTCCGGGCAAGCCTTCCATTCCCTGTCCCGGTTAAAAAAACAAATTTGTATTCTCCTAAGAATCCAGGCCCCGGCTGCCAGTAAAATATGCCGGTTTCAATATCAAAAAAGGAACCGATGGGCAGCCGCCTCAACATATTGCCAACCATCATATAACCGGCGGATAATATTGAATTATCTTTTTCTTGCTCCTTAACCTCATCTCTAATATCATTGAGA
>JABAOH010095988.1_pt3 | contig 19017 bp, 18 predicted proteins | sample 7062181 | NCBI WGS metagenome assembly JABAOH01 (sample SAMN14538630, study PRJNA623070) | marine sediment metagenome | biome: marine biome [ENVO:00000428]; feature: marine pelagic biome [ENVO:01000023]; material: deep marine sediment [ENVO:00002113]; isolation source: pool of 5 deep marine... | reverse complement strand
ACGCTGCGCGATGTGGACATCATTCTGCGTCGTTTGATCTTCCGCAGTGAAGTTGATTCTTACGGTATGTGTGTTTACGATGGGGGTTGTAAGCCCGTCGATCACCCAATCCCAAGTATCAACCCCGATCACCTCCACGATTTCGATGTGAGTCGGTGTTTCGATCACCGTTTCGAGATGGGCTCTGCATGCGTCAGCACCGTAGAGATCGATCACTGTCGGATGGAGCAGGTCCATTAACACGTCGACATCCGCTGCCTGGAAGGCGCTGTTGAAGGCTATCACGAAAGCTGCAGTCTCCAGCGTTGTACCCACAGGTGTACTTTCCCCGGGTCCTACGTTGACCTGGATGGATGACGCCGCATTCAAGGTGGGATCGCGTTTGCCGCCTCGGAGGATCCATCCGAGGAGCAATTCTATCTAGGCAACCTCATGGAGGCTGGATTTGTTTTTTCGTCGATCGGTCCCGAGGGCTTCTNNCTTAATAACCTGTACGAAGCAGTGGCGATTGATCTCCCTGGATGGACGTTTGGATGTCGAGTTAGCACCTTATTTTGGTTCCGTAGGTGAAGATCGGCAACAAAAATTGTTCTGGGGAGCCGAATTTGAGGATTGAGGAGCAGGGTAAGGTGGCCAGGTTTTTTGAAAACCCCTCGACCCCCGTATTCCCCAACAAAAGCAACACCCATATAAGACTTCACAATAGAAGATAACAGAGACCGGAATTACTTGGCGCAATTCGGTTTCCGGAACGTCCTTGGCTGGTAATCGTCAGGTTTCAGGGATGCGTCCACCTGATGAGCGTCAGGTATATGCCCAGAAAATGTGCTAAGAAATAGTCATGTTTTGAGACCATAACTCGGGTAACGTTAAATATCTTCAGCGAGAGGTAACCATGGTTGAGACTGAAAAGAAGAAAGGGCGTGCAAAGGATTTCGGCCTGCCCGAATACTTCGACATGCAGGCCGATATGGGCCACACGAAACATATTGGGGGTTGGATCGCCACCCAAGATTTGGCGGAGCTCTGCCAGTTGGGGGAAGGACAGGAACTCTTGTATGTGGGAAGTGGGTCCGGTGTGGCCGCCATCAAGATTGCACAAGAATACGGCTGCCGCGTTGTAGGAGTTGACTTGCTGGAAAGTATGGTCCAAGCGGCTCGGGAGTGGGCGCAACGGAGAGGCGCGACGGACCGCACCGAATTCCGGGTCGCTGATGCTCAAGACCTACCCTTCGAGGACGATCGATTTGACGTGCTGATCTGCGAGTCAGTGAACACTTTCGTGCCCGACTTAAATAGGGCGGCTAGGGAGTACGTTCGTGTGGTCAAGCCCGGAGGATACCTGGGGATGAACGAAGCGGTTTGGATTGAGTCTCCTCCCGAGCAGGGGATGGAGCTCATCGGTGCCTTGACGGGTCAGAGGATTCGCGACTCGGAAGAATGGGTCGCCATGCTCGCGGATGCAGGTTTGGTCGATATTGTGGAGCGCACGTTTGTGGTAGAGATGAAACGAGAAGCGCGGGCTCAGTTCGGATTTCTTAGTATAGGGGACTATCTGCGGATTCTCAGCCGTTTCTTCACCAAATCCCTGTTCTCACCGAGCACATGGAAGATTATGAGGCTAGCACTTTCCGAGCCGAGTTCCGTGTACAACTACTTGGGCTACGGGTTGTACGCTGGGAAGAAACCGCTTCCGACGGGCGGAGCCATATAAACGGGCGTCAAGTATTGCTTGTGTTCGTGGAGGCGCGCGTAGAACAGAACGCTTAGGCAAGTCGCTACCAAAGTTCATCTCACATCTAAATTGTAAGAGCGCTGCAAGATTTAGCGGTGATGTTCACCAGGTTGATGGACATGCCCATGGGCAAGCTCTTCCTGCGTGGCTTCACGTATTCCAACAATATCGATCTCGAAATGGAGCGTCTCACCCGCAAGAGGGTGATTGCCATCGAGGGTGATCTGGTCCCCGGCGATATCTGTGACTGTGACCACAACGGGGCCTTCACCTGTTTCAAGCTGAAATCGCATACCCACCAGGACTTCCTCCACGTCTTGAATCGCACTACGCGCTACCGTCTGGACCAAGGACGGATTGTGTATCCCGTAGGCTTTTTCAGGCGACAGTGTGACCTTGAAGTGGTCCCCAACCTCTTTCCCTTCGAGCTCAACTTCGAGTCCCGAGATAATGTTTCCATGGCCATGAAGATAGGCCAAAGGTGTTTGATCCGCTGAACTATCAAGCATGTCACCCTGATCATTTTTTAGCGTATAGTGAAACAATACTACAATATCATTTCCAACCTGCATCGGAGTACTCCCTATATCAAATCCGCTTCAGAACATTTCCTAGCAACAATAAATGATTAGAAAGCCCCCGCGGTTGCGGGGGCCGTCCGTGACAACCTGCGGGAATCTAGACCACTACGACCTGAGCGGCTTGCAGCCCTTTGGCGCCTTGTTCAATGGTGAACTCGACGCGTTGGCCTTCATCGAGATTGCGAAAACCATCTCCCTGGATGGCTGAATAGTGAACGAATACATCGTCACCGTCTTCACGCTCGATGAAGCCGTAGCCCTTGCTACCATTGAACCACTTGACCGTTCCAAGAACTCGATCTGACATTAGATTTTGCCTCCTTATAGCAATTGATTTTGGAGGTGCTTGTCTCGTTCGCGGTGGTCGGGCTGAAAAAATGCCGGCCTGAGCATATATAGCTCAGGCCTTGATCTTGCGACTCCCAGACAGAACTTACATGCAACCTATTGGAGAAGATTCTATCACAACGCCCCAAGCTCGGACAGACTTCTTTTGGTTTTTGAAGGATCTAGGGTTTTTATCCTCAAACGTGAGTGATTTTACTTGCGATAATTAAGGATACGGAGCCATAGTCGAGACCGGGCAAGGCATCTCGGTAGATGGATTGGATATCCACAGAGAAAACGAGATTCCTCATCCACGGAGTTTAACCTAAGGCCGGCCGAAGGGCTCCTCGCAAAGACATATTCACACTAAATTTCATTCCGAATGGCTATAGAGCCATATCCGAAGGGGGGTGAACAGGGGGATGAATTCGTTGCGAAACGTTACACTCCGGTGGCCATAATTGATTGCCGGACCTGGAGATAGCGTAATCGTCCGCGTAGCATCAGCCCATTGTCATCTAAGCCATCCGTTCGTACACTAGGCTATCGAGGAACCGCATCGTGTCGAAGTGAAAAAGAAGTGATATTGGAGGGAGACCATGGCACAGAATCCTGGACAAATGTTTTCTACGCTATCTGGGGTGCTGGAGGCATCCCAAGCCGGAGGCACATCCTATCGGGAGGTTCGAAGTATGAGACACCGAGCAAATCCTGTTCAAACCTTCATCCGCAACTTTGTTCGTCTGATTGTGTTCGTCCCACTTTGGCTGCTCTTCGCCCTGCCTGATTTTCGTGCGGTCTGGATCGGAGCAGCAGGATTTGAAGGATCAGCGCTGATCGGTCGCTTGTTCTTGGGCTTCACTAAAACCATCGTCATCCTCTGGATTGCTAATATTCTGGCGAGGATATTCTTTGTCTTGCCTGAATGGGAGCGTATGGTGTTGCTAAGATTGGGAAAGTCAGTGGGTACGCGCGGTCCGGGGTTGTTCATCGTGCCACCCTTTCTATACTCGGTAGCTCGTATCATAGATATCCGTATCACCACCTACGAGGTCAAGGCTACAAAAACACTTACAAAAGATAACATTCCCGTCGACGTCATAGCTGCAGTGGAGTTGGAAGTTGAGGACCCTGAAAGGGCCGCGATCGACGTCCGAGACTACTGGAAGACAACAGAATGGGCTTCCATGGAAGCGCTGAAAAGCACCATAGGGGGAAATGATCTGCGTCAATTGCTCAGCGAAACAGAGAATATTGGCTCGATGTTGAAAGCTGAGATTGACTCCGCTGCTAGAGATTACGGGGTAAATGTGCGCGCGGTGCGCATCACGGATGTCACCGCTCCACCATCGCTGGTGGAAGAACTCGCCGTGATCGCGCGTGCCGAACGAAGTGCCCAGGCGAAAAGAATCCAGGCGGCAGCTGAAAAAGATGTCGCCCTCGCACTTGCTGACGCGAGCTCAACCCTTGTTGACCAAGAGGGGACGATGGAGCTTCGGCAGATTCAGGCGCTCCTGGAGATGTCGAAGGAAGAGAGTTCGATGATCATCATCTATCCCATGGATAACCTCGGCGGTCAGATCGCCGCGGCCACAGCTGGTAGCCAGACTCGGTTGTCTCAACCCGGGAAAAAAGTGCCGCAAAGCGGAGAGAAGGTCTGAAAAACATCCTTGAGTTTGCAGAGCCGCAAGATGTCTTCGTCTTGCGGCTCTGTATCCGCCTCCCTATAGGTGCAGTAGATCGCATTTAAAAACCCGCTATTTATCCAGGCGCTCGTATACACCGAGCTTATCAACGTGCTTTTGTATCAGTTGATGGTTGGATCCTCCGGTCAGGATGCGTGGCGAGGAACTATAACGTACAATTCACGCCCGGTCACCGCCGGTCCCTGAGCCGCAACTCGAACGCCAAGTAATTACGGCTGAGTATCGAGGAGGGTACACTCGATGTGCCAGATTAAAACGAACCGTCAAATCCTGATCGCACCTCTCGTCTTTTTTCTCGCGGCCCTCGCTTGCAACATGCCTGGGTCCGCACAACCCACGAAACCTCCACCCATCGATACAGAGGCGCCAATGCCCAACTCCTCACCTATCCCACCAACGCCCACCCAGAAGCCTTCACCCTGGGAGCGAGTCAGCGGCACATGGTCGGGGTGCTTGACTTCGTTTCCCCCGTCGAGCCCCGATACCTTGACGGCATGCACGGACCCTCGAGGATCGTTCATCACGCTGTATATGTTGCCCACCTGTGCTGTGGGTGAGCATTGCGGCAATTACGTCAAAGGAGCCTTCGAGAGTGAATTTATCCTACTCAAGTTGACCCTGCTTGAGTTTGAGGGAGACAAGATTAAGATGTACGGCGATGCTGGTACTGGGATGTTCGAATGGGCGAGTACCGATGTGGAGATCGAGCGGGTTGGAGCAGAAGTTTTGATCTCCGAGGCGACAGGTGAGAGCTATTTCTTGCCGAGCGGATGCGATCCGATAATCGATCAACAAACTACAATCGGGTGCTATGAGTACCTGCCCTGAAGTACGCCTCGGGAGTGAAGAAATAGCGACAAGGCACGAACAAATGCGAAGTTCCTCACGCTATTTTCAAGTTAAAGACAGAGACGTACCCGAGGGGGTGCAGGGTCGGGAGTCCGCCCCAGTACCCCCGACAAAGCGGCCCTCAGATTGGAATTCAAACTCGAAGCTGAGATGGGCCGCATGAAAGTGAGGTCCACTCAAAATCCTTGAATGACTCTTCGAGGATTGAAAGCGGATCATCCTACCCGAGGAATTGCTAAGCTCAGCCCAGGGCAATGCTTTTCAGATAGAGTATCAAGTCCGATNNGGGGGCGATGCCTGTCCTGAGCTTCATCCTGAGCGGAGCCGAAGGCGCAGTCGAAGGAGAAGTCGAAGGGAAATGGCCTCCTACAGCCCCCCTAGAGGGGGCGATCGGGGGGAGATTGAAGCTTCGATTTTGGTAAAGAGCCGCCCTGAGAAAAAACAATAAAGCCCCCGCACTGCGGGGGCTTTGGGTTCAAACCAAGCGTTGAATTTTAGACGATGGTGACTTCCGCGGCTTGCAAACCTTTCGGGCCTTGCTCGACGGTGAATTCCACCTGCTGGCCCTCTTCCAGGCTGCGATAGCCATCTGCTTGAATCGCTGTGTAGTGGACGAAGAGATCGTCGCCCTCTTCACGCTCGATGAAGCCGTAGCCTTTGCCGTTGTTGAACCACTTGACCGTGCCGATTTCACGATCTGACATTGTTTTGCCTCCTTATGGCAAAATGGTGTTAGGTGCTCGCGATGTTCTTCGGCGGTCGTGTTCACCAGCAAGGCTGGCTTCCCTAACCAGAGCGACCTGAGCTGCATTTGCTCAGGCCTTGATCTTGCGACTTCCAGACAGAACGTGCATGCAACCTACAGCCCGAGAATATACCATCCCTTTGGCATTTTGTACAGGTTTGGTGTGAAATGCTGCTACCCACGCGATCAACCACTTGCGCCGATATCATTACGTGCAGACAATATTGTCCATGCGTCGCTGGCTACTCATATTGATTCCTATTGCGCTGCTTTTTTTCTCCGTCGGCCTCGGCACTGGGTTGGTGTGGGCGCGTAGATCCACTCCGACGCCGAGTGCAACGATCACCCCCACCCCGTCAGCCACTTCGACCTCCAGCTATACACCGACGGAGACCATCACACCCACACAAACGAAAACACCAACATCGACGGATACTCCCACGCCAACCGATACACCCACACCCGATTACACGCCAACGATCACCTTCACGTCCACCATCACCCTCACACCCAGCCGTACGCCAACGATCACACCCACGACCGTCGTAAATGCACGCGTCATGGTCCAGTCCAATTGCCGGTACGGTCCCGGCTCGGCCTACCTCTACGAGTGGGGCCTCTTCCCGGGCAATCGCGTCACAGTACTTGGACGCAACCAGGACGGAACCTGGGTCTACGTCGATCCATGGACCTATATCGATTTTTGCTGGGTGAAGACCGAATTCCTGAAGATCCTAAGCGGCGACGTATCGAGTCTAGTGCAGATCCGCACATTGCTCCCCTACACCGAATTCTATTGGCCGCCGCGCAACGTGCGCGTTAGTCGCTTGGATGGCGGGGAAGTGATGGTCAATTGGGATTTGGTACCGATGAGTCTCGATGACAACCGCGGCTACCTGATAGAAGGTTGGTTGTGTAAGGATGGTCAACTGCGCTTCACGCCACTCCATTTCTGGTCACCACCCGCTTTCTTTGACGATGAGCCAGGATGCCTCGAACCCTCGAGCGCACGGATCTACACCGCCGAGAAACACGGCTACACGGAGTGGATCGCCATCCCCATACCGCCCCATCCCGCGCCGACAAACACAACAGAACCCACGCCTGAGTGAGAATGTTCAATCTCCCAGATGAATTTCGTTGCCTCAATCGAGGTTCCTCTATACGCACGGGATGAAATTGAATATGATTGCGAGCGGAGCGAAGCGAGTGAGGAATCTTGTTTTCCAAATTGAAGTCCGTGCCCCAAAACGAGATTCCTCGCTGCGCTCGGAATGACATTAGGATGTGGAACACGTTTCCGGGTTGTAATCCTGGTCGGAGGGAGCCTCGTTCATGGAAAACATGGCTGCCCACATCATCCTGCTCGCACCTGTGGCGCAGACACAGGTGCGAGCAGGGCCGAGCATGAGCATTGCGAGGGATCAGGCCGCAGTCGAAGGACGAATGAGAAGGATGGGGTGAGAAAGGGAACCAGCTCCACGCGAGCTCGGAACATAAACGATGGATTCGAAGGAGCATTCAGAATGGAGAAGCAGGCCGGGCTCCCACGCCCGGCCGTTCGTGGTTGAAGGGATACTTCCCCAGGTACACTATCATCGTCCTGCCGGCACCACAGGCGAACGTAATCGAAGGATCTACAAAGCCGTTCTTATTATGCTTGTTTGAGCAAGGAACTACAAAACCCAGATCAGCGTCTTAACGCCTGAGCTTCGATGGAGAAAGGAATCATGCCCATGAAGAAGACTTTATCATTCGTCGTGCTTTTCGTGATACTTCTGCTTGCCCTGGCAGCCTGTGGCGTCGTCGACTCTATCGTCGACGATCCATTAGACGGCACCTCCTGGAAGTTGTCTGCTTTCGGTAAAACGAGCCCCATCCCCGGAACGACGGTTACCGCCTCGTTTGAGGAGGGACAGATCCGCGGATCCACCGGCTGTAATACCTACTTCGGATCGTATCAGATCCGGGGGGACAAGATTTCAATCGGCGAGATGGGGTGGACTGAAATGGCTTGTTTGACCCCGGAGGGTGTCATGGACCAGGAACAAAAGTTCGTTGGCATTCTTGGCGATGCCCAGACCTTCAACCTGGTCGGTGGTCAACTGTTGATCTATTGGACGGATCATCAAGCTCTCACGTTTGATCCACAGGATTGAGGCTAATAAAGAATATCAATTCCCCCAACTTGTTCATCCCGAGGTTGTAAATCGCCTGAGTTTGCCTCCAGCAGCCTCGCAGCGGTCTAAAGCAATTTTCGATTATTTAATCGTCGGGTGGGCTTCAGTCGGAACCTGCCTCTGAACGAGCCTGTGAGCGATTGTCACATTTAAACCGCAACCCTCGAGCAAGTTTTACGTAAAGAAAGATAGAACGCTCCATGAAAATCGTCATGAGGGAATGCAATGTGGTTTATTAAATCTATTGTGGGGCTGGTCATAGGGATTGTAGGCTTGATTGTTGGTCTGGTCATTGGGGCGATCGGCCTAGTAGTGGGATTGGTAGGTGGCGCTGTCGGTTTGGCGGTCGCCGCCACCGTTTTGGGGTTGGTGCTGGCGCCGCTGGCCTTGCTCCTGGTTTTGTTGTTCTAAATTTGGTTAGACTTCACATTCCGACAGCAGTGCTATTTCAAGCAATGAGAGGGTGCGGGACATTCCCCCAATGGCGACACCCATTCTGTGATCCCATTCGAATTGCCACGCTTGCTCGGTATACGGATCCAGATCTGTTCCCACGTTGACGTCGATCAAAACTACAGTCACGGCTAATTCTTTCTCTATTTAATTTTGTTGATTCATATCGCGACGAGCTTGTCGCATTCCTTTGAAGCGCGGTCAAGCAATGCATCCCTGCCCCAATCAAAGCAAACAACCCCACACGTACTGGCGCCATCACGTGTTTTTGCATTGATATCCTTGAGCATATTCATGGCCACACTCGCCAAGAGCACATCGTGTGGACAAGATCGTACGCGCCTTTGCACATGAATGTGCATGGGATCTCGTCGACTTGATAACTCGCCACAAGGATGGCTCATCTCTTTCCACAATGAGCCTTACGCTTGGACTTGGTGTGATTCCTTCCCTGCAGCATTGCAGAAGCTGAGCAAACACTCCCTCGATTTGGAAGGCATTTGTAAGGTCGGGTGGGCGCGTGATGTGCTACGGTGAAAGGTGCTGAGATTATGTCGGAGGGTTAGGTTTACCTCGAATAGCTTAGATTCGCCGTCGCACCATGGTGTGCGTGGCCTAGATATGAAAGTTACCCTCAATCGGGAGGAGCTTGGTTTAAATCTTGCATCTCATTTCATGGAAGTGGCGCCCAGACGCCGACTGGTAGGTCGAGCTTGGTTTATGGCATTGGCGCCCGTAGGTGCCTGGCGTGTGTAAGTACGCCTGATAGGCGTTGATAAAAGGATGGTTTTGAAATCGCGAGAAAGTTAAAGAGGGGGTACTACACAGGTTTAGACAGAAGAAGGAAGAACGGCGCTAAAGTCGAACCCTACAATCTAGCCAAAGCGCGGAAGGTAGGTGAGTATGTCCGCGGACGGTAGGGAAAACAACCGGGTAAAAAGCACGAAACCAAAGCGTATCCTGCTTGTCGAGGACGAAGAGAACACGATCAAGGTCGTCAAGGACATTCTGGATTACATGTTCGGGGAAAACGACGTTCGCGTCGCCAGAGATGGTCACGACGCGATACGAATGGCTTTCGATCAAAAACCCGATATCATCCTGATGGATTTGAGCTTGCCTAAGCTGAACGGTTGGGAGGCGACCCGCTCGATCAAGAGCAACGAGGACTTTCACGACGTGCCCGTCCTTGCGATCACCGCGCACGCCATGGTCGGCGACCGCGAGCGTGCGCTTGAAGTGGGGTGTGACGACTACTATGCCAAGCCGATTGAGGTTGACAAATTCATCAGTTTTATGCGACCATATCTTAACAGCGAGGAGAGCTAACACCCCTTTTTGGTCGCTAAATGAGACTGATAAAGGCTCTGCGGCACATCATCTCCAGTGCGGGGCCGATGTGGCGCGCATCACGACAAGGCGAACGTCTGTTTCGCTATTATGTCCTCCAGATCCTGTCCGATATCGGCTTCTTTGCGTTTCTACAAGAGCCGCGCACATATGGTCAGATCCTGGCCGAGTTCGGGTTTGGGGACATCGATTACACGCGTTCAATGTTTGAAATTCTGTCATCCGATAAGGATGTTGTCTTGGTTAAGGAAGGAGATTTTTACCGTGCTGCCTCGGAGAACCCGGTTCCCGATCTCGAGCAGCTCGTGAGAAAGACAGACCGACGTATGCAAGGTTTTATCCTTCTCGCCGAGAGTTTGACGCAGTATATCCTGGCTCGCATGCGCCAGCAACCCATCAGCTTGTCCAAGACTTTCGAGCGAGACGGTCGGGAGTTTATGTACAAGTTCGACAAGTTACTAGCGACGAAGCTTTATTCCGGCATGCGCGCCGCGAGCTTTGCCTACCTGAAAAATCGGGACATAGACTGGTTGCGGGGAAAAAAGCTTCTCGAAATCGGTTGCGGCAGTGGTCGCGAGACGGCGGAAATTTGGTTGAGATTCGGGAGTGATATCAAAATCACAGCCGTCGACACAGTAGCCAGTATGATTGAGCTTGCAGAGCAAAACTTTGAGACGCTGATCAAGGAAATCGATCCCGATCATCCGCCGGTGACAGAAGCCAATCGTCCGGTTTTCAAGCTAGCGAGCGCCACCCGATTACCATATGGGGACGATGAGTTCGACGCTGCTTTCTGGATGCTGGTGTTGCACTGGACGGCGGATCCGAGGAAGGTGATCCATGAAGCCGCCCGGGTCGTCCGACCAGGGGGGCTGATCTTCGGATTGCAGTCCTTGAAGCCAGTTACGGATAACTACCTTGACTTCATGATTCGTTCCAATGAGAACTGCTATGGTTTCTTCTGGCCGGAAGAATACAAACGCTGGTTGACCGAATCCGGGCTGGAGATCGACCTGGTACCGTACGCGGGGTTATTGCGTGCCAGTAACCGCAAGGATGGACGCCCATGAGGTCTGTAGACGTGTTGAAGGGTTACATCCGATGAAGCGGGAAAAACCGTTCGAAGGGCAATCGCCTTACATGAAGATGGAGCTCGCTCGAAAAAAACGACTGATGATTGGCCTCATCAATACATTTATGATCATAACTCCGATCTTGTTACTCTTTCTTGGTCTTCTGTCCGCCAGCCGCATTTCGGTCCATACGATCATTGTAATCGTCCTCGTCGCTTGCTTTTTACCGATAAGCTTCTTCGCTCGCTTGCTCGCGCAGCGCGGAAAAGTGGTTCTCTCCAGTTATGCCCTGATTGTACCGTGCATGATCATCGTCGCCATTAACGGCACCATTATCTCTGGATTTTCCCCCGTCATCAGTATTTCTTACGCCATCGCGATCATCATCTCCGGAATGGTCATCGGACCACGACATGGATACGTGATCGCAGGCATTGGCGCCGTGTTATGGGCGATTTCGACAATAATCCAAGCGAGCTCCGCAATTCCAATCCTGACCGTCTCAGGGCTCTTTCCTCAGGCGGTGGTGATCGGCGTCTACGCTTTAGCATTGATCTTTGTCGCCGCCTTGAGCAGACTTGCGACGCAGGATCTGAGGCAGTCCTTGGACGAGGCAACGTATGATCTTGTGGAAGCAAACAGCAAACTTGCCTTGGCGAGCGAGATGAAATCACAGTTCACGGCGCGTACGAGCCACGAGCTGCGCACGCCGCTAAGCTCGATCATCACCTTCACCGAGCTTGCCATGCGAGAGGCGTATGGCCCGGTCGAGCCCAAATTGGGGGAAAAGCTTCAGCATGTGCTGAACAGCGCTCATCACCTGCGAGACATTATCAACGATTTGCTCGACCTGGCGAAGATCGAAGCGGGTGAACTGGAGATCACAGAGGAGATCTTCACAGCGCAAAATCTACTCGAAACGGTACAAACAACTCTCGAAGAGACCGTGTCTCAAAAGGGTATCAATCTAAACGTAAATCTCTCGCCGGAGATGCCCATGGAGATCGTCGGGGATGAAGGTCGCCTGAAACAGATCCTGCTCAACCTGGCCAGTAACGCTGTCAAGTTTACCGATGAGGGTGGAGTGGATGTTACCATCGAATTGGCAGACCAGGCTCGCTGGCGGATGCGGGTGCGCGACACAGGCCCTGGCATCCCGGAGGATCGGTTCGAAGCGATCTTTGAGGAGTATCGCCAACTCGACGATGGGATTCGAGATGCGGAGAAAAAGGGAACCGGCCTGGGGCTAGCCATCACGCGCAATCTGGTCGAGATGATGGGCGGGGAGATTCACCTCGAAAGTGAGTTGGGTGAGGGGACCACGTTCGAGGTCTTGCTACCTTTGAAAACCCCGGAATATCAAGCCGTCCCTGGATGATCGCCACACTCGAAAGCCCAATCACGCTGCTCCAATAACCGTAAATAAGATCGACTCAAANNCGTGATTCCTCACTACGCTCGGAATGGCGTGTGGAAGTAGGTTCACGCCCCTGTATGTCATTCCGAACGAGTGGAGCGAGTGAGGAATTTCGTTCTCACAGTTGAAATCGTCCCCACAAACGAGATTCCTCACCTCAGTAGAGCTTATCCCTACCGGACGCAGTAGGGGCGAGGCAACCTAATGAAGTTGTGATCGAAATAAGGGCTACATCAGGATGCTTCGCCCCTACAAGTACAATTGCGATTATTCGCTTAGTTCATTGAGCAAGGTGTTTGCGGCCACCAGGTTGGGGGAGTCGAATCCCTCAGAGAAATCATCGTAGACAGATTGCAGGCGCTTGCGAGCTTTCTCTTTTTTACCCTGATCGACCAACAAGCGGCAAAGGTCAATCGTTGCTTTGAGTTTGAAGGATTTTGCGTGCTGACCTTGGGCGGTTTCGATCGCAAGCAGGTAGCTCGCTTCAATCTCTTCGGTTTTGGCGCCCTGCATTTTTAAGAGCTCGCCTCGCAGACGATGCAACTCGGTCTCGATTAAGCGATCACCGCTCCTGGCCATCTCGTCACTTGCTTCTTGGATCACCTGCAGCCCTTCGTCGACTTGCCCGTGCAAGCCCATCCCCCAACCCAAGAGCGTGAGAAATGTCGATCTCGCCAGCTCGCTCCCTGAATCTTGCCAGGATTTTAATCCCTTCCGTATTTGATCAAGGCCCTTCCGCTTGCCTTGGTCGACCATCAAAACCCCCCGCAGGGACTTTGCCATGCCGGCCCAAAAGGGGAAACCGTGTTGATTGGAAATAGCCAGCGCTTCGTCAGCCTGTGATTGTCCTGCTTTGAAATCGCCGTAGAAACGATTGAAGAGCGCTGAAAAGTTTAGCGCCAACGCCATGCTGAAGGGGTGAGCGGCTCGTTCCGCAAGGGCCAAGGCTTCTTGGTTTTTTTGCAGTCCTTGCTCTGGATAGCCCAAACACCATAGGATAGAAGCTAAGTAGCTCAGGCAGGTTACACCGGGATCCTGTCCGAAGCGTAGAGCATGAGTGCGATGGCGCTCAAGTTCGTACAGCTCGAGGCATTGTTCGAGATGGCGACGAGAGTCTTCAAACTCGGCGCGAAATAATTTGATGGTCCCCAAAGCCTGATGTGCTTCGATTATCAAGTCGAGATCTTCGGCCTTTTGCGCCATGCGAAGGAGTTGTTCACTCAGTTCGGAAGCCTTCTGGCAATCGCCGCGTACGAGATAGAAGCTCCGTAACCCGTAGAGGACGGAAAACATCTGTGGGTTATCACCGACGTCCTTTGCGAGCTTGTGGGCTTTAAGGAAGGCTTGTTCGACTTCTTTAGCGCCGTACCCTTTTGCTGCGACGAGCGCGACACCCAGGGAATTTTGCATTGTGAGCTCTTGCTTGGTGCGCTCCGTCCCAGGCGGAAAAGTCTTTAGCAAAGCTAGGGCGCGTTCGAGATGATGCACGGCCTCTTCGTTCGCAGAAAGACGCTTTGCTCGCTCCGCTGCGATGTGCAGGTACATTACGGTCTTTTCGGGAACATCGGCCGCGTCGAAGTGACGGGCTAACTGAACCGCGATCTCCGCAGCTTGATCGCCGTAAAGTTGTTCCAATGCGGTACCCACGTGTTCATGCAGGTGCGCCAATTCGATAGCATCCAGATTGTTGTAGAGATGCTTTTGAAAGAGGATGTGCCGGAATCGGTATTCCGATATGAGTCCGGATGCCAATCGACGAATCCCTTGCGCGCTGACAAGATGGTGTTGTTTGTCCAGCTTGCGACTTAATGAGCTGACGGTCTCACGAATATCGGCGTCTAGGATGCTCGCAGCGACTTCGGCCGTGAACTTCTCGCCTTCGACGCTCGCTACGGTGAGGACTTCTTGAAGCTCCTCTCCGAGACGTCGCACGCGTTCTTCGACCACGCCTTCCACTCTGGCAGGGAGCGTGCTCCAATTCAGCTCCGGTTTCGCGATCCATCGTGCTTCTGCGTCATGTACGATGTCCCCACGTGCCTCCATGGCGCGCAGTAGTTCGATGGTGAAGAGCGGGTGCCCAGCGGTGTGGCGGTGCAACTCGCGCCTGAATTCGGCATCGAAACGATTGGCCTCTGTGTCCAGGAACTCATCGATGAAAGTCAGTCCCTCCGCTTCTTCCACCGAGCTGAGGTCGATCTGGATCTCGCCGTAAGTCCGTTTAAACTCCGAAATCGCTTTCATGAGCGGCTGACCATCCTGAGCTGACCCAGGAGCTTCCTCCAAAGGGCGGTGGGAGCAGAGCAGGAAGATCCGATTTTCTCCGATCCGACGACCGAGATGGAATAGTAAACCGATCGATCCAATATCCGCCCATTGGAGATCGTCAAGGATGAGTAATAGTGGGAACTGGCTGCTTACCGTTTGCAAAACCCGGGTGTATTGGTCGAATAGATTTTGTTGTTTAGGACGCACATCAAAACTTGTGGCAGCATAGCGCTCAACTCGTCGCTGTAAGGCCGAGAACCATACAGGCGTCTCTTTGAAATGTGAGTGTGTCAAGGTAATCAGGGATTTTCCAGGCACGAAGGTGTCTATTAGGTCTGGACCTTCGTTGACGAGCGCTTGAATTATTTGGGGCATCGTCTCCCAAAGTCGACAGGCGTGATTGGTGGAGATGGCACCACTGCGCCACTTCGTCTCGATATCGATAGTCTGAAGAGCCAGGATTTCACGAAACGGGAGGTAGGGATCTCCGATCCCGGTAAGCGAGTTACAACCCCCCATCGACACGATCAAATCCGGGTGGTGGATTTGGGATCGGCGGACGAACTCCATGGCGAGTGCAGTTTTTCCACTGCCAGCGATTCCTGTAATGAAGGCCATACGCCCACGGCTGGATAGTGACTCCTCCAAGAGCCTATCCAGCTTTGTGAGTTCGCGTTCTCTAGCGACGAAGGGAGGCCTCATCTCATGGCCATCTTCAGCTTCAGACTCGAGAAATTGTGGAAGCGATACCGAAGTTATTTTAGGCTGAGATGGTATTGCTGGTGGCTCTAGAGAAGGCAGGTCAAGGCCTTCAACAGTTTCAGGCTGCCCTTTCGAGAGCTGTTCGTATAGCTCTTTTGTTTTTAAGGAAGGCTCGATTCCCAGGCGATCCTCCAAGGCTTCCACGCAACGTTGGTATGAGGACGCCAGATTTGAGGTGTCGCCTAAATGGTGGTGAGCGATCATTAGGGCACGGTACGCAGGTTCTGGCGCTTCCCCTAGTGCGATCCACCGTTCGCTCCAATCTAGACTCTCTCTCCAGCGTCGCTCTTGAGTGAGGCGATCGAGAAGCAATTGCATTTTGCTTTCAAAGGTGGCATGCAACCGTTCGCGCTCCAACACGACCCAGTCCTCATAGAAGCCTGGTAATAGTTCGCCCTCATAGAGCTTCACACAACTGATAAGCTCATTGGTCGTCCAATCCTCTGGGGTCGATTGATCCAATGTGAAGGCGTCCACCTGATAGGGGGCTTCAGTGTTGAAGCCGATGGTGAAGTTGTCGGCGACGATGTATTCCGGCCCTTCTCTGGAGTGGGCTTCAAGTGCCTTGCGAATACGCCATAGTGCCTGACGCAGGTTGTTCCTGGCGTTGGCCTCGGTCGAAACAGGCCAAAGCATACCGGCAAGCATTTCGCGCCGGTGCCAACTACCGGCATGGAGGATAAGAAACGCGAGCAAGGATTGGGCAGGGCGTGAAGCAATCTCGACTGGTTTATCATTCAGTCGGATATCAAATTGCCCGAGTATTCTCACTTCGAGCATTCAGGTAGGCTCCGGGTACATTCGGTGGCGATAGTGTGCGGGTTGGTGGAAACGAGCAGGGATTTGTGACCAGTATAGCATGAGGTCATTCGTGTTGGAATAAGGTCGCGCACATCTTCGCTCGCAAAAAATTACGGAGCGCTATCAAGTGTGATGAATCTCAAACATAATGTCAAGTCATCTACATGGACGTAGCCGAGGGGCTGTGGAGGATCTTGTTCGGACTGGAGTTCAATTGAGAAAACGAGATCCCTCGCTCTCGGAGTTTATCCTGAGGGTAGCCACAGGGCTCGTTCGCAATATCACACTCGCGATCAATTTATTTCCGCACCGCAAGGGAGATATAGCCGAAGGGGTGTGTTGAAAAGGATCACGTCTTACCAAGCTTCGTCAGTACAACGAACCAATAGACGAACGGTTAACGCCAAGATGAGACAATTCGATCGAAGGACAGTGTTTCTCGCCAGCGTAGATGCTATAGAATAAGGAATGTATACACCGCGATCTGAAGGAAGATGGGCGATGAAATACATCCTATGGTTCGACGAGATCGGTGCAACCGATGTGCCCAGAGTAGGCGGTAAAGGCGCGAATTTGGGTGAACTCATCGCAGCCGATCTCCCAGTGCCGCCCGGGTTCTGCCTGACGGCGTTTGCGTATCGGGATTTCATCCGGGCCGGAAGGGAGAGATTGGAAGCCGACATTCAAAACATCCTTGANNAGAGGCACAGATCCCTGGGATCATGTCGCAGGAAATCCTGTCGAGCTATCGAAGACTTAGCGATCTACTCCTGCAGGAAAGGGATCGTCGGTTACCGGTGGCAGTCCGCTCGTCGGCGACTGCGGAGGATTTGCCTGAGGCATCTTTCGCTGGCCAGCAAGAAACTTATCTAAACGTGCTTGGAGATGAGGATTTACTCGAAAAGGTCAAAGATTGCTGGGCGTCGTTATGGACGGCGAGGGCGATATCGTACAGGGAAAAGCAACGCTTTGACCATCAAGAGATCGACCTCGCTGTCGTTGTCCAGGCGATGATCCCCTCCCAGGTTTCGGGTGTTCTCTTTACCGCGAATCCCATTAGCGGAGACCTGAATGAAGCCGTTCTTAATGCAAGCTGGGGGCTCGGTGAGGCGATTGTCTCTGGCATGGTCACACCTGATTCCTTTGTAGTGCGAAAGGGGGATGGTGAGATCCTTTCTCGGCAGATCGGTGAGAAAGAAATCACCATTCGCTCACTCCCAGATGGCGGTATTGAGAAGATCGAGACACAGGAGGCGCAACGGAAGGTCGCTGCTCTTACCGATACGCAGATTAAGGCTTTGGTGGAACTCGGTACACGAATTGAAGATCTTTACGGTACGCCGCAGGACATCGAATGGGCCCTGGCGAACAATCGCTTCTACGCACTCCAAACTCGTCCGATCACAACGCTGGTCGACGTGGAACCGGCGGTCGCCACGGACGATGAATACAACCGGACGATGTTTGTTGAGATCTTCCCGGATGCATTGTCCCCGATTTTCTTATCAGTGATGCGCCCCCTGCTGAAGCAGATGCTCGATTTCACCCTCAAAGCGTGGGGCTTTGATCCACCGATAGATCGAGAGGCTGTTGGGGTCTTCAACCACCAGCCTTATTTCAACAAGACCTATCTTGAGGAGGCGCTTGAGTCTTTATCCAAGCCTGTACGCGACCGCCTCGTCGCCCAGCTCATAAATCCATTTGGTCGTCACGAGCAGGTGATGCGCGGTGAGCTTTCGCCAGCTTTTTTGGGTTTGATTGCGCGCATGATGCGCTTCATGGTCCGTTTTCCCTCGCAATTGCCGGAGATCGTCGCTCAGTATCAACAGGAGGTGGGGCAGGTTGAGGCTCAGGTTTCGAAGATCGAGATGTACTCCGATGATGAGATCGTCGACAGCGTTAATACCTTGGTCTTCGAGTACGCCAGTAATTTTTTGAGTTACGACTTCCTCATGATCGCCCTCATCGGTATCACGTATCAAGTCCTGGGGACATTGCTCGAGCGATCCTTTGGTCAGGATACGGAACTCATGCGAGCCAAGTTGATCTCCGGAGTGACAGGAAACGTGACCATGGAGGCGAATATTCGTCTTTGGGACCTGGCACAAATCGCCAAATCCGATCCTGAGGTTTATGCCTGTATCCGCGAGGAAGAGGATACCAAGCTCATTGAGAGACTGGAAGAATCGGTTGGGGGTCGAGAGTTTCTGCGTGCGCTTGATGCCTTTTTAAGTGAATTCGGTCATCGAGAAATTCGTTTGGATATCCTCTACCCCACCTGGGGAGAAGATCCTACACCAGTTTTCGGATTCATTCGTGGATATCTCGAGGCGGAGGAAAGTCAGAATCCGCATCGGCAACAGGCCCGTCTGGTAGAGGAGCGGCAGACGACCACAGAAGAGGTGCTCGCGCATCTTGAATCTAAGCGATTCGGGCGAAGTGTTATTGCTCCGCTCTTCCGTTGGATTCTCGAACAGGCTCAGGTGCACACGCGCGAGAGGGACACGATGCACTTTGAATTGACGCGCTTGTTCCCTCCGTTTCGCCGTATGCTTATCGAATTGGGAAAACGCTGGGCAGGTCGCGGGGACTTTCATAACGCCGACGATATCTTCTACTTGCACCTTGAGGAGTTGGTTGCGCTTTCTAGTAAGCCCAGTTCGATGCACGATGTTGTGGCCGAGCGCCGTGAAGAGTTCGAGGAAAGTAAGGCAGGACCCTGGCCGGACGTCATCTCATCGGAAGGTGAAAAATTCCTCGCACCTCTAGGCGA
>JABAOH010002078.1_pt1 | contig 19020 bp, 35 predicted proteins | sample 7062181 | NCBI WGS metagenome assembly JABAOH01 (sample SAMN14538630, study PRJNA623070) | marine sediment metagenome | biome: marine biome [ENVO:00000428]; feature: marine pelagic biome [ENVO:01000023]; material: deep marine sediment [ENVO:00002113]; isolation source: pool of 5 deep marine... | reverse complement strand
GGGTATACCTGTTCAGATATCTCTCTCGCGCCCGAGAGATATATGTATCGTGACGTCAACCTTCCGCTCAACTCTTTGTTTCCCATCTTGAACAGGATAAACGAGTATGAGAGAATCGCTTCATTGACGAGTTCGAGGGACTTTCCTGCCAACCGGTATTCGTACGGAGCTTTGATGAGGTCCTCTAGTTCCCGAGCCCCTTTTACAATTTCGAGGTTGTTGAAGTAAATCCTCCCCTTTTTCAGCTTATCCCTGAAGAGGAAAACCTTGTTGGCAGGAAGGAGCGGAAGATTCGCCTTTCCATCGACCTTGATCCTCATAGAAGAGGTTTCCAACGGCCCAAGGGCCAGTTCTTCGCGCATAAACTTCTTCAGATCCCCGAAATATCTCTTGGCGGAAGGCTCTTCTATACCTTTTTGGGAAAATTCGAAGAGGACGATTGCCCTTTCCCCTGACTCTTCTGCCCTTAGGAAGTCAACGGAATGTCGAGTCGTAAAGAGGATGAAAATGAGGGAACATACGGCCCATCTCGTTGCCTGCCTATACCCTCTTGACGTAGATTTCATCGGCTATACCCTGGTCTACGGCGATCATGGTCTCTGCAATCTGTATAACATACGAGGGTTTTTTCTGTAACAGTTTTATGACCGTCCCCGGCAATAGGCCGATTGAGCTCAACCTTTCGAGCCTTTTTTTCTGTCTAGGCATGATGAAGACGATCCTGTACGGGTCTCCCAAAGATGCGTCTGATAATCTGATAACGAGGGGGGAAACATCTTTTCTGAAAATTCGGCAGCATTCCCCTCGAGGAATCGGCTTGTCGTGAGGACAGAACGGAGGATGTCCGAGGAAAGTGCATACAGACTCGGTCACTTTGTCGCTTAAAATATGCTCGAATTTACATGCGCTGCTTTCAATATGGGAATCTTCGAGCTCGAAGAGTTGCGTGAGGAGGCACTCGGCTAGCCTGTGTCTCCTGACTACTTCTTTTGCCCGACCAAGTCCACTGTCGGTCATCGTGATCCTGTTTTCATCCTTCACAACCAGTCCATTCCGTTCCATCTTTTCCAGAACCCCCGGTGTATCCTCCTCCGTAGACGCACGCAGGACGTCGTCAAGCGTATATTCCCCCGATTCCCCGAGTGTCCAGATGAGTTCCAAAATCTCATCCACACTGTATTCAATCATCTTTTCCCTTTCCTCCGAATAATTTCTTCAAAGCCTCAACGACTTTAGACTCTGGCATAACGAACGAATATTTGCAGTTTGGACAACATATCATTTTACACGATAGTCCCACCGGGCACTCTCTATGACAACTCGTATCGAGAGTGTTGATATTGAACCCGCAGAAGGGGCAATGCACGTCCATGAAATTTCCCTTTAAAAATGTATGTTAAGAATGCGGACTACCTTGTTGAACAAAAAGCCCACGAAAATTGCGAAAGGGAAAATGAAAAGAAAGATATAGGCACCGATCCTTTTGCCCTGCTCTTTTATAATGACGAAAAAATTTGCTATGCACGGTATGAAGAGAGTAATGGTAATCAGGCTCACCATCACCTGCGTCGTATCGAGGAGGCCCGCTTTCTGCATGGAAAAGAGGCCTGCAGCGCCATAATCTCTCCTCAGAAAACCGATGATAAATGATTCGGCGGCCTTGGGAGGAAGATCGAGAAGCCCGACGATTATAGGAGAAGTTACTTTCTCAATAATTACCAGCAACCCGACTCTGTCGAAAACGAAAAGAATGACCGTTCCCAGTACGAAGAGCGGAACGGCCTCCTTCAGATACCACTCTATCCTCGCCATGGTCTTGATCATTATATTTTTAAACTGGGGAATACGCAGCGGCGGGATCTCCATGATGAAGTCGACTTCTTCTCCCCGAATCAACTTTGCCGCGAGAAATCCGACGACAACGATAACGGCGAAAATGAACACTATCCACACCCCCGTTGCGATCATCCCCAGGCTTCCCAGCATTCCGAGAACCACTCCAAGCTGTGCTGAACAGGGGATGCCGAGCGCGAGAAGCAGAGTTATAATCAGCCGCTCTTTTTTCGTCTCGAGGATGCGCGTTGTAAGGGTGGCCATTGTATCACAGCCCAGCCCGAGAATGAGGGGAAGGACCGCTTTGCCGTTGCAACCGATTTTTTTAAAAACCCTGTCAACCATAACGGCCAGCCTCGGCAGGTATCCGGAGTCCTCCATTATTCCGAAACCGATAAAGAATGTCCCGACAATCGGAAATATTATGGCGAGAGAATAGGTAAGGGCCATAGTAATTATCCCGTACTCGCCGACAAAGAAATCCTTGACAATCGGCCACGGCACGAGGGAATCGAAGAGTACTACGAAAAAGGGGTTTACATATCCTTCGAATACCGTTCCTTCGAAAAAATCCACCAGCGTTCCGGCACCGAATTGTCCGACGAAAACATATGCGAGATAAAGAGCAAGGATGAAGATGGGTATCCCGTAAATAGGGTGCATTGATGCGTTCCCCAGGCTGTTGAGAAGATCGCTCTGCTGCGCACCAACGCTCTTTTTCACCTCGCCGATAATTTTTTGAATTGTTTTATGCCTCGCATTGTTGATGTGGTATGCGACAGGCACGCCTACCTTTTTTTCCAGCTCATGCCTGATGCTGTCGAGTTTCGCAATATCTTCTCGGTTGAAATGGCTGTGCAACCAATCGGTCAGAGACTGGTCACCGCAGATGATCGCGATCGACAGCCCTCGAAATGACCTTCTGACTCCATTCTTTTTCAGAATTTCCGTAACGCGTTGGATGCTTTCCTCTATGATATCCCCATAATGAACATTGAACCTGCCGACGGAAGCGTCATAGATGACTGCCGATAATTTTTCGAACCCCTTCTTTCTGACTGCCACGGTCTTCACAACGGGAACACCGAGGATATCCGAAACTCTCTCACTATCTATGGACAACCCGTGTTTTTCGGCTTCGTCCATCATGTTCAATATGACTCCCATATTTACGCCGAACTCGATCAGTTGAATGGTCACGCTGAGGGATCTCTCGAGATTTTTTGAATCACACACCTGCAGAACCTTTGGTGCCCCCTCCTTGAGAATGATGTCCCTCGTTACTTTTTCGTCCTCGGACATGGGGAGCAATGAATTCACGCCCGGAGTGTCTATCAGCTCCATCGCACCGTTCGCCGATTTGTAAATTCCCTTCGATATTTCAACAGTCGTGCCAGGATAATTCGATACCGTAACGTATCTCCCGGTGAGATGTCCGAAAATGACACTTTTCCCGACGTTGGGTGCCCCAACGAGAATTACCAGCCCGTCCGCACTGGCCTGCACATCTGTTTTCTTTTCAGCGTGGCATTCCATGAAGACTCCCGCTCACTGCCTGCACTCCAGACAAATACCGTATATACAAAGCGAGTGATCGATTATTTTGAAGTCATGCTTCTTTGCAATTATTTTTTGCAAGACCTCTATTTCCGGGTCGTTGAATTCTATGATCTTCCTGCAGACCAGGCAGCAGATGTGATCGTGATGCAAAGCCAGACCGTTTTCAAATCTCTTCTTTCCATCACCGATTTCTATGGATGAAGCGTATCCCAGTTCTTCGAGGATTTTTAGGGTTCTGTATACGGTGGCATATCCTATACCGGGATCGGTTTCGTTGACTTTCTTGTAGAGGTCCTCAACGGACACATGTTCCCCCAAGGTGAAAAATATTTTCATTATTTTTCGCCGTGTCTTGGAGGCCTTCTTCCCCTGTTTTTTCAGTTCTTTTTCTACGTTAGAGAGGAACTCATCCACCCTATTTCACCTTCTTCAACAGGTAGTATTGAAAATGATTTTCATAATGATAGAATTAAACGATGAGTTAGTCAAGAAAAATAATACGATTGAGTCTGGACAAATAGGACAACCGGGACAGTCCGGGGACTTTCACCCCATATGCTTTACTTTTTCTTCTTCTGTTTCTTGGGCGAACTCTTTATTTCAACAGCGGGGAGATACTCGATGATCGCCATTTCAGCTCCGTCACCCGACCGGAACCCCGTTCTGATGATCCTGGTGTAACCTCCGCTGCGACCGGCATATCTCTTTGCGAGTACGGCAAACACCTTTTCCGTATTCCGCTTGTTTACGAGTATCGCAAAGAGCATCCTCCTCGCGTGAGTGGTGTCTTTTTTTCCCAGCGTTATTGCTCTGTCTGCAACTCTGCGCAACTCTTTCGCCTTCGCCACGGTGGTGGTAATGCGTTCGTGATCGATGAGCGAGTTGAGCAGGTTTTTCAGCAGTGCTTTCCTGTGGGATGGGTTTCTTCCCAGTTTTCTATGGTCTTTCGCGTGGCGCATTCCTTCCCCCTTCCTTATTCGTCCTTTTCTTCCTCTATTTTCCTGCTCTCTTCGGGGTTGAAATTTTCAACTTTCATACCGAGGGATAGCCCCATATCATGAAGGACCTGCTTTATCTCGTTCAAGCTCTTTTTCCCGAAATTCTTTGTCTTTAACATCTCCTGCTCTGTTTTCTGAACCAGTTTCCCGATGTATTTGATATTCGCATTTTTCAGACAGTTGTAGGCTCGAACGGATAGCTCAAGCTCATCGATGGTTCTGAAGAGCTTTTCACTGAGTTCGTCATCTTTGGCTTCCTCCTTTGCCTCCTCAAGTACTTCCTCCTCGGGCTCTTCGAAGTTGATGAAGATGACGAGCTGGTCCTGAAGTATCCTTGCGGCATATGCTACTGCATCGGCCGGTAAAAGGGATCCATCGGCCCACACTTCAAGTATGAGTCTGTCGTAGTCTGTTTGCTGGCCGACTCGCGCGTTCGTAACATCAAAATTTACTCTCGTTATCGGTGAAAAAATTGCATCGATGGGAATGGTGCCGATCGGCAAATCCTCATCGATATTTTTTTCTGCCGTTACGTAACCCTTGCCCATCTTGGCAACCATTTCCGCTTTCAGCGAGCCACCATCGAGCACTTCCGCGATATGGTGCTCTTTGTTGATAATCTCAACATGGTGGTCGCAAATGATATCGCCTGCCGTGACCTTCTTGGGGCCTTTTACATCTATACTCACAGTTCTGGGTTCATGCGTACTCATTCGCAGCTGAACGCCTTTGAGATTCAGTATGATATCGGTCACGTCTTCCACTACTCCCTGTACCGAGGAAAACTCGTGTTGAACACCCTCTATGCGCACGGATACGATCGCAGCTCCCTGGAGGGATGAAAGGAGAATCCTTCTCAAAGCATTTCCTATGGTGATCCCGTATCCTCTTTCGAGTGGTTCAGCGACGAACTTCCCGTAAAAGCTGGTTGCCGATTGTGCCTCTATGTTGACTCTTTTCGGTTTGATTAATTCTTTCCAATTTTTCTGGAACATGTGCACCCTCCGATTATTTTGGAGCTTTGCAGCGTTACTTTGAATAAAGCTCAACGATGAGCTGTTCCTGTATGGGTTCGGTTATGTGTTCTCTCGTTGGAAGGGTTTTAACGAGCCCTTTGAATTGATCCCTCTGGAGTTCGAGCCATTCGGGAATCCCTTTCCTCACTACCGAGTCAAGTGCATCATTGATGCTTTGATTTTTTCTGCTCTTCTCCTTCAACGCCACAACATCCCCTGCCTTTACGAGATAGGATGGAATATTGACCTTCCTCCCGTTGACAGTGAAGTGGCCGTGATTAACATATTGACGTGCTTCCCTCCGGGTTACGGCAAAACCGAGTTTGAAGACGACGTTATCGAGACGTTGCTCGAGGAGTATCAATAGATTGTCCCCTGTTTTCCCCTTCATCTGATCAGCCTTGTAGAAATATATCCTGAATTGCTTTTCCATGACGCCATATATCCTTTTGGCCTTCTGTTTCCCCCGGAGCTGGACCCCGTAATCGCTGAATTTGGGTCGTCTTTGTCCCTGCTGCCCGGGTGCGTATGGTCTTCTCTCAAAGGAGCACTTATCGGTGTAGCACCGATCACCTTTGAGAAAGAGTTTCATCCCTTCTCGTCTGCAAAGTTTGCAGACGGGTCCGCTGTATCTACCCAATTCCTCTACCTCCTTTTTATACTCTTCTTCTCTTCGGCGCCCTGCAGCCGTTGTGCGGGATGGGCGACACATCCCGGATGTAGTTGATTTTCAATCCGGCTGCCTGGAGCGTTCTGAGAGCCGCCTCTCTGCCAGAACCTGGCCCTTTGATATAAACGGTGACAGTTCTCACTCCGTTATCCATAGCTTTTCTTGCCACATCTTCCGCTGCCATTTGAGCGGCGAAGGGGGTTGACTTTCTCGACCCCTTAAACCCCATCGACCCGGCGCTTGACCAGGCTATCGTATTGCCATCCATATCCGTGATGGTGATGACCGTGTTATTAAATGTCGCTTTTATATGGGCCAGTGCTGTCGGTATATTCTTCTTTATTCTTTTTTTGCCTCTCGACGGCTTCGCCATTTTGCCTCCATATCATGCTATTGGCTGCTATTTTCTAACTTTTTCCCTCTTCTTGCCTACAACCGATTTTCTCGGCCCTTTCCTTGTCCTTGCGTTCGTGTGGGTCCGCTGCCCCCGAACGGGAAGCCCCTTCCTGTGCCTGAGCCCCCTGTAGGTTCCAAGATCCATCAACCTCTTTATGTTCATCGCGACCTCTTTTCTGAGGTCACCCTCGACCTTGACGGTCCTGTCGATTACCTCCCGTATTTTCGCGATCTGATCTTCTGTCAAATCCTTGACCTTTACAGAAGGGTCTACGCCTGCCTCTGTTATAATTTTTTGTGATGTGGTGTGGCCGATCCCGAAGATGTAGGTGAGGGCAATGTCAATTTTTTTCATCTTCGGAAGGTCAACTCCTGCAATCCGTGCCAATGTATCCTCCTTTTATCCCTGCCTCTGTTTGTGCTTTGGGTTTTCACAAATAACTCTTACAACTCCTTTTCTCTTAATTATCTTGCACTTATCACATATTTTTTTAACTGAAGCTCGAACTTTCATGTTCATCATCCTCTCGTTCTGTAAACGATTCTTCCCCTCGTCAGATCATAGGGGGAAAGCTGTACAGTCACCTTGTCTCCGGGGAGTATTTTGATGAAATTCATCCTCATCTTACCGGAAATATGGGCAAGGATGACCATCTCGTTTTCAAGTTCCACCTTGAACATTGCGTTTGGCAGCAGCTCGATCACTTTTCCTTCCACTTCAATTGGTTCTTCTTTCGCCATAACTCTCCCTAAATTTTACTCAGTATGAGTGGGCCGTTTTCCGTAATGGCAACGGAATGTTCGAAGTGAGCGGAAAGCTTTCTATCTCTCGTGACAACCGTCCAGCCGTCGCCCAGAACTTCGACTTCATACCCTCCTTCGTTGACCATCGGTTCAAGTGCAAGTACCAGGCCCGGTACCAGTTTGATTCCCGTACCCCTATTACCGAAGTTCGGAACCTGCGGCTCCTCGTGCAAATTTCTCCCGATGCCGTGCCCGACAAAATCCCTGACCACAGAAAACCCGTTCTGTTCCACGTAGGCCTGAATGGTGTGTGAGATGTCGTAGAGCCTGTTCCCGCTCTTCGTTTCCAAAATGGCCTCGTAAAGAGACCTTTCCGTCACATCGAGCAACTTTCTTGCTTTCCCGCTCACCTTCCCGACAGGATACGTCATAGCGGCGTCGCCGAAAAAACCGTCCTTGCTGAGTCCGAAATCGATGCTGACGATATCTCCCTCCTTGAGAAACTTATCCTTTCTCGGTATTCCGTGCACAACCTCCTCATTGATGGAAACACAGAGATTTGCCGGATATCCCATATACCCCTTGAACGCAGCCTTTACCTTTCTCTCTCTGGTAAACTTCTCTGAAAAATCTTCCAGATCATACGTTGAGATTCCCGGTGTTATTATCTCCTCAACCCTTTCGAAAAAATCGGCAACGATAGAATTTACCCCTCGGAGGACTTCAATTTCTTCATTGTTTTTCAATATGATCATGTGTCAATCATGCATCCAGTATCGCAACGATTTGTGCGAAAATACTCTCGATATTTCCTGTTGCCGCAACGGTCACAAGATTTCCCTTATTCCCGTAAAACCTTATAAGAGGCTCCGTCATCTCCTTGTATGTTTTCAATCGGTTCACGATTGTCGTCTCCTGATCATCGTCCCTCTGGTAGAGCTCGCCCCCGCACTTGTCGCATCGGCCCTTTGCCTCGGGAGGGTTGAATAGAACGTGATACATCGTTCCGCAGGCTCTACAGGTCCGCCTCCCCGAAAGCCTTTCCACCAGCTCGCTGTCATCGGCATTGAGAGACACAACGTAATCAACTTCTTTCCCGAGCTCCCGGGTAACGTTTTCGAGTGCCTCGGCCTGTGGGATCGTCCGGGGAAATCCGTCGAGTATAAAACCGTTATCACAATCAGACTTACGAAGCCTCTCTTTGACAATGCCGATTACCACCTCGTCGGGGACCAGGGTTCCGCTATCCATGCACTCCTTGGCCTTTTTCCCGAGCTCTGTTCCCTCTGTCACCGCCTCCCGCAGCATATCTCCCGTCGAAATCTGGGGAATAGAAAATCTGTCCATGAGCTTCTTAGCCTGTGTTCCCTTTCCGGCGCCGGGAGGACCGAGCAATATTATCCCTTTCATCTCCCCTACCTCCTTGCCCTCACTTTTCCCTTTTTCAGAAACCCTTCGTAATGCCTCGACAACAAATGCGTCTCTATCTGCTGAACCGTATCCATGGCTACACCCACAACGATCAACAGCGCCGTGCCGCCGAAATAGAATGGTACGTTGAACCTGTTGATGAGGATAGAAGGAAGAACGCAAATCGCGGCAACGTAGAGAGCCCCCCCGAGGGTAATTCTCGTGAGAACCAAGTCGATGTATTCCGCCGTCCTTTTACCCGGTCTGATTCCGGGGATGTAACCGCCATACTTTTTCACGTTGTCAGCAACGTCTACGGGGTTGAATGTCACAGCGGTATAAAAATAACAAAAGAAGATAATGAAAACTATGTAGAGAAGCTCATAGATGACCCTTCCGGGGGTGAGCAGCGTCGATATGTTCTGTGTCATGGGATGGGGAATAAAGTTTGCGAGTGTGGCCGGAAAAAGCAATATGGATGAAGCGAATATGGGCGGAATGACACCCGCAGTGTTGACTTTAAGCGGAAGGTGGGTGCTCTGCCCTCCATACACTCTCCTTCCCACCACCCTCCTTGCGTACTGTATCGGAATGCGCCGGTGAGCTCTCTCGAAATAAACGATGATTGCTACGACCAGCACCATGAGCGCGATGAGGAATATGAGGACAAAGAGACTCAGCTCTCCGGCTTTCACAAGACGCGCCGTTCTTATGATCGCACTCGGCATCCGTGCGACGATACCCGCAAATATAATCAGGGAGATTCCGTTTCCGATCCCTCGTTCCGTGATCTGTTCCCCTATCCACATTATGAAAAGCGTTCCCGAGGTAAGCGTCAATACCGTCAGCAGCCTGAAATTCCAGCCGGGATGGTACACTACGGATGCGCCCGAGGCGACCTTCATCGCCTCGATCCCGATCGCAATACCAAGGGACTGGATAACACTGAGAAGCACCGTTCCGTAACGCGAATATTGATTGATCTTCTTTCTGCCCAGCTCTCCCTCCTTTGAGAGCCTCTCGAGGTAGGGGACAACTACCGTCAGTAACTGCATAATGATGCTCGCGCTTATGTAGGGCATTATGCCAAGTGAAAACACAGAGAGTCTCTGAAGGGCTCCGCCGGAAAACATATCGATCATTCCAAAAAGCGTTCCGCTTTGCTGCGCGAAAAAAGCTGAAAGTGCTGGCGTATCAATCCCGGGTGTTGGAACGTGCGCACCCAGCCGGTAAACGACCAGGAAGCCGGCTGTGACGAGAATTCTCTTTCTCAACTCGGGAATTCGGGTTATATTTTGGAGACTTCCGATCAAATTAGCTTACCTCTACCGATCCGCCCGCCGCTTTGACCTTCTCCACAGCAGAAGCAGATGCCTTATTTACCTTAACAATGAGTTTTTTCTTTACATCCCCTTTTCCCAAAAGTTTGACTCCGGATTTGAGGTTTTTAACGAGGCCACTTTGAACAAGGAAAGGTATGTCCACAACTGCGCCATCATCGAAGATATTGAGGTTTCCAACATTTACGATAGCGTACTCCTTCCTGAAAATGTTACGAAAACCTCTTTTGGGTACTCTTCTCTGGAGAGGCATCTGGCCACCTTCAAAACCGGGACGGGTTTTTCCTCCCGACCTTTGATTCTGTCCTTTATGCCCTCGCCCCGATGTTTTTCCCAGCCCGGAGCTCCTTCCCCTTCCCACTCTTTTCTTCTCTTTTTTTGACCCGGACGCCGGCTTCAAGTCACCTAATCTCATCTGATCTCTCCGTGATCAATCTATTGTTTCCTCCACGTGGAGCATAAACTTGACTTTCTCGACCATCCCCCTGATCTCGGGGGTATCCTTCTTTATAACAGAGCTGTTTAGCTTCCTCAGCCCCAGTCCTCGAACGACGCTTCTTTGTTTTTCCGGCTTACCGATGAGGCTTTTCTTTAAGGTTATTTTCAATTCCTTGACCATGATGCCCCCTCACTCCTCCCCTTTTTTCCTAAAAGCTGCAACAGAAGAGGGGTCCTTTATTTTCAAGAGGCCGTCGATGCAGGCTCGGACAAGGTTGTGAGGATTATTGCTTCCGATTGATTTCGTGAGGATATCCTTGACTCCTGCGGCCTCGACAACTGCCCGTATAGCTCCCCCGGCAATAACTCCCGTTCCCGGAGAAGCCGGTTTCAACACAACTTTGCTCGCACCAAATTTGCCAAGAGAGTCATAGGGGATAGTCCCGTCGATGAGCGGTATCTTCACGAGATTTTTCTTCGACTTTTCTACCGCCTTCCGTATCGCCTCAGGAACCTCGTTTGCCTTGCCGAGACCATATCCGACTATTCCCCCGCCATCACCAACTACAGTGAGAGCGCTGAAGCTGAACCTTTTACCGCCCTTGACAACTTTGGAAACTCTGCTTATGTGAATCACTTTTTCTTTCAAATCGAGTCCCTCGGGGTTGATTCTCTTGCTCAAATCGGAAGCCTCCTTTTCATTGTTTGCCTTAGAATTCGAGCCCTGCCTCCCGCGCTCCCTCTGCAAGGGCTTTGACCCTGCCGTGATACAGAAACCCATTTCTATCAAAAACGATCTTCTTCACTCCCTTTTCCTTTGCCTTATCGGCTATGATCTTCCCTACTACCTTCGCTGCCTCGGTTTTTTTAAGACCCTTGACCTGGTCCCTAACATCCTTGTTGAGTGTTGAAACAGTGAGGATCGTGAAACCGATCGAATCGTCTACGAGCTGTGCGTAAATATGTTTCGCACTGCGAAATACGGATAATCTCGGGCGTTCGGCAACACCGAAAATTTTCTTTCTTATTCTTTTCTTCCTTCGTATTCTTAAAACATTTTTTTTATCTTTTACTGCCATAAGCCAAACTCCTGACTTTTGTTTTGGTCTGAAATCACTTTCCGACAGCCTTGCCTGCCTTCTTGATCAACCGCTCGCCTCTGTACCGGATTCCCTTGTGCTTGTATACATCGGGCTTTCTAAAAGCTCTGATCTTTGCTGCCACGAGGCCTACCTTCTCTTTGTCGTAACCCGACACTTTGATCACCGTGTTTCTCTCTTCCACGGTAACGTTAATACCCTCCTCCAGCGGAAATATTACGGGGTGGGAATATCCGAGGGTCAAGTGAAGCTCCTTCCCCTTCAACTCGGCCTTGTACCCGACGCCCTGTATTTCCAGAACCTTTTCGAACCCACGTGAAACTCCTTCCACCATGTTACTGACAAGGGTCCTGAAAAGACCGTGGAAGGACCTCGCCTTTTTCGTCTCGGAGGTCCTCGTAACATGAATCCTGCCGTTTTCTACCTTCAACTCTATCTCTCTCGGAATCTTCCGGGAAAGCGACCCGAGCTTCCCGGAAACATTCAGTAAATTGCCGGAAAGCTCTATCTTGACGCCCTCTGGAACATCAATGGGCATCTTTCCAATCCTGGACATTTCTCCTCTCCCTTTACCAGATTTCGCAGAGAACCTCTCCGCCAACTCCCAATTTTCTGGCTTTTTCTCCTGTCATCAAACCCCTTGATGTGGAGAGTATGCAGATGCCGTACCCCCTTTTTACGACGGGTATTTTATCTTTTCCCACATATACCCTTCTTCCCGGTTTGCTGATCCTCTTCGTACCGATAATGGCGTATCCGTAAATGGGGCTCTGCCTGAGACTGATTCTCAGCTTTCCCTGCTTCCCGTCCTCGACATATTTAAAGTTACCGATGAGCCCCTCCTCTTCCAAAATAGCTGCTATCGACACGAGCATGTTGGATGACGGTATCTCCAGCGATTTTTTCCCCGCCATCTGCGCGTTTCTCATTCTCGTAAGCATATTCGCAACGTGATCGTTGATCGGCATGGTCTTCTCCCCCTTACCAGCTCGCTTTTCTCACGCCGGGGAGCTCACCCCTCAGCGCGAGTTCCCTCAGGCATATCCTGCACAGGTCAAATTTCCGGTAATACCCCCTCGAGCGGCCGCATCTCCTGCACCGATTCCTTTTTCTCACCCTGAATTTTGGTTCCCTTTTCATCTTTTCAAGCTGTGCTTTTCTCGCCAACGCTCTTCCTCCTTTAGTTGCGGAACGGCATCCCGAGCAGCTTGAGCAGCGCGTGGGCTTCTTCGTCCGTTTTCGCCGTCGTTACAAAAGTTACGTTCATCCCCTTAATTTTCTCGATCTTATCGTAATTAATCTCAGGGAAGATTATCTGCTCCCTGATACCCAGGGTGTAATTTCCCCTCCCGTCAAAACCCCTTTGCAACGCTCCTTTGAAATCCCGCACACGGGGGAGGGCTACGTTGAAGAGCTTATCGATGAAAAAGTACATTCTGGTTCCCCTCAGGGTCACCTTGGTTCCCACAGGCATGCCTTTCCTCAGTTTAAAATTTGAAATTGAAAGGCGAGCCTTCGTAACAATTGGCCTCTGCCCGGTAATGACCGCGATCTCGTCCATGGATGAGTCAAGTAGCTTGATGTTCTGAATTGCCTCTCCGACGCCCATATTTACGATTATCTTCACCAACCGGGGAACTTCCATCTCGTTTTTGTATTGAAACTGGTCCATCATCTTCTTTTTGATTTCGTTGTTATAATGCTCTAATAGTCTCGGTTTCATCGCAATCCCTCTTCCCTATTTCTTCTTCGCCTCGATTACCTCTTCGCAGTTCTTGCAGTAGCGGAATTTTTCCCCTCCATCGGTAGCCTTGTATCCCACCCTCACCGGTTTATTACACTTGTCACACATGATCATCACGTTCGTGATGAATATGGGTAACTCCTTCTCGATTATGCCTCCCTGGGGATTGACGTTACTGGGGCGTACGTGTCTTTTTACAATATTTACCTTTTCGACGATAACCTTTTTCTTATCTGGCAGAACCCTGATAACCTTACCGACTTTTCCCCGGTCCTTTCCCCTGATAACCCGGACGATGTCATTTCGCCTTATGCGGAACTTAACGTGAGCCATTACGATTTCTCCTTAGAGCACTTCCGGTGCCAGAGATATTATCTTCATGAAGTTTTTCGCCCTGAGCTCTCTGGCCACGGGGCCAAAAATCCTCGTGCCTACGGGTTCACCCTGATGGTTTATGAGCACTGCGGAGTTGGAGTCAAACTTTATATAGGTGCCATCGAGCCTTCGGATCTCCTTCGTGGCCCTCACCACTACTGCCCTCATAACATCTCCCTTCTTCACCTTGCTGTTTGGGAGCGCCTCTTTTACACTAACGACAATAACATCGCCAAGCGATGCGTATCTCCGCCGCGACCCGCCGAGCACCTTGATACAGTAAAGTTTCTTTGCGCCGGAGTTGTCCGCAGCATCAAGTACCGTTTGCATCTGAATCATGGCGAAACTCCCTCAAAACCTTATTTGATCTCGGGCCGTTCGATCAATTTAATCACCTGCCATCTCTTCTCTTTCGAAACTGGCCGAGACTCCCGTATCTCCACAGTGTCCCCTATCTTATATTCTCCCCGTTCATCGTGAGCTTTATGTTTCGACCTTTTCCGTATGTACTTCTTATAAAGGGGGTGCATCACTATCCTCGTAACCTGTACGACGACGGTTTTATCCATCTTGTCGCTCACCACCACGCCAATTCGGGACTTTCTCAATCCCCTTTTCGTTTCAGCCATTTACCCCTTCACCTCGTCGCGTTTATTGATTTCTTCCAACCGTTTTTCACGAATTATGGTTTTCATTCTCGCAAGGACCCTTTTTTTGCTCCTGATAAGCATCTTGTTTTCCAACTGCGTTGTGTACCGCTTTATCTTGAGGCGGAATATCTCATCCTCCATCTCTGCCTCTTTTTGTATCAGCTCGGCGATCGTCAAGTCTCTGAGTTCTCTCGATTTCATCTTACAATTCCCTTGTTACGAACTTCGTTTTTACCGGGAGCTTATGGGAGGCCCGGCGAAACGCCTCCTTTGCCACCTCCTGAGAGACACCCTCTATCTCATACAATATTCTTCCCGGTTTCACCACTGCCACCCAGAACTCGGGAGAACCTTTCCCTTTCCCCATCCTCGTTTCCGCAGGTTTCTTCGTTATAGGCTTGTCAGGGAAAATCCGGATGAAGAGTTTCCCCCCTTTTTTCACGTGGCGGGTGATGGCAATCCTGGCGGATTCAATTTGCCGTGAAGTTATCCAACCGCTCTGCATGGCCTTTATACCAAATTCTCCGAAAGCCACGTAATTGCCACTCTGGGCCTTCCCTTTCATTCTGCCCTTTTGCCTTTTTCTGTATTTGACCCTCTTGGGAGCCCGCATTTATCTTTCCTCCGCCTCAGGTTTCGCTCTCTTCATCTTTGTCGAAGATTTCTCCCTTGTATATCCACACCTTGACCCCGATGACCCCATAGGTAGTCTTGGATTCGGCAAACCCATAATCGATATCGGCCCTTATCGTGTGCAGGGGAACCCTTCCCTCCCTATACCATTCGGACCTTGCTATTTCGGTACCGGCAAGTCTCCCTGCGACGCCGATCTTTATACCCTTCGCGCCGTACTTCATCGTGTTCATAACGGCTTTTTTCATGGTCCTTCTGTAGGCAACCCGTCGGAGTATCTGCGTAGCGACATTTTCTGCAACGAGAATTGCGCTGAGTTCGGGCCTTCTCACTTCGTGAATCGTCACCGATATCTCTTTCTCGGTCAAATTTTGCAAATCTTTTTTGAGCGCTTCGATTTCGACGCCTTTTTTCCCGATAACGAGAGCGGGGCGGGATGTTCTGACCTGGACGATAACTTTTTTCGCTTTCCGCTCTACCTCAACGTCTGCGATTCCTGCATGAAACATCTTGTTCTTGACAAACTCTTTTATCTTTAGGTCTTCCTGAAGCAACTTTGCGTAATCCCTATCTGCGTACCATCTCGACTTCCAGTCCTTCGTGATCCCTACCCTGAATCCATAAGGGTGCACTTTCTGTCCCAAAACGCCCTCCTTTTACTTTTCATCGAGAATTATCGTTATGTGACTGGTCCTCTTCCGGTACATATGAGCCCTCCCCATTGGAGCGGCCCTGAACCTTTTCATCATCGGCCCCTGGTCGACGAAGGCTCTCTTGACATAGAGATTATCCAGGTCAATTTGGCCGGTTTCCGTTGCGTTTGCAATCGCCGAGTCGAGGACTTTTTTAACGATCCGCGCAGACCCTTTTTTGCTGAACTTCAGCAACGTTATTGCGTTATTAATATCCTTGCCCCTGATCATATCCACAACCAGCATCGCCTTCCGTGGTGACACCTTCACATATCGTAAACACGCTCTCGTTTCCATAATCCGTCTCCGGTGAGTTACTTTACTCTTCTTGCCTTGCGGTCACCTGCGTGACTGTAAAAAGTCCTCGTGGGGGCAAACTCTCCCAGCTTATGACCTACCATGTTTTCGGTTATGTACACGGGGAAAAACTTCTTTCCGTTGTGTACTGCGAAGGTCAATCCAACCATTTCCGGCACGATGGTCGATCTTCTCGACCAGGTTTTTATTACCCGCTTATCATTTGCCTCTATTGCCCTGTTTATCTTCTTCATCAAATGTCCATCAATAAATGGTCCCTTTTTTACCGACCGGGGCATGGAATTCCTCCCTTACTTTCTCTTTTTCACGATGAATTTATCTGACGTCTTTTTCTGCCTCGTTTTGTAACCTTTTGTCGGCATCCCCCAGGGTGAAACCGGGTGCCTGCCTCCTTTTGCTTTTCCCTCTCCCCCTCCGTGAGGGTGGTCAACGGGATTCATCGCCGTACCGCGGACGCTTGGCCTCCTTCCGATCCATCTTCTTCTTCCCGCTTTCCCCATGGATATGTTTTCATGGTCCAGATTGCCGACCTGGCCAATCGTGGCTTTGCAGTTTAAATTTATCAACCTCACCTCACCTGAAGGGAGCTTGATGTGCGCGTACTTTCCTTCCTTTGCCAGAATCTGACAAACCGACCCGGCACCTCTCGCGATCTGCCCTCCCTTTCCGATTTTCAATTCAACGTTATGTATGAGCGTTCCCACCGGTATATTTTTCAAAGTAAGGCAGTTTGCCGGCTTGATGTCCGCACTTTGCGATGCAATGACCGTGTCACCCACCGATAAACCGAGAGGGGCGATTATATACCTTTTCTCTCCGTCGGCGTAATAGAGAAGTGCAATTCGCGCAGAGCGGTTCGGATCGTACTCGATGGTTGCTACACGGGCCGGGATATCGGTCTTATCCCTTTTGAAGTCGATTATCCTCAGCTTTCGCTTGTGCCCCCCTCCCCTGCACCAGGAAGTCGTGCGGCCCTGGTTGTTTCTGCCGCCTGTTTTTCTCAGCGGTCTGGTGAGAGACTTTTCGGGTTTTTTCTTGGTGATATCCTCAGAAGTCAATACCGACTTCGATCTCACGCCCGGTGATGTGGGCTTAAAGTGCTTGATACCCATAACGATTCTCCGCCTGCGAATTTACACGCCTTCAAAAAACTCTATTTTTTCCCCCTGTCTCAGTTTTACGATCGCTTTTTTCCATGAGGGAACTCTTCCCGCTGAGCGGCCGAGCCTTTTTTCTTTGCCGGGCACGACTATTGTCTTCACACCTTCGACCTTGACCTTGAAGAGCTCCTCCACTGCTTTTTTTATCTGTGCCTTGTTGGCTTTCTTGTCAACTTCGAAAACAACGTAGTTCCCCACATCCTTCATGTACGATGACTTTTCCGTGATCACAGGCCTCTTTATAATGTGGTATCTCTTCATCTTCCAAGTCCCTCTTCGATTTTCTCCAACGCACTTTTCGTGATGACGAGTTTTTCGTAACAGAGGATATCGTAAACATTCAGTGCATCCCCCGGGAGCACTTTGAAATCTCTGAGATTCCGTGCCCCGAGCCTGAGGTTTTCCGACGGTTCCACATCGACGATAAGCGCACTATTCAGATCAAACAAGCGGGCAAACTTCAGGAACTCTTTCGTCTTCGGCAATTCAAGCTCGATCCTGTCGAGGGCGATTATATTGTTCTCTAGCATTTTTTGGCTGAGAGCCGAACGGAGTGCGGACTTCATCACTTTCTTGTTAACTTTCTGGCTGTAATCGCGTGGCTTCGGGCCAAAAATGATCCCCCCTCCTCTCCAGAGAGGAGACCTTATCGTTCCTGCCCGGGCTCTGCCGCTCCCCTTCTGCCTCCACGGTTTTCTCCCCCCGCCTGCTACCTCACTCCGTTTCTTCGTCGAGGCCGTGCCGCTCCTGCGGTATGCCATCTGCGCGACAACCACCGTGTGAAGCAGATGGGTCTTAACTTCGGCACCGAAGATTGATTCGCTCAGTTCCCTTTCCTCTACGACTTTTCTATCGGCATCTACGATTTCAATTCTCGCCATTATCCCCTATCTCCGCCGGCGTTAAGTATTTTTCCTCTTTTTAAGGGCTTTTCTCACTATTACCATCCCATTTCTCGAGCCGGGAACAGCGCCTTTGATAAGTATCAGGTTTTTCTCAGGGAAAATTTTGATGACCCTCAGATTCATAACTGTCACCCTCTCATTTCCATACTGTCCGGGCATCTTTTGGTTTTTCCAGACTCTCGAGGGTGTTGCACACTGTCCGATCGCGCCGGGGGCCCGGTGAAACATAGAGCCGTGCGACCCCGGCCCGCCTCCGAAACCGTGCCTCTTCACGACACCTTGAAACCCTCTCCCCTTGCTGTAACCTGTGACATCGACGTATTCACCTTCGTCGAAAATATCGGCCTTTATCTCCTGGCCCAGTTCAAAATTTTCAGCGTCGTCCACCTTGAGTTCCCGGGAAAAGTAAAAAGCGCCCTTCCCTGCTTTTTTAAAATGACCCATGAGAGGTCTGTTCACCCTGTGACTCTTTTTCGGTTTGAATCCCACCTGAATCGCGCTGTACCCATCATGTTTAACGGTTTTCTTCTGGATGACGACACAGGGCCCGGCCTCTATGACCGTTACGGGAATGGCATGTCCATCATCGTTGAAAATTTGTGTCATGCCTACTTTTCTTCCAACTATTCCCTTTTTCATTTCAGCACCTTTATCTATTTATCTTAAAGTTTTATCTCAACTTCCACACCTGCCGGAAGATCGAGTTTCATCAGTGCATCGAGGGTTGTCGGATTCGGTTCTAAAATATCGATCAGCCTCTTGTGCGTTCGGATTTCGAACTGTTCTCTTGATTTTTTATCTATATGAGGCGACCTGTTCACCGTGAACCTTTCGATTTTAGTTGGCAGGGGAATCGGTCCATACGATTTCGCACCGGTCTCCTTCGCCTTATTCACGATATCGAGCGCCGATTTATCTATCAGCCGGTGGTCAAACGCCTTCAGCTTAATCCTGATCCTCTGTGCTTCCATCCCGTTTCCCCCTTATCCTTTTCCTACTGTATTATTTCCGACACGACGCCGGCGCCGACGGTCCTTC
>JABAOH010143328.1_pt1 | contig 19031 bp, 21 predicted proteins | sample 7062181 | NCBI WGS metagenome assembly JABAOH01 (sample SAMN14538630, study PRJNA623070) | marine sediment metagenome | biome: marine biome [ENVO:00000428]; feature: marine pelagic biome [ENVO:01000023]; material: deep marine sediment [ENVO:00002113]; isolation source: pool of 5 deep marine... | reverse complement strand
CTCCTAACGATAGCTGCCATAGGTGTGTTCGGACGCGGCTCCTCAGCCACCAAATGAGGCGTCAAGCCGAAGGGGGGTCCATCCCCTCCTTCGAATCGTCCCGGATCCTGGGAGACGCCGGCAGGACGACGGGGGACATGAGCCACTACCTTGATGGTTTCACAGTGGGTCTGCTGCACTTTCCCTCTCGCCAATAGACGATTAGTGCCACCGCCCCTTACGCGCTTCCGGGAAGTAGTGGTTTCGCGTCTGGAGGCGGACCGGCGACCCTATCGCGTCGAGTAGAGCCGGCGGACAGTTCTGCGACCGCCAGAGTACCTTCAGCAGAACTCTCACCATGGATTTGTGGAATCGTCGGAACGTTTTGGGTGGTTTGCACAAACCGCCCAAAAAGGCTATATGGCGCCGTACGAATCCCGTCGCGGGGGGAGGCTTATGGAAAAACCGAGTTTGATGGATATACCGAGCTCGAACACGCAGTTGGCCGTGGCCTCATTGGTCACGCTATTCGTGGGGACCGCGGTGGCGATATACGTTCATGGATCCGGGCTGTCGACGGCAGTTGTACCGGAGATGGCGGGGCCGCTCTGGTCCTTGGCAATGGCCCTTACCATCTTCGCCGCGTGCCTGCTTTGGTTGCGTCACAGGTATGGATACATCGCCGCCTTGATCGCGGCAGTCGTCTTTCTCGTGGCCTCGGCCGGTGGTTTGGCGGGAATTGCTACGGGAGATGCTACCGTAGAGTGGCTCATCCTGATAATCCCCGGAATCGTCTTCGCGCTGATCGTCTTGGGTTCCACCTACGCGGCTTGGAGAGAGTGAGAAGAGGCTGATCGCCGACCGTTGCCTGTGTCCTGCCCGTGTCGGGCATGAAGGGCCGACGCAGTCGGCAAAACCGATACCCGAACGACCGGAACCCAGCCATGCAAGGCGCTAATCACCCATCATAGAGAGATCCTCACCGAGTCCTCGGTTCCTTAGGACTTGCATGATCTTGTGGACTAGTTCAATCAGAAATGTGCTGTCGAAGGTGTCCAGGTAGCTGAGAACGATGTTGGCGGCCTTCTTCTGATCGTCGATAGGGAGGCCTGCCAAGTCCTTTATCCTGACTGGCTTCTGCCACTCTTCCATTCTGACCCCTCACGACAACGCACTAACGGTCCCCAGACGCCCCAGCCAGGCACCACGAGAATGACTCCGACTCGTAGTGGCAAGCACGACCAATGGGTGGCACCGTCGTTTTGTGTACAGCGTTCACTCGCCTTCTTATCTGGTCGTTCCGCCAAATAAATGATAGCGACTTAGCTATCACTCGTGATAATGACCCTTAGAACTGGAAGCGATCGTCCTCATTCTGAACCCCCGAGACTGGCGGGCGGTATCAGTATCTCTTCTCATATCGCTCTCTCCAGAGTTCCATAATCCGGTGACCCGCCCCTTTCCTCTTGGACTTGAGCACGAAACCTGCCTTCTCGTAGACTCGGACCGCGGCGGGGTTTCCCTGGACATGTGGCGGCACGACGAATAGGTCGCAGTCAGTCCGATTGAACACGAACTTCACGACTTCCTGCATGCCTTCAGTACCCAACCCCCTTCCCCACCACGCGGGGAGGAGTTTGATGTCGGCGATCACCGAGGGGACGCCTTCAGGTTTCGTCCATCGACCGAACTGGTATCCCTCCGGCAACGGGGCCACAAAGGATTCCCCGATGGGGCCGTCCCTAGCCCGTCGCAGAATTAGCTGGGTGTATTTCTCCCCCAGCTCAGCCCGCCATTTCTCGTAGGCCTTCCAAGCCCGCTCAACACCTGAAGCCCTCGACCAATGGCGAAGTCGGGGGAACTCATCCGCGTAGCGCATCACCTCTGGCATCTGCCACAGGTCCAGTAGGAAAGGAATGTCCCCCTTCCGCAGTTCGGTGACTACAACCCGTGGTTGGACCATACGTTATTGCCCTCAGAACCGCTCCCGATGGACAACCTGCGCGAGGGGAAGACGGCGGGGGATGTCGGGCTCTTCCGAAGGGTAGCCGACGGGGATGAGGGTCAAGGGCCGGACGTCCTTAGGAAGAGACACCACCCGCGAAACGAGCTCTTCATCGAACGCACCCACCCAACAGGTACCCAGACCCAATTCGGTTGCCGCAAGCATGAGATTCTGCGTCGCCGCCGCACAGTCTTGAATACAGTATAGGTCCGCCCCCCGGGCTCCATACCTGGCCGCGGACCGCGGCCTGTTGGCCGCCACGACAATCACCAAGGGGGCCTTTGCGACAAACTCTTGGTCCCTGGCAGCGTGGGCTAGAGCCTCCTTTCTTTCGTGGTCGCGAACCAGGATGAACTCCCAAGGCTGTCGATTCCCCGCGCTGGGAGCCTGGATCGCAGTCTCGAGGAGTTGATCGATTGTGTCCTCCGGTACCTCTCTATCATCGTACGCGCGAACACTGCGTCTGCCTCGCACCGCTTCGAATAGTTCCATTTGATCACACCCTAGGACTCCCGCCTTCACGCAGATCGATGGAACATGCCGCTAAGTAGGTTGCCCCTTCTCCTCGCCTCATATTCTGAAGGACGGCCCGGGCTGGCGAACGGGAGTTGAGAAGGAGTCAGTCTACGAATGGCCCATTCCACAGGACCGGTTCCTTGTGGGGCTTCCCGCCCGCCAGAACGAAACGGAGGTCACCCTCTCGAGCCTCGGCTCGCAATCCCTCTCCAGGCCCAAGGACAAGCAACTGACCCTCCTTCGCCACCACGCCGTTGGTCCCGAACCTCCCCTGACCTTCCACGACAAGGGCGAAGCCCTGATATCCCTCCGGGACGGCTTGCCGGTGAGCCTTTCCCTCCCGGACGGTTACATCTAGGTACATCGCAGGTGTGTGGAGCCGGACCTGTGACCCCTCGCCTGCCAAGAAACGGATCGTGACGTTGTCAGTCTCCTCCTTCGGGACGTCTTCAGGCTCCACTACCTGGTAGTCCGGTGAAGTCCTCTTGTCTCTCTTCGCAAGGTTGACCCAGAGCTGAAGGCCTCTGGTCGGCTCCTCGCCACCCGAGGACGGCCCTTCTTCGTGCCATATGCCCCTTCCCGCGGTGATCTTCTGCAGGCCCCCGCCACGGACGATAGTCTTGTTGCCGAAGTCATCGCCGTGACCGGCCTCGCCGCTCAGAAGGTAGGTGATAATCTCGAAACCGCGATGGGGGTGCCTTGGAAAGGCCTGTCCTTCGACAGAGGAGCGAGAGGTATCGAAGAAGTCCAGAAGGAGAAAGGGATCAATCTCCTCATAGGAAATCTTGCCCGAGGGCAAAGCGCGCTTCACCAGGACCCCGGCCCCCTCCATGACTTCGATGGGATTCACCACATGGGTGATGGAACGCTCCAGATCTCCTCCGGCAGGTGCCACGATATTGGCCTCAACTCATCCTAGGCCTGCCTGACTTATATACCAAAGGGGGTAGCTGTAACGTCAGCTCAGGGCCCGCCAGTAGAAAGTCCCCACTCCTACGTCAGATGGACCAGGTCCTTCAGATCGGCGACAAACTGCCGGAAGTGACTCAGGTTGAGCATGATCTGTTTGTTGCGGCGGAACAGCGTTCTCATGAGCTGTTTGAGAAGGAAGGACCTGCGCAGATAGAAGGCCCTGTGGAACTCCTTCAGGACCCTGGATGCGTCTTCCGGTTTGACTTCCGGATTGACCTCGAAGCCCAAGATCGCATCCTCCCAATCATCGTCGTCGACGATGCCGTCTCGAGTAAGCTCCTCCCACATGGGCATTCCTCGGGTTATCCGAAGCACGTTGAATTGTGCGAAATCGATGTCCAGCTCCCCTGCCAACCGGACGGTTTCCCACATCTCTTCGAGCGTCTCGATGGGGGCACCGAGGATGAAGCTGCCGATGACGTCAAGACCGGCGCGCTGAGCCTTCTCCGCCGCCTCCTGAGCCATCTCATACGTGAGCCCCTTCTTGTAGTACTTGAGGATTCTGTTGACGCAACTTTCTATCCCGAGATATATGGCTCGGCATCCTGCGGCTGCCATTTCTCGAAACATGCCTTCGTCGGCCTGGTTGACCCTTCCCTCACAGTACCATTCCAGGTCGAGTCCACGCTCTCTTATCAGTCGGCAGACTTCCAGAACGTGCTCCTTCTTGAGGGTGAAGATGTCGTCGACTACCGCGTATTCATTAATCCCAAACCGGTCACCGAGATACTCGAGCTCGTCCACCACGTTCTCCGGAGACCTCCAACGGATGGTGGAATACGTGAAGGCGCTGCAGGAACAGAAGGCGCACTTGTACGGACATCCCCTCGAAGTCAGGATGGATCCCATGCTCCTCCGGGCTACGCGAAGCCCCCCAAAGGCGCCGTAGTTCAGGTGAGAGACGAGCTCATAGGCGGGGAAGGGCAAGGCGTCCAGATCCTCAATGAGCGGGCGGTCATCGTTGACTCGGATTCGCCCATTGTCACGGTACGTCAGACCCCTCACCGTGGAAAAGTCAGGAACTCCCTTCTCCAGTTCCGCAACGAGCTCTGCCGCTGTCTCCTCGCCTTCTCGCCTCACCACAAAGTCGAAATCATCGTACTGGCCGAGAATCTTGTCATGGTTGAACGTGGCGGAATACCCACCGACCACAATGGGACAGTCGGGGAACTCCTGCTTGCAGAGCCGGGCGGTATCTGAGACGTTCTTGAAGGTATGAACCAGGGTGGACATGCCGATCAAGTCGGGCTCGCTCGACCTGATCCGCCTCGAGAATTCGTCCCTTGTAGGGACCTGCTCACAGTTCATATCGAACACTTCGACGTTGTGGCCTTCCTTCTGCAGCACCGCGGCCACGTAGAGGAGTCCAAGAGGCGGAGACACAGAACGCATGTTAATGCGCGAGCCGAACCTGTCCTCCACGATGGAGGACGGTGAAATGAGGAGAACCTTGAGCGTCATACTATCGCCGATTTACCTTAGTGCCTCCCCTCGCCACGACCGACAGGACCGCCTCCGTTTCCACCTCCGCCGAATGATAGTCCCGCCGATAGAAGAGAGCACCGAGGGTATCAACCTATCGGTGGCCACGGACCGTTGGTAACTGCCCGTGGGGGAGAGGGTTTGGTGAAGGACTGTGCTTGGCAGATGAGGGCTCGCAAGGAGAGTCCCGCGTCACAGCTAAATGTAGACGAGGTCGGCCACCAGCCGCTCAATCACCCTCTTGACCTCTTCTAGTGTCAGTTCCAGAAGGCCCCTATTCACCTCCTTCTCCGCGATGACAAGCATGAGGACCTTACCATCCGCGAGCGTCGACAGGTGCAGGTAGTGATCGCTGAAGGAGAAGGTGATGTTCTCGAACTCTCCCAACCTGAGGTGCTGAGAGATCCTCGCGGCGAGGTCAACCGCCACAGCGCCCATGACGCTCGACTCCCTGACACCCCCCTTACCCGTGAAGTTCGTCGACACCGGGATGCCGTTGTCGTCTGTCAGGACCAATCCGAGGAGGCCGGGCACCTTCTCCAGGACCTCTCTCAGAGCGCTGTCCAAAGTGTCGTCAACGAGCATTCCTTCGGTCATCATCCCCGCGTAAACCTCCCAATAGTTCCGACAATCGACGAAGTGGTGTGCTCACTGGACTCTCCCGTGGCACCAAGAGGAAGTAGAAATAGACAATCGCGATGTCAAGAGCAATCATGACGAAGACGGCGACTACAGGGTAGTAGATTGTAGGAATCTCCAGCCCGAGAGCGATGGGTATTCCCAAGAGAAACATCCCCGCCGAGATGAGTATAAAGATGAAGTAACCTCTGCGGAGTAGATGAGACCTCATGTACATGAGGCTCCTGAGGACGTCGTCCCCTACCTGGCGGCTCCGCATATAGGCCATCACCGCTACCGCTAGCATGATGAAGCCTGCCACTCCCACTACGATGGCGGTGAACGTTTGGAAGGCGTCAACCACGAGTCAGTCTCGTCGGGAACGCTATAGAATGATTGTGCTGCCGTTATCGTCGACGGTGAAAAATCCTACACATCCCGAGCGGCTTTCTCAACCAGCCGCAACGCGGCCTCTCGCGGACTGATGTTCTTCTTCAGCACCTCCTCGACAAAATTCTGGAAGGCCTCACCCGAACTGTGTTTTAGGCTCCGCTCTAACACGGACTCAGAGATGGCGATCAACAGCTCCTTCTCCACCTTCCGGCGTCGCCATGCGTCGATCCGCCCAGGCTCGTTGAGGAAGGCGCGGTGGCTCTCAAGCGTATCCGCAATCTCAGACACCCCTTCCCCCCGGAGGGCGACGGCGCTGAGGACAGGCGGGTCCCATTCGCCCCTCTCACCAAGCTCCAGCATCATGCGCAGGTCCGTGGCCACCCTGTCGGCGTCCTCCATGTCGGCCTTGTTCACGACGAAGATGTCGGCCACTTCGAAGAGGCCTGCCTTGAGAGTTTGTATCTCATCGCCGGCTCCGGGCATGACGACGACGACCGTCGTGTGCGACAGGTCCGACACCTCCACATCGGTCTGTCCGGCACCGGCCGTCTCCACGAACACAATGTCGCTCCCGAACGCGTCGAGGACGTTCACGGCATCTGAGGTCGCCGCTGACACGCCTCCCAACCGCCCCCTCGTGCCCATGCTTCGGATGAACACTCCATCATCCGTCGCCAGCTCTCCCATTCTGACTCGATCGCCCAGCAAGGCACCTCCGGAGATCGGGGAGGTCGGGTCCACAGCTATAATGCCCACCCGCTTTCCACGCTTGCGGAACTCCTGAGTGAGGCGAAAGATCAAGGTGCTCTTCCCCGTACCCGGCGGCCCGCTCACCCCCACGACGTGGGCATCCCCAGTCCTCTGGTAGATCTCCCGGATTGCATCCGTGGCAGCGGGATCTCCGTCCTCGATGAGAGAAATCAGTTTTGCGACGGATCTCTTGTCCCCTCTCAGGAGGCCCTCAACCAGAGACATTGGCTTTCTTCCCAAGGCTGCTCTGGATGAATTCTACAATGGTCTTGAGGGGAGTGCCCGGTCCGAAGACCTCCGCGATACCAGCCTTCTTCAGCTCCGGTACGTCCTCCGGCGGGATGATCCCTCCCCCGATGACCATGACGTCGTTCAACCCCCTCTTTCGCAGCAACCCCACGACCCGGGGGAACAGAGTCATATGCGCTCCCGAGAGGATGCTCAACCCGACCACGTCCACGTCCTCTTGGACGGCAGCCTCGACGATATCCTCTGGCGTCTGATGGATGCCAGTGTAGATCACCTCCATACCAGCGTCGCGAAGACCCCGGGCAACCACCTTCGCCCCCCTATCGTGGCCGTCGAGGCCTGGCTTCGAGACTAGTACACGGATCTTGGCCAAACATTGCCTCCAGATTAGAACACCAGGGGCTCCTCGTAGACGCCGAACACCTCCTTGAGGGTGGTGACAGTCTCCCCCAGCGTGGAGTGCACTCTGATGCAGTCGAGAATCGCCGGCATCAGATTCTCGTCCTCCTCAGCGGCCTTCCTCAGCCCGTCCAGGGCCTTCTTCACCTTGGCCGCATCCCGCTCGTCCCGAAGCCTCTTCAGTCGCTTGAGCTGTCTCCTCTCGGCCTCCTTGTCGATCCTAAGGTACTCGATGACTTCAGGCTCCTCGGAGACGTACTCGTTGACGCCGACGATGATCCTCTCCTTCGCCNNCGATAGGCCTCCTCTTCCAGGTGGTCCGTGAGCCATTCGAGATAGTACGATCCACCCAGGGGGTCTGCTGTGTTGGCCACGCCGCTTTCGTGGGCGATGATCTGTTGGGTCCGCAGGGCGATGCGAACGGCCCTCTCTGTGGGAACGGCCCAAGCCTCGTCCATGGAGTTCGTGTGCAAGGACTGGGTGCCGCCCAAGACGGCGGCCAGAGCTTGGATGGCAACCCGGACAATGTTGTTCTCCGGCTGCTGGGCTGTGAGGGATACCCCCGCCGTCTGGGTGTGGAACCGCATCCACCAGGAGCGCGGGTTCTTCGCCTCAAACGTGTCTTTCATCTCTCGCGCCCAGATGCGTCGCGCCGCCCTGTACTTCGCCACCTCCTCGAATAGGTCGTTGTGGGCGTTGAAGAAGAAGGAAAGACGGGGCGCGAAGGCATCGACGTCGAGCCCCCGCTCAAGGCACCACCGGACGTACTCGAAGCCGTTGGACAGGGTGAAAGCCAGCTCCTGGCCCGCCGTTGACCCGGCCTCTCGGATGTGGTAGCCACTGATGCTGATTGCGTTCCATTTGGGAAGGTACTGTGAGCCGTACTCGATGGTGTCGACCACGAGCTTCATGTGGGGCTCCGGAGGAAAGATCCACTCCTTCTGGGCCTGATACTCCTTCAGGATGTCGTTCTGAATGGTGCCCCGCAGGACCTCAGTGGGGATATCCCTCTTCTCAGCCATGGCAATGTACATGGCCCACAGCACGGCCGCGGGTCCGTTGATGGTCATGGAGGTGCTGACCTTGTCCACCGGAATTCCGTCGAACAGGATCTCCATGTCCTGCAGCGAAGATATTGCGACGCCGCATATTCCGAACTCTCCCTCAGCCTCAGGGTCATCGGTGTCAAGGCCGTACAGGGTCGGCATGTCGAAGGCCACGCTGAGGCCGGTTTCCCCGTGGTCCAAGAGATACTTGTAGCGGGCGTTGGTGTCCTCAGCGGACCCATGGCCGGCGAACTGCCGCATGGTCCACAAACGGCCCCGATACATGCTGGAATGCACACCGCGGGTAAAGGGGTACTCGCCTGGATAGCCTAGGCGTTCTGGGTAGTCCATCGCGCCGAGGTCTCCGGGGGTATAGAGCGCGTCTACCTCCAGGCTGGAGGTCGTCATAAACTTCCCCCTTTCGGGTCTCGCCTTGAGGGAGCCCGCCAGCGTCTTCTCCTCCCACCTGCGCTTGGCCTTCTCAATCTCCTTCAATCTATCCTCTTCAGACATGGAAGCCCAGGCGATTGTCGGTAGGCCCCGTCGATATTTTTACCTTCCGGAGAGCCTCAGGAACGCCTGGTGAGGGGCTTGAGGGACGGCGGCACTGACCCCGGTTCTTGGAGGATCATTCGAATGAGACCCTCGAAGGCCAGGGCTACGTTCTCGCCGGTCTTGGCGCTGGTCAAATACCAAGGCGCCTCGTGGGCCCTGCCGAGCTCCACGATGTCCTTCTTCTTCACCTCGACCTCATCCTCCAGGTCCGACTTGTTCACGAGGATCGTGGCACTGACGTCCCCCGCGGCACTGTGAACGCCCTGAAGCCACCCATTCAGGGACTGAAGGGTGTCCCCCCGGGTGATGTCGGCGACCGCCAGGACGCCATTCGCCTTGTAGAAGTAGGCGTCCTTGAGGAGCTCCATGAAGCCCTGGCGGCCCATAATGTCCCACAGGACGGCATCGATCTCCAGAGGTTGTCCCATGGGGTCCTCCAGCTTGACTGTCTTCTTGCTGATGAGGGTTCCGATGGTTCGGATGTATTCCCCCTCGAACTTGTCCGCGACGAAGCGTCGGATCAGGCTGGTCTTGCCTACCGCCTCCTCCCCAATGGTGCAGATCTTCATCTTGTAGCGCCGCTTCGCGCGAGCCTGGGCCATCGGACAGAGGATTGTTATCAACGAGGCGTAAAAAACCAGCGATGAGATTATCCTTCTTGGTAAGAGGCGTCAGATAGGCTTGAAGTGGAGCATGTCGGTGACGGAACCCTTGGGCTCGCCTCTTCCCTTGAAGACCACCTCTACCTCCATGCCGACTTCGACCTCCTGCTCCGGGAGGTCCACGTGGTTTAGGAGGCCGCCCTTCACGCCGGGGAACCGGACCATGGCCCAGACCAGAGGTTCCGCCAGCCTCTCCCCCTTTTCGTCGAGGTAGGCAACAGTGTAGGCGTCTATGACGCCCTTGTTGGGCACCTCCTCCCACTCCGACATCTCGGAGAAACAGGCCTCGCAGTAGAGGCGGGGCGGCATGTACAGGAGATCGCAGCTGGCACAGTAGGTCCCCATGAACCGCCCGTTGTCGCGAATCTCCCGCAAGAAGCGCTCGCCGGCTACGCCTGCAGTGTAGATGTAATGGGCTTCCATGTCACCGTGCCACCGCGCGAAGTCCTTGGCCNNCCTCCATGTCACCGTGCCACCGCGCGAAGTCCTTGGCCACGTCAACGCCTCCCGGTGGGCTTGAAGTACATGATGTCCGTGACGGAACCCTCCCTCTTCTCCTTGGGCTTCCACACAGCCTTAACCTTCATCCCGATCTGGATGTCGTCCTTGTCCACCTCACCGAGATAGTGCATGAACCCCATCTTCTCCGAGGCGCCATCGATGCTGATGACAGCCACGAAGATGGGCTCCTCGATGCGGCGCGCATCGGTGTCCAAGTAGGAAATGGAGAAGGTTTCCACGGTGCCGGTGTCCTTCAGGCGGACGAAGTCCCCGGTGCGCTTGAAACAGTCCTCGCAGAACGACCGGGGCGGGAAAAGGGTCCGTCCGCACTCATCGCACTGCCTGCCGACGAGCTTCCCCTCCTTCAGCTCGGACAGGAACCGGCTCATGGACTCGCCCGTGCTCCATGCGTACTTGGCCTCAGGCTCCCACTCCTCCGTGATGACCTTTCCTTCGGTCAGGTCTGATGCTTTGAGAGGCGTCCCGGGCCACTTCTTCTCTTCCATGGTCCTCACGCCTTCATCACGACGACGCTGGAATATTGCATCAGGTCGCCCCAGGCCTGGCACACTCCGATCTGGGGGTCGCCCGGCACCTGTCTCGCGTCCGCCTTTCCCGCCAGCTGCCAGTAGATCTCCCCCGCCTTGATGCCCATGGTGGCCGCTATGGGGTTCCCGACTCCGAGGAGGCCTCCGGAGGGGCAGACAGGCAGATCTCCATCCCGCTGCGTGACGCCCTCCACCGTCAGTTTCGGAGCCTGGCCTTTGTCGGCCAGGAGTAGTCCCTCCAGGTGGTGCAGCTCCTTGTAATCGAAGGGGTCATAGGGCTCCACCACGTCGACTTCCCTCCTGGGATCGTCAATCTTCGCCATCTTGTAGGCCATCTTCGACGCGCGGGCGAGGTACTCGGGGAAGTACAAATCGCGGTTCGTCCACATGGTGGAGTCGATGCACCATCCGACGCCGGAGATCCACACTGGGGTCTCGCTGTACTGTCGGGCCACGTCCTCACTGGCCAGCACCAGGGCCGATGCCCCATCGCTGGGAGGACTGATGTCCAACAGCTGGACCGGCCAGGCCATCACCTCCGAGTTCAGCACATCCTCGACGGTGATGTTAGGGTCGGCCAACTGGGCGCAGGGGTGGTCCACCGCGTTCCGCTTGTTCTTCACGGCCACCTCCGCGATCTCCTCCTTCTTGATGTCGTGGACGGTCATGTAGCGATTCATCTCGAGGGCGAAGATCCAGACCAGGTTGGGCTTCAGCGGTCGGTCCAGAACGGGGTCCCAGATGTGAGCGAACGCGGACTGCGGATGGGGGAAGCACGACGACATCTTCTCCTCATTGACGACCAGACAGACGTCCGCCAGGCCAGAGGCCACATGCCACCAACCCGCGATGGGGGAGAACACGCCGGTGCCGCCCCCTGTGAAGACCCGCATGTACGGGCGGCCGATGCCGCCACACCCGTCAGAGAGGTACTCCCCCTTCATGTGAACGCCATCGAAGGCGTCCGGAGCGGAACCGCTGACCACAGCATCCACGGCCTCCATGCCGATGCCCGCCTCCTCGAGGGCCATCTTCGTGGCCTGGAAACACATCTCTTTCCCGGTTTCCAGAAGGCGACGGCGGAAGATTGTCATGCCCGCACCGATTACGGCGACACGTCTCACTTCATCCCCCCATCACCGCGACCGCTCCGGATGTGCTCGGGACCCCTCTCCACGATTGGGCCACCCCGAGGTCGACGTCGCCAACCTGATGGTCTCCCGCCTCACCGCGTATCTGTCGGACCACCTCCATGACGCGGTAGAGGCCCGATGCTTCTAGCAGACTTCCCACGCCCAGAGAACCGCCCGAGGGGTTCACGGGGAGGGAGCCAGAAGCATCGTAGTAGCCCTCTCGGAGGAGCGATCCGGCTCGATAGCCGCCGGAGAGGGCCAGGGCCTCGACATGCTGCAGCTCTTTGTAGGAGAATCGGTCGTCTAATTCAGCGACCTGAATCTGCAGGCGCGGCCGCTCGATTCCCGCCATCTCGTACGCCTGGCGGGCGGCGAGACGGGCATACCTCGCCTCCCTCAAGTCCCGCGTCTCGATCCATGGGGTATCAGAGGCCCAACCAATGCCCCTGATCCACACGGGCTGCTCTGTCAGCTTCTTCGCCCTCTCGGCGGAGGCCAGGACAAGGACGATGGACCCGTCGGCCAACGGGCTGACATCGGCCGCTTTCAGGGGTTTGAAGAGGGGCTTTGAGCCCATCACATCCTCCACAGAGAGTTCCTCTCCGAAGCTGGCACTTTCATTCTTGAGGGCATTGCCCTTGTTCTTCCTGACCACCTCCGCACAGTCGATCTCCGTGTTCTCCGCATCCTGCAGAAACGCATTCATCTCCAGGCCAGCGAGATGGTAGGGATGACCCTTGAGCGGCCTGTTGTAGATGGGGTCGAAGGCGAAGCTCACGACTCCCTCATACGTCAGGATGTCCGCGGCCTTGCTGTGGGCTTCGACCGCGACAACGTCCAGCTGTCCCGTTCGTATGAGCATGAATGCCGAGGCAAGTCCATGAATCCCATCGCCCGTGACCGTGAAGGCCGGCCTCAAGGCCGCCCCCAACTGGTCAGGCGTGAACTCGTCGAAGATTGAGAAGCCCTCCAGGTAGTCCTCGGCACAAGTCACGAAACAGTCTATGTCCTTGCGAGGATCGACTCCGGCATTCTCATAGGCCTTCACGGCGGCCTCGAACATCAGCTCTTTCCACGAGTACTGATGGCTTTCAGGTGTGAAACCAACGTGGCCACAACCCACAATCGCGACGTCCGTTATCCCACTCCCCACGGCAAGCGAATCACCCTAGGATTGCCGTCGGAATAAAAACCTTCCTGCATGTCGGAGGCGGAGCAGTGTCGCGAGGCGGCTGCCTAAGACTATATACAAACCTCTCGATGCTCTGCCAGTGACCGAGTACTACTTCGACATCGAGACCGAGGGTGAGGACCCCCTCCAGGACAAGATCCTCACCATCCAATTCCAGCAGCTCGAGAAGGGGAAACCCCTTGGCAACCTCACCATCCTGACGGAATGGGAGTGGGGGGAGAAGGAGATTGTCCGTTCCATCATAGACAAAGGCCTCCTCGACGTCGGATGGGACTTCGTCCCCATCGGTAACCGGCTGAACTTCGACATCACCTTCATAGTCGAGAGGGGGGAAGCGCATGGGCTCCATTCTTGGGAGCCATCGAACCTCAAGTACTACTTCTTCAGAAAACCGATGGTGGATATCTGGCCCGTCCTCGTCCTGATGAATCGGGGACGATTCGAGGGTTCAAGCCTGACGAACTTCACCCGGAAGAGGGAGTGGAGTAACGTGGTGCCTCCCCTCTATCGGAAGGGAGACTATCAGGGGATTCTGAGGTACATCGAGGAGGAGAGGGATGCAGTCATCGAGCTTTACGGAGAGCTGAAGTCCGTGCTCTCCACCCTCGGTGACCGACGCAAGGCGCGCCTCGCGGAGGAGTAGCGGTCAAAAGGTTCTTGGAAGGGAGAGCCTTGGGAAGGGTGACATGATGCTGGACCTCACCGAGGAGCACGAGCTCATCCGCCAGACGGTCAGGGACTTCGCCGAGAAGCGTGTGAAGCCCCTTGCGCGAGAACTCGACCGGGAGGCAAGATTCCCCGTGGAGACGGTCAAGGAGATGGGGCAACTTGGCCTCATGGGCATGGTCGTGCCCCAGGAGTATGGGGGCAACTTGACGGACACCATTTCCTACTCCATCGCTGTGGAAGAGCTGGCCCGAGTGGATGGGTCCCACGCCCTGATCATGGCCGCCCACAACTCCCTCTGCACCTCCCACATCCTCCTCGCAGGGAACGACGAACAGAAAAGGGCGTACCTGCCCGGGCTAGCGACCGCGGAACGCATCGGTGCCTGGGCCCTCACGGAACCCATGTCGGGATCCGATGCCTCGACAATGAGGACAGGAGCCAGGAAAGAGGGCGACGAGTGGGTCCTCGACGGGACGAAGAACTTCTGCACCAACGCGCCTCACGCAGACATCCTCGTCATTGCGGCCATGACCGAGGCCGAGAAGGGCTCCCACGGCATCAGCGCCTTCGTCGTAGACAGTGGGACCCCCGGGTTGATCATTGGAAGGGAGGAGGACAAGCTGGGCGTCCGCGCCTCGGCCACCTCGCAGGTGCTGCTCGAAGACTGCCGGATTCCTGGAGATAACCTTCTCGGGGAGTTCAACGGAGGATACAAGGACGCGCTCAAGGTCCTTGACGGCGGGCGCATCAGCATCGGTGCGATGGCCGTCGGCATAGCCCAGGGGGCCCTGGATGAGGCCATGGCTTACGCCCAGGTCAGGGAAGCTTTCGGCCAGACAATCTCTGGCTTCCAGGCGATCCAGTTCATGCTGGCGGACATGGCCACACAGACAGAAGCCTCTCGTCTGCTGGTCTACCGTGCGTCCCGGGTCAAGGATATGGGACGGCCCTACAAGAAGGAAGCAGCGATGGCCAAGCTCTACGCATCGGAAGCAGCCAAGAGGATTACCGACAAGGCCCTTCAGATTCACGGAGGTTACGGTTTCATCAAGGACTACCCCGTTGAGAGGATGTACAGGGACACCAAACTGACGGAGATCGGCGAGGGGACCAGCGAGATTCAGCGGCTGGTTATCGCCAGAGAGATACTGGGCGATTAGAGACTCGGGCCCGGGAGACGTCGGAGGTTTTTTCCGGATCCGCCTCGGCTCGACACGGCTAGGCGCCCTGGAATTGCCCGGCGGGGTTTCGGGAGGCCACCAGAGATGCCGGGTGGAGAGAGTGCCGTGGCGGCCAGCAGAGTTCCTAAAGGTCGGATTTCGCTGAGCGCGGCAACAGGATTGAGAGACTGGCGATCACTCAGGAGGTCAGTGACGACAATTGCTACTCCTTCATCTGGACGATCATGTAATGGTTCTTGTCGGGGTCGTAGACTCGCATGGCGATACCGCCCCATGGGCGCTCCTCTGCCCTTTTCCGGAAGGCAATGCCTTCGGAGAGGAGTTCGTCCTGAAGGGCGTAGGCGTCGTCCGTCAGGAACATGATGGACGTGTCCTCACCGATGTGGGCCATGTCCGCTTCGTAGTCGGCTGGGTCGTCGTACATATCGCGTACGGGGGTAAAGGGGAGGATCGCGGTCCCCTGAGAGCTGAGGCGGTAGATCGAGTGCTCGACTCCCTCCTCTTCCCCCGGGACCCGAGTCGACTTAAGGCCCAGGCTCGTGTAGAAACGTCCCAATTTCTCTTCGTCGGCTGTGACCACGGTCACCCAAGCCAAGGCGGCAAGCCCGGGTTCGGCACCCCTGGCCCCCGGCTCCTCCTGGAGGAAGAGGACGTTCCCGTCGGCATCCCAGAACCTCGCGAAGGCTTCCGTCTCCTTCTCGACCTTGACGCCCCGCTCCGACAACGTCTCAAGGGTCTTCTCCAGGTTGTGGGTGCGGAATCCCAGGCCCGTAACGGTTCCGATGGAGCGGACGCCCTCCTCATACTCCTCTCCCCAATCGGGGGTCGGCTGCCACAGGTTCATGCTGGCATCTTCGCCTACTTCGGCCGCTCCGAGAGCAAGGTAGCCAAACTCGGGCATGGACGACCTCACCTCCAGCCCGACCTTCTCGGTGTAAAACTTCCTCGCGGCGTCCTGATCTGCCGTGAATATGCCAACGTCNNGGGTCCCAACGGTAATAACCTCCTCAGACAATCCTCTCTGGATGACTGTCGGCAAGGTTCCGGAGCGAAAGCCAGACGGTCGGGACGGACCATCGCGGGGGTACCCAAAGGATCCGAAGCACTACGCCGATCCGGAGAACTGGAAGTACCCGGTCCACACCCCCTTCCACGCCCGCGCCGCAAGACGGTACTTCGACGATCCCAGGAATCGCGAGAAGTACACAGCGGAGGAGCAGGAGTACATCGAGTGGAGGATAGGCCAGGCGCTCACAAGGTTCGGCGTTGTCGAGGGGAGGTCCCTGGGGGACAGGAAGGTCCCCTTCGAGAAGGACCTTGACGACATGGGACTGGAGGACCTCCTCATCTTCTTCTTGGGCACGGACAGACTCCGGCGGGCCATGAAGATCGCGGACGTCTCACTAACTCGCGAGGAGGACATCGTGAAGGGCACCGTCAAGGACTACTCCGTGAGGATTGACCTGGGGGACAAACGGATCGTGCACGAGTGTCCGGATTGGGAACGGCGGTCTGCCGGGGCATTGTTCTGCAAACACGTCGGCGCCGCTTTCCTCAAACTCCCCGAGGCAGAGGCCCTTGAGCTGTTGCATAGGCTCGCAGAGGAGAGAGACCGATGGATCTTCCAGACCGGCGAGGGTTAGGCCCCTACCACCGCCCCTCTCTTGAGTGTCCCTCAGACTGCAGGTCCCTGTAGGAGCGCGACACCGGATGCCTGCAAACGGGACATCTACCTCCGACTATGCAAGCGCTACAGAGGTACTGACCACAGTGGTGTTGGTAGATGCCAGTCGCTCCGTGCTTGATGCAAGTCTTCTCGGTCCTCCTTGATCGCGCAGGAGTCTCAGGCGTATCAACAACGGGCTCCGCGGATGCGCCAGATTCGAATACCTGGAGAGACTGCTCGAGCCGCTTCGCCTCATAGACCCCGATTCCGAGGTTGCGGGCCAAGTAAAGGGCGTTCCATTCTGTCTTCGGGAAATCCATCGCCATCTTCATCAGACGCTCCATCCCAGGGGTCTCTTCCACAGGAACGTCCAGGTCCAAGACACCGCGAACGTACCCAAGGACTCTCCTTGAATCGTCTGTGTCGAGGTGAGGCAACTCGTTCACAACCTCGTACAACCTGGGGAGGCCCAGTGAGCTCCTCCCCGCAGACAGGACGTCCCGTGAGAGCGTCTCGAGTCGCCTCAGCTCCGCATCTGGGAGGGACAGGACGTCGACCTCAGGGGGCCGGTTGATGTACTGGACAACCTCCTCAAGGTACTCCATGGGGACGTTGCAGTACTTGAACGCCTCCTCCTTGGTAGCCTGACGCGCATTGACGGCCTCGAACTCCAGCACGTTCCACGCATACGCCTTCACCTTCTCCCTGCGCCTCTTCTCGCCCAACCGCTTCTGGCCAACGAGGGCCTCCTCCAGGGTCGGATTCAGCGCCAGGGCCCTGGTGTAGGCATCCTTTCCCTGCTCGTAGAGACCCATCTCCAGGTACGACCTGCCCAACGCACAGAGAAGGGACTCATCCCTGGGCCTGATGTCCAGGGCCAGCGTGTAGGACTGAACGGCGTCCTGCCAGCGTCGCAGGGTCTCAGAGAGGTTCCCGCGCCCCCTCCACAGCTCCGCATCGCCAGGGTCAAGCTCAATGGCCTTGTCGTAGGCCGCGAGGGAGGCCTCCGGTTGGCCGAGCTTCAGATACAGGGAGGAACATCGCGTCCAAACATCCTTTGAGGGCGGTGAGAGACGGGCGGCAAGCTCTAACGTCTCTATGGCCTCGTTCCAGCGATTCAGGGCTTCCAGGGCTTCCACTCGTTGGAAGAGGAGCTCGCGGTCTTCCCGTTTCTCCGTCAGGGCAAGGTCGATATGGTCCAGCGCCTCCCCGTGCTTGCCCTGTGCCTTCAGGAGGGCGACCTTGGCCGCGATGAGGGTAGAGTCACTGGGATGGGTCGAGAGTGCGTCGCTAACGATCTTCAGCCCCTCCTCCGTCCTCTCGAGTTTCTGCAGCGTCAGACCCTTCTGCGCCAAGATGGTGGGATGGGCTCCGCCATAGTAGAGGGCCTGATTCAGACCCTTCAATGCCTCTTCCCACCGACAGGCCTCCGAGAAGACTCGCGCCTTCCAGTAGTGGGACCAGGGGTCAGAGGGGGATCGATCGACAAGGTCTTCAATAGTCGCCAGGGCCTCTTCGTACCGCTTCAGACGAGCGAGGTTCAGGGCCCTGCCAACCAGAGCCTCCTTGTTCTCCCGCTCAAGGGCCAGCGCCTCGTTGTAGCTCCTCAACCCGTCCTCGTAGCGCCCCAATCCTCCCAGGGCCTCCCCCTTGACGATGTAGGCCTCAGCGTTCTCTCGGTCCCTGAGGATGACCTCGTCGGCCACGCGCAGGGACTCCGGGTAGTCCTCCAGCGAGAGGAGAAGCCTGGCCTCCTCCAGCCGTGGGGCGGGGTCCGCCGGACTGAGCTTGGAAGCTTTTTCCAGGCACTCGAGGGCTTCCGTACTCAGCCCCAGAGTCCTCGCCATCGAGGCTCTCAGCGTCCAGGCCCTCGGGTCCTTTCTGTAGGCTTCCGAGAGTTCTGTGGCAACGTCATAGGCTTCCCGTGGGCGGCCGAGTTCTCTCAAACACCGGACCCGAGCTTCGAGGAACCTCCAGTCGTCCACCTTTCGGGGAAGGGCCTCTTCCAGGCTCTCAAGGGCCATGCGGAAATCGCCAAGCTCCATGTAGCATTCAGCCCGCATCAGGCGGGCCTCATCATCCGTCGGTTCGAGCTCGAGCGCCTTTTCGAACGAGCAGAGGGCATCCTGAGGCTTGCCGTAGCCGAGGAGGGCGTTTCCCTTCGCCATCCAGATTCGACCCTCCTCCTTCATTTCCCCCGCCCGATCGAAGCTCTCCACTGCCTCCTGGAGTTGGGACAGCTCCATCAGCGAGAGGCCTCTGTAGTACCAGGCTTCGTGGTCCGTCCGGATCTGTAGTGCTTCATCAAAGGCCCCAACCGCCTCCTTGTAGGACCTGAGAGAATACAGGGCATGGGCGAGTCCCTTCTGCGCCTCGAAACACCGTGGGTCTGTCTTGAGGGCACCCTCGTAGGCGGTCAGCGCGTCACCGTGCTTGCCGAGTCGGGAGAGGAGTCCGCCCTTCCCGAGCATGAGCGTCAGGTCTCCGCTGAGCTCTCCCAGCCCCTGGTCATAAG
>JABAOH010128659.1_pt1 | contig 19042 bp, 16 predicted proteins | sample 7062181 | NCBI WGS metagenome assembly JABAOH01 (sample SAMN14538630, study PRJNA623070) | marine sediment metagenome | biome: marine biome [ENVO:00000428]; feature: marine pelagic biome [ENVO:01000023]; material: deep marine sediment [ENVO:00002113]; isolation source: pool of 5 deep marine... | reverse complement strand
TTGCTGTGCCAGTAGGAGGCCCAGCCCTCGTTCATCACCTTGGTCTGGCGCTGCGGCAGGAAGTAGTAGGCCTCCTCGCGGATCATGCTCAGCACGTCGCGCTCCCAGTTCTCCAGCGGCGCGTGCAGCAGGATGAACCCCATCACGTCGCGCTCGGGTTGTACCGGGAAGCGCTTGGTCTCGAGCTGCTCGCGAGCGTGCCGCTCGCGCATCTGCTTGAGGTAGGCCGGCGGGTTGACGTAGCGGTCCATGTACTCCTTGGCCGGCATCCGCCCGGTGTCGGAAGGCGTCGCGAACTCGTGCGTTTCCTCATGCTTGCCCCGCCCGTCGCCGTTCGCCGGCGCGCCGCCGCCTTCGACGTTGGCGAACACGGCCGCCGGATCGATCAGGTCGTCGATCGACAGGCAGGCGTCGATGAAGCGCTCGACCTTCTCCACGCCGTAGCGCTCCTGGTAGCGCCGGATGCGCGTGGCGTGGTTGGCCATCTCGTCGATCATCTTCCGGTTGGTGTGCGCGAAGTACATGTTGTTCTTGAAGAAGTCGGCGTGGCCGTAGACGTGCGCCATGACCAGCTTCTGGTCCAGCATCGTGTTGCCTTCGAGCAGGTAGGCGTAGGTCGGATCGTTGTTGATCACCATCTCGTAGATCTTGTGCAGCCCGTACTCGTAGCTCTTGCCAGCTGCTGGTACTCCATGCCGAAGCGGTAGTGCGGGTAGCGCGTCGGGAAACCGCCGTAGGCGGCCAGCGCGTTCATCTGCTCGTAGTCGACCATCTCGAACACGGTTTGGAAGAACGTGAGACCTTGCTCGCTGGCAATCGCTTCGATCCTGGCCTGGGCGTCGACCAGCTCCTGCGGTAGGGGACGCAGACGCACGTCTACCGTCCCTTCCCGAGCAGCGTCTTGATCGAGTCGGCGATGGCGTTGCGGTCCGGCACGCGCGACAGTGCAACCTTCTCGTTGTCCTCGAAACGCTTGTGCAGCGCCTCGTAGAAGTCGCCGCTGGTGCCGTAGCTCTCCACCTGGCCGTAGCCGAACAGGTTGACCAGCGGCAGCAGCTGCTCGTCGAGCATCTCCATGCACTTCTCGGTGTCCTGGCGGCTGTAGTTCTCGCCGTCGGTGAAGTGGAACAGGTAGAGGTTCCAGTCCTGCGGCGGGAAGCGCTCGCTGATGATCTGCTTGGCCAGCTCGTAGGCCGACGAGATCACCGTGCCGCCGGACTCGCGGATGCGGAAGAACGTCTCGCGGTCGACCTCCTTGGCCGCCGCGTCGTGCACGATGTAGACCGGGCGCGTGCCCTGGTAGTGGTTCGAGATCCAGGCGTCGAGCCAGAAGCTCTCGGTGCGCACCAGCTCCTTCTGGTCGGCGCCCATCGAGCCGGAGACGTCCATGATGTAGACGATCACGGCGTTGGTGCTGGGCTGGTGCTTCGGCTTCCAGGTGCGGTAGCGCTTGTCGGCGCGGTGCAGCACCACGTTGGGGTTGTCCGGGTCGTAGGCCCCGGCCGAGATCAGCCGCCGCAGCGCCTGGCGGTAGGAGCGCTTGAAGTGCCGCAGCGACTCCGGGCCGACGTTGGAGATGCCGGTGTACTGGCCCTTCTCGGCGGCCAGCTCGTCGTGTCCCTTGGGCTCGATGCGGGGCAGCTCGAGCGCCTCGCCCAGCATCTGGGCCAGCTCCTCGACGGTGAACTCGGCCTCCAGGATGTGCTGTCCGGGGTCCTTGCCGGCCTTGTTCCCCTCGCCGGCTTCACCCTCGCCATCCCCCTGGCCAACGCCCTGTCCACCCGGGTCATGGACGAAGTGCGGCAGCTCCAGGTGGGGAACGGGGATGCTGACGACGTGCTTGCCTTCGCGGCCGAACAGCTCGTGGTGGCCGAGGTGGCGCTTCAGCTCCTCGCGGACCTTACCCCGGACGATCTTCCGAAACCTGCTGGCATCTGACTGAATCCTGGACATGATTCGACCAAACCCTGGCCCTTACTCCGTATCCTTCACGTCGCCGCGGGCGAAGATGCTGGCCACGAAGTGCAGCACGTCGGCGGCGCAGGAGTCGCAGTAGCCGTAGTCGCGGACCAGGCGGCCCTTGACGATGTCGATCTTCTCCTGGGTCTCCTGGTCGACCACGCTGGAGACCAGGCTGGTCAGCTTGATCGTGTCCTTCTGGTCCTCGAACAGCTTCAGCTCGAGCGCCTTGTGCAGCCGCTCGTTGGTGCGGTAGTCGAACTTCTTGCCCTCGAGCGCCAGGGCGCCGATGTAGTTCATGATCTCGCGCCGGAAGTCGTCCTTGCGGCTCTCCGGGATGTCGATCTTCTCCTCGATCGAGCGCATCAGCCGCTCGTCCGGCTCCTCGTCCTGGCCGGTGTAGGGGTTGCGCACCCGCTCCTTCTGCGTGTAGGCCTTGACGTTGTCGACGTAGTTGGCGCACAGCCGCGAGATCGCGGCCTCGTCGGCGGCGATCGCGCGCTGGACCTCGTTCTTGACGATGTCCTCGTACTCGCGCCGCACCTCGTCGAGCAGCTCGCGGAAGCGCTGCCTTGCCTCCTCGCTGGTGATCAGCGAGTGGTGCTTGAGCCCGGACTCCAGCTCGTTGAGCACCATGAACGGGTTGACGCAGCGCTCGTTGAGGTCGGAGACCAGCGCGTTCGAGATCTTGTCCTGGATGTAGCGCGGGCTGATGCCGTCCATGCCCTCGCGGGCGGTCTCCTTGCGCAGCTCCTTGACGTTCTCCTCGGTGAAGCCGGGCAGCGACTTGCCGTTGTAGAGCTTCAGCTTCTGCATCAGCGTCAGGTTGTGCTTCTTGGGCTCCTCGAGCCGCGTCAGCACGGCCCACATCGCGGCCATCTCGATCGTGTGCGGGGCGATGTGCTTGCCGCGGATCTTGCCGTGTTGTAGTCCTTCTCGTAGATCTTGATCTCTTCGTTGAGCTTGGTGATGTAGGGGATGTCGACCTTGACCGTGCGGTCGCGCAGCGCCTCCATGTACTCGTTGTTCTGCAGGCGGCGGTACTCGGGCTCGTTGGTGTGCCCGATGATGACCTCGTCGATGTAGGTCTGCGGGAACTTCTTCGGCTTGATCTGGTGCTCCTGGCTGGCGCCGAGCAGCTCGTAGAGGAAGGCGACGTCCAGCTTGAGCACCTCGATGAACTCGATCATGCCGCGGTTGGCGATGTTGAACTCGCCGTCGAAGTTGAACGCGCGCGGATCGGAGTCGGAGCCGTACTCGGCGATCTTGCGGTAGTTGATGTCGCCGGTCAGCTCGGTGGAGTCCTGGTTCTTCTCGTCCTTCGGCTGGAACGTGCCGATGCCGACGCGGTCCTGCGCGGAGAGCAGCAGACGCTTGACCTGGACGTGCTTGACGACGTGTGCCCAGTCGCCGTTGTAGCGATCGGAGAGCTCCTTGTATTCCTGGCGGCAGAAGGGGCAGAGCTCGCCCTCGATCTTGACGTTGTGCGCTTCCTTCGGACGGTCGTCGTTGAGCTGCTCGACGAACATCGGGCGCAGCTCCTCGGGAACGAGGTGCAACGGCTCCTCGTGCATGGGGCAGGGCGTGACGGCTTCGGGCTGATCCATGTCGCGGATCCAGCCGAACGTGTACATCGCGCCTTCGGGTTGCCGGGAATACTCCTCGAGCCCGGCCTTCAGCAGTCGCGCGATCGTGCTCTTCGAGGAGCCGACGGGACCGTGCAGCAGGATCACGCGCCGCTCGGTGCCGTAGCGCTGCGCCGCGCTCTTGAAGATGTTGACCAGCTTCATCAGCGGGATGTCGAGGCCGTAGATCGCGTCGTTCCCGCTGCCGATGGGGTCGTCGAAGAAGTTGTAGTGGACGATCTTCTTCTTGTTGTCGATGTACTCGCGCGTTCCGGCCGCGAGGATCATGTCGTACATGCGCTCGAACGCGGAGCGCGTCGCCATGGGGTTCCGCTTGACCAGGTCGAGGTACTCGGCAAACGTCCCGGTCCAGTGTTGCTCGCGGTACTTCTCGAGGTCGATCGCCTCGCGAGCCTTGGTGATCAGCTTTTCACCGGTTGCCATCGTGCACCTCCGATTGTCCGTCTGCGGCACTTACGTTCTCGTTATTCAAAGCTAGGGTCCGGGAGTTCGCTTGCGCAACCCGCGAAAACGTGCTTCGGGCCCCCCGTGGACCTCCTCACGACGACGGAAACAAGCCTTAACTTCTTTAATGTTCCCGCCAAACCAAGCAAAATGTCTGCGCGATGGTTTTCTCCTCCTCCCGAGAGCGACGACTGTGGACCTGGACGCTCGTCGTCGCGGTCGCGATCTTCGCCGGGATCGGCCTCGCACGGGCGCTCGTCGGCTGGGCGAGTGAAACGGGAATTCTCGGCCTCTTCTACGGCGTCGGCCTGTTTCTCGTCGTGGGGACGATCGTCACGCAGGGCCTGGAAGTCCGACCACGCGGCGCGGAGCTGGCCATCGGCCTCGGCGTTGCCGCGGTGTACCTGCTGGTCATGACGCGGATGACGGTGCCGGCGGACCGCACGCATCTGATCGAGTACAGCGTCCTGGCCGTCTTCATCCACGAGGCGCTCGCCGAGCGTGCAAGCCGCGGCCGGCGCATCCGCATGACGCCGCTGACGGCCGTCCTGGCGGCCGCCACGCTGGGCCTGATCGACGAGTCCCTCCAGGCCCTCATTCCCGGCCGCGTCTTCGACCCGTTCGATCTGCTGTTCAACTTGCTGGCCGCAACGCTGGCGGTGAGCGCCGTCGTCTTCTTGCGTTGGGCGCGCGCCGGGGCGCGACGGCGGGCACGCGCCCGCGCGAGACAATAGAGTGAGCCCGGGCGTCCTGCCCGGGCACCGGAGGAAGCCTTGCCGACGAGAGTGTTCGACAGCGCCGTGATCGGCGGCGGCATCCTCGGGCTCGCAACCGCCCGCGCGGTCGGCGGCGCGGTCGTTGTGCTCGAGGCCGAAGACACGCTGGCCGCGCACCAGACCGGGCACAACAGCGGCGTCATCCACTCCGGGCTCTACTACAAGCCGGGCTCGCTCAAGGCCGACAACTGCGCGCGCGGCCGCGAGGCGATGTACGCGTTCTGCGAGGAGCACGAGATCCCGAACGAACGTTGCGGCAAGCTCGTCGTCGCGACGTCGACGCGAGAGCGGCCATGGCTCGAGGAGCTCGAGCGCCGCGGCAAGGCCAACGGGCTCTCCGGCCTGAAGCGATTGGATGCCGACGAGCTTCGCGAGTACGAACCCCACGTCGCCGGTGTCGCCGGGTTACACGTGCCGGACACCGGCATCGTGGACTTCGGCCGGGTCTCGGAGGCGATCGCGGACGACGTGCGGCGGCAGGGAGGGGAGATCCGCACCGGCGCGCGCCTGATCGGGTTTCGCCGGAAAGGAGGCTTGCTGGCGCTGGAGACCACGGCCGGCGATTTCCGGGCGCGTAATCTGATCAACTGCGCGGGATTGCAGTCCGATCGTGTGGCGCGCTTATGCGGGGTCCAACCGAGTGTCCGCATCGTGCCGTTCCGCGGCGAGTACTACCGGCTCGAGCGCGGCAAAACCTCGCTCGTTCGCAACCTCATCTACCCCGTGCCGGACCCGAGCTTCCCGTTCCTCGGCGTGCACTTCACGCGCATGATCGACGGCGGCGTCGAGGCGGGTCCCAACGCGGTCTGGGCGCTCAAGCGCGAGGGCTACACGCGGACGAGCTTCTCGGCCGCGGACACCGCGAGTGCGCTGACCTGGCCCGGCTTCTGGAAGATGGCCGGGCGCCACTGGCGCACCGGCTGCGGCGAGCTCTGGCGCTCCTGGAACAAGGCGGCCTTCGTTCGCGCGCTGCAGCGGTTGGTGCCGGAGGTCCGCGGCACCGATCTCGCGCCTCACGGGGCGGGGGTTCGCGCGCAGGCCGTCGCCCGGGACGGAAGCCTGCTCGACGATTTCGCGATCGAGCGCGCGGAGAACCAGCTCCACGTGCTCAACGCCCCGTCCCCCGGGGCGACGGCGAGCCTAGCCATCGGCGAAACCCTGGCAGGTATGCTGACGGCATGAGCGAACGACACATCCCCTTCCGGGTCCCGACCGACGAGATCGCCGCGCGCATCGCTGCGCTGCAGGCGGCGCTCGCCGATCGCGGGATCGGAGCCGCCTGGATCGAGCACCTGACCGACCGCATCTACTTCGCGGGCTCCGCGGCCGACGGCGTGCTGCTGGTGCCCGTCGAGGGCGACCCACGGTTCCTCGTGCGCAAGAGCGTGCTCCGGGCGACCGGCGAGTCGCCGTTGACGATCGAGCCCTATCCCGGCGGTAAGCAGATGATCGAGGCCGCCGCCGGGATGCTCGACGGCGGCCGGCTGGGGATGGCGCTGGATGTCGCGCAGGCCTCCGCCTACGCGCGGATCGCCGCCTCGATCGGCGCCATCGAGGACCTCTCCGCCGTGGTCCGCGACATCCGCGCGACGAAGAGCCCGTGGGAAGTGGAGCAGATCCGTGCCGCCGCCGAGCAGTACACCCGGTTGTTCGACACGGCGCTGGACTGGCTCACCGAGCCGATCAGCGGGCTCGAGCTGACCGCGCGCGTCGAGGGACGGCTGCGCAGCCTGGGTCACGGCGGCACGATCCGCCTGCGCCGGCGCAGCGCCGACATCGCCGTGGCCAACGTGGTGTCGGGGGACGTGGCGCTCTACCCGACCAACTTCAACGGCTGCGTCGGGGGCGAGGGTCCCTACCCGCAGAGCCCGGCCACGGGTGGATGGGAAAGACTGACGCCGGGCACCACGGTCATGTTCGATATCGTGACCTCCTACAACGGGTATCAGGCCGATACCACACGCAGCTTCTATCTCGGCGATTCGGTCCCGGCACCGATCGCAGAGGCGCACGACTTCTGCGTCGACGTGTTGCACGAGGTCGAGCGTCGCATGAAGCCCGGCGCGATCTGTTCGGAGATCTACCGCGAGGTGCGGGCGTATGCCGAGGGGCGCGGCGAGCCCGACGGCTTCATGGGATTCGGCGACAACCGGGTGAAGTTCTACGGGCACGGCGTGGGCCTGGACCTCGACGAGATGCCGGTCCTGGCCGATCGCATCGACGTGGCGTTGAAGGAGGGGATGATCCTGGCCGTCGAGCCGAAGGCGTTCCTGGCCGGCAGCGGCCCGGTCGGTGTCGAGAACACCTACGTGATCACCGCCGACGGTTGCGAGAGCTTCTGCCCGCTGGATCTCGGACTGAAGCCGGTGGCGTGACGCGGCGGGGGTATGCTTGGGCCGTATCGGGGGTACCGACAGAGGGGGCAGACCATGAACTCACCCGGACTCGACCGCCGCGCGTTCCTCGGTGCGATGACCTACCCCACGCTCGGCGCGCTCGGCTGGGCCGCCCTGCAGCCGGCGCTGACGCCCAAGGCGCACGCGGTGGTGGCCAACCTGGGCTCCCACGGAGGCGATCCCGCCGCGATCGCACGGGACGAGACGTTCTGGTTCGAGGTGCAGCAGGCGTTCACGGTCGACCGCACCCTGATCAACCTCAACAACGGCGGCGTCAGCCCCTCGCCGGCGTTCGTCCAGGAGGCGATGAAGCGCCACCTCGACTACTCCAACACCGCGCCGACCTACGCGATGTGGCAGGTCCTCGAGCCGCAGCGCGAGGGCGTGCGCCAGCGCCTGGCCCGCAACTTCGGCTGCGACCCGGAGGAGATCGCGCTGACGCGCAACGCGTCGGAGAGCCTGCAGATCTGCCAGCTCGGCATCGATCTGAAGCGCGGCGACGAGGTGCTGACGACCACGCAGGACTACCCGCGCATGATCACGACGTTCAAGCAGCGGGAGCGGCGCGAGGGGATCGTCCTGCGGCAGTTCAAGATCCCGATCCCTGCAGAAGACTCGGCGGAGATCGTGCGGCTGTTCGAGGAGAACATCACCGACCGGACCCGTGTCATCCTGATGTCGCACATGATCAACATCACCGGGCAGATCCTCCCCGTGCGCGACGTGGTGCACATGGCGCGGCGCCGGAGCATCCCGGTCATCGTCGACGGGGCGCACACCTTCGCGCACTTCCCGTTCACCCACGCCGACCTGGACTGCGACTACTACGGCACGAGCCTGCACAAGTGGCTGTTCGCGCCGCACGGCACCGGCCTGCTCTACGTGCGCCGCGACAAGATCCGCGACCTGTGGCCGCTGATGGCCGCGGCCGAGGAGCAGTCCGACGACATCCGCAAGTTCGAGGAGATCGGCACCCACCCGGCGGCCGGCTACCTCGCGATCGGCGAGGCGTTGACGTTCCACGAGGGCCTCGGGGCCGAGCGCAAGGCGGCGCGGCTGCGTTACCTGCGGGACTACTGGGCGAAGCGGCTGCTCGAAAACGACCGCGTTCGTTTGCACACCAGCTTCAAGCCCGAGTTCTCGTGCGGGATCGCCACGGTCCAGGTCGAGGGTGTCGACACCAAGGCGCTGAACCAGCACCTGTGGGACAAGCACCGCATCATCACCGTCGGCATCGTGCACGACGAGTTCGAGGGGTTGCGCGTCTCGCCGAGCGTCTACACCTCGCCGCACGAGCTGGATCGTTTCTGCGACGTGATGGAAGCCGTGGCCCGCGACGGATTGCCGGCGGCGTGAAGCGCCCTCGACCTCGCGGGCCCGTCCGCGACGAGACCCGTCAGGCGCCGAGCTTGCGGTTCAGCGCAGGGGTCGGCCGCGCGCGGTCGCCGATCGGCGTCGCAGTCGCACGCGCCGGCGCTTCGAGTACCTCGGTCAGCTTGCGCGCGATTCCGCCGGCGTCGATGCCCGCGAGTCGTTGCTGTTCGCCTCGACCGCCCTGGTAGATCCACTTGTCGGGCAGGCCCAGCCGATGGATCGCCTGGGTCGGCAGCCCGTGCTCGTTGCAGGCCTCGATGACGCACGTGCCGAAGCCACCGTTCTCGTGGTGGTCCTCGACGGTCAGGATCGGGATCCCGGTCGCGACCAGCTCGCGGATCAACTCGAGATCCACCGGCTTGGCAAAGCGTGCGTCGTACACGGCAACGCTGTAGCCGCGGGTCTTGAGCTGCTCGCGCGCGACCAGGGCGTGGTTGGCCGGGAAGCCGTAGGCCAGGATCGCGGCGTCGGCGCCCTCGGCCAGCAGCGTCGCGCGGCCGAGCTCGAACGGAGCGACCTCATCGGCCGGCGCCGGCTCGGGGACCTCGTCACGCGGGTAGCGCAACGCCGACGGTCCGGCGTCGTGCGTGCGCATGAACTCGAGCGCCGCAACCAGGTTGGCCTCGTCCATCGCGGCCATCAGCGTCATCCCGGGGAGGCTGCGCAGCATCGCGACGTCCATGAAGCCGTGGTGCACCGCGCCGTCGCCGCCGACGAGGCCGGCGCGATCCATGCAGAAGCGCACCGGCAGCCCCTGCAGCGCGACCTCCTGGAAGCACTGGTCGACCGCCCGCTGCAGGAACGTGGAGTAGATCGTGACGAACGGCTTGAGGCCCGTCTTGGCCATCCCGGCGCACATGTCGACCGCGTGCTCCTCGGCGATGCCGACGTCGAGCGCGCGCTCGGGGAACTTCTTGATCAGGTCCGCCACCCCGGTGCCGTCGGGCATGCCGGCGGTCACGGCGATGACCTTGTCGTCCCGGTTCATGACGTCGGCCATCGCGTCCGCGTACGCTGCGGTGAACGAGCGGCCGCCGGACTTCAGCTCGACGCGGCAGCCCTCGCGCCTGAACGGCTTGGGCGAGTGGAACGTCGTCGGGTCGTCCGACGAGAAGTCGAAGCCCTTGCCCTTGACGGTCTTGACGTGCAGCAGCACGGGGTGGTCGATCTTCTTGACCTCCTCGAGCATCTCGATCAACGACGGCAGGTCGTGACCGTCGATCGGTCCGATGCAGAGCAGGCCGAAGTGTTCGAACAGGTGCTGGTGCGCCAGCGCAGCCTTGGTCATCTCGCCGAAGCGATGGTAGAGCTCTTCCATGTACTGCCCGGCGGGCAGCTTCTTCAGAACCTCGTGGGCGCGCTGCTTCAACGAATCGTAGCGTTCGCTGATGCGGATCTTGTCGAAGTAGCCGGCCAGCGCGCCCTGCGGCTTGCCGATCGACATGCCGTTGTCGTTGAGCACGACGAGGAACTGCCGCTTCAGCGTGCCGGCGTTGTTCAGGCCTTCCATCGCCAGGCCGTTGACGATGGACGAGTCGCCGACCAGCGCGACGACGTTGCGGTCGGTCTCGCCGTTGAGCTGGTCGCCGCGGGCCATCCCGACGGCGGTCGAGATCCCGGTTCCGGCGTGGCCGACGCTGAACAGGTCGTACTCGCTTTCACGCGGCTCGGGGAAACCGGCCATCCCTTCGGACTGGCGCAGCCGCGGCAGCATGTCGAATCGGCCGGTGAGCAGCTTGTGCGGGTAGCACTGGTGGCCGACGTCGAACAGCAGCCGGTCGTGGCTGAAGTCGAAGACGCGGTGCAGGGCGATCGTCAGCTCGACGACCCCGAGGTTGGGGGCGAGGTGGCCGCCGGATTTGGCTACCTGGCCGCAGATCGCGTGGCGCATCTCCTGGGCGAGCTCGGCGAGCTCGTCGTGGGAAAACGCCTTGATCGCGGATGGATCCCTGATGTGCGGGAGGAAGCGGTATTCGCTCATGGTGTCCCTTGATGCAGTCCCCTGAGATCGCCCCGATCGAGGGCGGATCCCATGGCTTTAAGGATGTCCCGAACTTCGGGACGGGTCAACTTGGCGCCCGGCCCGCGTTCGGCCACGCGGTCCAGGGTGGCCCAGGCGAGCAGCACCGGCATCAACGTGAACTCGACGATGCCCCGGGGGGCGTCGTTGGCCAACAGGAGGTCCGAATAACGCCGGGCCAGCTCGAGATCGCTCCTGGCGAGTCGGAAAACCTCCGCCGGATCGACGCCGGCAGGCAGGAATCGCCGCCCCTCGTCGGTGTCGCCCGCGACGTCCTTGAGGATGTTGACCAGCTGGAGCGCCTCGCCGAAATGGGCCGCGTCGCGGCGCAGCTCGTCGGCGACCGGGAGCAGCTGCGGCCGGTCGAGCAGGAAGAGCTCGGTCAGCATCTCGCCGACGATGCCCGCGACCGCGTAGCAGTAACGCCGCATGTCCTCGACATCGCTGAGCTCGAGCACGCCGTCGCGTTCGCGCTCGACGAACCCGGACATCCCCGCAATCGTCCGCCGGGTGTGGATTCCGACGAGCTCGCGGGCCTCCGCACCGAGCTCGGACCAGGCTCGGAGCACGGCCGGCGTCTCGGCCAGCAGCTCGACGTAACCGGCGTGGTCCAGCGGCGGGTCCTGGACCCAAGACTGCGCGCACGCCCGTGCCCGTTTCTCGTCGGTCGATTCGAGCAGGGCGTCGAAGGCCGCCAGTTCCGCGAGCCTGCGCTCGCGATCCCAGAGGGTCGCATCCTCGAGGGTGTCGGCAATGCGGAAGAGCAGGTAGGCGACGGTGACCTCGCGACGCGTCGGCTCGGGGAGCGGCGGGATCGAGAGGGCGAACGTACGGCTGGTCTTCTCGAGCAGATCCTCGAGCCGTTCTCGGGCGGACACCGCCATCAAATGGGCCTCGTCACCACGCCCAAAAAAGAGGGCCGCATCCGCGGCCCCGGCGTGGTGTACGCGTCATACTACAACCCTCGCGATGCTACGTAAATGTGGCTCTTTGGGGGAATGGGGAATCTCGGCTTGCCTTGCGGCGGTCGGGAATGAACACTGAGTGAAGCCATGCCGGACTCCTTGAGAAAACGCATCTCCCAGGCGGCCCAGGAGCTGTTCCTCGAGCAGGGCCTCGAGGGGATCTCCATGCGCAAGGTGGCGAAGATGGCCGGGGTCAGCGCCCCGGCGATCTACCGCCACTACGAGAACAAGGACGACCTGCTGCGCGAGATCATCGACGAGGGGCTGGAGATCCTGGAGGCCTACCTGGCGCCCGCCCTGGAGGAGCCGACGCCGCTCGAGCGGCTCAACCGATTGGCGGACCGCTTCCTGGACTTCGCCATCGAGCAGCCCAAGTACTTCGAGTTCGCCTTCATGATCCCCAGCCGCTCGATCAGCGACGTGGGCACCGAGCTGGCCGAGAAGAACTGGGTCACCTTCAACCTGGCCCTGAAACAGATCGAGGCCTGTATGGAGCAGGGGGATTTCAAGAGGGACGACCCGCTGGGTACCGCCATCACGATCTGGGCCGGTGTCTACGGGCTGGTCACGCTCCACCGCATGCACCGCTTCGGCCCCGACGACGAGCTCTTCCGCCAGATCTACCGCGCCAGCGTCAACCGCATGCTCGACGGCTTGAAACCATGATGGGGTCAGGTCTTGAATCTTGAGTTTTTCCTTGTCGGGGCTCGAGCTCTGATTTCAGAGACTCAAGATTCAAGACCTGACCCCACGCTTCTTTAATCCACCACGTGCCATTCGGTCTGGCGGCCGGCGAGGTAGAGCACGCGCTCGCCGTCGAAGACCGCGCTTTGCTCGAGCTTGATCTGGACCCACTGGTCGTCCCACTCGGGGACCTGGGCCTGGATGTTGCCCTCGATGGCGTAGCCCGTGTTCGGGAAGAGCTTCCAGTCGCCGCGCACCGGCGTCGGGCCCTGGTTGTCCCACATGCCGATCGTCGGTCCGGCGGCGTGGCCGAAGAAGCCCAGCGGGTGGGTGTAGATGCTGTGCACGATGCCCTCCCCGTTGGCCGCCTCGATGGCCCGCGCGAGGATCTCGTTGCCGCGTCTCCCGGTCTTGAACTCGCCCGTGAGGATGTCCTGCCAGCGGTTGCCGACTCGCAGGGCGTTCTGCAATCCTTCGGGCACACCGGACTCGCCGAGCCGCAGCACGTAGCCCATCTCCTGCGTGTCGGTGCACAGCCGCAGGTAGCAGATGCCGACGTCGGTGTGCAGCACGTCGCCGCGCTGGATCACGATGCCGCTTTCGCCGAAGAACGGAGCGTCGCGCTCGTAGATCGTGCCGTCGCGCTGCACGTTGACGTAGGGCTGGAACCACGGGTCCAGCCGCAGCTCCTCGAAGCGCTGCCGGATGTACCAGGCGACGTCGTCGGTCGTGGTCGCCCCCGGCGTGATGACGTCGTTGGAAAAAGCCTCGGCGATCGTGCGCCGGGCGAGCGCGACGACGTGCGGGTAAAGCTGGAGCTCGCCGGGCGAGCGCGTCTCCATCCAGCGGATCACGAGGTCCTGGGCGCTGACGACGCGTCCCTGCAACTCCGGTGTGAGCACGTCCATCAACCGATCGCGCAACGAGGCGGTGAGCCCGTCGGCTAGCGGCCAGTCCCTGCTGACGTTGACACCGATCTTCTTCGGGTCGAGCTCCCCGATCAGCTCGCCCAAACGTTTCCACTGATCGTCGAGGTCGCCGCCCTCCCAGGCGGGTTCGTAGTAGTCGCGGATGGGGTAGCGGCTGACCGTCAGTCGCTGGACCCCTTCCTCCCCGCGGTCGTGGAACACCAGCATCGTCGTGCGCCGCGCGGCGAACACCGGCTCCGGCACCAGCGTCAGGTAGACCGGGTCCTCGGCGTACTCGCGGTTGATCACGAGCCACAGGTCGATCCCGGTCTCGCGCATCAACTCCGGCAGAAGCTCGTCGAGCCGCTCGGTGAGGTTCCGGTTGACCGGCTCGATCCGCGCTCGGTGAGGCTCGACCGCCGGCATGTTCTCGACGACGCGACCCTGATCCGCATGGTCCGTCGCCAGGACCGCCGTTCCACAGAAAATCGCCACAAGTCCGATCATCAACGGTCGCATGGATTCGCTCCTTCCCCCAGGGAGTCCGGATTCTAATCGATTCCCGGCCGGGACCGTCAGCGCGACACGGCGGCAAAATAAGCAGCCAACGTGCAACCATGGCGGCGCCGGATTCGTCTATGCCGGAGAACCGTTCGTCCGACCCGTCCGAGAAGAGGGATTCACGATGAAACGCATGGCGCTCTGTCTGTTGATCCTGGGGTCCGTCCTCGTCGCACCGGCATGGGGCGAGGAAACCGACGAGGAAGATCGCGAACGCCCGAAGGACTTCGGCGTCCACGGCTGGGGGCTGCGGTTCGGCGTCGGCGACGACCCGGATCAGATCATCGGCGGCTTTCAACTCGACTACGGTGAATTCAAATGGGTGCACCTCGAGCCGAACATCGAATTGGCGATCGGAGACGATCACGTGACGCTGTCCGGGTTGTACGCGGTGCACTATCGGTTCCGTTACGTCGAACAGTTCCGGCCTTACGTGGGCGGTGGGCTCGGCCTGGCCATCGACCACTTCGACCACCCCGTTCTCGGCGACGACACCGATCTCGACATCGGTTTTCGGCTGATCGGCGGAACCAACTGGGCCCTGAAGAGAGACCGCGAGGCGTTCCTCGAGCTGTCGTTCGGTCTCGGCTTCGTGAACGACATCCAGATCATGGGTGGCTGGAGCTTCTAGCCTACTTCTTCTCGATCGGCCGCGACGGGTCGGCCCAGTCGACGTGGAAAAACTGACCGCGCGGCCGGTCCACCCGCTCGAAGGAGTGCGCGCCGAAGTAGTCGCGCAGGCCCTGGAGAATATTGGCCGGCAGTCGCGCGGAGCGGTAGCCATCGTAGTAGGCCAGCGCGCTCATGAACGCGGGGCAGGCGACGCCATGGGTCGCGGCCAATCGGACCGTCGTACGCCAACCGGATTGCGCGCGTGTCAGGCTGCGCCGGATCGAGCGATCGAGCATCAGGTTGGGTAAGCGGCGGTCGGCTTCGTAAGCCGAGGCGATGCGCTGCAGGAAACGCGCGCGGATGATGCAACCGCCACGCCAGATACGCGCGATGGACCGCAGGTCGAGCTTCCAGCGGAAGTCGCGACGCGCGGCGGCCAGCAGGGCGAAGCCCTGGGCGTAGGCGCAGATTTTCGACGCGTAGAGCGCGTCGCGGATCGCAGCGACGGCGGCCTCGCGCGAGCCGCCATACGAAGGCTTCGGCCCGCGCAGCTTGGTGCTTGCCGAAACGCGTTCGTCCTTGAGCGCGCTGAGGAAACGGGCAAAAACGGCGAGCGTGATCGTCGGGGCCGGAACGCCCATGTCCAGCGAGCTGATGCCCGTCCATTTTCCCGTGCCCTTCTGACCCGCGGTATCGAGGATCAAATCGACGAGGAAACGGCGTGTGTTCAGCGGGTCCTTTTGCGCCAGCAGGTCGGCGGCGATCTCGATCAGGTAGGAGTCGAGTTCACCCTCGTTCCACGACGCGAAGATCTTCGCGATGGCGTCGGGCTTGAGGCCCAGCAGCCGGGTCAGCAGGAGGTACGCCTCGCAGATGAGCTGCATGTCGGCGTACTCGATGCCGTTGTGCACCATCTTGACGTAGTGCCCGGAACCCCCTTCACCGATATACGACGTGCAGGGTACGCCGCCGCGGACCGGTTGGCCCGGCGCCGCCCCGCCGATCTCGCGCCCGGTGTTACGGTCGACGCGGGCGGCGATCGCATTCCAGACGGGCTTGATTCGCAGCCACCCGTTCCGGTCGCCGCCGGGCATCAACGACGGGCCGAAGCGGGCGCCGAGCTCGCCGCCGGAGACGCCGGACCCGATGAAGCGCACGCCCCTGGACGCGAGCTCTCGCTGCCGTCGTTCGGTGTCGCTCCACAGGCTGTTCCCGCCGTCGACCACGACATCGCCGTCGTCGAGCAGCCGCAGCAACTTGCGGTTGACCGAGTCGACCGGGGCGCCTGCCTTGATCAGCATCACGATGCGGCGCGGCCGCTCGAGCGACGCGACAAGCGACTTCAATGTCCTGCAGCCCGTCAGGCGTCCCGGGGTGCCGGGATTCTCGGCGATGAACGCTTTCGTTCTCGATTGATCGAGATTCCAGACCGAAACGTCGAAACGGTGATCGGCCATGTTGAGGGCGAGATTGGAGCCCATCACGCCGAGACCGATCATCGCCACGTCGCTGTGCTGTCGTTTCATCTTGTCTTCCGTGCTTCGGCACGCAGTATACAAATGAACGGGGTCAGGTCTTGAATCTTGAATTGTCCATCTGAGTGCACCTTCGTGGCCGGTCGACGATTCAAGATTCAAGACCTGACCCCAATGGTTTAAGATCGCGTGGGATGAGAGGAGCGATGAGCCCGAAGGCGCGGCGTTTGCTGGCGATCCTGTTCGTCGCGTCCGCGACGCTTCCCGTCACGACCCAGCCGGCCGATCCCGTCCTGTCTCCACGCAACGCGAACTACACGATGGCCGTCGAGCTCGACCCCGAGACCAAGATGCTCACCGCCACGCAGCGCCTGGAGTGGCGCAACATCCAGGAGGTCGCGACCGACGAGCTGTGGTTCCACCTCTACTGGAACGCCTGGCGGAACACCGAGTCGACCTGGATGCGCGAGGATCGGCTGCGTGGCCGCAGCGATCGCAAACCCGACAAGATCAAGGAAGGGGATTGGAGCTGGATCACCATCGACACGGTCCATCTCCTGAACGGCGACGACACCAGAACCGATCTTGCCTCCACGCAGACCTACCGGACGCCTGACGACGACAACGCCGAGGATCGAACCGTCTGGGCCGTCACGTTGCCGCAGCCCGTCGCTCCGGGCGAGACTGTCACGGTCGAGTTGACCTGGCGAGCCAAGATCCCGCGGACGTTCGCGCGCACCGGCTTCCGCGGCGACTACTTCTTCATCGCGCACTGGTTTCCCAAGCTCGGCGTGTTCGAGGGCGAGCGCGGCTGGAACTGCCACCAGTACCACGCGGGCACCGAGTACTTCTCCGACTACGGCGTCTACGACGTGACGATCACGACGCCCAGCGAGTACGTCGTCGGTGCCACGGGGCTGGAGGTCGAGACGGTCGACCACGGCGACGGAACCACCGCCCGCCGTTTCCGGCAGGCGGACGTGCACGGCTTCGCCTGGACGGCCAGCCCCGATTACATCGAGGTGCGCGACCGCTTCGAGCACACCGAGCTCCCCGCGGTCGACATTCGCCTGTTGATCCAGCCCGAAAAGGAACACCAGACGCAGCGCCACCTCGACGCGACCAAGGCGGCCCTCGAGCACTACGGCCTGTGGTACGGGGCCTACCCGTACGGCCACGTGACCGTGATCGATCCCGCGTGGGGCTCCGGCGCAGGCGGGATGGAGTACCCGACGTTCTTCACCTGTGGCAGCGGGATCAACCGTCCGTTCGGCGGCGGCTCGCCGGAGGGCGTGACCGTTCACGAGGCGGGTCACCAGTTCTGGTACGGCCTCGTCGGCAACAACGAGTTCGAGCACGCCTGGCTCGACGAGGGGCTCAACACCTACTCGACCACGCGCACGATGCAGGCGGTCTACGGCGACAGCTTCCGTACGCGCACTTACGTCACGCCGCCCGGCGGCCGCGGGGTCTTGGCGCTGTCCTTCCCCGAGATCCGCCAGGACCCCTGGATGGGCCGTGTGAGTCGTTATCGCGACGACGCGACGAGCGACGTCCAGTCCACACCGACGTACCGCTACCACCCCAAGACCGGCGGCAGCCTCTCCTACAGCAAGACCGCTCTGTGGTTGCGCACGCTCGAGAACCACCTGGGTTGGGAGACGTTTCAGCCGGCCATGGCGGCCTTCTACGAGCGCTATAGCTTCAAGCACCCGACACCCGAGGACTTCGTCCGCGTGTTCAACGAAGTCAGCGGGCAGGACCTGAGCTGGTTCTTCGACCAGGTCATCTACGATTCCGTCGCGTTCGACTACGCGATCGATTCGATCAGCAGCAAACCGCTGGGCCTCAAGGGCTTCGCAGGGGACGACGGCGATCCGACCTACGTCGATCCCAAGGCCGACGACGACCAGGACGAGGAGAAAAAAGCCTGGCGCACCGAGGTCGTCGTCCGTCGCCACGGCGGCGGATGGTTCCCGGTGAAGATCAAGCTCGTCTTCGAAAACGAGGAGGAGTCGATCCACGAGTGGGACGGTGAGGGCCGCTGGACCCTGATCACAGAGGAGCGCGGCTCCAAGCTGCGCTACGCGGTGGTCGACCCGGACGGCGTGCTGGCGCTCGACATCCACCCCAACAACAACAGCCGCTTCCGCGAGACACCGACGAAGAAGGGCTCCTTCAAGTGGGCGAGCCGGTGGATGATCTGGGTCCAGGATCTGCTCAGCAGCTGGGCGTTCTACCTCTAGGAGACCGGCGGGTGATTGGAGCAACGGCAACGGGTTTTCGTCGGGCGCTTGGCTCGCCGCTGCTGATCGTCTCGGCGTGGCTGTTGACCGTCCTCGCCGCGCTCCCCATCACCGTCGTTCTCGGCACCAGCCTGCAGGAGTCCTTCGGTCGAACGCTGGCCGCCGAGCCGATGGCCGAGGGCTTCGACAGCAGCTGGTACGGCGAGTACCGCGGCTCGGCCCGAGGCATCGAGAAGAGCTTCGATCCGACACTCGCCGGCCCCGGTGGCGTGCTCGCCAACCTGGAGGGCTGGATCCGTGGCTCGGCCTTCCAACAGTTCGCCGGGTTGACCGGGGTCGCACTGCTGTTCGTTCTGCTGTGGGCCGTGTTGATCGGCGGCGCGATCGAGCGCTACGCCTACCCTGACGGACCACGCGGCATCGCCGCGATCCTGAGCTCGGGTGGGCGCTACTGGGGACGCTTCGTCCGGCTGGCCCTGCTGTCCGGCGCCGTCTATTACGGTGTCTATTGGTTGCACCGCTGGGTGATGAAGGTGCTCGAGCGACGATTGCTCGACGTGACCGAGGAGACGCGCGCGATGTGGGCCACGCTCGCCGTCTACGCCGGCACGGCCCTGCTGCTCGTCTTCGTCCGCGCCTGCTTCGACTACGCGAAGATCACCATCGTGATCGAGGACCGGCGCAGCGCGCTGCTGTCCGCGGTGCAGGGCATCCTGTTCGTCGCGATGCACCCGTTTTCGGCCATCGGCGTGGTGCTGCTCGTCGGCGTCGTCGCGGCGTTTCCGCTCTCGCTCTACGTCTGGTTGCGACCGTCGCTGATCACCCCTGGCTGGGCCGGGATCGTCTACGCGATCGTCGTCGGCCAGGCCTGGATGCTCGCCCGTCTCACCCTGCGACTGTCGCTTCTCGGCGCGCAAACGGCGCTCTACCAGTCGGCGGGGTCCGCCTCACCGCGCAGGTTGTAGCGCCTTTCACC
>JABAOH010144544.1_pt3 | contig 19043 bp, 20 predicted proteins | sample 7062181 | NCBI WGS metagenome assembly JABAOH01 (sample SAMN14538630, study PRJNA623070) | marine sediment metagenome | biome: marine biome [ENVO:00000428]; feature: marine pelagic biome [ENVO:01000023]; material: deep marine sediment [ENVO:00002113]; isolation source: pool of 5 deep marine... | reverse complement strand
TTGCCCTGGGGATCCAGCACCCCTGCCTTCAGCATGACATGAACCTTTGCTCTCACCGATCCCCTTCCTGTCCTGCGTGTCCGTCGTACCGGCGGGCCCCGGCAACGTTACTGAATGACTTCCGGCGCCTTCAGATCGTTGGGACCTCCCTCCGGGAGAATGCCCAGCCGCCGCGCCACCTCCTGGTAGGCTTCCTCGACCTTGCCGAGGTCGCGGCGGAAGCGGTCCTTGTCCAGCTTCTCGTTGGTCTTGATGTCCCACAGGCGGCAGGTGTCCGGGCTGATCTCGTCGGCCAGCACGATGCGCATCTCGTCGTTCTCCCATAGAGCCGGCCGAACTCCAGCTTGAAGTCGACCAGCTTGAGGCCGACGCCGAGGAACAGGCCGGACAGGAAGTCGTTGACGCGCAGCGCCATTGCCATCATGTCGTCGATGTCCTGCGGCGTTGCCCAGCCGAAGGCGGTGATATGCTCCTCCGAGACCAGTGGATCGCCCAACTCGTCCGACTTGTAATAGTATTCCACCACCGAACGCGGCAGCGCCGTACCCTCGGCGATCGCGAAGCGCTTGGCGAGCGATCCGGCGGCGATGTTGCGGACGACCACCTCGATCGGGATGATCTCGACCTCGCGCACCAGCTGCTCGCGCATGTTGAGGCGGCGCACGAAATGGGTCGGCACGCCGATCTCGGCGAGCCGCAGCATCAGGTACTCGGAGATCCGGTTGTTGAGCACGCCCTTGCCGGTGATCGTGCCCTTCTTCTGGTTGTTGAAGGCGGTGGCGTCGTCCTTGAAGTACTGGACGAGCGTGCCCGGCTCGGGCCCCTCGAACATCACCTTCGCCTTGCCCTCGTATATTCGTCTGCGTCTGGCCATATGACTTGGAATCCAAAGAGGCGGCCGCTGCCGCCCGCGGCGCTTCCGCGGGGCTCGGCGCCGCCCGGTGCCGATGCCGCAGATATAGCAACTGTTACCATGCGGAACAATGGCCGATCCCGCGGCTGCGCGACTTGCCGCCTGCCGCCCGTTTCCGACGTATCGATGTCGGCTGCAAGCAGAGACGAACTCGAAATCGTGACTGACATGCGCGCGGCCAAATGCGGTATGCTGCCCTCGGCGCGCCGGTGACCGGCGGTTTGTTGGCGGGGGAACATGCAGAAGCTGGCCATCTGTTTGCTTGCGGTGTCGATCGCTGCGTCCGTGCAGGCGCAGGAACGGCCCGTGGATCTGGAGCTTGCGCTCGCGATCGACGTATCCGGGTCGATCGACCATGTGGAGGCGATCCTCCAGCGCGAGGGGTACATTGCGGCCTTCCGGCACCCCGATGTGATACGCGCCATCGAACACGGCATGCTCGGCCGCATCGCCGTCGGCTACTACGAATGGGCCGGTTACGGCCATATGCGAGTGATCGCCGGCTGGTCGGAGATCAGCGATGCCAAGACCGCCAATGCCTTCGCCGACATGCTGACGATCAACCCGCCGCAAACCGCGTATCGCACCGCGATCGCCGCCGCCATCGACTTCGCGGCGGGCTGGTTCGACGGAAACGGATTCGAGGGAACGCGCCGGGTCGTCGACATCTCCGGCGACGGACCCAACAACTGGGGCGGACTTGTCGTGCATGCCCGCGACCGCGCGGTCGCCAGAGGCGTGACGATCAACGGCCTGCCCATCGTCAACGACCGGCCCAGCATCTCCGGCCGGCGGCAGATCCCCAATCTCGACCTCTATTACCGTGACTGCGTGATCGGTGGGCCAGGTGCCTTTATCGTCGTCGCCAACACGTTCGATGAATTCGCCGTCGCCGTGCGCAAGAAGCTGATCATTGAAATCGCGGGCACGGCGGACCGGCACGGTCCCCGGCTGGTCCCCGCGCAGCTGGCGCCGCCCGAAAGGTTCGCTCCGCCCTGCGACATCGGCGAGCGCCGCTGGGACGATTACCAGGATTTCTAGGAACGCGGATGGAGGCGGCGCAATCGCTGGTCGCGCAATGAACAGATCCGTGGCCATCGTCTTGAGCTTGTTTGCCGCTTGCATCCCCGGCCCCAGCCTCGCCGGCCAGCCGGTCGATCTCGAGCTGGCGCTCGCGGTCGACGTCTCCGGCTCGATCGACGAGGAGGAGGCGCAGCTGCAACGTGACGGCTACGTCGCGGCGTTTCGCGATCCGGCGGTGATCCGGGCCATTGAGCACGGCATGCTGGGGCGCATCGCGGTGGCCTACTATGAATGGGCCGGCGCCGGACGGGTCCGGGTGATCGTCGACTGGACGTTGGTCTCGAATGCGAACAGCGCCCACGCATTCGCGGGACAGCTGACGCTGGAGCCGCCGCGCACCGTCCGCCGCACCTCGATCTCCTCCGCTATCGATTTCGGCGTGCCGTATTTCGAGCGCAACGAGTTCGACGGCACCCGCCGGGTCATCGACGTGTCCGGCGACGGCGCCAACAACTCCGGCGACCTCGTCACCCGCGCGCGCGACCGTGCGGTGGCGGCCGGCGTGACCGTCAACGGGCTGCCGATCATGAACGGGCGGCCCGGCCCGTTCGGCTGGCCGCCGATCGAGGACCTCGACCTGTACTACCGCGACTGCGTTATCGGCGGGCCGGGCGCGTTCCTTGTCGTTGCCAACTCGTTCGACGAATTCGCAGAGGCGGTGCGCCGCAAGCTGATCCTCGAGATCGCCGGAACTGGTGCGGCGCCACCGGCCCGCGTCGTGCCCGCGCAGCTGGCGCCGCAGCGCACGGCCCCGCCCTGCAACATCGGCGAGCTGCGAATCCAGGGCTTCGACGACAATTGAGTCGCTCGCGGCGCACGGCATTGCCGCATCGGCAAGCTGATCCACGTCAATGCAGCGTGACTCCGGCCGAGCGATAAGGGCAACACTTGCGTAACAATTCCGAGGCAATTTGGCCTCAGACAGGTTCCCGAAAAGGATGATCTCGTGAAAACACTTATTGTTTCTCCGATCGCGCTCCTGGCGATGGCGATGACTGTCGTCGCGGCACCGCTGACGAGTCCGGCGTCGCCGCCGGAGTCGCCGCGCCCGGCTGTCATCCCGATCGCCCAGGATACGCTGCCGAACAGCGGCGAGGTGACCGAAGTCATCGCGGCCGGCTCGTACACCTATCTGCACGTTTCGAAGGACGGCAAGAAGACCTGGTTGGCGATCCCGCGCCGCGACATTGCGGTCGGGGCGGAAATCGAGTACGGCGACGGCGCGGTCATGAAGGATTTCCACAGCAGCTCGCTCAATCGGACCTTCAAGGAGGTGCTGTTCCTCGGCGGCGTCGTGACCGCCGGCCAGCCGGCGCTGGCGGCGCCGGCCGGTCATCCCCCGGTGCCGGCCGATCCGGCCGCGCAGGAGAACCTGCCGAACGTCGGCAAGGTGAGCGAATCCCTTGCCGCCGGCTCGTACACCTATCTGCACGTTGCCGGTGACGGCGGCGACGCATGGCTCGCCATTCCGCGCCGCGACGTGCCGGTCGGGGCCGAGGTGCGCTACGCCGACGGTATGGTCATGAAGGATTTCCACAGCCGGGCGCTCGACCGGACCTTCGAGGAGGTGTTCTTCCTCGGCGGCGTGATGGTAACGGCCGAATAGGCGCAGCTCGTCAGAACACGCCCGCCTCGAGGCCGGCGGCCATCACCGCGCCGAGGTCCCGGCACTGAGTCGCGAAGGCGTCGTCCCACGCGCCGCGGCAGATCAGCGGCGCCTGCACGAGACGCCAACGCAGGCCGGTGAGGATCGATTCGACGGCGCGCCGCGTGCCGGTGCCGTCATGGCCGGCGCGGATGTAGACGGCGCAGGGCAGGCCTTGGGTTTCCTCAAGGCACGGATAGTAGACTCGGTCGAAGAAGTCCTTCAGGGCGCCGCTCATGTAGCCGAGGTTCTCCGTGGTGCCGAGAATGATCGCGTCGGCCGCCTTGACGTCCGCGGGCTGGGCCTCGAACGGCGTGAGCACGCGCACTGAAACACCCGTGATATCGGGGTCGCGCGCCCCCGCGGCCACGGCGTCGCGCAGCCGCACCGTGTTCGGCGACGGCGCGTGGGCGACGATGAGCAGGGTCTTGCCGGTCATGGCCTGTCCGGTCCCGGGCTTGTGCTGGCGCGGCACCCATGATAACCGCCACGCCGTGCGCATGACAGGGCCGGCGCGCGACGCCGCGGCAGGGCAACGGAAGCGGGGAGATTCATGACGGTGGATGACAGCGGGCCGGCGGCGGCGCAGCCGGCATCGTGGCGCGGCGAGGCCGCTGCGGCGCTGCGCGCGGTCGTCCCGGCGGCGGCCAGCATGGTGCCGTTTGCGCTGCTGATCGGGTTCCTCGCCCGCCAGAACGGGTTGTCGACGACCGAGGCCCTGCTGATGAGCGCGATGGTGTTCGCCGGCAGCGCCCAGTTCGTCGCCCTCGACCTGTGGTCCTGGCCGGTGCCTGTCACCAGCCTCGCACTGACCACCTTCATCATCAACGCCCGCCATATCCTGATGGGCGCCGCCATTATGCCCCACATCGCCGACTGGCGCGCCCGGCAGGCTTATCCGGCGCTGTTCTTCCTCGCCGACGAGATCTGGGCCCTGTCGATGGCGCGCGCCGGCGGGGCGCCGCTGCGGCTGTCGTATTATGCGGCACTTGCCGTGCCGTTCTACCTGACCTGGATCACGATGACGACGCTTGGCCACCTGATGGGCGCGGCGATCCGCGATCCCGCGCGCTTCGGCTTCGACTTCGCCTTCACCGCGATCTTCCTGGTCATCCTGTCGGCGCTGTGGCGCGGTCGGAGCACCCTGAAACCGTGGCTTGTCAGCGCCGCCACCGCGGTCGCCGTGTGGTCGCTCATCGACGGTCCGTGGTACATCCTCGCCGGCGGCGTGGCCGGGGCGGCGGTCGGCGCGCTGCAGGGAGTGCGCGACGATGCCGGTTGACCCGATGGTCCTGGCCGCCTTCGCGGCGATGGCCGGGGCCACCTACTTCACGCGCATCGCCGGCTTCTGGCTGGTCCGCCGGGTGCGCCTGCGCGGCCCGCTGGCCGGTGCCCTTGCCGCCATGCCGGGATCGATCCTGGTGGCGCTGATCGCGCCGACGGTGCTGATCACTGGCCCGCCCGAATCCGGTGCGGCACTGGTCACCGTTCTCCTCGCCTGGCGCCTGCCGCCGCTCGTCGCCATCGTCGGCGGCGTCGCCGCGGTGGTCGCGCTGCGGGCGCTGATCGGATGACGGGCAGCGTCGCCTCGCAATGCCGCGGCCCGCTCTGGACAAGCGTCCCGTGGCGCGGATAGCTTTGCCGCGTCCGTCGCGTTACCGCATCGATCCGGAGACCAAAATGACCCGCGGCTTCCTGTTTCGCAACGGTGTGCCCGGCGCCCATCCCGACTCGTACTACGCGGCCACCGCCAACAAGGTGGCGCCGTTTCCGGAGCTCGATGGCGATACCGAGTGCGACGTCTGCATCGTCGGCGGCGGTTTCACGGGGCTGTCCGCAGCTCTGGAACTGGCGGAGCGCGGCCTCGACGTCGTGCTGCTGGAGGCGCATCGGGCCGGCTGGGGCGCCTCGGGTCGCAATGGCGGGCAGGCCGGCTCCGGCCAGCGCCGCGACCAGATCTGGCTGGAGCGCGCGTTCGGCCGCGACGATGCCCGTCGCCTGTGGGACATCGCCCAGGCGGCCAAGGCGCTGATCCGGGACCGCGTGGCCCGGCACGACATCGCCTGCGACCTCAAACCCGGCATCCTCCACGTCAATCACAAACGGAGCTTCGTCGCCGAGGGCCATGCCTATGCGGAGAAGCTGCGGTCCGACTATGGCTATGCGGACATCCGCGCGGTCGGCGACGACGAGGCGCGAGAAATGCTCGGCACCACGCTGTACTACGGCGGCTGGCTGGACATGGGTGCGATGCACCTGCATCCGCTGAACTTCGCGCTCGGCCTGGCCGAGGCGGCGCGCGCCGCCGGCGCCCGCATCTTCGAACGCAGCCCGGCGACCGCCGTCGACGCCGGCGCGCCGGCCGTCGTCCGCACGGCGCAGGCAAACGTGCGGGCGCGATTCGTGATCCTCGCCTGCAACGGCTATCTCGACGGCCTGTCGCCAGCCGTCGCCGGCCGCGTCATGCCGATCAACAATTTCATCATCGCCACCGAACCGCTCGGCGATGCGCGGGCACGGCAGATCATCCGCGACGACGTGGCCGTCACCGACTCGAAATTCGTGCTCAACTATTTCCGGCTGTCGGCGGACCGGCGCCTGCTGTTCGGCGGCGGCGAGACCTATTCCTACGACTTCCCGAAGGACATCAAGGCGTTCGTCCGTCCCTACATGCTGCGCGTGTACCCGCAGCTGTCCGACGCGCGAATCGAATACGGCTGGGGCGGCACGCTCGGCATCACGATGAGCCGCATGCCGTATTTCGGGCGGCCGGCGGCGAATGTGCTGACCGCCTGCGGCTATTCGGGGCACGGCGTCGCGCTGGCGACTCTGGCCGGACAGATCCTGGCCGAGGCGGTCGAGGGCACGCTCGGGCGGTTCGATGTCATGGCGCGCATCCCGATCCGGGCCTTTCCCGGCGGCACGCGGCTGCGCTACCCGCTTCTGGTGCTGGCGATGCTGTGGTACGGGCTGCGCGACCGGCTGTGAGGCCGGACGTCGGCGGTGGTTCACCGTTCCGCGGAGGCGTCGCGCCCGGCCACATGTTGCCCGAACGTCCGCGCGATGAGGGCGACGGCGGTGCCGACACCGTCTTCTGCGCGCATGGTTGCGGCGGCCGCCCGCGCCCGGTCCGTCATCGCGGGCGCGCCCAGCACCTGCGACAGGCGCCTGGCAAGAGCCGGCGCCGTCAGCGATCGCCACAACAGCGGCGCCGGGGCAACGCCGATCCGGCGCAGCTGGTTGCACCAGAAACGCTGTTCCTCGGTGTGGGCCACCACGACGGACGGGACACCGGCCAGAGTGGCGGCATGCGTTGTTCCGGCGCCCCCGTGATGGACCACGGCGGCGCAGCGCGGGAAAACCTGCGCATGCGGCAACGCGGTCACGAAGCGAATCGATGAGGGCGTTTCGCGCCCGGCGTCGGGCACGGTGGGCAGCTGGACGATCATCCGGCACCGGGCCGCCTGCGCCGCGTCGGCCAACAACGCGATGTGGCGGTCCAGGGCGTCCCCGCGCCACGGCGTCGCGCTGCCGAAGGTCGCATAGACGGGTGGCGTGCCGTCGCCGAGGAATCGCTCGAGGTCGGGCGTCAGCTCCTGGTCGTGCCCGCTCATGCGGGGCATGTCGAAATGCCCGCAAACTTGGTGATTTTCCCCCCAATCGTCGCGCCGGCGGCAGAACACCTCGCTGACGGCGATCAGGTTGAGGTCGGCCGAGGTCCAGACGTCGTCGAGGAGGTCTCCTGCCGGGGCAAGGCAATTGTGGACGCGAAGGTCGTCGGCGAAGGGTTTCAGATACCTGTTGAACAGGTATCGCGCCAGTCGCCAGGACAGGCGATTGCCCAGCCGGCCGAGGTCGGGCATTCCTGCCGGCGGATAGGAGCGCGACGGGATGATGCTGTGCACGAGCGCGACGCTGGCGTATGGCCGCGCCGCGATCTCGGCGGCAATACGCAGCGGGTAGTGGAAGAAGTGTCCGACGACCAGGTCGCTGTCCCGGCACAGCGCCTGGGCCGCATCGAACATTTCGTCCGCCGCCGGCAGAAAGGCCTCGGACGTGATCGCCCGTGCCTGCCGCAGGGGATTGGCCTCCCGAAACACCCTCTTGCCGATCCCTTCGGCCTCGTTGACGTCGGAAATGACCGGCGACGCCACGTATCGAAGATCGATTTCCAGCTCGGCGGCGACGGCGTCGTAGTCGGCGCGAAAGACGCTGGTGACCAGCAGCGTGACCTCGTGGCCCGCCGCGCGCAGCCCGCCGGCAAGTGCCATCAGCGGCCGGATGTCGCCATGGCTGCCCCAGGTCTGGATTCCGATGCGCATCGAACCTCCCAGTGAGGTGGCAACCGCGCCGGCACGGATGGCCCGCCGGCCGCAGCCCATCACCGGCCTTGTCGCGGCGAGCGGCGGTACGGCCGCCGCGCGTCGCCGCCTAGACCGTGCGCAGGTACCACTCGTAGTCAAGCGGCTGGATGCGCGCCTTGAAGGCCTCGCATTCGTAGCGCCGGCAGGTCTCGTACACCGTGTGATACTTCTCGCCGAGATAGCCGCGCAGGATCGTGCCGTCGCGGAACCGGTCGAGCGCGGTGAACCAGTTGAGCGGCAGCTCGGGCAGGCCCTCCGGGTCCTGGTCGCCGTCGCTGGCCGGCGGCGGGGTGATCTTCTCCGTCATTCCATGGTGGATGCCCGCGAGGATGGCCGCGGTCACGAGATACGGGTTGGCGTCGGCGCCGGCGTTGCGGTGCTCGATGCGCATCGCCTGGTCGTCGGACGGCGGGATGCGGATGCCGGCGGCGCGGTTGTTGACCCCCCAGGACGGGGAGACCGGGACGAACAGCCCGGGCCGGAATCGGCGGTAGGAATTGGCGTTCGGCGCGAAGATCGCCATGCTCTCGGGCATGCATGCGACCAGGCCGCCGACGGCGTGGCGCAGCGGTTCACCCACCGCCATGCCGTTGATCTCCTGCCGCTCGCCCGTGGCGAAGGCGTTGTGCCCGTTCCTGTCGTACAGGCTCACGTGCACGTGGGTGCCGCTGCCGGCCCGCTCCTCGAACGGCTTGGCCATGAAACTCGCGACCAGACCGTTGCGTCGCGCCACCGCCTTGACGACCCGTTTCAACATCACCGCGTGGTCGCAGGCAGTCAGCGCGTCGGCATCGTAATGCAGGTTGATCTCGTACTGACCCGGCGCGTACTCCTTCGAGGCCGCCTCGGCCGGGATCCCCTGGATCTCGCAGCAGTTTGCCACCTCGGCGAGGAATGCCGAGAAATCGTAGAGTTCTTCCATGCCGGCCACCTGGGTGGTGGACTGGCGGTAGCCGCTTTCCCGCGAGAACGCCGGCTGCGGCGCGCCGCCCGGCTTGCGTCGGCGGTCGAGCAGATAGAATTCCAGCTCGATTGCGATGTTCGGCTTCAGGCCGAGCGCGCCGAGCCGGTCCACCGTTGCGGCCAGGATTGCCCGCGGATCCGAATAGAGCGGCGTGCCGTCCTCCTCGGTCATCGAAACCAGCACCTGGCCGAGCGGCTGTGCCGCCCAGGGGACCAGCGTCAGCGTCCCCGGTGCCGGCAGGCAGAACTTGTCGGGGTCGCCGTCGGCGATGCCGTACCGCATGGTCGGGACGTTCTGGCCGGTCACGTCGAGGATGTATAGCGAACCGGGCGCCCGCACGGTCCCGGAATACAGCTTCCTGAAGCTGTTCAGCGTCAGCCGCTTGCCGCGCAGGATGCCGCACATGTCGGGCATCAGGAGCTCGACGGCCCTGACGCCGGGATTCGCCGCAAGGAAGGCGTCCGCTTCCGACATCCCCGAATTCTCTGGCATTGCCTGCGCTCCGGTCCTTGTATTATTTCGCAAACCGAAGCATCGTGCCGATTCGCGACGCGGCGTCAAGAGCGTGCAGAGCCACCGGTGCGTGCGTCGTCGCAGCGTGCTGTCGCAACAACAAGAAGGTTCAGTATGTCGTCCCTCGAAGAGTGGATCAGATCACGGCAGGTCGAGGAGGTCGAGTGCCTCGTGCCGGACATGTCCGGCGTCGCGCGCGGCAAGATCCTGCCGTCCGAGAAATTTCTCAAAGGGGCGGCCGAGGACGGCCTGCGCCTGCCCGAATCCGTGTTCGTACAGAGCGTGACCGGCGACTGCATGCCGATCTCCGAGGTCGCCGACCCCTCCAATTCGGATGTCCGGCTGCGGCCCGACGAGAAAACGATTCGCCGCGTGCCCTGGTATGAGGAGCCGACGGCGCAGGTGATTTGCGATGCCCTTTATCCCGACGGCAAGCCGGTGGACATCGCGCCGCGCGACGTGCTCCGCCGGATCATCGCGCTCTATGAGAAAAAGGGCTGGCTGCCAATCGTGGCGCCGGAACTGGAATTCTACCTGGTCAAGGTCAACATCGACCCGGATTATCCGCTGGAACCCCCGATCGGCCGGTCGGGCCGGCAGGAGTCGGGGCGCCAGGCCTTCGGCATCGATGCGGCCAACGAATTCGATCCGATCATGGAGGAGATCTACGATTTCTGCGACGCGCAGGAGATCGACATCGACACGCTGGCGCACGAGGCGGGGGCCGCGCAGTTCGAGATCAACTTCAACCACGGCGACCCGATGGCGCTGGCCGACCAGGTGTTCCTGTTCAAGCGCACGGTGCGCCAGGCGGCGCTGCGCCACGACGTCTACGCCACCTTCATGGCCAAGCCGCACCAGAACGAGCCCGGCTCGGCGATGCATATCCACCAGTCGGTGGTTGACCGCGCTTCCGGCCAGAACCTGTTCGCAACGCGTGCCGGCAAGGATTCCAAACTGTTCCTCCATCATCTGGGCGGGCTGCAGCGCTACCTGCCGGCGGCGATGCCGCTGCTGGCGCCGAACGTCAATTCCTACCGCCGGCTGACGCCATACAGCGACGCGCCGATCAACGTGCACTGGGGGCACGACAACCGCACCGTCGGGCTGCGCGTGCCCCATTCCGACGGCGCCAACCGGCGGGTCGAGAACCGGATCGCAGGTGTCGACGCCAACCCGTATCTCGCGATCGCCGCGTCGCTGGCCTGCGGCTGGCTCGGCATGACCGAGCGTATCGAGCCCAACAACCCGGTCGAGGGCAACGCCTACCGCTATGCCTTCAGCCTGCCGCGGCACCTGACGGACGCGCTCAGCCGGCTCAACCACGCGCGGGCGCTGAAAGACGCGCTCGGGGACCGGTTCGTCGCTGCGCTCAACGAAGTGAAAACGCTGGAATACAATGCCTACCAGCGCGTCATCAGCTCGTGGGAGCGCGAGAACCTGCTGCTGAATGTGTAGGAGCGCAACGGACTAAAGTCCGGCGGCGAGGGCGACCCAGAGCGACAGCAACAGGCCGCCGAGCAGCGTGTAGGCGCCGTTCCACCGCCAGCCGACATGTAGCGCGCTGACCCTGCCGAGTGCGCCGACCAACAGCGTCGTCGCCGTAAAGGGGGAACTCGCCCCGCTGAGCGCCCAGCCGGCGGTGATCGCCAGGATGAACGCGTTCGGCGAGATGCCGAGATCGCCGGCATGCGGCAGCAGCGGCGCCAGCAGCGAGACCGACAGGATCGGGTTCATGCCCAGCTGCCCGGTGAGCGGCACCACCCAGACCATCGCGACCAGCAGCGCCCAGGCCGGCACCGCCGCGAAATCGATTCCGGCACCCGCGGCCAGCGGGGCCAGCAGGCCGGCGCCGAGCGTGCCGATGAACCCGGCCATCACCAGCAGCACGATTTCCGAACGGTAGCCGGCGAGGTCGTTGACGACGTAACCGGCCGCGCGCCGGCCCGCGTGGAGCAGCGGCCCGCCCTGCTGTCCGCGCCATTGCAGCGCGATCCACGCGAGGCTGAGGGCCGGCACCAGCACCATCACCACGTAGACCGCGCGCAGGCCCGTTACCGCCTGCGCCGCGCCGACGCCGCCCATCAGCAGCGCCAGCAGCAGGAGCAGCGGGATCAGGTCGCCCCACGAGCCTTGCGGCGGCCGCCGCGGCGGGGGTGGCCTGGTCAGCCGCGGCTTGAACACCGTATCCATGCCCCAGCCCAGCGCGGCGAGGATCAGGCCGCTGACCAGGCACAGGCCGACCGCACCGGTCCAGCTCGAGCCCGGCACCAGCGACGTCGACACCGCCATCGAGAAGGTCAGCGGCGACCAGCACAGCGTCGCCACGAAGCCGCGCTGGACGGCCAGCAGCATGCGCCGCGTGCGGATCGCGCGGACCTCGTCGTTCGACTCGCGCCGCGCGCTGCTTTCGGCAAGGCTGCCGAGCAGGGAGATCGCGCCGTACAGCAGCACGAGGCCGAACAGCTGGCCGCCGAGGGTGAGCGTGAAGTAGCGCCGGCCCGGTGGCTGTTCGGCGAGGAAGCGGCCGCTGCGCTCGATCGTCGCCGAGCTGCCGGCGGCATTGCGCAAACAGCCGACCGCGATGAAGAAGGCGGCGACGAACGACGCCGAGGCCAGGGCCCGCCCGGTCAGTTCCGGCCAGTCGGGCCGGGTCAGCGCCGCGGCCGCGAACAGCGCCGCGCCGGTCGCGACGAACGCCTGGCGCGACCAGTGCACGCCCGGCGCGACCACCGCCACATAGAGCGCCACCGCGGCGCCGGCGGCCGGCGTGTACGGACCGCCGCCCACGGCCTCCCCCAGGAAGACCAGGATAGCGGTGACGACGAGGACGAGACCTGAAAGGAGATCGATCAAGGCAGTGGCGTCGTTCGGCATTGTTTTCGTACCGCTGGATACGACAATCCGCGGGCGCGCGGAACGGCGTATTACGCATGCCTCGGTCCCACCGGGCGGTGAGGCACCGGGCCGTCTGCCGCGCTCAACGAGGTCAAGACCTTGGAATACAACGCCTGCCAGCGCGTCATCAGCTCATGGGGGCGCGAGAACCTGCTGCTCAACGTCTAGGCACCCACCGGGTCCGATAGCCACCGGTTTGAAGTGCGGTAAATAAATCTGACGAGGCGTTAGTCGGCTTTCGCGGCGACGACGCTGGCATAGGCGATGAAGCCGTAGAATTCGCCGTCGCGGACACGGCGCCTGATCTCGGCTTTGAACGCGTCGGCCGTCCCCGCGTCGATCCGCTGCCACTGCACGAGGATGTCCGCGCCCCGGTCGACCAACGTCAGCAGGTAATCGGGCCGCGCCGGCTGAAGATACCCGTGACTGTCGAACCGCTCCGTCCGGAATCCGGCATCCCGGATCATACGGGGCAGGCGCCGCATCAGCCATCGGTCGTAGACCAGCGCATCCATCGCGGCCCGGGCGCACATCTCCAGCGGGTCGTGGTCGCCGACGGCCAGGGTCGCCGTCGCGTAGTCGCCGTCGAACACCGCCATGCGGCCACCCGACCGCAGCACCCGAAACGCCTCCTGGAGCGCCTCTTCCGGGCGCGGCACGTGGCACAGGCAGGTATGAAAGACGACGACATCGAATTCGCCGTCGGCAAACGGCATCGCCCGCGCGTCGCCTTCCATGAACCGGAGGTTCGGGGTTCCGGCGGCGAGCTCGGCCGCCTTCGCCAGAAAGAACGGCGACGGATCGAGACCGACGACCTCACCGATTCCCGGCCGGGCGGCCAGGGCCCGCCCTACCGGCCCGGTGCCGCATCCCGCCTCCAGCACCCGCGCGTCGTCCGGGAATTCGATCCACGATAGATAAGTGTCGCGCATCTCCGCCTGCCGCGGATCGGCGGCCCGGGTTTCCAGCGCATTGACGAGAATCGCGAGAGTTTCGCTCTCGGCTTCGGTGATATTGGCGTAGGGATCCGCCATCGTGCGTCCTCCCTTACTCGCTCAATCCCGAGGCCAGACTAGCACGTTTTTCCGATATCCCAATCCGCAGCCTTTACAGCCGCGTTCGACAAAATGTATCGAATCGAAAAATCGAACAAAATGATGGTGTGAACGGCTCGGGCAGGATATAGTTCCGTCCTGCACCAACTTCCCGACCGGCCGGCGCGGCCGGTCCGTTGCCATTTCTGGCGGAGATCCCATCCATGAGCGAAAATCCGCAAATCCGCGAGGTCCGGAACTACGACTCGCAGGCGCTGATCAAAGACGACCTTGCGCATCACCTGCACCCGTTCACCGACTACAAGCAGCTCGCCGCCGAGGGCGGCGGCCGGGTCATCACCCATGCCGACGGGGTCTATCTGTGGGACGGGGACGGCCACCGTTATCTCGACGGGATGGCCGGGCTATGGTGCGTGAACGTCGGCTACGGCCGGCGCGAGCTGGTCAGCGCGGCGGCCGAGCAGATGCTGGAGCTGCCGTTCTACAACACCTTCTTCAAGACCACGACGCCGCCGGCGGCGGAGCTGGCGACGCTGCTGTCGGACCTCACCCCCGCGCATTTCAACCATGTCTTTTTCGCCAATTCCGGGTCGGAGGCGAACGATACGATCCTGCGCATGGTTCGCCATTTCTGGCACCTGGAAGGCAAGTCGGAGCGGCGCGTCGTGATCAGCCGCCGCAACGCCTATCACGGCAGCACGACGGCGGCGTTGAGCCTTGGCGGCATGGACGCGATGCATCGCCAGGGCGGCATCATCCCGGACATCGTCCACGTCGACCAGCCCTACTGGTACGGCGAGGGCGGGGATTTGGACCCGGAGGCGTTCGGGCTGAAGGCGGCGCGCGCCATCGAGGAGAAGATCCTCGAGCTCGGCGCCGACAAGGTCGCCGCCTTCATCGGCGAGCCGATCCAGGGCGCGGGTGGCGTCATCATCCCGCCGCAAAGCTACTGGCCGGAGGTGCAGCGCATCTGCCGGAAGTACGACATCCTGCTGATCTGCGACGAGGTGATCTGCGGCTTCGGGCGCACCGGCAACTGGTTCGGGTTCGAGACCTTCGGCATCGAATCGGCCGACTTCATCACCCTCGCCAAGGGCCTGTCGTCGGGCTATCTGCCGGTCTCCGCCGCGATGGTCGGCGACCGCGTCGCCCGGACTTTCATCGACAAGGGCGGCGAGTTCTTCCACGGCTTCACCTATTCCGGCCATCCGGCGGCGTGCGCGGTGGCGCTGAAGAACATCGAGATCATCCGCCGCGAGGGGCTGGTGGAGCGCGTGCGCGACGAGACCGGGCCGCACCTCGCGAAGGCGCTGAAGACGCTGGAGGACCACCCGCTGGTCGGCGAGACCCGCTCGATGGGCCTGATCGGTGCGATCGAGCTGGTCGAGGACAAGGCGATGCGCAAGCATTTCGAGGAGNNTTCGAGGAGCCGGGCAAGGTCGGCACGATCTGCCGCGACCACTGCATCAACAGCGGCCTGATCATGCGCGCGGTGCGCGACATCATGGTGACGTCGCCGCCGCTGATCATCACCACGCAGCAGATCGACGAGATGATCGTGCTCGCCCGCAGGGCGATCGACGCAACGGCACGGGATATCGGTGTGATGTAGCCGCGCCGCCGGCGCGCTGTTGCACGAACCGTGATCTCCACGTACGGTCCCGGCGGAAGATCAGAGCAGGGAGAGTCCCATGGCAATGGTTCACGTCGTGGCGGTGATCACCGCCAAGCCGGGGATGCGCGGCAAGGTGCTGGAGGCGTTCCAGGCCAACGTGCCGGCAGTGCGCGCCGAGGCCGGCTGCATCGAGTACGAGGCGACGATCGATGCCGACGGGGCCGGCGCCGTCCAGACGAAGCTCGGCGACGACACCTTCGTCGTCGTCGAGAAATGGGAGAGCCTGGACGCGCTCAAGGCGCACGCCGCGGCGCCGCACATGGCGGCCTACGCCGCCAAGGTCAAGGACATGCTCGCCGGCCGGGTGATCCACGTGCTGACGCCGGCGTGAGCGGGTCGATGCCGGACGCCTTTGGTCCGTTGGCGCCAGGCTCGGCCGGTCGGCGGGGACAGCGCGTGATCGGTTTCGTTCCGACGGCGGTTTAGGAGAGGACTTTTGGCGGCCCTGCGTCCCCATGGCGGCATTCGGATGGCGGCGGTATTCGTGCTGGGGCGGTCGAGTTCGTCGGCCTGTTCGGTTATCTCGGTGGCTTTTTCGACCGGGCGCCGGGCGGCGACCTCAAATGGCATGAGTTCCGCTGGGATGCGGCGACGATCGCCTACACCGTGGCCATGTGGCTCTGTTGGGGCGTCGCGATGGCGATGATCGTCCCGTCCAGGGAGAGCCGGGAGGCGAAGCTCGGCGGGGCCGTCCTGATCAGCCTGCCGGTGGGCATATTCCTTTTGCTGGCCTTCGAATTCGTCCAGCTGGGCCCGCGATAGCCGACCACGACAACGCTTGAACCCGCATTCAGACGGTCTTCCTGGCGGCCTGCTCGCATGATCCGGAACCGTCCCGGCGCCGCTCTCCGCCTCAGTCCCCCGCCGCCCACACCACCTGGGCGATCGGCGGCAGGTGGGTGCTGACCGGCGTCCACGTCGTGCCGCCGTCGGTGCCGACCCAGAGATTGCCGGTCGTCGAGCCCATGGCGAGGCGCTCGCCGGTCGCGTCGACGGCGAGCCCGTGGCGGTAGACGAGGTCGAAGGACGGTCCCTGCGGCAGGCCGTCGGCGAACACCTCGAAGCTCTTTGCGCCGTCGCGGGTGCGGCTGACGACGAGGCGCCGGTCGACCGGCACCCGGCACTCGTCCTTGACCGCCGGCACGAACCAGGCGGTCTCCGGGTCGCGCGGGTGGACGGCGACGGCGAAGCCGAAGGCGGACGGGCGCGCCGTTTGGATCTCGGTGAAATTGACCCCGCCATCCTCGGTGCGGAAGATGCCGTTGTGGTGCTGGCACCAGATCACGTCCGGCGCCGACGGGGATTGTGCGAGGCGGTGCACGTCCTGGAAGACGCGCGTCTCGGTCATGTCGGGGGGCATGTACTCGTTGCGCAGGCCGGCGCCGCCGAGCTGCCAGCTCTCGCCCGCATCCGCGCTCAGCCACACGCCGCCGCACGAGACGGCGAGGGTCAGCCGCCGGCTGTCCCGCGGGTCGACGCAGACCGAGTGGATGCCGGGCTCGTCGTAGCCGCCGCCGAACCATTGCGCGCGCTCCGGCACGTTCCACAGGCTCTCCACCAGCGTCCAGCTCTCGCCGCGGTCGGTGGAGCGGAACAGCCCGCCGGGGATGGTGCCGGCCCACAGCCAGCCCGGCTGGTCGGCGCCGCCGGCCGCGAGCGTCCAGATCATCGACACGCTCGGCCCGTCCTTGGCGCCGTTGCCGTCGCCCGAGCCGCCCTGCTCCGGCGGAAAGGCCGGCGCCGGCAGCTCGCGCCAGGTCGCGCCGCCATCCTCCGAGCGGTGCAGCTTGATCCCGAAATGGCCGAGGTTGAGCGCCGCGTACAGCGTTCCGTGCCGTCGCGGCCGTCCGGCAGCACCGCGCTGACCGGCTCACCGACGAACGAGGTTCGCGCCAGCGCCCACGCGCCGCCGCCCGCCGCCGCGAATTCCAGCAATCCCTTGCGGGACCCGACATAGATCCTGTCCGCCATCTCAGCCTCCCGACAGTGCCTGGAACACGAACACCTCGTCGGCCGCACCCACGCTGTCCGACAGCCCGGCGGTGTCGGCCACGACGCGGTCGTTGACGAAGATCTTCACGTGCTTGCGCAGGCGTCCCTGGTCGTCCAGCAGGTAGGAGCGCAGCCGCGGGTTGCCCGCGAACACGCCGTCGAGCACGGCGCGCACCGTTGCGCCCGGCACCTCGACCGCGGGGCACGCGAGATGCCGCCGCAAGTTGTTGGTGAAGCTGACCCGCGCCAACCTCTGCTCCCGCCCGAAGTCTGCGGAGTACGCCGCGCCCGGCGCCCCGTCTCTGTCAAGATCCTAGCACGCCACCGCGCGCGGCGGTATCAGGGCGAACATCACGATTTGCCGATCCCGCCATGCCGCGCATCCAGCAGCTCCGCGAGCCGCGCCAGCGTCTGCTCCGCGCCCTCGACGGCACCCCTCTCGGACACGAAAGCGTGCATCTCGGTCGACGGGAAGACCAGTCGCAGGGTGACCCGCGTGTCGTCGCCCACCTCCTCGAAGGTCACGGTGACGCGGAACTGCAAGGGGTCAGCGCCGTGCGTGCCGCTGTGGTCGTACACCAGACGCGCGGGCCGGACGACTTCCACGAACACGACCTTGTTGCCGTAATCCGTACCGTCCGGACCGTGCATGACGAACCGCCACTCGCCGCCCGGCCGCAAGTCGAACGCGCTGGTCGTGGTCGAAAACCCGTAGGGACCCCACCATTCGGAGATATGCTCCGGGTCGGTCCAGGCATCGAAGACCAGTTCGCGTGGCGCATCATAGACCCGGCTTGCGACTATCGACCGGGCTTGCTCGTCAGTGTTGGGGTCGTACCTCGCGTCCATCTCTTATCCTCCATTTCTTGCCAAGTCTGCGGCAGTCCATAATGACCTCAACTGCGGCGGCGGGGTTTCCGCCCGTCCGCCTGTAGCCACTCCAGGTAGTCGCCCAGCCGGTCGAGCCGCTCGTCCCACAGGCGGCGATAGCGCATGAGCCATTCGTCGACCTCCTGCAGCGGCGCGGTCTCCAGTCGGCAGGGTCGCCATTGCGCATCGCGCCCGCGGACGATCAGTCCGGCGCGTTCCAGCACCTTCAGATGCCGCGAGACGGCAGGAAGGCTGATCTCGAAGGGCTCGGCCAGCTCGGTGACCGATGCCTCACCCGACGTGAGGCGGGCGAGGATCGCTCGCCGGGTCGGGTCGGCGAGGGCCGAAAGGGTGGTGCTCAGCTGGTCGGTCGCCATGCCTGTATTTAACCAATCTTTTAATTAACGAAAATGTTAAATACAGGCCATGGAACCCCTTGTCAAGCTTTCGATCGTGACAACAATCTGGCAAAGCTGACGCCGCAGGGTCGTTGTGGCCGGATTACACGCGCCGCAGCACCGCAACGCTTTCTACATGGGCGGCGTACTTGAACTGGTCGACCGGGGTGACGCGCTCGATGCGGTAGCCGCCGGCGACCAGGATCGCCGCGTCGCGGGCGAGGCTCGCCGGATCGCAGGACACCGCGACGACGACCGGCACCTTCGATTGTGCCAGCGCCGCCGCCTGTGGCTCGGCGCCGGCGCGCGGCGGGTCGAACACGACGGCATCGAAGCGGTCGAGCTCGGCGGCCGGCAGCGGGTCGCGGAACAGATCGCGGCGCGCGGTCTGCACCGGCTTCAGCCCTGCGGTTTCGTGTGCCGCCCGGCCGAGCGCCGCGAGCGCCCGCTCGTCGCTGTCGAAGGCGCAGCACGTGGCGCTCTGGGCGAGCCTGAGCGCGAACGGCCCAGTGCCGCAGAACAGGTCGGCGACGCGCGCCGCCGCGCCGACGCCGTCGAGTACCAGCCGCGCCAGCGCCGCCTCGCCTGCCGCGGTCGCCTGCAGGAATCCGCCCGGCGGCAGGGCAACGGTCGCCGGCCCGACGCGAATCGTCGGCGGGCGCCGTTCCACCAC
>JABAOH010123839.1_pt2 | contig 19043 bp, 16 predicted proteins | sample 7062181 | NCBI WGS metagenome assembly JABAOH01 (sample SAMN14538630, study PRJNA623070) | marine sediment metagenome | biome: marine biome [ENVO:00000428]; feature: marine pelagic biome [ENVO:01000023]; material: deep marine sediment [ENVO:00002113]; isolation source: pool of 5 deep marine... | reverse complement strand
CGCAGACGGTGTCCGGCGAATACGTCGATAACAAGGATAATGTCGAGGACCGGGACATGCTGCTGCGTCCCGATCCCGGCACCCTGCGGCCGGTGCCGTGGGCGACCGATCCGACGGCGTCGGTCTTCCTCGACTGCGTCAATCGTGACGGCGACCCGGTGGAGACGTCGCCACGTCACGTCCTGCGAATGGTGCTCGACCTGTATGAGGCAAACGGCTGGCGCCCGGTCGTCGCCCCCGAGGTCGAGTTCTACCTGATCAATCCGCACTCCGATGCGAACGAGGAGGTCGAACCCCCCGAAGGCCGGCTCGGCTGGACCGAGACGTCGAAGCAGCCCTACAGCATCGACTCGATGAACGACTTCGAGCCGTTCATGAATGACGTCTACGCCTATTGCGAGGTGCAGGACATTCGCATCGACACGCTGTCCCAGGAAATGGGGCCCGCACAGTTCGAACTGAATTTCCTGCACGGCGATGCGATCGATCTTGCCGACCAGGTTTTCCTGTTCAAGCGCACGGTCAGGGAAGCCGCCATCGCGCATGAAATGCACGCGACGTTTCTCGCGCGGCCGATGTCGGCAGAGGCGGGCAGTGCGTTGCATATTCACCAGAGCGTGGTCGATGCCGACGGCAACAACATTTTTTCCGATGCTAAGGGTCAGCCCAGCGACCTGTTCCGCGCATACATCGGCGGCCTGCAGAAATACATGCCGCAAGCGCTGCTGCTGTTCGCGCCGTATCCGAATTCGTATCGACGCTTCCTGAGCTACTATGCGTCGCCGGTCAACCTGGGCTGGGCGGTCGACAACCGGACGGTCGGCCTGCGGGTTCCTGATTCGGGGCCGGAAGCGCGTCGCGTCGAGAACCGTCTCGCCGGCTCCGACGTCAATCCCTACCTGGTCCTGGCGGGCACGCTTGCCTGCGGTTACCTCGGCATGCAGGAGGACACAAAGCCGGACGCCCCGATCGAGGGCAGCGCCTACGATCTGCCCTTCAATTTGCATCGCTATCTGTACGAAGCGATCGACGCTTTCGAGGCGAGCGACGCGATGCGCTCTACGCTCGGCGACAAGTTCGTCGACATCTACACCGAGATCAAGAAGCACGAATGCCACGAGTTCCAGACGATCGTGACCCCGTGGGAACGCGAAGTCCTGATGTTCAACGTCTGATCGCCTTTCAGGATGTGGAGCGGGGGTGACGGCCCGGTATTCCTCAGCTAGCATCGCGTCACAAGCCTGGCAGCCCGCGGGCTGCGAATGAGGAAGCCAATGGCCATCGTTGAAAACCGCTCCCGCGAGGAGTGGCAGGAGCTCGACAGTCAGCATTACCTGCATCCCTTTACCGATCACAAGGATCTTGGCGAGAAGAAAAGTCGCATCATTACGCACGCCGAGGGCATTTATATCTACGATGCCGACGGCAACAAGATTCTCGATGGCATGTCGGGATTATGGTGCGTCAATGCCGGGTATGGACGCGAAGAGCTGATTGTCGCGGCGGAGAAGCAGCTGCGCGAATTACCCTATTACAACAGTTTCTTCCAGTGCGCCCATCCGCCGTCGATCGAGCTGTCGAGAACGCTCGGTGAATTGACTCAGCCCCAGTTCAGCCGCGTCTTCTATACCGGCTCCGGATCCGAATCGATCGACACGATGCTGCGCATGGTCTGGCGTTACTGGGACCTGCTGGACCAGCCGGATCGCAAGATCGTCATCGCCCGGAAGAACGCGTATCACGGCTCGACCGTCGCCGGCGCCAGCCTCGGCGGCATGGCGCCGATGCACAAACAGGGCGGCGTGCTGCCCTACATCGAGCACGTCGGGCAGCCATACTGGTTCGGCAGTGAGCGCACGATGTCCGCGGACGAGTTCGGCCTGCATGCGGCCCGGCTCGTCGAGGCGAAGATCGAGGAGCTTGGCGCCGACAGGGTCGCCGCGTTCATAGGCGAGCCGATCCAGGGCGCCGGCGGCGTCATCATCCCGCCCGACACCTACTGGCCAGAAGTGCAGCGGATCTGCGACGAGTACGGCATCCTGCTGGTTACCGACGAAGTGATCTGCGGTTTCGGCAGGCTGGGCGAGTGGTTCGGCGCCGATTATTACGGCGTCAAGCCGGACCTGATGCCGTTCGCCAAGGGCGTGACGTCCGGCTACCTGCCGCTCGGCGGCGTCATGGTCAGCGACCGGGTCGCCGACGTGCTGATCGACAAGGGCGGCGAGTTCTATCACGGCTATACCTACTCGGGTCACCCGGCATCCTGCGCGGTGGCGATTGCCAACATCGACATCATGCGCAAGGAAAAGCTGGTTACTCGCGCGCGGGACGATATCGGTCCCTACCTGCAGGAGCGCTGGGCGACGCTGGGCGATCACCCGCTGGTCGGGGAGACGCGCATGGTCGGGATGATGGGCGCGCTCGAGATCGTCAGGGACAAGTCGACACTCGAGCGATTCGACGAAGACGACGGCGTCGGCACGACCTGCAGGAACATCCTGGTGGACAACGGCCTCGTCATGCGCGCGGTCGGTGATACGATCGTGACCGCGCCGCCACTGACAATGACTCGCGAGCAGGTCGACGAACAAATCGACAAGGCATGGAAGTGCCTGGACCTGACCCGCAAAGCGGTGACCTGACGAGGAACTCGACACCATGACCGTCAAGAAACAGGGCGATTTCGCCATTACCCGCGACAGCCTTCATGGCACGACGAACGAGCCGACCTATGCCGGCGTGACCTCGTTCATGCGTCGCAAATACACGCAGGACCTCGACGGCGTCGACCTGGTCGTCACCGGCGTGCCGCTCGATACGGCGACCACTAATCGTCCGGGCGCCCGCTTCGGACCGCGGTCGATCCGTAATGCGTCCTCGATGATCTCCTGGATGCGTCCCTACGACACCGAGGTCGATCCCTTCGACAAGCTTGCGATCGTCGATTATGGCGATTGCTTCTTCGATTTCGGTCGACCGGAGACGATCCCCGACGCGATCGAAGAACATGCCAGCAATATCATCAGCCAGGGCCCCGGCCTGCTGACCCTGGGAGGCGACCATTTTATCGCCTGGCCACTGCTCAAGGCGCATGCGAAGCAGCATGGCCGGCCGCTGTCGCTGCTTCATTTCGACGCGCACAGCGACACCTGGGAAGACGAGGAGGGCCGTGTCGACCACGGCACGATGTTCTGGCACGCGGCCAAAGAGGGGCTCGTGGATCCGGCGCAGTCGGTGCAGATCGGCTTGCGCACCACCAACGACGACACCCTCGGGTTCAATATTTTCGACGGCCCCTTCGTGCATCGCGAAGGCATCGATGTGGTCGTCGCCGAAACCTTGAAGATCCTCGGCGACCGTCCGGTTTACCTGAGCTTCGACATCGATTGCCTCGACCCGAGCTATGCGCCGGGCACCGGCACGCCGGTCTGCGGCGGTTTGACCACGAACCAGGCGATCCAGATTCTGCGCGGGCTGATCGGCATCAACCTGATCGGTATGGACCTCGTCGAGGTGGCGCCCGCCTATGACGTCGGCGACATTACCTCGCTGGCCGGTGCGACGCTGGCGGTGGAATTCGTCAACATGTATGCGAATCGTCCCTGAATCCGAATCGATCGAGCGCGCCGCGCTACTGGACCTGCACAATGCGGCGACCCCCGGGGTCCGGGCAGCACTCGGACTCGCGTCGGCGCAGGACGGCTTTACGCTGGTATCGCTCGCTGCAAAATTGCCGCCGACTGCGATCGTGATCAACCGTTGCATCGGGCTGGGGGTCGAATCGCCAGCAACCCTTGAAACGGTGCAGTTCATCGTCAATTCGTACCGGGACGCGGGGGTCAGGCGCTTCTTCCTGCAGCGCCATCCGGATGCCGCACCGCCGGAGATCGGCCACTGGCTGGAAGACGCCGGGCTGGTCCGGGCGCGCGGCTGGCAGAAGTTCAGTCGTGGCAGGGCGCCGGCGCCGGACGTGTCGAGCGACCTCAGGGTCGAGATGGTCGGCAGCGAATCTGGTTCGGCATTCGCCGACATCGTCTGCGATGCATTCGACCTCGGCGACCAGGCCAAACCCTGGCTCGCCCTGTTACCCGGCCGGCCTGGTTGGCACGTGTTCATGAGCTTCGACGGCGAACAGCCTGCCGGCTGTGGCGCGCTGTACATCGAAGGCAAGGCGGCATGGTCGGACTTTGGCGCAACGGCCCCGGCATTCCGGCGACGCGGCAGCCAGGGCGCGGTCCTGGCGGCGCGCATCGATTATGCGATTTCCCGGAAGTGCGAGCGCATCCATACCTGCACGGGCGAGGATGTCGCCGGCGACCCGCAGCATTCCTTCGGCAATATCCTGCGCATGGGATTCGAGCCGACCTACGTCAGGGAAAACTGGTCTCCCGGCTAGCGGGCCTTCAGGTGGTCGGACCCGTCGCTTCGTCGTCGCGGACGATTTCGGCGTCGCGGAAGCGCGACGGCTGACAGACATTGTCGAAACTCTCCCGCGCCGATTCGCGCCGGGCGCGGCAGTTGATCTCCCAGGTCTGCTGGTTAGGCACCGTGCTTTGACGTTCCTCCATGTTCCAGCGGCAGTCCATGTTGGCGCGCATCTGCAGGTCCTCGCAGAGCGCCAGCAGTTCATTGCGCGTCATCCGGCCGGTGCTTTCCAGGGTATGCGTTTGTGGGGCGCAGCCGCAAACCAGCGCGCTGACCAGCAGGAAGTGAATTCGCGTCGGCATCGGCTCGACAGTCAAAAGCTCGGTGGTGTACAGGCAGACACGATAACGCATTCTTCGTTCCCGGTATTCCGGAAACGGTGTGGCAGCTTGCTGTTGAATCGGTAGGCGTCGCCGGCAGACAAAGTCTGCACCTGCTCGCCGACCGTCACCTCGAGTCGGCCTTTGAGCACGATGCCGCCCTCCTCGGCGTCGTGACTGAGCATCGACTGACCGGTATCGGCGCCGGGCTGATAGCGCTCGTAAAGGATCTGCAGCTGGCTGTTGCCGAGGTCGCTGCCAACCTGCAGGTAGGAAATCGGTCCGCTGGAGATTTCGCTGAGTTCGTTCTGGCGATAGAAGAACTTTTCATCACCGCCGGACGTCGAGGCGAAGAAGTCGGCGAATGATACGCCGAGTCCGTCAAGGATGCGCTTCAACAGGCCCATCGATGGATCCGTGCGCCCGTGTTCGATCAGCGAGATCGTTGCATTGGATACGCCCGCGAGCGCCGCGAGCTTGCGCTGCGACAGGCCGTTTGCGGTCCGCAGCGCCTTGAGCCTGAGCCCGATATTGTCCATGCGGTCTTCCCGTGTTGAATTGTTAATAAAATTTAACAAATCTGGGGCATTATTCAATAAAAACAGCTATTTAAATTTGATAGTTTAAATATTGTTAACCCTCGCCGCTTGCAGTAACCTGCACCGCTAGGCTGCCTTTTTCCCGCCTTATGCGTTCCCGATACGGAGACGATCGATGACGGACAACACTGCACGACAACTCGAGTCGGACCTGCCGGATCTCGAGTCCTACTGGATGCCGTTCACCGGCAATCGCTATTTCAAACAGCACCCGCGGATGATTTCCCGCGCGGAGGGCATGTATTGCTACACGCATGACGGACGCCAGTTGCTCGACTCGGTGGCGGGCTTGTGGTGCTGCAATGCCGGCCACTGTCACCCGAAGATCGTCGAGGCGATCAAGCAGCAGGCCGAGGTGCTCGACTATGCGATGGCATTCCAGCTCGGTCATCCGACCGTGTTCGAACTGGCCAACAAGCTCACCGGGATTGCGCCCGAGGGTATCGACTACGCATTCTTCGTCAATTCAGGATCGGAGGCCGTCGATACGGCGCTCAAGATGGCGCTCGCCTACCACCGGATTCGCGGGGAAGGCGCGAGGACCCGGCTGATCGGTCGCGAAAAGGGTTATCACGGCGTCGGCTTCGGCGGCATCTCGGTCGGCGGCATTTCTCCGAACCGCAAGATGTTCGGCGCGATGCTGCCTGGCGTCGATCACCTGCCGCACACGCACCACATCGACAAGAACGCGTATTCGCGGGGGTTGCCGAAATGGGGCGCGCATCTTGCGGATGAACTCGAGAACATCGTCGCGCTGCACGATCCGTCGACCATCGCGGCGGTCATCATCGAGCCGATCGCGGGCTCGGCCGGCGTGCTCCTGCCGCCCGAAGGCTATTTGCAACGCGTCCGCGACATCTGCGACAAACACGGCATCCTGCTGATCTTCGACGAGGTGATCTGCGGATTCGGGCGCACCGGCGACCGCTTCGGCGCGACCCGCTTCGGCGTGACCCCCGACATGATGACGACGGCGAAAGGCCTGACCAGCGGCACCGTGCCGATGGGGGCCGTACTCGCTTCCGCGGAGATCTACGATACTTTCATGACCGGCCCGGAGGGCGCCATCGAATTCTTCCACGGCTATACGTATTCGGGCCACCCGCTCGCAGCGGCGGCCGCTTGCGCGACCCTGGACGTGTACCTGGACGAAGGCCTGTTCGACCGCGCCCGCGCGATGGAGGAGACGTTCGGCGACGCATTGCACAGCCTCAAAGGCGAACCCAAGGTGATCGACGTCCGCAACCTCGGCCTGATCGGCGCCGTCGAGCTCGAACCCATCGACGGTCAGCCGACCGCACGCGCGATGAGCATTTTCCGGGAGTGTTTCGACAACGGCGTCATCATCCGCACCACGGGCGACACGCTCGCGTTTTCACCGCCGCTGATCATCGAGGAAGCGCAGATCGGCTTGGTGGTCGATGCGGTTCGTTCGGCGCTTCGTAACCAGTAAACACGGGGATCAGTATGGCGAGTCAAGCGGAAGCCGTCGGCGCGGTGCGCAGTGTCGGCAACTGGGTGGATGGCAATATCCACGAGTCAACGTCGGATCGGTATGGCGATGTCCACGATTCTGCGACCGGTGAACTGTGCGCGCGCGTCGTAATGTCGACAGAGGCCGACGTGCAGGCCGCGATCGCATCAGCCGAGGCGGCCTTTCCGGCGTGGTCGCGCACGCCGGTTTTGCGACGTGCGCGGGTCATGTTCAAGCTCAAGGAACTCATCGAGCGCGACCGGGCCGAGATCGCGAAACTGATCACCCAGGAGCATGGCAAGGTACTGCACGATGCCGATGGTTCGATCCAGCGCGGACTCGAAGTCGTCGAGTTCGCCTGTGGCATCCCGCACCTGATAAAGGGTGAATACAACGACCAGGTCGGCACTGGCGTCGACAGCTATTCGATGCGCCAGCCGGTGGGCGTCTGTGCGGGTATCACGCCATTCAATTTTCCCGCGATGGTGCCGTTGTGGATGTTCCCGCTCGCGATCGCCTGCGGCAACACCTTCATCCTGAAGCCTTCCGAGAAAGACCCGAGTTGCTCGCTCAAATGGGCGGAACTGCTGGCGGAGGCCGGTCTCCCGCCCGGCGTTTTCAATGTCGTCCAGGGCGACCATGTCGCGGTCAATTCCATTCTCGGCGACGAGCGGGTCGCCGCCGTCAGCTTCGTCGGCTCGACGCCGGTGGCCGAGCACGTCTACCGGACCGCCTCGGCCAACGGCAAGCGCGTGCAGGCGCTCGGCGGCGCGAAGAATCACCTGGTCGTCATGCCGGATGCCGACATGGACCAGGCGGCAGACGCGCTCGTTGGCGCTGGTTACGGGTCTGCAGGCGAGCGCTGCATGGCGATCTCCGCGGTCGTCACGGTCGGCAACTCGGCGGAACCGTTGCTCGAAGCCCTGTTGCCGAAGATTGAGGCGCTCAAGGTCGGCACCGGCATGGACAACAACAATGACATGGGGCCGCTGATCACTGCAGAGCATCGCGACAAAGTTCGCTCCTACATCGATATCGGCGAAGAGGAGGGCGCAAAGCTGGTCGTCGACGGCCGCAGTCACGACGTCACGAGGCTGCCCGGCTATTTTCTAGGCCCGACCTTGTTCGATCACGCGAGCCAGGACATGCGCGTTTACCGCGAGGAGATTTTCGGCCCGGTGCTGACCATGGTCAGGGTCGACTCCTTCGACGAAGCCATTCGCCTGATCAACGAGCATGAGTACGGCAACGGCACATCCATTTTTACGCGCGACGGCGATGCAGCGCGCGAGTTTGCGAACAATATCGAAGTCGGCATGGTCGGTGTCAATGTGCCGATCCCGGTGCCGCTCGCTTTCCACAGTTTCGGCGGCTGGAAGCGTTCCCTGTTTGGCGACATGTCCGTGTACGGGATGGAAGGGGTACGGTTCTATACGCGCCTGAAGACCGTGACCTCGCGCTGGCCAACCGGCATTCGCAATGGCGCCGAGTTCTCGATGCCCGTGCTGTGAATACGTGCCCGAACTCGAATGGCAGCGGGGCTGAACGTTGAGGTATAGCTAGTTTGCAGGTAAGCGGCGAATACCAGATCGACGCCAGTCGGGAAACTGTCTGGGCCGCGTTGAACGATCCGGACGTTCTGCGCAGATGCATACCCGGCTGCGAGTCGCTCGAACAGGTCGGCGAAAACGCGTTCGAAGCCCGGGTGACCGCGGCGGTCGGTCCGGTCCGCGCGAAGTTCAATACCAGCCTGGCCCTGGAGGACCTCGACCCGCCGGTCAGTTATCGCCTGGTCGGCAAAAGCAAGGCGGCGGCGGGTTTCGGAAGCGGCAGCGCGGCCGTCATGCTGACCGAGTCAGAAGGCGGTACCCGACTTTCTTACGAGGCCGATTTCAAAGTTGGCGGCAAGCTTGCGCAGGTGGGTTCCAGGCTGGTGCTCGGCGCCACGAAGAAGACGGCGGACGACTTCTTCGGCGCGTTTGCCCGTGAACTGGACCCCGGGACATCCGCCAGCGCCGGGGGCGAGGCGGCCGTCGCGGAGCCCGCTGGCCTGCGCACCTGGCTGGCGGTCGGGGCCGCCGTCATCGTTTTGCTGATGTTGTGGTTTCTGCTACGCTGAATCCAGCTGTATGAGAGGCAGCGAACCCTCCGGAGCATTGTCCGGAAAACAATAACCAGAACAAGCAGGAAGGTCAGATGACGACGAAAGTCTCCCTTACGCTGAATGGCGAAGCCGTCAGCGCAGCAGTCGACTCGCGAACACTCCTTGTCGAATTAATTCGCGAAACTTTCTTGAAGACCGGCACCCACGTCGGCTGCGACACCAGCCAGTGCGGCGCCTGCGTCGTGCACGTCGACGGGCGTTCGGTCAAGAGCTGCACGATGCTCGCGATCCAGGCGGACGGCGCCGAGGTCACGACGATCGAAGGCGTCGCCACTAATGGCGACCTGCATCCGATGCAGGCGGCATTCCGTGAGCACCATGGCCTGCAGTGCGGTTTTTGCACCCCGGGCATGATCATGAGCGCCCTCGACCTGGTCCGGGCCAATCCGGATCCCGACGACAAGGAAATCCGGGAGTGGCTGGAGGGCAACCTTTGTCGTTGTACCGGTTATCAGAATATCGTCCGCGCCGTGAAAGCCGGCGCCGAAGCAATGCGAGGTGAGTCATGACCGAAAATGGCATTGGCGCCGCGGTCCGGCGCAAAGAGGACCTGCGCTTCATCACTGGCAAAGGCCAGTATGTCGATGACATCAACCGGCCTGGCCAGCTATACGCTTACATCCTGCGGTCGCCGTTTGCGCACGCGAGGATCAACGGCATCGACGCTTCGGCGGCGCTTGCGGTACCCGGCGTCGTTGCCGTCCTGACCGGCGCCGACATGGCGGCCGACGGCGTCGGCGGACTGCCCTGCGGCTGGGGCATTCACAGCAAGGACGGCTCGCCGATGGTGGAACCGCCGCACCCGCCGCTGGCGTCCGAGGTCGTTCGTCATGTCGGTGACCAGGTCGCTGTCGTGCTCGCGGAGAGCCGCGCCGTGGCGCGTGATGCAGGCGAGCTGGTGGAGATCGATTACGACGAGCTGCCGGCGGTCGCCAACCTCGACGCCGCCAGCGCCGACGGCGCCCCGCTCGTCTGGGGCGATGCGCCGGGCAACGTCTGTTTCGATTGGGAAATCGGCGACGCGGCGGCGACCGACGACGCATTTGCCAAGGCCACCAAGGTCGCGAGTATCGACATCGTCAATAACCGCCTGATCGCCAACGCAATGGAGCCGCGCTCGGCGATCGGCGAGTACGACGCCGGCAAGGACGAACACACGCTGTATACGACGAGCCAGAATCCGCACGTGATCCGGCTGCTGATGGGCGCCTTCGTCATGGGCATTCCGGAGCACAAGCTGCGCGTGATCGCCCCGGACGTCGGCGGCGGCTTCGGCTCCAAGATCTTCCACTACGCCGAGGAGGCCATCGTGACCTGGGCCGCCAAGCGGGTATCCCGGCCGGTGAAGTGGACCGCCGAGCGCAGCGAATCGTTCATCAGCGACGCGCACGGGCGCGACCATATCACCCACGCCGAACTGGCGATGGACGATGACGGCAGGTTCCTCGGACTGCGGGTGTCGACGCGCGCCAACCTGGGCGCGTACCTGTCGACCTTCGGGCCGTCGGTGCCGACCTACCTGTATGCGACCTTGCTCGCGGGCAATTACAAGACGCCGGCCATCTACGCCGAAGTCAAGGGAATGTTCACGAATACCGTGCCCGTCGATGCCTATCGCGGCGCCGGCCGACCCGAGGCGAGCTATTTGCTCGAACGGCTGGTGGATCGGGCCGCAAAGGTTGCGGGCCTCGACCCGATCGAGATTCGCCGCAGGAACTTCATCAAGCCCGACGACTTCCCGTATGCGACGCCGGTCGCGCTCGAATATGACACGGGCGACTATGACACGGCAGTGGACCAGGCGCTGGAGCTCGGCGACTATGCGGGCTTCGATGCGAGACGCAAGGCGTCGGCGGCGAACGGCAAATTACGCGGCATCGGCATCTCGACCTATATCGAGGCCTGCGGCATTGCGCCGTCGAATGTTGCCGGCGCGCTGGGCGCGCGTGCCGGCCTGTACGAGGCGGGCACGGTCCGGGTCAATCCGACCGGCTCGGTCACGGTACTGACCGGGTCGCACAGTCACGGCCAGGGCCACGAAACAACGTTCGCACAACTGGTCACGGAAGCGCTTGGCGTCGATTTCGACGCCGTCGAGATTGTGCATGGCGACACCGGCAAGGTGCCGTTCGGCATGGGCACCTATGGCTCGCGGTCGGCAGCCGTCGGTGGCGTTGCCCTGGTGAACGCGCTCGAAAAGATTCGCGAAAAATCGAAGAAGATCGCGGCGCATCTGTTGGAAGCGTCGGAAGACGATATCGAGTTCAAGGACGGTCAGCTGACCGTGACGGGCACCGACAAATCGGTCGCATTCGGCGACGTGGCCATGGCCGCCTATGTTCCGCACAATTATCCGCTCGATACGCTCGAACCCGGTCTCGAGGAGACTGCGTTCTACGATCCCAAGAACTTCACCTTTCCCGCCGGGTGTCACATCTGCGAAGTCGAAGTTGACCCGGACACCGGCGTCGTCGACGTCGTTCGCTTTACGGCGGCCGACGACTTCGGCCGGGTGATCAACCCGATGATCGTCGAGGGCCAGGTCCACGGCGGCGTCGCGCAGGGCATCGGCCAGGCGCTCTACGAGGTCGCCGTCTATGACGAGTCGGGCCAGCTGTCGAGCGGCACGCTGATGGACTATTGCCTGCCGAAGGCGGATAACGTGCCCGATTTCGCGGTAACGACGAACGTGACGCCGTGCACGCACAACGTGCTCGGCGTCAAGGGCTGCGGCGAGGCCGGCGCGATCGGCTCGCCGCCGGCAGTGATCAACGCGATTGTCGACGCCTTGTCTGGCCTGGGCGTCGAAGACATTGCCATGCCGGCCACGCCTGAGCGCGTGTGGCAGGCAATCCAGGCAGCGAAATAAGGAGCGCGCAAAATGTACGACTTCAACTACCACCGTCCGACGACCATCGACGACGCGAAGAAGCTCCTGGCCAACAATTCGGAGGCATCGCTGCTTGCGGGCGGCATGACCTTGCTGCCGACGATGAAGCTGCGGCTGGCCCGTCCGGCCGATATTGTCGACCTGGCCGGCATCGAAGAACTCAACGGCATTACCGATGCCGGCGATGCCATCGAGATCGGCGCGATGACCAGCCACGCGGATGTGGCTGCGAGCGATATCGTGAAAGCGGCCATTCCGGCGCTTGCCGACCTCGCCGACAGCATCGGCGATGCGCAGGTGCGCAATCGCGGCACGATCGGCGGCTCCGTGGCCAACAGCGACCCGGCAGCGGACTACCCGGCGGCCGTCCTTGCGCTCAACGCAACGATCAAAACCGATCAGCGGGAGATTTCGGCCGACGACTATTTCACGGGCATGTTCGAAACGGCGCTCAATGACGGCGAAATCATCGTGGCGCTGTCATTTCCGAAACCGTCGAAGGCGGCTTACGCCAAGTTTTCGAATCCGGCATCGCGTTACGCAATCGTAGGCGTCATGGTCGCCGACACCGGTGGCGGCATCCGGGTCGCGGTCACCGGCGCCGGCGCCTGCGCATTCCGCGCTACCGCCTTCGAGGAAGCCCTGACCGCCTCGTTCTCCGCGGACGCGCTGGATGGCCTGGCGGTCGATGCCGCGGATTTCAACAGCGACCTGCATGCGAGCGCCGAATATCGCGCTCACCTCGTCAGCGTTATGGCGGCGCGTGCCGTAAAGGCGCTCGGTGGCTAAAGTGACGGGGCTGCCGGAGGATGTTTCGGCAGCGGAGGCACTGCTCGCGGAGGGCGATTATGTCGCTCCTCGCGAACTCGCGACGGTCGTCTATCTTGCCCTGCAGATGGGCCGGCCGCTGTTGCTGGAAGGCGAGGCCGGCGTCGGCAAGACCGAGATCGCCAAGGTGCTCGCCCCGACGCTCGGTCGCGACCTGATCCGGCTGCAGTGCTTCGAGGGGCTGGACCTGGCCAGCGCGGCCTACGAGTGGAATTACCCGCAGCAGATGGTCGCCATTCGCGTCGCGGAGGCCGAGGGCAGCGTGGCGGGGGTTCGCGAAAACCTGTATTCCGAAGACTACCTGATCGAACGACCGCTTCTTAGCGCGCTCAGGCCGCACGCCAATGGCGCACCCGTGCTGTTGATCGACGAGATCGACCGCGCAGACGAACCATTCGAAGCCTTCCTGCTCGAACTGCTATCGGATTTCCAGCTGAGCATTCCGGAGCTCGGTACGATCAGGGCGAAGGAGCCGCCCGTCGTCATAGTCACCTCCAACCGGACGCGCGAAGTGCACGATGCCCTGCGCCGCCGCTGCCTGTACCACTGGGTCGACTATCCGTCGATCGAGGCGGAGCAGCAGATCCTGGCGCTGAAAGCGCCCGGGCTGCCGGCCGCGCTGCGCGACCAGCTGGTTCGTTTCATTCACCGATTGCGCGATGAAGACCTTTTCAAGCGCCCCGGCGTCGCAGAAACGATCGACTGGGCGCACGCGTTGACCCAGCTGGACGCCGTGACGCTGACGGCGGATCTCGTCAACGATACGCTCGGTTCGCTGCTCAAATACCAGGACGACATCGCCAGGGTGCAGGGAAGCGAGGCTGCGCGGTTGCTGGCAGAGATCCAGGCGGCAGCCTGATGTCCGCCGCGGCGTCGCAGGAGAGCCGGATCGCGGACAACGTCCTGCTGTTTTGCCGTACGCTGCGAACGGCAGGCATGCCGATCGGCCCGGGGCAGGTCATCGACGCTGGTGAGGCGATTCTCAGGACGGGTCTCGAACGCCGCGAAGATTTCTATACCGCGCTGCGCGCCGTCCTGGTAACGGACCCGGCTCAGTTCGAACTGTTCGACCAGGCATTCCACCTGTATTTCCGTAACCCGAGGTTGCTCGAGCGAATGATGGGCCTGCTGCTGCCGACGCTCGAGCAGGAGGCCGGCGGAGATCCCGGCGAAACCGCGATCAGGCGGCTGCTCGAAGCCATGTCTGATGCGGAAGAGGGCAGCAGCGACGAACTTGTCATCGAGATCGACAGGGCGGGTTCCTGGTCGCGACGCGAGATCCTGCGGGACAAGGATTTCGAGCAGATGACCCTCGACGAGCTGCGCGAGGCGAAACTCATGTTGCGGAATTCCGGCGATATCCTGCGGCGGGTCGCGACACGTCGGTTCCGGGCGGACGCCCGCGGCCACCGCTACGATCTGCGCAAGTCCATGCAGAAGATGTTGCGTAACGATGGCCAGCTGATCGAACTGGCCCGTCGAAAACGCCGCACGCGGCCACCGGCGCTGGTTCTCATCTGCGATATTTCCGGCTCGATGAGCCGTTATTCGCGAATGTTCATGCATTTTGCGCATGCATTGAGCTCGCGGGGACAGCTCGTGCATACCTTCGTTTTCGGAACGCGACTGACCAACATCACCCGCTGGCTGGCCGATCGCGACATCGACAAGGCGCTGGCCAGGGTCGCCAGTGAAGTGCGTGACTGGGATGGCGGTACGCGGATCGCCGATTGCCTCGCGACCTTCAATGTCGACTGGAGTCGTCGCGTCCTGTCGGGACGTTCGGTCGTCGTGCTGTTGTCTGACGGGCTGGAGCGAGATTCGGAGGCCGACCTCGGTTTCCAGATGGCGCGGCTGCAGCGCAGCGCCGACCAGCTGGTCTGGTTGAACCCGATGTTGCGATATGCGCAATTCGAACCGAAAGCGGCGGGTATGAAAGCCATGCTGCCGCATGTCGACCGGTTGCTTCCCGCTCATAACGTGTCGAGCCTGGGCGAGCTCGCTGCGCTGCTGGCGAGCGGCGCCAGCAGACAGAACAGGGCGGCATGACGACCGCGGCGCTGATCGAAGCCTTCGAGTCGTGGTCGGCGGCCGGCGTGCCGCTGGTGCTGGCCACCGTCTACGAGACCGAAGGCTCGACTTACAGCAAGGCGGGCGCCCGGATGCTGATCACCGGCGAGGCGACCTTCCAGGGCATGCTGTCCGGCGGCTGTCTCGAGGGCGACCTCGCGGAACGCGCACGCAAGGTCATCGAGACCGGCGTGCCACAGGCGGTCACCTACGATCTCGGACAAAATGACGAAGCGCTGTGGGGGCTCGGCGTCGGCTGCGACGGCCTGATGCGCATCTTCCTGCAGTGCCTGGATCCGGCCGGCGGCTATGAACCTTTCCGGGCCATGGCGCTTGCGCTGCAAGGCGAAGACGTGCAGGTCGCCGCAACGGTCATCGAATCATCGATCGACGGAACGCTGCCCGGCTCCACCATGGTCACCGTCGACGGCGATATTGCTTATGCCGACATCGGCGGCAGCCAGGAGGCAGTCATCCGGTCGCTGGTCGGCGAGGCCTTGTCCGATCCCTTATCCCGGACGGTGACGATAGATGACGGCGACTCGAGTGCGCTGCTGTTACTGGCCGCCCTGGCGCCGCCGCCCAGTATCCTGGTCCTCGGCGCCGGCCTCGATGCCGGTCCGGTCGTTCGCTATGCGCTCGAACTGGGCTGGCGCGTGACCGTCCAGGATCACCGGCCGGCCTACATCGATTCGGGCGGTTTCGAGGGCGCGCAAGCCTTGCATTGCGTGCCGGTCGACGACTTCCCGTCCACGGTAAATCTCGATCGATTCGACGCGGCAATCGTCATGAGTCACCACCTGGTCAGCGACCGCAAGTACCTCGCGCAGCTCGCCGGCACCGACATGCGTTACATCGGGCTCCTCGGCCCTGCCGAGCGCCGCCGACGCCTGCTCGAGGAACTGGGTGACGTGGGCGTGGCGCTGGGCGAGCGCGTGCACGGGCCGGCCGGCATCGACATTGGCGGCCGGGGTCCGGCAACCATCGCGCTGTCCATCATTGCTGAAATGCACCAGCAGTTAATGCTGCCGCCACCGGCCTAGGCCTTTTCGATCTCTCCGGGCAGGAAGATCCTGACGATTGCGTCGGCGAGTTCGTCCAGCCTGTCAGAGTCGAGCAGGTCGACGTCGCTGGAATTCCGAATCTCCAGTGACAACGCGATCAGCGTGCCGGAACAGACGCGGATCATGTTGTAGATCATTAAAGGGTCGCCGCTGACGGCGACGCCACTTCGCTGCAGTTCGCCAATATATCCGCTTGCAGTGGCCGCTATCGGACCGAGGAAATTTTCGCACAGCCACTCCAGCCGCTCGCTTTGATAGCTGGATTCCTGCAGCACGATCTTGTGCAGGGCGGGGCGACGCGCGGCATGCCGCACATAGATCCGGATCATTGCGGCAAAGCGCGCTTTGGGGCACTCATCCGCAAACGCCTGCTGTGCGCTCTGCAGTTCGCCAACGAAATCGGAAAAGACGTATTTGACCGCCGAGCGCCACAGGCGATCCTTGTTACTGAAGTGATACGTGATCAACGGGTGGTGCACGCCGGCCCGGGCGGCAATATCCCGCGTGGAGGTGCCCTTGTAACCGTTCTCCGAAAAGGCCTCGAGGGCCGCGTCCAGCAGTTTCTGCCGGGTTAGCAAACTGCGTTGCTGGGTTTTCCGGACGACTGTCTCGGGGTCTGCGCTCACGCCGATACCTCCATCTCCATATGGGCCCCACTTGCCGGGAGCGCGCCCCTGATGAGCCCGCTGGACGCGAGGATACAGGACCGGATAACAATTAGTCCAATGCGGAATGTTTTTGCAGCTGGTAAAGACGACGCCGAGCGCCGCCCCGCTGCGGTCGGCAAAATATTTATTCGAGGCTGAAGGACAGGCGGACCGCGGTCTTCTTCTCGACAGCAACGCCGTTTTCGACCACCGGCTCGAAGCGCCACTGCTCGACGGCGTCGATCGCAGCCTGGTCGAATGTTTCGCTCGGCTCGGACTTGATCACAGACACTGCCCGTACGCGCCCATCCGTGGTGATCGTAAACGCCAGGTTCACCGCGCCGGTGATGTTCCGGCGGCGTGCCGCGCGCGGATACTCCGGGGCCACGTAGTTGATTCGTTCGAAGCGACTGATCGGCAACGTCTCCGGTTCGCGTGGCAGCGTGCCAACGCTGCCCGTCGAATTGCTCTGCACGTTGACTACGCTGGCTGCCTGGGTCTGGACGCGTGCAGGAGGTTGCGGATTCTGTTCGATGACGACCGTGGTCGTTTCCTGGCGCGACGTCTCGCTCCGGGCCGATGCCGTATTGCCGGCTACCGATTCGGGTTCTGGCCGCGATGTCGCGGTATTTGGCGACGCCGGCGCGCTGGCGGCAGTTGTGCGCGGCGCCGGCTTCGGAGCGGCTGCGCCGACCCCGAGCGGAGACGCGGTCGCGACCGCGTTTGCCTGGCTCTCCGAGCGCGACTCGGCCTGCTCGGCCGCGGCTGCCTGGCGCTGCTGCTCGGCGATGCGATCACGCTCGCGCTGTGCAGCCTCAGCCTGCAGCCGTTCCTCTTCCCGGCGTTCCGCCGCCTGCCGCCGTTCGATCTCTGCGAGCCGCTCGGCTTCGGCCTGTCTTTCGGCTTCCGCGATGGCTTGTCTGGCCGCGGTCAGAGCGCCGATGGCCGATGCGAGCTCAGCGCTGGAGGCGTCGATATCGGCTGCGTCATCGAGCAGGCTTTCGGCCGTATCGAGTTGGCCCGCGTCGATCGAGGTACGCGCCTGCAAGACGAGTTTACTGGCGACGGCAATCAGACCCTGTTGTGCTGCCTGGCTGGCCGGATCGCTGGACAGCGCGAGTTCGAAATAGTAACGCGCGTTGTCGTTCGCCGGCGCAACGAGATTGCCGGCTGCAAGGCGCTCGTTTGCGAGCTCGATCGTATCGCCAACCTGCTGCTGGTTGCGCGCGGCGGTCAGTTCATCGCTGAGCAGATCGATTTCCGAGCTGTTCGCGGTCGCGAAGGATCGCGCCTCAGAAATCAAGCGTCCCGCGTCTTCAAAGCGGTTGTCACGAATCGCTGCACGGGCCCGTTCTGCACGGTCGCGGAGCAGCAGTTCGTTGACCTGCACGCGGAGAAAGTTGAGGCGCGAATTCGCCGGATCGGCCTCGGCAGCGCGGCTCAGCGCGACGTCGGCTTGGTCCGCATTGCCCGCGAGAATGGCGTTTTCCGCGATACTCAGCACCTGGTTGACGACCGCCTCGAACTCCGCTTCGACGACCGGATCGCCGGCCGCCTCGACGCGCAGTTCTGAATAGAGATCGAGCGCATTGGCCGTTGCCGGGAGCAGCAGGTCGCCGGCACGGCGGGCGGCGCGCGCCTCCTCGAGCAGCGCCTCGTAGGGTGCGGCGCCCGCCTCGAAGGCCGCGGGCTGCGGCGCGGCAGTCTCGCGCGGCGCCGGCAGGGCCGGCGTGCTGGCCACGGCCGTCTCTGTTTGCGGCGTCTCTGGCGTCGGCTCGCCACCCATGAAAACCCAGGCCAGCACGATGGCGGCAGCAATGGCGCCGCCACCGACCGCGAGTACCTTGGGGTTCCTGTAGGCTGACTCGGGCTCGCCCAGCGAGTCCAGGACACTGTGCGCGCCGTCAGCGACGGAGCCTGCAGCGCCTGAAAGCGACTTGCCGACATTGGCGGCAATGTCAGACATCGTATCCGTGAAGCTGCCGGTCTCGCCGAAGGTGCCGTCGAAACCGTCGTCAAACGGCACATCGAATGAATCGTCGGAAATGACGGGCTCGATCTTCCTCTCGGCCGCGGCGCGCGCACGCGCCTCGGCTTCCGCCTGCGCTTTCGCCTCGGCTTCTGCCTGTTTCCTCGCGGCGGCTTCTGCTTTTGCCCTGGCTTTAGCCGCTGCCTTCGCCTGTTTTTTCGCTTCCGCCTCGGCTTTGGCCCTGGCTTTCGCTTCGGCCCTGGCTTTTTTCTTCGCTTCTGCCTCTGCTTTGGCCCTGGCTTTCGCTTCGGCCTTGGCCTGCGCCTTGGCTTCGGCTTCTTCGCGCTTCTTGCGTTCCGCTTCGGCCTTCGCTTTGGCCTCTTCCTCGGCCTTGCGGCGCGCCTCGGCTTCTTCCTCGGCCTTGCGCCTGGCCTCTTCCTCGGCTTTGCGGTGCGCCTCGGCCTCTTCCTCGGCCTTGCGCTTCGCTTCTTCCTCGGCTTTGCGGCGCGCCTCTTCCTCGGCCTTGCGTTTGGCTTCTTCCTCGGCTTTGCGGCGCGCCTCTTCTTCGGCTTTACGTTTCGCTTCTTCCTCGT
>JABAOH010067855.1_pt4 | contig 19043 bp, 14 predicted proteins | sample 7062181 | NCBI WGS metagenome assembly JABAOH01 (sample SAMN14538630, study PRJNA623070) | marine sediment metagenome | biome: marine biome [ENVO:00000428]; feature: marine pelagic biome [ENVO:01000023]; material: deep marine sediment [ENVO:00002113]; isolation source: pool of 5 deep marine... | reverse complement strand
ACCGTCGACCCATCGGCCGGGGCGATAGTCGTCGCCGCCGTAGTGGCATCCAGATTGCCGTCGAGATCGGAATCGTTGGCGGCCACATCCACCACCACCGCGGTGTCCTCCGGAGTGGTGGCGGCATCATCCACCGCCATCGGCGGGTCGTTCACCCCGTTCACCGTCACCGTCACCGTGGCGCTGTCGAAGCCACCATTGCCATCAGACACCTGGTACGAGAAGGAATCGGCGCCGCTGAACTCCGCCGGCGGGTCATAGGTGAAGCTGCCGTCGGGGTTCATGCTCACCGAGCCACCTGCGGTTGAGAAGGCATCGAAGGAAGCCACGACCAGGGCGTCGGAGAGGTCGGGATCCGAGTCGTTGCCGACAACTCCGGGAGCGGCGACGACGAGGGCGGTGTCTTCGTCGGTCGCATAGGCGTCGTCGGTGGCCACCGGCGGGTCGTTGACTCCGGTCACGGTCACTGTCACCACCGCGGTGTCGGTGAGTACGCCGTCGCTGACCGTGTAGCTGAAGGTATCGGTCGCCGTCTCCCCCACTGCCAGCCAGTCGAACTGGCCGGTCGGGTCGTACTGGAAGGAACCATCGGCGTTCCATGTCAGCGAACCCACCGTGCTCGTCGTATCGACCGCGGTCACCGCGAGCGGGTCACCGTCGGGGTCTGAGTCGTTGGCGAGTAGTCCCGGCGCGCCCACGACCAGCACGGTGTCCTCACTCGTCGTGCCCGAATCGTCCACCGCCACCGGCGGGTCGGGTACGGGGGTGACGGTGATCGACACGCTGGCGGTGTCGCAGGCACCGTCCGCATCGCAGATCTGGTAGGTGAAGCCGTCGCCACCGTTGAAGTCGGGATCGGGGGTGTAGGTGAAGGTGCCGTCGCCGTTGTTGACCACGGTCCCGTTGGCCGGAGCGGTCACGATCGCGGCCGTGGCGGGATCGAGGTTGCCGTCGGGATCGGTGTCATTGGCGGCCGCATCGAAGGTGCTCGCAGTGTCCTCCGGGGTCGACACCGAGTCGTCTACCGCTGCCGGCGGGTCGTTGACCGGCCCCACGGTCACCGACACAGTGGCATCGGTCGCCGAGCAGGCACCGTCGGTGTCGCAGATCTGGTAGGTGAAGCTGTCGGCGCCGTTGAAGTCGGGATCGGGGGTGTAGGTGAAGGTGCCGTCCCCGTTGTTGACCACGGTCCCGTTGGCAGGAGCGGTCACGATCGCGGCCGTGGTGGGATCGAGGTTCCCGTCGGGATCGGTGTCGTTGGCGGCCGCATCGAAGGTGACCGCTGTGTCCTCCGGGGTCGACGCCGAGTCGTCCACGGCCACCGGCGGATCGTTGACCGGGGTGACCGTGACCGTCGCCGTTGCCTGATCGCACAGACCTCCCGGATCGCAGACCTCGTAGACGAAGCTATCCGTGCCGTTCCAGTTCGGGTCCGGGCCATAGGTGACCGTCCCGTCCCCGTTGTTGATGGCACTTCCGTTGGCGGGAGCCGTGACGATCCTGGTCACGGTGAGCGCGTCCCCGTCTGGGTCCGAGTCATTGGCGGTCACATCGAGGGTGAGTGGGGTGTCTTCCGGCGTTGAGCCCGCATCGTCGACCGCCACGGGGAGGTCGTTGGTGGCGTTGACGCCTATGGCCGCGGTGGCGGTGGCGCAGGCACCGTCGGTGTCGCATATCTGATAGGTGAAGCTGTCGGCGCCGTTGAAGTCGGGATCGGGGGTGTAGGTGAAGGTGCCGTCCCCGTTGCTCACCGCGGTACCGTTGCCGGCGGGGACGAACACGCTCGCCGTGGCCGGATCGAGGTTGCCATCGACGTCGCCATCGTTGGCAACGGCATCGAAGGTCACTGCGCTGTCCTCGTCGGTGACGGCGGCGTCGTCTACTGCCACCGGGGGATCGTTGACCGGGGTAACCGTGACCGTCACCGTGGCGGTATCGCACTGTCCGTCGCTATCACAGACCTCATAGGTGAAGCCGTCGCCGCCGGACCAGTCCGAGTCGGGGGTATAGGTGACGGTGCCGTCGCCGTTGTCAACCACCGTGCCGTTGGCCGGCTGGGTGACGGCTTGGACGTTCATCGGATCGCCGTCGGGGTCGGTGTCGTTGGCCAGCACGTCGATCGTCACGGCGGTGTCTTCCGCGGTCGAGGCGGCGTCATCCACCGCCACCGGCGGATCGGGCAGGTTGTTCACGTCGACGATGACGGTGGCGGTGGCGACACCCCCGTTGCCGTCGGAGATCTGATAGCTGAAGGAGTCTTGTCCAAAGAAGAAGGGGTCGGACGTGTAGGTGACCGTGTTGTCGGGGTTGATGACCGCAGAGCCGTCGCTGGGACCGGAGCTGATGGTGGTGACGCTCAGCGGGTCGCCGTCGGGGTCGGAGTCGTTGGCGAGGACAGTCACGGTCACTGCGGTGTTCTCGTCGGTGGCGGCCAAGTCGTCGACGGCGACGGGACCATCGTTGACGGCGGTAACGGTCACAGTGACTTGGGCCGACGAGCAGGCCGGTGGCACCGCCGCGTCGCACACCTGATAGGTGAACGCGATGGTGCCGTTGAAGTTGGGATCCGGCGTGACGGTGACGGTGCCGTCGCCGTTGTCCACCACCGTCCCTTGGGCAGGCTGGGTGACCTGCGTGACCGTGAGCGCCTGTCCTTCGGGATCGCTGTCGTTTCCTACCAGGTTGACGGTGACGGCGGTGTCCTCGGGAGTGGTAGCCGAGTCGTCGACCGCCACCGGCGGATCGTTGACCGGCCTTACCTGCACCGCGATCGTCGCCGTGTCGCACACGCCATCGGTGTCGCATATCTGATAGGTAAAGCTGTCGGCGCCGTTGAAGTCCACGTTGGGGGTGTAGGTGAAGGTGCCGTCGCCATTGTTGACGACGGTCCCGTTCGCGGGAGCGGTCACGATCGCGGCCGTGGTGGGATCGAGGTTGCCGTCGGGATCGGTATCGTTGGCCGCCGCGTCGACCGTGGCCGGCGTTTCCTCCGGCGTCGACAGCGAATCATCCACTGCTGCCGGGGGATCGTTCACGGGGGTGACCGACACCGCCACCGTCGCCGTGTCGCACAGCCCGCCGGCGTCGCAGATCTGGTAGGTGAAGCCGTCGGCGCCGTTGAAGTCCACGTTGGGGGTGTAGGTGAAGGTGCCGTCCCCATTGTTCACCACTGCGCCGTTGGAGGAAACGACAAGCACTCCAGCGGTAGTGGGATCGAGGTTGCCGTCCACGTCGCTGTCGTTGGCAGCCACGTCAATGGTGACCGCGGTGTCCTCAGGCGTGGTGGCCGAGTCGTCGCCGGCGACGGGGGGATCGTTGACCGCCGCCACCGACACGGTGACGGTGGCCGTCGAACAGTCGCCGTCGTCGTCGCAGATCCGATAGGTGAAGCTGTCGATGCCGTTGAAGTTGGGGTCCGGCGTATAGGTGACGTCCCCGGTGACGGGATCCACTGCGGTGCTCCCGTTCGCCGGAGCTGCCACCACCGAGACCGAAGTCGGGTCGACGGTCCCGTCGGAATCGGTGTCGTTGGACACCACCGACACGGTGACTGCGGTGTCCTCGTCGGTGCCGGCCGGGTCCGGATTGGCATTCGGAGGGACGTTCACGGCGAGCGGAACGGAGGTGGAATCGTTGGAGGTATCGCTGTCCCCGACGTTGGAGCCGGTGATCGAGGCCGTGTTGGCGATCGTGGTGCCCGAGGTGCCAACGTTCACGGATGCGTCGAGGTTGAGGGTGGCGCTCGCGCCGACAACAAGGGTTCCTACGTTCCAGACTCCGGTGGCGCCGTCATAGCTCCCGGCCCCGTCGTCGGCCACGTAGGTCATTCCAGTCGGAAGCAGGTCGGTCACCTCGACGGCATCGGCCGAGTCACCGCTGAGGTTGGTCACCGTGATCGTGTACCGGATCACCGCCCCCTCAGGCGGGGTCGCGTCATCGACGATCTTGGTGACGGCGAGGTCGGCGGTGCGCACCTCGGTGGCCTCCGACGTCGTGTTGTTGGCCGGATCCGGGTCGGTGTCGGGCCCGGAGACGGTGGCGGTGTTCGTGAGGGTTCCGGTTGTCGCGGCAGCGACGGTAACGGTGATGGCCACCGTCTCTGTCTGTCCCGCCTCAATGGCGCCGAGCGAGCACGTCACTACGCCCCCAACCTCGGAGCATGAGCCGACGGAGGGAGTGGCGGACACAAACGTCATCGCGACCGGCAGGGTGTCGGTGACAGTGACGGCAGGACTCGGAGAGGGCCCGAGGTTGGACACGGTCAGCGTGTAGGTGAACGACTCACCCGGTGATACCGGATCGGCCGAATCGGTCTTCGAGATGGTGAGGTCGGCCTCACGGACCGCAGTCACGGTAATGGCGTCCGCCGCCCAGTCGCTGTTGTAGTGGAAGCTCTGGGCCGACTTGTCGTAGATGAGACCCCGCAGCGACGTGGTGCCGGTCCCAACCACCTTCACCGTGTACGTCGTCGTGATATCGCCCCCGGCTTTGCCGCCGGGGTAGTTGGGAGGGCCGATGCACGTGAGGTGGGTAGGGCTCGAAGGGTCGGGGTCCCAGCCGCAGGCGTCGGCATAGGGGCGGTCGTTGGTGGCGCCCGGCGGAGCGGTATAGGTGGCGGTCACCGAGAGCACTTCGAAGATAGTCGACGGGAAGGCGAGGAGATGCACCAGCTGCTCATACCCCTGGATAGCGGTACTGCCGACCATCGTGTAGGTGTAGGTGTTGCCCACCACAGGATTCACCTCTCCGGTGATCGAATCGATCCCGTTGCGGTTCTGCGAGATGAGGGCCTTGACCTCGAGCTGGCGCGGCGACGGTGTGCTCACCGTGCCCAGCCCGTCGGCGGTGGCTTCGATGCGGTAACGCCGGAAGGTGTCGAAGGCGGCGGCAAGCGCCATCACCGTTACTTCGAAGTAGAAGTCGCGGCAGGACCCCGGCGCGAGGGTGCCCTCGCTGAGCGCGCCGGGTCCGGCCAAGTTCAGGTAGGTGTTGGCGCTGTCCCAGACGTAGGTGGCGGTGACGTTGGTGGCGTCGGCGTCGCCGATGTTGCAGACACGAGCACCAACCAGGAAGTTGGTGGGCCCCGCCGAAATCTGGTTGCTGTCCAGACCGATGACGTCCCAGGTCAGTGACTCGATGGTCAGGACTGGGGCTGCCAGCACCCCCGGCGCTCCCGCTAGCGCCAGCGCCTGCAAAACGAGGCTGAGCGCCAGCGCTGCCGACAGCCGGCGCCGGCGGGCCCGCCCCTCACGATGAGCTCCGAACGCGCGTTGCGCGGAGGGCTCGTGCTCGGTCACCGTACCTACCTGGATTGCGGGGACTCGTTCACCATTGGAATCGGTACCGGGGCAGTTCCCGTTGAGGTAGTCCTGAAAACCCCCCAAGTGGCTAGTCACCAGCGGGCAGCAATTCGTGCGCCGGCATAGAATCCGATGGTCATGCGATCCATCTGGAAGGGCGCCGTCAGCTTCGGTCTGGTGACCATTCCCGTCGCCCTTTACAGCGCCACCGAGAACCGGTCCCCCAAGTTCAAGCTGCTACGGGCCTCCGACAGCAGCGCCATCAAGTACAAGCGGGTGGCCGAGGCCGACGGCGAGGAAGTGCCCTGGGACGAGATCGTCCGCGGCTACGAGATCGACAAGGGCCGCTTCGTGGTTTTCACCGACGAGGAGCTGGAAGCGGCCACCGCCCGCGGAGCCACCAAGCTGGTCGACGTGGTCCAGTTCGTCGACCAAGCCGAGATCGACCCCATCTACTACCGCTCCACCTACTACCTGGTGCCCGAGAAGACCGGCCTCAAGGCCTACAAGATCCTGCTGAAAGCGCTGCAGGAGCGGAGCCGGGTAGGCCTCGCCAAAGCGGCTATTCGTGACCGGGAATACCTCGCCACGCTGCGGGCCCACGACGGGGTGCTGGTGATGGAGACCATGTACTGGCCGGACGAGATCCGCGAGCCGGCTTTCGACGAGCTGGAAGCGGAAGTCGAGGTGAGGGACGAAGAAGTGAAGATGGCGGAGATGATCATCGACAACCTCACCTCCAGCTTCGACGCCGCCGCCTGGCACGACACCAGCCGCGAAGCGGTTGAGGAACTGGCGAAAAAGAAGAGCGAGGGCGAGGAGATCGTCACCCCCGAAGCCCCCGAGCCCACCAAGGTGGTGGACCTCCTCGACGCCCTGAAGGCCAGCGTAGAGGCGACCAAGCGGGCCGCCAGCTGAGGGCTCGATCCGCGAGCGCCGCACGCCGACGCAGCACGCGGGTTATGTCTATGTAATGTATATGTTATGTATATGTTATGTATGTGCGCCACATATGGCTAACATCTGCTCAACCGGGAGCGGAGACCGGTCGATGTCGCCCCTGAGACGCATGGAGCCTGCCCCCGCATGATCGCCAACTCGCTGTGTATCGCCAACGGCAAAGGTGGAGTGGGCAAGACCTCCATCACCGCCAACCTGGCCGGAGTGGCCGCTCTCAGCGGCTGGCGGGTGCTGGCCATCGACCTCGACCCCCAAGGCAACCTGGGGTCCGATCTCGGCTACAAGCAGCAGGGGCGGGGCGACGAGGGGGACTCGCTGGCCCGCGCCGTGCTGGAGGGGGCGCCCGTCGAGCCACTCCGAGAAGTCCGCCCGGGACTCGACGTGGTGGCCGCGGGAGCCAAGACGGTGGACCTGGAAGCGCTCCTCACCTCGCGCCGCGCCGCCGATCCGGCACGAATCCGTGATCTGGGCGCCGCGCTGGCTCCGCTGACCTCCCGCTACGACCTGGCGCTCCTCGACTGCCCGCCTGCCACCGGGGTCATGGTCGACGCCGCCCTGGCCGCGGCCCGCTGGCTCGCCATTCCGGTCAAGTTCGACGACGGATCGATCGACGGACTCGAGCTGATGGCCCGGCATTTCGGGGCCATCCGGCGGGCCTTCAACCCGAGCCTGGAGCTGATGGGCGTGATCCTCTTCGACTTCAGCACCGCCAGCACTCGGATTCGCCAGGAAGTTCGCGCCACTCTGGATCTCGAGCTGGGCGGCGTCGCTCCGGTCTTCGAGACGGTGATTCGCAAATCCGAACGTGGCGCCTACGACATGCGGCGGCGGGGCCTGCTCGCTTACGAGTACGAAGCAGCCGCCGTCGACAACCAGCGCAAGGTATCGGTGAGCGAGAGAATCCGCAGCTCCCGCCGAGGCGATCCCGTGGAGGCCTTCTCGGCTGCTGCAGCCGGGCTCGCCGAGGACTACACCAACCTCGCCAACGAGATCCTGGCCGCCTTCGACGGCAGGCCGCCGCCGTCGGGAGATCCTTGGGGTCTCGTCCCGGAGCGGGAATCGTGAGCGAGCGGCGCCGCAACCTGTCCGGCTTTGGAGAGGGGAACCCGCAGCCCGCACCCCCCACGAGAAGAGCCGCGACTCCCCGTCGGGAGCGGGCTACGGGGCGGGCGGCCCGGGTGCCTCCTCCCCGGCAGCGGAGCTCCCCCGAGGCGAGCGCACCGGTTGCACGGGAGCGGAATACAGCGGCGGCCCTGCCGGCGCGCGCCGGGCGGCGCCGCCCCCAGGGCCAGCGCCGCATCACGCTGTCGCTGCCGGTCGATCTCGCCGCTCGCCTGCGAAGCGCGGCCGAGGTGCGCCAGCAGTACTACCTGGACGTGATCCTCGCTGCTTTCACCGCCCACCACGCCGCCGTACGCGCCGCACACGAAGCGTCGGCCAACGGGCCGGTGTCCTTGCGGCCGCTGCGCCGCCACCGCCCCCCGGGGAGAACCCAGGTGCCGCTCAACGTCCCCGCCGCCGACTTGGCAATGATCGACCACGAGGCCGACGCGGTGGGCCTCGACCGATCCGCCTACCTCACCGAGATCGTACAGCGCGAACTGGGCGCCGAGTAGCGCCGCGCCCGCTCTCGTAGAAGCCGCGGCGCCCGCAGCATCCTCGCCACTGACTAGCCCCCAGCCTCCGATGACTAGTGCTGGAGGGCACAGATGTGCCACGGAAAGCGCCATTTTGACCCCAGAAGCACAATTGGCAGCGCTCCAAACCCGATGAAATCGGCATGCAGAGAGCGGTGCGCGGCCCAGAGCGATTCCAGCGCATCATGGTGCTGGTCACCGTGGTCGCCTTCCTGGCGCTCGTCGCCTCGGTCGCCCTGATCCTCACCACCTCGCGCGGCGAGCAAGAAGCGTCGCGCAATGGCATGGCTCTCCACACCGCGGAGCTGCTGCTGGGGGCCGCCACCAGCGCCCGCGCTCACCTCGGCGAGACCGTGCACCTGCTCGCGTTCGATCACTCCCTCGATCAACAGGAGCTCGACGCCACCGTCGGGGAGACGCTGGCGGCGGCACGCCTGGAGCTCGACCAAGTCGAAACCCACACCGCCGACCTGGTCGCGTTGTCGGACGAGCCCGTCGCGGGGCTGGAAGCTGCCGTGGCGTCGTTCGTGACCGCCGGAGAGCGGGCGGCCGACGAACTCGCGGCGAGCCGTGCCGAAGAGGCTGACGCTACCCTCGCCGAGGAGGTGGTGCCCGGCTACGAGCAGCTGGCGGCGCTCGTCGTGGAGGAACGCAGCAAGAGAGCCTCCCTCCTCGCTGCCGCCGCCGGCACTGCCGGGTGGGTGGTCCGAGTGGCGCGGTTCATGACTGCCTTCTTGATACCCGTGGTAGCCGTGCTCGTGGTGCGGGACGTCTCTCGGCGCCGCCAAGAGCGGACCAAGCTCGAGGCCGAGCTCCGCGCCGAGCAGGAGATCAGCCAGGCCAAAGACGAGTTCATCGCCAACGTCTCCCACGAGCTGCGCACCCCCCTCACCAGCATCTACGGCTTCGCCCGCGTGCTCGAGTCGGAGGACCTTTCGGACTCCCTGCGCGAGGTCGTCGAGCTCATCGTGATCGAGTCGGAGGAGCTGTCCCGGATGGTGGACGACCTGCTCACCGCCGCCCGTGTAGGGGCCGGCGCGTTGCGGCTGGTGACGGAGGACGTGGACCTCCAGACGGAGCTGTACACCGTGCTTCCCACGGTCGACCGAGTCGGAGATCCCGTACGGGTGCAATGCGAGCCGGTGCGCGTGCGGGCCGATCGGGTGCGGTTGCGCCAGGTGCTGCGCAACCTCCTATCCAACGCCCGCCGTCACGGCGGGCCCGCCATCACCGTCGCCGCCCGGCGCGAGGGTCCCTGGGTCGAGATCAACATCACCGACGACGGGCCCGGCGTTCCTGAGGACATCGAGCGTCGCCTCTTCGAGCGGTTCGTGCACGAAGGGCGCACCCCCATCCTCACCGGCAGCGTGGGGCTTGGCCTCTCCATCGTCCGCACCATCGTCGCCGAGATGGGGGGAACCATCAGCTACGAGAGGCAGAACGGCGAGACGAAGTTCGCCGTTCGCCTGCCCGCCGCTGAAGCGGCCGATGCGGCTCTCGCAGTCGAGGAGCGCGCTCCGAGGCCGCCACGGCTGCTCCGCCCGGTGGCCGGACCGCCCCGAGCCGGCGCGCGAGAGGGATACCGGCCATGACGGCGTCTCTCACCAGCGGCCGGACACGCCTCGGCAAGGCCGGGGCCACGCTCCTTCTCACCGCGCTCGTCTTCATGTTGCTGCCGGCGGCGCCGGCGTGGGCGGCCGACCCAGTGGCCGTCGACGATACCGCCACCACCGTCGAAGGAGTACCGGCAGTGATCGACGTCCTCGCCAACGACTCCGACCCCGACGGCGACCCCCTCACCATCTACAAGTTCAAGGACTTGGGAGGTGCGGTCACCCGCAACCCCGACGACACCCTCACCTACACCCCCGACCCCGGCTTCACCGGCGTGGAGGTCTTCGACTACGAGATACAGGATTCCGAGGGTAAAAAGGACAAGGCCACCGTCACCGTTACCGTTACCCCCGCCGCCTCCAACCAAGACCCGGTCGCCGTCGACGACAGCGCCACCACCAACGAGGGCGCCTCCGTCACCATCGACGTGCTGGCCAACGACTCCGACCCCGACGGCGATCCCCTCACCGTGGCCTCGGTCTCCTCCCCCGCCGCCGGCACCGCCACCACCGACGGCACCACCGTCACCTACACCCCGCCGGCCAACTGGTCGGGAAGCGACACCTTCGACTACACCGTCGACGACGGCTCCGGCGGCACCGCCACCGCCGGCGTCACCGTCACCGTCACCCCCGCCGCCACCAACCAAGACCCGGTCGCCGTCGATGACACCGCCACCACCGTCGAAGGAGTGCCGGCAGTGATCGACGTGCTCGCCAACGACTCCGACCCCGACGGCGACCCCCTCACCATCTCCAAGGCAACACCCTCCTCGGGTCTGGTCCTCGTCAACGGCGATGGCACCCTCACCTACACGCCCCAGGCGAGTTTCACCGGTACCGACTGGGTGGACTACACCATCGCCGACGGCAACGGAGGCCGGGACGCGGCCCGGGTCACCGTCACCGTCGACCCGCTCAACCTGGACCCGGTGGCTGTGGACGACACCGCCACCACCAGTGGACAGAACCCGGTCACCATTGCGGTGCTCAGCAACGACTCCGACCCCGACGGGGACTTGCTGACCATCTCGAAGGTCACCGCAGCCGGGGGTACGGCCACCATCAACCCCGACAACAGTGTCACCTATGTCGCCAGGCCCAAGTTCAGCGGCACCGACTGGTTCGACTACACGGTGGTCGACGGAAGAGGTGGGCTGGACAAGGGCACCGTCACCGTCACGGTAATGCCCGTCAACCAGGACCCCGTGGGGCTGGACGACAGCGCTACCACCAGGGAAGACCGCGAAGCAAGCGTCAACGTGCTGGCCAACGACTGGGATGCCGACGGAGATCAGCTCACGCTGCTGTCGCACGACACGATCACCGCCGCCGGTGGCTCGGTCACCTGCAGCGCCTCCGGCATCTGTCGCTACTCGCCGCGTCGCGACTTCCACGGGCAGGACAGCTTCTCCTACATCGTCGGCGACGGGAAGGGCGTCCCGGCAACGGCCATGGTGAGGATCACCGTCGTCTCGGTCAACGACGCCCCCCAGGCGAGTGACGATGCGGCGGCCGGCAGCGAGGACCAGGCGATCACCCTCGATGTACTCGAGAACGACGAGGACCCAGATGGGGACGTTCTCCACGTGATTGCCGTCGACCCGCCGGCGCACGGTGCGGCCACGGTCAACCCCGACGGCACGCTCACCTTCGTTCCCGACCCCGACTGGTACGGCAGCGACTGGTTCGCGTACCGCATCCACGACGCTCGCGGCGGGGAGAGCACGGCCACGGTGGCCATCGTCATCCATCCTGTCAACGACCCACCGCGGGCGATCGATGACCTCGTCACCACCGAGGAGGAGCAGGCGGTGGTGATCTCGGTGCTTCGCAACGACACCGACCCTGAGGGCAATCCCCTGTGGGTTGCGAGCGTGGATACGCCGCGCCACGGCTCGGTGGCCATCCTCGACCCGGGCACCGTCCTGTTCACTCCTGACCAGAACTTCCACGGAACCGCCCGCTTCCGCTACCTGGTGAGCGACGGGAAGGACGTGGCGCAAGGCATGGTGACGGTCACCGTACATAGCCGCGACGATCTACCCGTTCCCGTGGCCGACGTGGTGACGACCCCCGCCGGAACCTCCATCGTGATCCACGTGCTGGCCAACGACCACGAGGCTGACGGGGAACAGCTCCGGATCGTCGGCTTCTCTCAAGGCCGCTACGGAGCGGTCACCCACAACGGCGACGGAACCCTCACCTACACCCCCGGTCGCGACTTCCGCGGCGCCGATGAGTTCGGCTACGTCGTCTCCGACGGCACCACTGCGGTGGCCACCACCGTCACCGTCACCCGGCAGCTCCAGCCCGGAGGCGTCGTGGAACGCGCCGTCACCCCGGTGCGACCTCAGTTCGACCTCGAGGTGGTAACCGCCGGCTACGACGATGTCGCGGTCGTCACCGATGCCGTGGAGGACATGGCCCGCAACCTGGCATTGCCCCTGGCGGCGCTGGGCGGGACCGTGGTGCTCCTGTTCGGTGGAAGCTGGGTGGCGTCCGCCAGCAAGGCTTCCGGGGTGGCGCTGGGACTGGCGCTGCTCATCGGCCGCCGCATCCGCAGGTTGGGCAGGCGGGCCCTAGGGGCTGCGAAGCGCCCCGCAGTTGCCACGCGGTGGCGTCGCCGGCGCTGAGCATCCGCCGCACCTGCCACCGAGTCAACCCGGCCCTTCCGTACGCCAAGTGACGCTCGCGGGCGGCTCGGCCACGAGTCCCTTGAAGGATGCGGCCCGCAGCCGTCCCGCCCCGGTCCATTCCTTGAACTCCACCCGTACCAGCAGCGCCGGAGTCACCCACCGGGCATCCGACGGCAGCTGGGGTTCTTCGTGGAACGGCGAGGCGTCAGTGAGCAACTCGTCGAGCGTCTCCCGAAGAGCGAATAGGGAACGATCGTCGAAGCCAGTGCCCACATTGCCGATCCACCGCAACCGGCTCCCTTCCCACAGCCCTACCAGCAGCGACCCGAAGGTGCCGGCGCGCCCTCTCTCGCCGGGCGTGAAACCTCCCACCACCGCTCGCATGAGGCGGCGGTACGGGACCTTGCGCCAGTCGGGCGAGCGGGCACCGGGGCGGTACACGGAAGCCCTACGCTTGGCGACGACCCCCTCCATCCCCCGTGCCGCCACGGCAGCGAAGAGGGCCTCTCCTTCACCCTCCACCACTTCGGAGAGCACCAGCGGGGGCGGCAGCGTCCCCACCAGGCGGCTACGGCGCGCCGTGAGCGGCTCCTCGATCACCTCGATCCCGTCGTAGAGAACGTCGAACACGACGAAGCTCACCGGCAGGTTGCGGGCGGCCTCGGCGATGCGGGCCCCGCCGGCCAGGTTCATGCGCTGCTGCAGCCGCTCGAAGGAGGGGTTGCCCGCTTCATCGAGCACGATCACCTCGCCGTCGAGGACGGCCGGCCGCGGCCAGCGGAAGCCGGCCAGCTCGGGGTAGGTGGCGGTGGCGTCCCTGCCCCGCCGGGTGCGCAGCCTCACTGCGGCGCCGTCCCAGTAGAGCAGCAGGCGCACCCCGTCCCACTTGACCTCGAAGAGCCACTCGGGGTCGGAGAAGGGGCGCGGCCACGGCACCGCCACCATGGGCTCGTAGCGGGGGAGGCTCACTCGCCGCCGAGCTCCTCGCGGACGATGCGGTTCACCAGTGCTCCGTCCAGCTCATCCCGGCGTGCTTTCATCAGCTGACCCACTATCCGACCCGCCTGCTTGGGGTCATCGACGCCCAGCTCGGCGATCGCGTCCCGGACGAGGGCGCGGGTGGCGTCCTCCGAGAGTTTGGCCGGCAGCCAGCGCGACAGATAATCGGTCTCGAAGGCGAGTTTGGCGGCCATGTCCGCGCCCCGCTCTCCCAGCTCCTCGTACTCCGCCCGCGCCTTCTCCATGCGCTTCACGTACGAGGCGATCACCGTGCGGTAGAGGGCGTCGTCGACCTCACCGGCGAAGCCGGGTTCGGAGCGGGCCCGGGATACTTCGGTCTCCACCTGGCGGATCACGTCGCGACGTGCCTTGTCCCCGCCGCGCATAGCGTCCCTGAGCTCGGCGGTCAGTTCCTCCTTGATGCTCATGCAGCCTCCTCCACAGCCCGGCGGATCCCCACCGGGTCGTCGGTGATGAGTACCGTGACGCCGGCACCCGCCAGCGTCACGGCAACTGCCGGGTCGTTCACCGTCCAAACCACCACGTCCAGGCCCTGCCCCGCCATCGCCTCCACGCGATCATGCGCGCGGTCCGTCAGCAACGACCAATGGGGTGCCACCGTGCCATGGCCCGCGGCCACGGCCGCCGCCGCCGCCGCTTCCAGCGAGCCGCGCGGATCGACCAGCAGCCCGGTGGCCACCTCAGGAGCAGCGTCTCTCACTGCGTCGACGGTGGGCCAGTGGAACGAGGTGACCACGTCTTGGGGGCGGGCCCGCGAGGCCACCTGGCGGGCGACCCAGTACGTGCCGTCGAAATCCGGATCTTGGGGGCTGTTCTTGATCTCGATGTCGAGGGGGAGATCGTTCACCTCCTCCAGCACCGTGTCCAGCAGCACTGGTGGCTGCCCCCCGCCGAGGTCGACGGTCGCCAGCTCTGCCCACGGCGTCTCTACGATCAACTTGCCTTCGAGCACCGGCTCGTGGGACAGCACGAGCAACTCGTCGGCGGTGCGGCGGACGTCGATCTCCACCATGTCGCACACCCGCTGCGCCGCCAGGATTCCGGCCAGCGTGTTGTCGGGGAAGGCGCGGGGAAGCCCCCGATGACCTGCAATGCCGGGCGTTCCCAACTCCAGCTCCTCTTCGCGAAACCCGAAAAACGATCCCTTGCGATACCCCGGGGGGAAGGGTACAGTAGCTAGCGGCAGTCACCCCCATGCGGATGGCATAGGTGCGCGACTGCCCTTGTGAAAGTGCTCACAATCATGCTGAAACAGAGGACGAAGTGCTCACCATCACCAAGGTCGATTGGCGGCAGGTCGCCGCGTGCCGGGATTCGGACCCCGGCGTCTTCTTCCCGATAGGTACCACCGGTCCGGCGCTCGACCAGATCGCCATCGCCAAGTCGATCTGCGCACAGTGCTCCGTGCGCGAGGACTGTCTCCAGTATGCCCTGGAGAGCAACCAGGAGGCCGGGGTGTGGGGCGGTTACGCCGAGGACGAGCGGCGTCGCCTGCGCAAGCGGTGGCTCGCCGAGCGGCGGCGGCGCGCTAGCTGACCCGTCGGCTCCTCATTCGCTCGAGGCAGAGAAGCCCACGCTGATGCGGCCTTCCTCGCCCTCGATCTCCACGTAGGCGATCTTGTCCAGGGGGACACCCACCCTCCTCCCCTTGCTGTCGACGAACCACTTGAGCAGCTTGCCGCTTGCGAAGGCATCCTCGATCTCGCCTACCAGCAGCTCGGCGTCCTCAACGTCGAACTCCACGACGCGGTCGGTGTAACTCACCCCGATACGAACTTGCACGCTGGCGCCTCCTTGAGTCGGATCATCGTAACCTCCGCCGCGGGCCACTCTTCGCCCTCCCCTCTTTCGTTGGTTAGCGATATTTAGTAGTTGACATCACTGTATGACCTGATACGTTGATCTCATGCGTTACTGCAGGCTGCTGCTGGGGGCCGCTGCCCAGGGAGCGGCCATCGTCCTGCTGCACCACCTCGGTTCCCGGCTGTGGGTAGGGCTCCCCTGGCAGACGTTCGCCGGCACCGAGGACGCGCTCGCCGGGATGCTCTGGTTGCTGGCCTTGGCCGGTGTCTACTGGCTGGCCGGCAGCAGCCTGCTCTACGCCCTGGCACGGTTGGCCGACGTCCCCGCGGCGATCCGCGCCGTCCGGTGGGCCACTCTTCCGGTGGTGCGCCGCGTGGTGGACGGAGCCCTCGCCGTGAGCGTTTCGCTGGCCACCATAGGCGCGCCGCTGGCGGCGGGCGCCGCACTGCCGCCGGCTGCGATGCCGTCGGCAGAGGATTCGAGCCCTCCGCTGGGGATGTCCCCGGCCGCGGCGCTGCTTCTCCGCCGGGAGGAGCCGGTGTGGGCTCCGCCACTGCCTCCGCCGTCTTCCCCCACCCCAGCCGATCACACGATGCTGCGTGTGGTGGAACGGGGGGACAATCTCTGGACGCTGTCCGCCGCCCGCCTGGCGGAGACGGGAACCCGCCCCGGCGCGGCGACGATCGTTCCCTACTGGAGGCGGGTCGTCGCTCTCAACACGCCCCGACTGCGCTCCGGCGATCCCGATCTCATCTATCCGGGAGAGACGGTGGCGCTCCCCCCGCCCGAAGCGGGCTGATGCCCCGGCGAGCTCCGGTAGTTTCCGAGGCATGGACACCGAGGTGCTCACCGTTCACACCGGGCGCCACCGCGGCGCCATCGACCTGACTCCCTACGTGGCCGAGTTCGTTCGCGGGCGCGGGGACGGTTTGCTGTCGATCTTCCTGCCCCATGCGACTGCCGGGCTGGCGATCGTGGAGACCGGCGCCGGGAGCGATGCTGACCTACTCGATGCCATCGACGAGTTGCTACCCCGGGACGACCGATGGCGGCATCGCCACGGGGCTCGCGGCCACGGGGCCGACCACCTGCTGCCGGCCTTTCTCTCCCCGAGCCTCATGGTGCCGGTGGTGGAGGGACGCCCGGCGCTGGGCACGTGGCAATCCATCGTGCTGGTCGACCCCAACGTCGACAACCCGGAGCGTCTGCTGCGTTTGACCTGGCTGCCGGCGTGAGCGCAGCGCCCGGCGACCTGCCGGGCTAGAGGTTGTCGCCGAGGAAGATCTGCGACACCGAGCTCTCCATGAAGATGGCCTGGAGAGCCTCGGAGACGATCGGCGCCACCGAGAGCACCTTGAGCTTGTCGAAGTCGACGGCCTCCTCGGGCACCGGCAGGGTGTTGGTGATGACTACCTCGTCGATGGGAGCGTTCTTCAGGCGATCGACCGCCGGGGGCGACAGCACGCCGTGCGTGGCCACGGCGATGACGCTCTCCGCCCCCTTGTCTCGCAGCAACCGGGCGGCGTTCGCCGCAGTGCCGGCAGTGTCGATCATGTCGTCGACGATGACGGCGTGCCGCTCCGCCACCTTGCCGATCACGGCCAGCGCCGCCGACACGTTGGGCTGCTCGGCCTCGCGCCGCTTGTGAACGAAGGCCACGTAGGCGTCGAGATGGCGGGCGTACTTCTCCGCCCGCTTCACGCCGCCGGCGTCGGGAGACACGATGGTGGTAGGGCCGTCGATGCGTTCCTGCAAGTAGTCCACGAAGATCGGCAGCGCCGTGAGGTGATCGAAAGGCTTGGAGATGAAACCCTGGATCTGGCCGGTGTGGAGGTCGACCGAGACGATGCGGTCGGCACCGGCGGTGAGAAACAGGTCACCCATGAGGCGGGCGGTGATCGGCTCCCGGGGCAGTACCTTCTTGTCCTGCCGGGCGTACCCGAAGAAGGGCACCACCGCGGTGATGCGGCGAGCGGAGGCACGCTTGAGCGCATCGATGGTTACCAGCTGCTCCATGATGTGGAAGTTCACCGGATGGGAGTGGCTCTGCAGCACGAAGCAATCAGCGCCCCGCACGCTCTCCGCGGGACGCACGTAGATCTCGCCGTTGGCGAATACCCCACGTTCCAGCGCGCCGATGCGCACCCCCATGAGATCGGCGACCTCTTCGGCCAGTTCGGGGTTGGCGCTGCCGGTGAACAGCATCAGCCGCTTCCGGCCGACCAGTTCCATCGCTACGTCTCCTCCACCTTGCGACGTTGCCGCTCCCGGCGCCGGTCGGCGTAGCCGGGAATCTCCCGTTGGGTCGAACGCTCCACGGCCAGCGCGCCGGGAGCAACGTCCCGCGTGATCGTCGACCCGGCTCCGGTCGTGGCGTCCGCACCGATGTCGACCGGCGCCACCAGCATGGTGTCGGACCCGATGAACGCTCGGTCGCCGATCACGGTCTCGTGTTTCTCGACCCCATCGTAATTGCACGTGACGGTGCCGGCACCGACGTTGGCGTCGCGCCCGATGCGGGCGTCGCCCATGTAGCTGAGGTGGGGTACCTTGGCACCCTCTCCGAGCTCGGCGTTCTTGGTCTCGACGAACGTACCCACCTTGCTCCTCGCTCCCAGCACGGAACCGGGCCGGACCGAGGCGTAGGGCCCCACCTCGGCCTCCTCGCCGACTACTGCCTCCCGGAGCACCGCGTACCACACTCGGGCCTCGGGCCCGATGTCGCTGTCCCGGGCGAAGACGTCGGGTCCCACCACAGCTCCGGCGCCGACGTTGGTGGCACCCTCCAGGTGCACGTTCGCGTAGAGGCGGACCCCGGGCGCCAGCGTCACGTCGGCGTGGACGTAGGTTCGCTCCGGGTCCTCCATCCACACGCCCGCAGCCATCCACTCCCGGTTGATGCGGCGGCGCATCACCGCCTCGACCTCAGCGAGCTGATCGTGGCTGTTCACCCCGGCCAGCTCCTCAGGGCTCGTCCGCAGCGCGCTGAGAGAGAGCGTCTGCGCGGAGAAGACCGCCACCACATCGGGGAGGTAGTACTCCCCCTGCTGGTTCCTGCTGCCGAGCTGAGAGAGCGCCTTGGCGAGGTGCTCACCGTCGAACGCGTACACACCTCCGTTCACCTCCTGGATGCTGAGCTCGGCGGCGCTGGCGTCGCCGTGCTCGACGATCTGCACCACGCGGCCCCAGGGATCTCGCAGCACCCGGCCGTACCCCGTCGGGTCGGGGATCTCGGCGGTCAGCAGCGAGACCGCGGAACCGGTTCGGCTCCGCAACCCCACCAACTGCTCGATCGTGGGCGCCTGGAGCAGCGGCGTATCGCCTGCCATCACCAGCACCGTGTCGCCGGTGACGGGACCGATGTGGTCGAGGGCCACTTGGGTGGCGTGCCCCGTGCCCAGCTGCACTTCTTGGAAGGCAGTCTCCACGCCGTCGGGAAGAGCCGCCTCGACCAGCTCGGCGCCGTAGCCGACCACGACCACCACCTGGTCGAGCTCGACTCCCTGCAAGGAGTCGAGCACCCACCGAATCATGGGTCTGCCGGCGACCTCATGAAGCACCTTGGGGATGGCGGATTTCATTCGCGTGCCCTGGCCGGCGGCCAGTACCACGGACCTCACGGCCATGCCGTCAACCTCCTCGTCACGGCTGGGGGGACAGGACTCGAACCCGTACTAACGGGACCAAAACCCGTTGTGCTGCCAGTTACACCACCCCCCAAAGGGGGAGACCGGCCGCCATCTTACTGTGACGCCGCCTCCTCGCCCCGCTCCTCGACGGCCGCACCCCGGCCCAGCGGTGTCGCCGCCGCCACCGCCCGGGCTTCTGCCGGGACACTCGTGGCAGCATCGGCGGCCTCATCTCTCCCGGGGAAGAACGCGAACAGCGCCGGGCCGCTGCCCGACAGCAGCACCGCCCGGCCCCAGCGGCCTTCGAGCAGGTCGCGCCACTCGGCCAGCTCGGGCGCCAGCGTCACCGCCGCAGGGAACAGATCGTTGCTCAGCGGCTCGAAGCCACGCAGCGAGGGCGGCACATCCCGGCCCGCCACCGGCGGGCCGGCGGGGCCGTCCA
>JABAOH010005329.1_pt1 | contig 19044 bp, 18 predicted proteins | sample 7062181 | NCBI WGS metagenome assembly JABAOH01 (sample SAMN14538630, study PRJNA623070) | marine sediment metagenome | biome: marine biome [ENVO:00000428]; feature: marine pelagic biome [ENVO:01000023]; material: deep marine sediment [ENVO:00002113]; isolation source: pool of 5 deep marine... | reverse complement strand
ACATCGTCTATGGTCGGCGGGATGGTGTACCCTGCACGCCCTGCCTTGGTCGCGTCTATTACAACTCCATCTTCGTCGACCACCAGCTTACCATAGACTGCTGCTCCGTCTTCTTCGGGCGTCAAGCCCAAATCCTCTCGCTTGAGACCGAAGGCCGCCTCGAGATCCTCTATAATCCCGTCAGATTCCCCTTGGTCATAGAAGGGCCCAACCTCCCAACCCTCGGCCGTATAATACATCTCCCTGAGGGTCGCGAATTTCCCTTGTTTGATAAGTTCCTTCGCGAAGTCGGCCGTGCATAAAAGCTGGGCGAATTTCTTGACCTGTTTCATACTCCCTGCTGAGCGCACCCCCCAGCGCGGCCCGAGCACGAAGTACCGGTTGGACTCGTCATAGATGATGTTAGAGGTGCTTCGTGAGGGGATTTTTAACTTGGGCGGGCGGGCATTCTTAATATCATTTACTACTTCTTGACCCATATCGGTGAGCTTTTTTGACGCCTTCTGCCTGTGTCCCTGCTCCCGCGCCATTTTAACTTTCTTCTTCGGCATTATCGACACCACTTACTTTTTTCAATAAAGGTTTAATATCTGGTTCCTTCAAGCTTGCTAGCCTCGCGGCCTTTTGAGCAATTATCGGCAAGTACTGCTCGAACACCCCCGCCCGCTCCTGCCGCTCCTTGATCTTTATCTTTCGATAGAGGAACTTCCTGACCTCGCGCGCAACCTCCATAATCGCTGTTCTTATTTCGTCCAAGACTTCCGGCTCATCGGCTATCGACTGCTTGCCCGCCGATGTGTAAGGAACGTAGGCCGAGACGACATTCACGAAAAGGGTTAATTGGGCCGTCGTTGGGTCGACCCCATAGCGACGCCAATCGATGTTCCGCATAGCCGTAGTTATCGCGCACCCGCCTTGGTCGAAGATGAGGGGCGCGCGATTAGCGAATCTTATCAATTCCATCCCGGCTTCGCCTTCTTCATTCCCTGTTGTCTTGCCAGCACTTCCACCATATGCGATACCAGCCTCGACTATGAAGGGTAAACCACCGCGGTACACCTTCGGGGGACGATTGATTGCGTGGACGAATTCAGGGTTCAGAATCTGACGCATGCCGCTCTCGATGTCGGCTGCCCCTATAGGTCGTAACCCAGATGTAGGCGGCGCATACAACTTAACCTGTTTGAAAGCGGAAACTATGCGTTCAGCCTCTTCCCATGTCAGCCCGGAAGGTTTCTTGTTAAGGGGAATATTAGCAAGCTTGCATACCTCTTCAGCCTTTCGCTTGCTGACTCGGGATAGCTCTGCTGAGAGGAAACTGACAACGTTCCTGCTTTTGGTGTGTTTCGCTAGGATTAGCAAATCGTCGGACATTATGCCCCACGGGTGGAGCGGCATGGATTTTGGGCGCTCGGGAACCTTGTCGGTGGCGGGTTCCAAAATGGTGATCGTTCCATCGGGCTCAACGAATGTTACATGGACATGGGGGTTCGCGATGGCGGTCATACGTAGGTAGTTAAATGGGCCATAGCGGGAGCGCATGTAAGTGACATCCTTCACTTCGACTTCGACTCGCGTGCCGCGCCATTTCCCCTTGTGCTTCTCGACGTTCGTAATCTTACCCTCATTTCGGTCAACATCGATCATCACATCTGCGTGGATAATCTCACCGTTCCCCGTCGAGGTAATCACCGTTGCTGGCTTGCCGCTTGTGATCTGCCCGAACATCACGCTGCCCGAAACGCCAATCCCTTGCTGCCCCCGTGACTGCATGTATCGATGCAATTTGGTCCCCGCGAGCATCTTGCCGAACACATTGGGAATGAACTCCTCGGGGATGCCGGAGGCGTTGTCCTCGACTATCACTCGGAAATGTTCGGGTTCATCGTTGACACGCTTGATAATAACAACTATCTTTGGGAGCACACCGGTCTCCTCAGCCGCATCGATTGCATTGGTGACGCCTTCGTGGATGACCGTGGTGAGCGAGCGAATCTTGCCTGTGTAACCCAGCATCGCAGCATTTTTTCGGAAAAACTCGCTAACACTATGCTCCCTAAAATCTTTGAAGAGTTCTTCTGCCATATTTTTCATTTAGGCCACCTTAAAGACCTTATTTTACTATCTTATAAGCTTTCCTAGCTTATTTATCTCAAAAGGCCCCCTTTTGTCATTATTTCTCGATTTTACCTAATTTTATAGATTTTTCCCCTCAGGCCTAAAAGGTTTGCGTTTCAAGGGATTCGCCTCCGCTCGATGAATTTTCTTTTCATTTCCCTGCGCTTTCGCTCAAGGAACCGGTAGACCGATGAATGTTTGGCCCCCTCAAGCAATGTCTCGATTGCCCCTCGCGCGACGGTCAATTGCTCCGCAGTCCCGATGAGCGCGATAGTCTTGCCGTAAATCGATACATAGGCACCCGTTGTTTCCTCCAGAATTTGTCTTGTTTTTCCCCGCTCCCCTATCGCTCGTCCCTTGAGTCGGACGAGCGCGCGCTCCGAGGGCCCGGCGAAGTCTCGGATGTTAATCACCTCGAGGAGCTGGTCGTCTTGGAACAACCGAAAAGCCCGCTCAGAGCTGAATCCGCGAGCGATGGCATGAATTACTTCCCTCGCTTTAAGCGCCCCGAGGGGATCATCGCCGGGTTCAATTCGCACCTCCCCGGTCTCGCTGTCAAGAGTTAGCCGCGTGCCCGTACGGCGCTCGATCTCCTGCTTCACCTCGCCCATTGGGCCTATCGCGACACCTATGCGTTCTTTCGGCAGTCGGGCGTACATCACTTGCACCTAACACGGGCTCAGATTATCTTCGGCAAATATTTTAACCATTTTTGTGCACTCCCGGATTTGCCATCCGGCGAGGACGACCCCCTCAGCCTCCAAGAGTTTTTTTCGTGTATACACAAAAACGTTGCGGTGGGTGTTCGTCTTATTCACCCTTGAGCTCAGAAAATAGTTGGGCCGGTTCAAGTGTTTTCAAGCCGAGCTTGCGGAAATAACGCACGAGTTGGCTCAGGTCGCGCATCAATAGCTCATCGCTCATCGGGTTCGCAATATCCGTAGCCATGGAAAAATCAATGAGCACAGGCTCTGGCGTCAGCATCACGTTATACTCGCTGAAATCGGCATGAATGAGCTCGGCTTGGTGGTATAGTGTCTTGATCGCCTCAAACAACCTCTCGAATACCTGCCGTGGTGCCTCTGGGGGGACATCTTTCATAAGAGGGTAGGGCACCCCCGCCTCACCCACGAACTCCATCGCGAGCACATTTTTTTCGAAACCGATCGGCTTCGGTACCGCGACACCTGCTTCGTGGGCTCGCTGCAAATTTTTGAACTCGCGCGAAACCCAAGCGTAGATGATATGCCTTCGCTCATGCTGGATGCGGCGAAATCGCGGGTCTCCGGCCAGGTAGCGGTACATATTTTTGAAGTTGGTGGTGGCAATTCGATAAATTTTGGTAGCGATGTAGTTGCCCTGCTTGTCGAGCGCGCAAAAAATATTTGCCTCCTTGCCTGTGGAAACAGCGCCGTAAAAGATGTCGAAGATTCCTTGATTTATCATGTGGTATAGCGTCAACAGGGTCGAGCTGTCGAAGACGCTTGCCATTATCTTATAGGTTTCGGAGTCTCTTTCAAGGCGTTCGGGTCTGCGGCGCTCAAGCTTGCGAAGGAGAGCTTCAAAATCGGCCGGCAAACGATGTCCCTATTCCCAGATGCCTTTTCTTCTCAGCCATCCGACCTGCGTTCGGGTATAGCGATAGATGACATCTCCCTTCTTCTCGCTCTGCACAGACCAAGGGCGGATGATCACCACATCGTTCTCACGAACCCAGAGCCGCTTGCGGATTTTACCTCGGATGCGACAGACGCGCACGTGCCCATCCGTGCATCTGACGCGCAGGCGATCGAAACCAAACATTTGTTCAACAACACCTAAAACTTCTTCCGTGGAAGGCATTCGAATTCGCTCGATTTCCTCTCCAGGGGTCAGCTTCTTGCGCTTGGGCATCAGGCGCCTCCGAGCTTCCGATCCCAAAGCAGTCGGTTTACCCCGTTCAACATTGCCTGAACACTTGCCATGATGATGTCCCCGTTTGTGCCTCGGGCTGTTACTATTCGCCGGCCATCCGTTAGCTTGACCACGACATCTACCATCGCATCGGTTCCCCCAGAGATCGCGTCGACATGGTACTCCTGCAATCGGATGTTTGACATGCCCTCGATGACATTTCGAATCGCATCCATCGCGGCATCGACTGGGCCAACTCCTACTCCTGATTCGACCACTTCTTTGTCCTCAAATTTTACCCGCACAGAAGCAGTCGGGGTCACTTTATTTCCGCTCACCACGGTCAATTCATCAAGCTTAACCACTTCCTCAAGCGTGCGCCGCATCACTGCGTCTACCACCACGCGCAGCTCGGTGTCTGTGACCAGCTTTCCCCGATCACCCAGTTGTTTGACCTGCTCGAAAATCGCTTGGACCTGTTTCTTTTTTGGCTTTAGGCCCATCCGTTTGAGTTCGCTTTCAATCGCATGAGAGCCGACGTGTTTTCCGAATACAATTTTTCGATGTTGTCCCACTACTTCAGGCGAGATCGGCTCGTAGGTTGGAGGGTAGGCGAGCACCCCGTGAGTATGGATGCCCGCTTCGTGTGCGAAGGCGTTTTCTCCAACCAAGGCTTTCGTCGGCGATACCGGCAGTCCCGTGTTACGCTCCACGAGTTTGGAGGTGCTGTAAAGTTTGTTCAGCCTGATTCCAGTTTTGATTCCGTGGAAGTGCGCGAGCGCGAGCACAACTTCTTCAAGCGCGGCATTCCCCCCACGTTCACCCAAGCCATTAACTGTCACATGGACCTCTTGGGCTCCAGCTTGAACCGCGGCGATCGTGTTCGCAGTCCCCATGCCGAAATCATCGTGGCAGTGGGTAGCAACGGGCACTTTCACGATTTTCGTGAGTTTGGAGAAAAGCTCATTTGCCCTTTCAGGTGTGAGCACGCCCACGGTATCACATACGCAAGCCCGCTGTACCCCCTCTTTGACTCCTGCCGAGAGGAACTCTTGGAGGAAGGTCGGGTCGGTACGGGTAGCGTCCTCAGCGGAAAACTCCACCACTAGCCCGTGGTCGAGGGCATAGCGCGCAGCGTCGAGAGATGTCCGCTTTACCTCTTGTCTGCTTTTTTTCAGCTTGTACTTTAGGTGAATGTCAGATGTGGGAACGACGAGGTGCACGCTGTCAACATCGCAGGCTAGTGCGGCATCCACATCGCTTCGAAGGGCCCGGACAAGGCTACATATCTCAGCATCCAAGCCAGCATTCGAGATGAGTTTTATCGCTTGACGTTCGCCCTCTGAGGTTATCACCGCTCCTGCTTCTATAATGTCGACGCCGAGATCGTCGAGGGCGCGGGCTATCTCCAGCTTCTGCTCGGGCGCCAAAGCCACGCCGGGGGTCTGCTCCCCATCGCGCAGCGTTGTATCAAGCACTTTTATCCTGCGTTTTGCCATGTTTCCAACCTAGTGCTATATTTAGGCAATGTTATTATTTAATGCCCTACACTAGTTGTTGAGGGAGCGAGAATGCCGAAAGAGGTTTTCGTAAGCGATTTCATCAAGCAAGTGAGTAAGGGGGTAAAGCTCCCGAAGCGTGTTAGAATATTCGATACCACCCTTCGAGATGGCGACCAGACCCCGGGAGTATCGTTCACTGCTGACCAGAAGCTGTTCATCGCACAGCAGCTCGACAGGTTGGGGGTGGACACGATTGAAGCGGGCACACCGGTATCGTCCGAGGGTGAAAGAAAGGCTGTGGCTGCGATAGCGAAGGCTGGCTTGAACGCGGAGGTCTGTGGGCTAGCAAGGCCGATTAAAGAAGATGTGGACGCGGCACTTGAGTGTGAAGTAGATTGCGTTCATGTGTTCATCAGCACATCAGACTTGCACCTAAAACATGTGCTCAAGATGACACGTGAACAGGTGCTCCGACAAGCGGTCAAGCATGTTGAGTACGCCAAGGACCATGGTGCCACCGTCGAGTTTTCTGCCATGGATGCCACGCGTACCGACTTGGGATATCTCAAACAAATCTATCAAGCGACCGTAAAGGCGGGAGCGGACCGCATCAACGTTCCGGATACAGTAGGCGTGATCACCCCACGAGGCATGAATTACCTAATCAGTCAGCTGAAACCCGTCATAAAAGTGCCGATAAGCGTGCACTGTCACGATGACCTCGGTCTGGCAACGGCCAACTCGCTCGCAGCGGTTGAGGCTGGGGCTGAGCAGGTTCAAGTAGCGGTCAATGGGCTAGGAGAACGTGCGGGCAATGCATCACTAGAGGAGGTTGTCATGGCTCTTCGGACACTTTACGGGGCAAAACTGAAAATTCAAACCAGGTTGCTCGCTGAGACTTCTGACTTGGTTGAGCGTCTGACTGGGATACCGGTGCCACCAAACAAGGCGATTGTTGGGGAGAATGCGTTTGCCCATGTTTCAGGTATCCACGCCCACGGGGTGCTTGAGTTCCCTGGTACTTATGAGCCTATTTCTCCGGAGCTGGTCGGGCATCATCGCCGTTTGGCTCTGGGCAAGCTTACTGGAAGGCACTCGGTTGAAAAACAGCTCAGGAGCATTGGAGTGAGGGCGACTAAGGTGCAGTTGACGGAGATCACGAAGCGAGTCAAGGATCTCGGGGACAAAGGCAAGCGCGTGACCGACGTCGACCTCCGGGCGATAGCGGAGAGCGTGCTTGGTACATTGCCTCCGGAAGAGAAGGTGGTCGAGCTAAAAGAGGTTACTGTGACCACCGGGAGCACTATAACCCCAACCGCTTCGGTACGGGTAGTTGTACGAGGTGAGGAGCGAGTGGGTTCTGCGACGGGAGTTGGTCCTGTGGACGCCGCAATTGCCGCGATCCGTAATGTCATGAAAGAAATTTCGGCGCTTAAGCTGAAGGAGTACCACCTCGATGCGATTACTGGGGGGAGCGACGCGCTGGCTGAAGTCACGGTGAAGCTCGAGGATGAAAAGGCTAACCTCTACATCGCGAAGGGCGTACGGGAGGATGTGGTCATAGCGAGTGTCGAGGCGATGATAAACGGAATAAACCGGTATTTTGCTGGGCGGAAGTAGGAAACATCATACCATTGGAAAGAAGAGACATAGAGGAAAAATGAAATGCTGAACCTTCATAGGTTAATGTCCTCTGGCCCCAGCGTCACCAATTTTACTCCTGCTTTTTTGCTTCGCCAATCCTCAACGAGGTATAGAAGCCGTGCTCCCTCGAGACGCCGAAGTTCACCCACAGGCTCCGCGTTTCGTCGATAGGCACTCGAATCGAGTCTGGATATGGTTTGCCTTTTGGCCAGTTGATGTACCCGTTGGGGAGGACAAGCGAAACAGTGTCCCCCTTCACAGGGATGTTGGCCGTGTAAGGCTCCTTGCCTTCTCGCTTCGCGACGACTCTCAAGGTCGAGATCCTTCGAGTTTCATCTTGGATTTCCTCCATCATCTTCTCACCTCCAGCTCTTGATTGGTGAGGAAACGTGCATACCCCGCGTTTTTGCGTGGTCCGTTTTCCCGCCAAATCTTTGGATGAGGGTCCTTTATAAAGGGGAAAACATTTGGTTTTGGTAAATATCCGGGATAAATCAAGTGGTAAATTTCGGGAGTTAAAAAGTGTTGTATAGGTTTTGGAATCAATTGGCTGGTTCTCAATGTTTACTAATATGGGCCCGAAGCTAAAAATGAGGCTAGGGGGTTCTTAGCGCTGAGTAAAGCTATCTACACTCTTGTCAGACATCACTTTTTGGAAGGACTTTAGCCCAAGTCCAACCCAGTATAAGCCTAACTCATCCGCTTTCCTCTGGATTTCCTTCTGAGCATCTATACCCAATATTTCCTCGCCGCATCTTTTGCATTTATTAACTTCATATTTGCCGAGGTCAACTCCTTGATAGAAGTAGGTTACCCCCACTCTCTCAGTCTCCCCCGAGCAGAGAGGGCATATTTTATCTTGTCTAACAGTTGAAGGTCGATGACTGACAACTTTCACGGTATTATCGTCCCCATCGGTTACATGAATGCAATCGTGCATCACCTTTCGCGCCCCCTTAGACAAAAAAGTCAAAGTTTTATTGTACATCTCCTGCAAACCCTGCGGATGTCAATGTAATCTTTCCATAGACCCTGGGTCATGGCCCCTACATAATGAGCACAAGTAATACATATCGAGGCGCCGCAGAATTCGCATCTATCCCATTTTTTCCCAATATCTTCCATCAACAATTTCTTTCCACAACCAGAACAAACAAGACTCACCCCTGTGTGAACGTCTTCAGGAAAGGCGATACCCGGCCCACGATTTAAGAGCTTGGCCCTCATCTTCTCCGGATGAAAATAACGAAATGTTTATATATATAATTTACTTACATAATTTATATAGTAATAAGAACCAAAAAATACTGTAAGTAGAGGGATTATTTGGAGCTAAGGAAATTGCAACTTGTGGGCCGAGCAAGTTTTTCGGTTACATTACCCCCCAATTGGGTCAGGGAAAATAAACTAAAGCCGGGTAATCAAGTTACCCTTACCCAAGAGGATGACGGATCATTAAGGCTCGTCCCTGGGGTTGTGCCTGAACGAAAAGAATTCAAGCTCACAATCGATGCCGACCGCTGCAAGCAGCGCGGGTTGCTTCAGAGGCTTATCGTCGGAGGGTACATTCGGGGCTGCGATTTGATTGAGGTGGTATCCAAGGATAGGATCAGGCAAGATCAAAAGGCCGAAATCCAAAAAACGGTCGATGGCCTTTTAGGCTTAGGAATAATGGAGGTGACCGCAAATCAAGTTGTAATCCACTCCCTAATCGACCATTCTAAATTCCCAATTAGGCCACTTTTAAAAAGGTTGTGTGGGCTAGCTTTCTCGATGCATAAAGATGCCATGCAGGCGCTAAGGGATAAAGATCTACCCTTGGCGGCAGATGTAATGCACCGGGAAAATGAGGTCGACAAGATATACTGGCTAGCAATAAGACAACTTGTGGCGGCAACTTATGACAAAAGCCTCCTTCAGAAGGTCGGCTTAGAGGGGGCGCAGGACCCATTTAGTCATCAAGCTGTAGCAGTTAGATTAGAGGAAATCGCGGATTGTGCCGAGGATATCGCACAGAGTCTGCTAGCCCTCGGTAAAAAGAAGATAAATGATGCGGAACTACAAGTTATAATCAAGCTCAGCGAACTAGCTTACAAAGCATGCCAAAACGCATGTGAGGCATTTTTCAAGGAGAAAATGGCACTAGCCGATAGCGCGGCGAGGATTGTTGACAATTTTGAGGATAGAGTGGAGGAACTTGTCAAGGAAGTGCGCACGCGGGTTGAGGATATTCATGTTGGAACTTGCCTGATGGCAATAATCAGGAATTTATGTACGATAGCTGAATGTGGAAAGAGAATTGCGGAGGTAGCAATCAACAATTATATTACCGTAAAGGGTGGGCTGTCCTAGGCTAGCGAAAACGAAATTTAAAGAATTAATAATAAGAACGTTTGACAACTCCCCAAACTTTTCAAAGAACTATTTTAATCTAAAAATCCACAATATTTACCAAAAACAAACATTTTTAATATTTCTATAGCTAAAGCGAGATTTATATGGTTCAAGCTAAGTATAAAAATGTACACTAAAGCTTTAAATAGTACATAAAACAAAAAGGGGTGAGTCATTGGTGAGGGTGTAAGCTTGAAGGTGTCCAACGTCCAAGAGATTGAGAAATTTGTCAATGAGTCCGGCAGCCCATGCTTGTTTCCAATAGTTGTGACCATCGAGGGTTGCACCAATCCCGCGAGGGCCTATCTTAACGTGAGAAACAATCGCCTCTCTTACTTGCTTGAGTCAGCTGAGGGCACAGGCAAGCGGGCAAGGTACAGCTTCATCGGAACTGATCCGCTCCTTACGCTGAGGGTAAAGAATGGGCAGTTGAAGCTTGGAGGAAATAAGCAGCTAAAGGAGATGGCCAAGAGAAACATTAGGAAGAAAGGCCAAGACAGGGATCCAATCGAAATTGTGAAAAGGGCTTTTTTGGTGGGCCAGTTATCGGTACCGATGATTAATTACCCACGGTTTATCTGTGGACCTGTGGGCTACTTCGCTTACGATGCGATTAGGCGCCTCTTCGATATCGGAAAGAGGGCGGGCGATGACTTGCGGCATCCCGATGCTGAGTTCATGCTCGCTAAAAATACAGTCGTGTTTGATCACGCGGAGAAAAAGACATTTGTGTGCTCCAACGTTTTAATCTCGGAAAATTCGAATCCGAAGGTGGTATATGCAGACTCATTAAAAGAGATTAAAAGCAAAGTGAAGCAGCTTAGCAAGGCTAAACAACTTCCACGCCTGCGGACAGATGTAGAGCCGAAGACGGACGTAACATCAAACATGAATCGGGGCGAATTCATAGCTGCCGTTAGGCGGGTTCAAGAATATATCAATTCAAGCGATTTGTTACAACTCGTGCTCTCGAGACGCATGGAAACTAAGTTAAAAGGGGATCCCTACTCGGTATACCTCGCCCTCCACAAGATAAACCCGTCGCCTTACATGTACTACTTAAACTTTGGTCGGCGGAAGGTAATCGGCTCCAGTCCCGAGACATTAGTCAGAGTCGAGAAAGGGGAGGTCATGACTAGGCCAATAGGCGGGACTAGGCGTCGGGGGCGAAGCGTTAAAGAGGACAGGGAAATCAAGCGAGAGTTATTAAACAACAGAAAAGAGCGCGAGGAGCACATGATGCTCGTACATCTGGGTCGTGAAGACATAAGCAAAGTCGCAAAAGTGGGCTCGGTGAAGGTCAAAAATTTCATGACAATAAATAAGTACAGTCATGTTATGCACATCGTTTCGACAGTAGTCGGAGCGCTACGGGATGGCAAAGACGAGTTTGACGCGCTAAGAGCCAACTTCCCGGCTGGCACGGTGGTTGGGGCCCCGAGATTCAGGGCGATGGAGATCATCGAAGAACTCGAGCCGACGCGTAGGGGGATATACGCGGGTGGCGTCGGCTATTTTGATTACAGGCACAATATGGACTTCGCAATCGCTATCCGGACTATTGTTGTCGAGGATGGTAAAGCCTACGCACAGGTTGGCGCCGGGGTCGTATCTAGATCCGCCCCCGAGCTGGAGTTCTACGAGACTGAGAACAAGGGGCGAGCGCTCCTTAAAGCGATAGGTATCGCGAAGGCGTAAAGCGGGTGATAAATTGGAGTCCATTAAACACGCAATATCGAAAGTGGTAGGCGGAGAAAACTTGATCGAAGCTGAAGCTGAGGCGGCAATGAAGTGCATCATGTCAGGTGGGGCGACCCAGGCGCAGATAAGTTCATTTCTAACCGCGCTTCGCATGAAGGGCGAAACGATTGAGGAGATTACGGCGTTCGCTCGGGTTATGCGTGAGTTTGCGGCCCGGATAACCCCAAAGGTGGACGACATCTTGGTCGATACCTGCGGTACTGGTGGTGATAAAGTTAAAACATTCAATATAAGCACAGCTGCGATGTTTGTCGCTGCGGGGGCAGGAATTAAAATAGCTAAGCACGGCAATCGCTCGGTGACCAGCAAGGCCGGGAGTGCTGATGTTGTTGAAGCCATGGGGGTGCAGATAGATCTCCCTCCGGACGAGGTCGAGCGCTGCATCGAGAAGGTTGGGGTAGGGTTCATGTTTGCTCCACGATTTCATGGTGCCATGAAGCACGCGGTAGGTCCACGCCGCGAGATGGGCATTCGAACTATTTTTAACATTCTCGGCCCCCTGACAAACCCTGCGAGCGCACAAGGGCAGGTTGCAGGGGTTTTCGATGGGGCGCTGACCGAGAAGCTCGCCCAGGTACTCACGCGCCTAGGCTGCAAGCGAGCGATGGTTGTTTACGGCTTGGACGGGATAGACGAGGTATCCACCTTAGGAAAGACGCAAATCTCGGAGCTCGGAGACGGCAAAGTGAGTACTTATACGATATCGCCTGAAGAGTTCGGCCTCACGCGAACTCGCTCCGAAGCCATTGCAGGGAAGAACTTAGCTGAAAATGCTCGGATGCTGCTTAAGGTGCTGCGCGGCGAAAAGGGACCTCGGAGAGACATTGTGCTGTTAAACGCAGCAGCTGCTATCGTTGTGGGAGGCAAGGCTCAAGATCTGCACGAAGGAATCGCTGTCGCTGTAGATGCCATCGATTCCGGTAGTGCTTACGAAAAACTCGTTCAACTCATCGAAGCAACAAACGGCAACTTGGACAAATTAAAAGCTTTGGAGGCAACGATTTGAACATTTTGGCGAAAATTGTAGAAGATGCACGAGTCCGCGTCAAGAAGCAGGCCAAAGCCAAGCCAATCTCAAGAATGAAAATCGATAGGTCGCCCAAGCGAAGTCTGCGCAAGGCTATCGAAAGCGCACCTAAAGTGCCCTTGATTGGGGAGATAAAACGAGCTTCACCTTCAATGGGCGAGATCAACCTTGACCTTGACGTGTTTGAAGTTTCACGTGCAATGGTCAGAGGGGGGGTCATCGCTATTTCCGTGCTAACGGAGCCAAAATATTTCAAGGGCAACTCAAGCTACCCACTAAAGATACGTAAAGCTGTCGACGTGCCGGTTCTGCGAAAAGATTTCATCGTTGACGAGTACCAGCTCTACGAGTCGGTTGAGCTTGGCGCGGATGCAGTCCTGTTGATAGCTGGAGTTTTAGGGGGGGATCTCAAGCGCTTCATTGATCTAACGCGCGAGCTTGGGATGGAAAGTTTCGTTGAGGTTGATGAGGAGGAACAGGTGAAATTTGCGTCTGCCGCTGGCGCTGAACTGATGGGAATAAACAACCGTGACTTAAAAACTATGCAAGTAGACATCACCCGCACGGCTAGGCTTGCGCCTCTCGTGCCTGATAATGTGGTGCTTGTGAGCGAGAGCGGGATGCGCATGCCGAACGATATTAAATTTGTGCTCGATGCTGGCGCTGATGCTGTGCTCGTGGGCACTTCTTTAATGAAGTCGAGAAATATTGAACAACAGGCGCGATTGTTCGTGAATGCGAGGTAAACTCATGGTGAAGGTCAAAATATGCGGTTTCACAAATACCGAGGACTTGAGAGTTGCCTGTACACTGGGCGTAGACATGGTCGGAACAATTGTCGAGATACCCCGATCACCCCGAAGAGTTACGATTGAACAAGCGAAACAAATTTTGGCTGCAGCATCAGAGGGTGTCGATAGAGTTGCAGTGGCCATGCCGAAAAATCTAGGCGAAGTTGAGAGAATAGCGCGGGAGTTGAAGCCCGATTACCTTCAGTTTCATTTCATTTTTTCAGCAGACGAGCTACTCAAACTCAGAAAACTTTTTGGTATAAAGTTTATCTCGGTTATCGCGGTACCTCAAAAAGTCGAGGGTCATCAGGAGATCATAAGTCGGGCTATTGAGGCAGCTAGGATAGCCGATTTTTTGATGCTCGATACGAAGGGGCCGAGTGGAGGAGGTACCGGTCTAACTCATAATTGGAGCTTAAGCCGCCGAATTCGTGAGGCTGTGGATAAACCAATGTTTTTAGCAGGAGGACTTAACCCCTCCAACGTTAAAGAGGCGATTAGGTTAGTGCAGCCTTATGGAGTAGATGTTTCCACAGGGGTCGAGTCCAGCCCAGGCAAAAAAGATGCTAGGCTAATGCGCGAGTTCATCGCAGCCGCTAAGGAGGCATAAAATGAATTACGTAAACAAGTTTCCTGTGAAAGGAAAATTTGACGGCTTCGGCGGACAGTTCGTGCCAGAAACGATTATGCCAGCGCTAGAAGAACTCGAAGCAGCTTACAAAAAGTTGAAGGATGATCCAAAATTCAAACGCGAGCTTGATTATTACCTACGGGAGTATGCGGGGCGCCCGACACCGCTATACCTCGCGAAAAATTTGTCAAAGCTGGTTGGGATGAAAGTTTATCTCAAGCGTGAAGATCTTGCCATGACCGGTGCGCACAAAATTAATAACACGCTGGGTCAAGCTCTCCTTGCAAAATACATTGGCAAAACCCGCGTAATCGCCGAAACTGGGGCGGGGCAGCACGGGGTCGCTACCGCTACAGCTGCCGCGATGCTTGGGTTAAAATGCGACGTCTACATGGGCACCGTGGACATGGAGCGTCAAAAACTCAACGTATTTCGAATGCGTCTGCTTGGGGCAAGAGTAATCCCCGTCAAGAGTGGTTCGTGCACGCTGAAGGATGCCGTCAACGAGGCCCTCCGTGACTGGACGGCCAATGTCCAAACTACTCACTACCTGTTAGGCTCGGTGGTTGGGCCCCACCCATATCCGATGATTGTGCGAGATTTCCAGCGGGTGATTGGAGAGGAGACCAAAGAACAAATTTTGAATGCTGAAAAACGTTTGCCCGATGCTATCGTTGCATGTGTGGGCGGCGGGAGCAACGCGATTGGAATCTTCTACGATTTTCTTGACGATCCAGTCGAATTTTATGGTATTGAGGCAGGTGGTAAAGGACTCGAGACTGGAAAGCATGCAGCGCCTCTTTGTAGTGGGTCCAAAGGCATACTCCACGGATCCCATAGCTTAGTGATGCAGGATAAATTCGGGCAGATTTTACCAACTCACAGCATTTCCGCCGGGCTGGATTACCCGGGGGTTGGTCCTGAGCACGCGTTCATGAAGCTTCAGGGGCGCATCCATTACGACAGTGTTACAGACGACGAGGCTATGGACGCGTTTAAATTGCTTTCTGAAACCGAAGGAATTCTGCCAGCACTTGAGTCGGCACACGCTATCGCTTACCTAAAAAAGATGCCTTCAAAGTTCAGGGGAAAGGTGGTGGTGATTAATCTCTCGGGGCGCGGGGACAAGGATGTGGAGACGGCCGCGAAAGAGATGGGGGTCAAATTTTGAGCCGGATCAGTGCGAAGTTTGAGGAACTCAAGAGCAAAAGTGAGGGCGCGCTGATCGCATTCGTGACTGCAGGGTATCCGAAGCCGAAGCTGACGCCGCAAATAGTTCAGACTCTTGCTAGACACGCAGACATAATTGAGCTTGGAATCCCCTTTTCTGATCCAATCGCAGACGGCCCTACGATTCAAGGGTCGACCGACAGAGCATTGAAAGCAGGCACAACTCCCGAAACTGTGCGTGAGATAATAAATCAAATCCGTTGCACGAGCGAGGTTCCGCTAGTTGTTTTGACCTATTACAACATAGTGTTCAAATGTGGCGTCGATAAGTTCGTGCGGGATTTTACAGCTGCAGGGGTGGATGGTATCATAATTCCGGACTTACCTGTAGAAGAAGCAAGCGAAGTTCTGGAGACTACGAGAAAGTATGGGGCCGATTTGATTCTTCTAGTTGCGCCTACAACGACTCCCGAGCGCCTTAAGCGCATTTGTGGTGTATCGAGTGGTTTTCTTTATGTTGTTTCCTTGCTCGGGGTGACTGGGGCTCGAGAGCAACTTTCTGAATCAGTCAAACCATTGATAGCCGATGTTCGAAAGATTTCAAGAGTGCCGATCGCTGTTGGGTTCGGAATATCAAAACCTGAACATGTTAAAGATGTAATAATGTCCGGGGCTGATGGAGCAATAGTCGGTAGCGCGTTCGTTAATATAATCACTAAAAATCTGAAGAATCAACAAAAAATGTTACGAGAACTCAATCAGTTTGGAAAAATCTTGAAAGTGGCCACACGTTTAGTTCATTAACCTCGGTGAACCTTTATTTTCAATCTGGAGAATATTTAAATCTGAAGAATTGCAAATAGAGTTTCCAGACAGCATGAGGTACTTGAACTTGAAGGTCAAGCCGCTCGACATGGAAACCGGGCGGAAAATCGTCGTGCTCCACGAACAAGATGCAGAAGAGCTCGGACATCTTGCAGGCGACCGTGTGAAGTTAACTACTCCAAAAGCCACATTGATTGCCATCGCCAATTCGACCCAAAGAATGGTGCAGCGAGGGGAGATTGGGACTTTCATCGAGGTTACTGAGGCCCTTAATCTCAAGCCCGGAGATGTTCTCTCCGTCACGCTCGCCCCCAACCCACAATCGGTTGATTTCATCAGGAAAAAGATAGCAGGAGAGCAACTAACAGCTGAGGAAGTTTACACAGTGGTTGATGATATAGTTGAGGGCAAATTGAACTCGATAGAGATGGCGGCATTCGTCGTCGCGGAGCAAATACGTGGGATGACAACAAATGAAATCGTTGCATTGACGCAGCGAATGATTGGCACTGGCGATAAACTAGAACTCGATATCACTCCTGTGCTTGATGTTCACAGCATAGGGGGCGTTCCAGGCAACAAGTATGCTTTGGTCACCGTCCCGATTGTGGCTGCTGCAGGCTTGACGGTGCCGAAGACGAGTAGTCGAGCGATAACCAGCTCAGCGGGAACAGCCGATGTGATGAACGTTCTCGCCGACGTGGCACTCGATTTAGATGAGATCAAGCGGATTGTCGAACGGGTCGGCGCGGTCTTGGCATGGGGTGGCGCGGTTAGATTGGCCCCGGCAGACGATATTATAATTAACACAGAGCGGATGCTTGGGCTGGATCCACGCTGCCAGTTGCTCGCTAGCGTGATGTCAAAGAAGCTGGCAGTAGGTGCCGACCACATATTAATTGACATTCCGACTGGGACTGGCGCAAAGGTTGAAGACGTAGATCAAGCACGAAGCTTGGCACATGATTTTATTGAATTGGGGCGTCGGCTCGATGTCCGAGTTGAGGCGGCCGTAACTTATGGTAGTCAGCCCGTGGGCTACGCGGTCGGTCCCGCTCTCGAGGCTAAGGAGGCTCTTGAAACTTTGCGCGGCAACGGACCCGGGAGCTTGGTCGAAAAAGCAACGAGCTTGGCGGGCATAATGCTCGAGTTAGGTGGAGCAGCTAGTCCCGGTATTGGGCGACAGATGGCGCTTGATATTTTGAAATCTGGCAAGGCTTACCAAAAAATGTGTGAGATTATCGAGGCTCAGGGAGGCAATTCAAAGGTCAAGCCAGAGGAAATTCCGATTGGGGATAAAAAGGAGGTGGTGCTTGCCCCTTCCACCGGATACGTGACACAAATCGATAATAAAAGAATAAATGAAATAGCCCGTGCGGCAGGTGCTCCGCGCAACAAAGGCGCCGGGTTGAGGGTTATCCTCAAGGAAGGGCGGAGGGTAAATAAGGATGAGCCACTTCTGGAAATTTACGCGGAGCACGAAACGAAGCTCGGCGAGGCTTTAGCGATTGCTAAGCGGCGGCAGCCAATAAAAATAGAGGGTATGTTACTAGAAAAAATGTCACACCGCCCCCACATGGAATGAGAGCAAATTTCAGCCGAACACATTGTCGAAAAACATGGAGTAGGTTTCAGTTTCGTATTTTTCTGTTAACTTTTACTCCTCGCCCATTTCCCCTGCTCCAGGAGGAGGCCCTCCCGGTGGCATCATCTCCTTCTTGGATGCAGATATCACATCATCGATTCGGAGGATCATTATCGCAGCTTCACTTGCCGATTTTATCGCTTGGGTCTTTGTGCGTAGAGGTTCGATAACCCCTATTTTCATCATATCCGTAACTTCACCCTTGTAGACTTCAATCCCGAAGTTTTTCCCCTTGGAGCCTTCATGCTTGGCGCGTAACTCCACAAGCATATCTATACTGTCTAGCCCTGCATTCTCTGCTAAGGTTCGTGGGATTGTCTCGATGGAGCTTGCAAATCCGTTAACCGCAAGCGCTTCACGCCCACCAACAGTTTCCGCGTACTCCCTCAATCGCTTTGCTAGTTCAATCTCGGGCGCTCCACCGCCCGTGACACTCTTGCCGTCTTCGATTGCTGAGGAAACCACGCTAATTGCATCGTGTACAGCACGCTCAATCTCGTCAACTACGTGTTCGGTTCCACCGCGCACTAACAGGCTTACTGCTTTCGGATTCTTACAGCCCTCCACGAAGGTCATCTTGTCATCGCCTATCTTCCGTTCCTCGATTAACCCAGCTTTGCCGAGGTCAGTGCTAGTTAGATCCTCGATGGTTGTGACGACTTTGCCTCCCGTGGCTCGGGCTAATTTCTCCATATCCGATTTTTTGGTCCGCCGGGTTGCGTAAATACCCGCCTTCGAGAGGTAGTGCTGTGCGATGTCATCAATTCCTTTTTGACATATAACGACGTTCGCGCCACTGGCAACGATTTGATCGACCATCTTTTTGAGCATGCTCTCTTCCTCATCCAAAAACGCGCGGAGCTGGTCAGGCCTAGTGACTCTGATTTCGGCATCCGTTTCGGTCTTCTTTACTTCAAGGGCGCAGTCAAGCAAAGCGATCTTGGCATTTTTCACCTGCTTTGGCATTTCTGGATGAACGCGTTCCTTGTCAAGAACAACTCCCTGGACAAGTTGAGAATCTTCAGTGCTCTCTCCGGGCTTCTTCTCAATACCGATGTAATCTATGTCAATTTTGTACCCTCCATCCGTTTCGTCCGCTATTTGCTTTACAGCTCTTACCGCGAGGCTGGCGAGTTTCTCTCTCGCGCTCTCCGCTTTCTTTCCGGTCATTGCGGTCATCGCCATCTGCTTGAGGAGCTCCTCATTCTCAATCGTCACTTTGTCGGCGAGTTCATTCAATATCTCTTGGGATTTCTCGGCGGCCATTCTATACCCAGAGGCGATTACCGTTGGGTGGATGGCTTGGTCAAGTAAGCGCTCTGCTTCGCGCAAGAGTTCGCCAGCAACTATCACAGCTGTGGTTGTTCCATCCCCAACTTCATCGTCCTGCGTTTTCGCCACTTCGACCATCATTTTCGCTGCCGGATGTTCGACTTCCATCTCCTTAAGAATCGTAACACCGTCGTTTGTAATAACAACATCACCCAAACTATCAACTAACATTTTATCCATTCCCCGTGGGCCAAGCGTCGTGCGGACCGCTTCAGCTATCACGCGAGCCGCCATAATGTTCATGCGCTGGGCATCACGGCCGATCACTCTTCGTGCGCCCTCAGGCAGCACGAGTACAGGTTTACCTCCTA
>JABAOH010099100.1_pt1 | contig 19049 bp, 21 predicted proteins | sample 7062181 | NCBI WGS metagenome assembly JABAOH01 (sample SAMN14538630, study PRJNA623070) | marine sediment metagenome | biome: marine biome [ENVO:00000428]; feature: marine pelagic biome [ENVO:01000023]; material: deep marine sediment [ENVO:00002113]; isolation source: pool of 5 deep marine... | reverse complement strand
GGAGAAGATTGACGAGGAAAAGGTTGCCATTACGAAGGCTTTCGGATTGGATGCCTGGACCACACTCGATTGGTATCGGGAAAGCTATGGGGTGACCGGACCCAGCCTATACGACGTCTACCACAACAATCCCTACTACTTGGGATTTCATGCGCCTACGGATATTCTTCAGCTCAACAATATTCTGGATGAGGTTCCCAATAGCCTGTTGCCTCTATCCTCATTTGGTGACGTTGTGGGTATTGAAACACCTGCGATTGATAGCCTGATCACGCTCGCATGCACGATGATCGATATCGATTTCTGGTCTGAAGGACGCACGGTAGAGTCTCTTGGACTGGGTAGCATGACCGCCGAGAAGATGATTCAGTTTGTCGAAGAAGGCGATCCCTTTGGCCGCTGCAAAGAGGGAAGACTCTGCCGGTCAATCTCGTGGAGACAAGATGGGGTCGCCTAGAACGAGTTTTGGATGAGAAAAACAAAATCTCTGAAAAGGTCGCTCTTTGCTGCTCAAAAGCTTTTTTCGACAGTTCTAAGGCTTGCTCCACTGCAAATCCAAAACTCGCCCTTCGGACTCAAACAGTTGGATTTGTGCCCGTTTCGCTTCGCTAAGAACTGTTATCGAAAAAATCTTGATTCGCGCTCAGAGCTCCCTTTTCGAGCCTCTGGAAGATTTCAAACAGTTAGGGTCTTGAGCTTTTAATTCAAAACAATAAGGGGGTTTGAAATGGTAGAGAAAGGGTTTATCGCCTTGGGTCTGGTTGAGACGAGAGGGTTGGTCGGCTCCATCGAGGCAGCCGATGCCATGGTCAAGGCGGCCAACGTGCGCCTCATCGGGAAGGAGAAGATCGGTGGGGGATACGTCACCGTCATGGTCCGTGGAGACGTTGGGGCTGTCAAGGCAGCGACAGACGCTGGGGCAGCCGCAGCCAAACGCGTCGGTGAGCTGGTCTCGGTCCACGTCATCCCTAGACCTCATGAGGATGTTGAAGGGATTCTCCCCCTAGCGGAAGAAATGGCCAAGAAACAGAAGTAAATCCATAAAGGGTAGTCCAGAAGAGTCGGGAAATTGGGGAGAGAGGCGCAACTCCCTCCTTTTTCCTGGATTCAACCAGGGGGAATATCATGCTAATGGGTAAGGTTGTTGGCAGTGTATGGGCCACGCGCAAGGAGGGCCGGATTACGGGCTTGAAGTTGCTCATCGTCCAGCCCCTGGATCACAAGCAGGAACCCTACGGCAATATCATCATTGCCGGTGATCAGATTGGTGCGGGAATAGGAGAGCTGGTGGTGGTTGTTCAGGGCAGTTCTGCCCGAACTGCCATCGTTGAGCAGGAGCTACCGGTCGATGCGATCGTCATCGGGATCATCGACAATGTTGAGCTGGATCCTAAGCAATATCAACCCGGGGCCAAGGTACCGTTGAAAAAGGGACGTCAAGGGTGAATGAGATCGTCGCGAAGGTCCGGGATGCCGGTGTCGTGGGAGCGGGGGGCGGGGGGTTTCCGACCCATGTCAAGATCGCTTCCTCGGCGGAGATTGTTCTCGCTAACGGAGCCGAATGTGAACTCCTTCTCCATTGCAACCAGGAATTGATGATCACGCAGGCAAAGCGGGTCCTCGAGGGCCTTGCCTGGGTTCAGAAGGCGACCGGAGCCGAAAGGTCAATTGTCTGTCTGAAGGGGAAATACGCGAGGGCTATCGAGGCTCTCAAGAGGAGTGGCGTAGGGCGAAATGTGGAGATTTTCTTGCTGGAGGATTTCTATCCAGCAGGAGATGAATTTGCCCTGGTCTACGAGGTGACAAAGCGAATGGTTCCTGAGGCGGGAATCCCTCTCAAGGTGGGAGTTGTGGTCAGCAATGTAGAGAGCCTCTACAATATCGCGAATGCCATGGATGGAATTCCTGTAACCCATCGGATGTTGACGGTGACAGGTGCCGTGAAACGTCCACTCACCCTGAGAGTGCCCTTGGGCGTCTCCATCGGGGAATGCATTGCCATTGCAGAGGGAGCGACTGTTGATGGGTTCAGCATTCTTGCGGGAGGGCCGATGATGGGCAAGCTCGTTGGCCTCGACTATCCCGTCCAGAAGGCAACAAGCGGCATCGTTGTCCTCCCGTCAGACCACCCTGTGATTCTGAAAAAAAAGCTGGAAATCCGAGACATTGTGAGAAGAGCCAAGGCTGCTTGCATCCAGTGCTTTTACTGTACCGAGATGTGTCCTCGATATCTCTTGGGCCATCGGCTAGAGCCTCACAAGATTATGCGTTCTGCAAGTTACGGGCGTGCGGATACAGATATCTTGACCCAGGCGATCCTTTGCTGTGAATGCGGGATTTGCGAACTCTATGCTTGTCCGATGTTTCTATCTCCAAGGGAGATGAATGCCATCTTAAGATTGAAGTTTGGAGAAGAGGGGGTGAGTTGGCCAGGGCCAGAGAGGGAACTCGAGGCTTATTCAACTCGGGAAGGGCGAAAGATCCCCATGAGTCGACTGATCAGTCGGTTAGGTATCCGGGAATACGACCGCCCCGCCCCTTTGGTTGAGATGAAACCTGAACCCGGTCAGGTGAGAATTCCCTTGAGCCAGCACACAGGAATACCGGCTTCTCCGGTGGTAAAGGCGGGTGACACGGTGGAAAAGGGACAACTCGTGGGGGAAATACCTGAAAAACGTCTGGGCGCACGGGTTCACGCGAGCATTCGAGGCAGGGTAACTCGTATTGATGATTCTGTCGTAATTGAGGCGATCAGGGATTGAATACAAAATACTCGGGGAAGTGGCTCATCGGTGCCCTCAGGCTTCCTACAGTGCCGTTGGCGGTTGCCCCTGGTCAGTTGCAACGAACCACGGACGACGGACCACGAGCCACGACTTCCCACGAGAAGCTCTCTTGATGAGGAAACAACAAGCCCTGGGAGGAGAAGAGGGTAACCAATGGATGAAAAGGCGATTGGGCTTGTCGAATTTGTGAGTATTGCCAGAGGAATAGAAGCGACCGATGAAATGGTCAAGGTGGCCGAGGTCCAGCTCCTTCTCTCGAGAACGGTCTGTTCAGGGAAGTACATCACCATGATCGGCGGCGACGTCACCGGCGTCGAGCGAGCAATGGATGTGGGTGTGGAGATCGCAGGCGAAACGTTGGTGGATCAATTCATCCTCCCCAATGTCCATCCTTCGGTCATCCCCTCGATAACGGCAACAACACCCGTCGAGGACCTAAGAGCCTTGGGCGTTATCGAAACCTTTTCTGTTGCTGCCAGTGTCGTGGCGGCGGACACAGCAGTCAAGGCGGCCTCTGTTGACCTCATAGAGATCAGAGCAGCCATAGGCTTAGGCGGGAAATCCTTTGTGATCCTGAATGGGGAGGTGGCCGACATTCGAACGGCTGTTGACCGGGGTGTAGAGAGGGCTCGAGGAGATGGAACGCTGGTGTATAGCATTGTGATTCCTGCACCACGAAAGGAGCTTTTGGATGCGCTTCTCTAAGGTCCAACAGATCAGAAAGGAATAGAGGGATGAAAGAGGTGATTACCGTTGACGTCGTCAAGGAAGTGGCGAGCAAGAAACAGGGGCCGATTTGGCTGACACCCAATACGATTATTACCCCCGCAGCTCGTGATCAAGCCGAGGCTTTGGGGATTCAAATCATTGAGGAAAGCACTGCTTCTCTGGAGAGCAGGCCTTATAATCGAGAGCAAATTGTCGCCGCCGTCGTTCAGTTCTTGAAGGAGGAATTTGGGGACAAGCCGCTAGATGAAGAGACGGTGAGAACTGTCGTGATGAGGGTTCTCGAGCGTTTGGGGTGACTGAAAACCTGACAAATCCGGAGTGATTTGATGAAGGAGGAATCTTATGAAAGAAATCGCACTTGGGCTGGTGGAAACAAAGGGGCTGGTGGGTTCCATTGAGGCGGCCGACGCGATGGTGAAGGCTGCCAACGTTCGACTGGTTGGCAAGGAATACATTGGCAATGGATATGTGACGATTGTGGTTCGGGGAGATGTCGGGGCTGTCAAAGCTGCAACCGATGCCGGAGCAGCAGCCGCCCAACGCGTCGGAGAACTCGTTTCTGTCCACGTCATCCCTAGGCCCCATGATGAGGTTGAGTCAATTCTCCCCGAGAAAGGCCCAAAGGGGGGGTGACTGAAGAGACAAAATGACTGGCCTTCAGGGAGGAAAAATAGATCGCCCTTATCCTTCAAACGGTCTGGACAGGATTGAAAGGCTGGCCAGAAAGGTAAACCGTCCCGATCAGTGGGAGTCGATTGAAGAGGGGGCGGATCTATTCTTGGGAGTCGATTTGGGGACGAGCTATGTGGTGGTCGTCGTCGTGGATGGAAATGGCAATCCTGTCGCGGGAACCATGCAGTTCGCGGCCATTGCTCGAGAGGGGCTCGTTATCGACTATGTCGGCGCCATAGAGATCGTCCAAGGTATGGTGGAAAGTCTACAATCAAATTTGGGAGCGGGACTGCATCTCGCGGCAACGGCCTTTCCTCCAAAGACAGAATCGGCCAACCTTCGCACGACTCAGTACGTGTTGGAATCGGTCGGGCTAGAGGTCCTTAAGGTCGTTGATGAACCTTCAGCTGCCAACCGAGTGTTGAAAATCCAAAACGGAGCCATTGTCGATATCGGTGGGGGCACCACAGGGATTGCGATTGTCGAGGATGGAGAGATTTCCTATTCAGGGGATGAGCCGACGGGTGGGACTCACCTGAATCTTGTGATCTCCGGGCGAAAAGGGATTTCATTCGAGGAAGCCGAAACTTATAAACTGGACCACCAGGAGGAGACGATGGAAATCGTCTTCCCGGTCATTCAAAAGATGGCGGCCATTGTTCGGATTCATATGGGCGGGCGGAATGTGGAGGTAGTCCATCTGGTGGGTGGGACGAGCGGCCTCTTGGGAATCGAGCAGGTCATGGGAGACGAATTGGGTGTGACCGTGGAGAAGCCATGCCACCCGCAATTGGTGACACCCTTGGGGATTGCCATGGCCTGTCTGGAGGGAAGACAGCCTCTGAGCTAGTATCGCGTCTCAATGCGAGTGCGAGCGCATGAAGTCAGTTTCCATCACTCGCCGCGCATACTGAGATCTCTGAGTTTCGACCTGAATCGCTGAGTGGGCGACTCAGGTCAAGCGCATCAACGCATCACACGTACCGATTGATTCGGAACCCCCACGCGACTCGATGTGAATTCTGTATTGCATCGTCCTGAAGGGGCTTAGCGGGTGGCCTGATTTTTCTTCGACAGCCAGATTTCTGGCTTCAGATCGTATGAGGGCGCATTTGGCGGAAAGAGCAAGAATAAAGGTGAAAAAAGGTAAAGCCTTCGGAAAAAGGCGTAAACCGCGGTCGAAAGAGATGGGTGAGGTTCTTCAGAGAGAGCTGGATGCGATTGTTGCGCCCATTGATGTGGAGGGAAAAGAACGTCTGGGAAAGGCGGCTTCCCTGGGAGGAGAGTCCTCTGACCAGGTTTTGCCAGAGCAAGAAACCGAACCGAGTGCAAAGGAAGGGTCAAAATCTGAAGTCGCGCCTGGGGCCAAGGCTCGGAAGAGAAGAACCGACGACTCGGGTATTGTCATCGGAGAAACCGATTGATTGGTTCAGGAGGAGGCAGAACCATGCTTGATCTGAGAGCTTATTTCTATTTGGATAGAATGCAACCTCAAGTTGCGGCATACATCGGTTCAACGGCCCGCGGGTTTCTACCCGTTGCGGGTGTGGCCTCCCTGTTTATCGAGACAAGACCTGGCATGGCGATCAACAACCTGACCGACATTGCCGTGAAAAAGTCCGAGGTGAAACCGGCCATGCAGATCGTTGAGAGGCAGTATGGACTTCTCGAGGTGCACTCTGAGACGATGGCCGAGGTCGAGCAGGCTGGAGTTGCCATCTTAGAGGAATTAGGGCTTCAGGAGCTTGACCGGTATAAACCGCGAATCCTCTCAACCAATGTGATCACCCGGGTGAATGACTATCATTCTCAGTTGATTAATCGGGTTCGCAGTGGTTCCATGCTCTTGGCTGGGGAGACGTTGTTTATCCTCGAAGTTGAGCCTGCCGGATATGCAGCCCTTGCGGCGAATGAGGCCGAAAAATCGACAGAGATCACCCTTGTCGAACTCCGTCCCTACGGAGCTTCTGGAAGAGTCTATTTGGGGGGGACAGAGGCGAATATTGACGCTGCCAGCAGGGCAGCTCTTCAGGCGTTAGAAACCGTGGATGGAAGGGAACTGGTGCGTTAAGCCTCAGGCCTCGGGTGATGGAGGAGGAAAGAATCTATGGACCTCGATGCCAAACAGATCGACACCATCGTCGAGAAAATTGTGGCACGGTTGTCCCATCCTGGACAGGCATCCGTGGGAAAAGTCGACCTCGGGCAGGGGATTTTCCGTGACGTCGATGCGGCGGTTAAGGCCGCCCATAAAGCTCAGGTTGATTTGGTCGAGCGGACCTCCATTCAAAAACGGAAAGAGATCATCGAAGTCATGAGAAGGGTTAGCCAGGAGAACGCTCATGAGTGGGCACAAATAGAGCTCGAAGAAGCCCAAATGGGCCAATTCGAGCATAAGGTGAAAAAAGTTGTGGCCTCTGCGATGGTCCCTGGCATGGAGGATCTCGAGACCCTTGCCTACAGCGGTGACCGAGGGATGACGATTATTGAACGGGCTCCTTACGGGGTGATTGCCTCCATCAATCCGATTACCAACGCCGCACCGACGATTGTCTTTAACAATATTATGATGATTGCCGGGGGAAATACGGTGGTCCACAATCCACATCCGAGAGCAAAGGTTGTTTCGGCCAAGACGATTCAGGCCTTTAACCGGGCGATCGAAAGCATCGGCGGCCCGCCGAATCTGTCTACGGCGATCGCAGAGCCGACAGTGGAGTCGGCCCAGGAACTGATGAAACATCCCCTCGTTAAGCTCCTCGTCGTAACCGGGGGCCACGGGGTCATTCGGGCAGCCCAAGAGACCGGCAAGAAGGTCATCGCGGGGGGCCCCGGGAATCCGCCAGTGGTCGTGGACGAGACAGCCGATCTGGAAAGGGCGGCCAAGTACATCATTGAAGGCGCCGCTTTTGAAAACTGTACGCCCTGTGCCAGTGAAAAAGAGATATTCGTGGTCGAAGAGGTGGCTGACCAGTTGAAGGTTCAACTGACGCAACATGGCGCCTATGAGATTGACTCGGGCCAATTGGAACGACTCGTTTCGAAGGTTTTTCGAGAGATCCGAGGGCCTGGAAAGGCTGGCTTGATTAACTATGAGTATATCGGCAAGGATGCGAGAGTCCTTTTGAAGCTCATTGGAATCGATGTGGGTGATGATGTTAAGATAGTTATTTCAGAGACCGATCGTAACCATCCTCTGGTCTGGACAGAACAGTCGATGCCGCTGATTCCCTTTGTGCGAGTGAGCAATGCAGAAGAGGCGATGGATCTGGCAATAGCGGCAGAACAGGGGTTTGGCCACACCATCGTGATGCACTCCATGGATCTCGAAAGACTCAGCCGGATGTCTCGGAGAGTCGATGCATCAATCCTGGTAAAGAATGGTTCCTCGCTAGCGGGTGTAGGCGTTGCAGGGGAAGGCTTCGTTTCGTTTCACATTGCGACAGGAGCCGAGGGCCACACCTCCCCCTCCGTGTTTACTCGGCCACGCCGATGTTGTATGGTTGATTTTTTCAAACTCAAATAGCCCAACCCTGACCGCTGAAGCCTGAAGGTGACTCTGGTTATCGGTCATGTCAAAGCCCGTCCCGATTGGACTTGTGGTGACCCTGGAAGACGAGAACGACTCGGTCATCAATCCCAAACCGATTGAGGCAGCTGGCGGTACCCCCCTCCTCCTCCCCTATTGCGATAAAGCGGAGACAATCGAATCGCTCCTGGATCTCGTTGGAGGCCTCCTGTTGGCCGGTGGAAGAGATGTGGCTCCTGAATTCTATGAAGAGCCCCCCCATCCAAAACTTGGAGAAGTCGAACCGCTGAGGGATCGGGTCGAGCTCGGGATCGTTGCAAGGGCGCTGAAGAGAGACATGCCCATCCTGGGTGTCTGCAGGGGTATTCAAACCCTCAATGTGGCGGCAGGCGGGACCCTCTACCAAGACATTCCCAGTTTTGTCCCGACGGATATCGAGCACAGTAATCCCTGGGATTCGGCACTGGACCCTGAGAATCCTCAGCAACACCATGCGATTGAGATCGATCCGTCCAGCCGTCTTTTTGAAATTGTCGAGTCCAAATCTCTGGTTGTAAATAGCTACCACCACCAATCCGTCAGAGACCTGGCTCCAGGATTCAAGGTCTCGGCTCGCTGCCGTGATGGTATTGTTGAGGCCATAGAGAGCCTCAAACACGGTTTTGTGCTCGGGATCCAGTGCCATATTGAGCTTCTCTGGGATAAAGATCCCCGGTGGTTGGCCCTTTATGAGGCTTTTGTCAAATCATCGGCGGATTATTATCAGAGCGTCCACGGATAGCCAGTTTGCTATATCCTGAATTCTAGACTGATCGCGACTGCTCCCCAAGATTTCTCAGAATCTCCGGATTACGAAAACCCGTGCGATGAAGCACCGAAAAACTCGTCCACCGCACGACCGTTGCTCGAGGGGGAATTGGGTAGCGGGCTCACGCTTCGCCAACGATTTATGGTAAAATGGCTGGTCGGAGTGGGTTGACCGAGTCTCATCAAGGAGGAAAAGATGTGTGGGATAGCGGGGTTAATTGCCCGAGAGAAAATGGATATCGGGGCGACCATCATGGATATGCTCTATCAGCTGAAGCATCGAGGCAGAGATGCCACTGGGGTGGTCTTCTACGAGGACCGAAAGGACATTGAAATTAAGGTGGCGATGGACCGGCGAGAACTTCAGCCGGATCTCGAGTCGATTCTCTCGGCCTATGGCGAGTTGTCCAAAGTGCGGACCTCCCCAAGCATCGCCGGGTACACGTTCTACGAAGCCGCAATCGACATGGACTACCCGAAGATCCCTGAACTCCATAAGCGGGTCGACGCAGAGCCTGAATTGTGTGTCCATCACCTGGGCCAGAAGATTCGGATCTATAAGGACGTTGGGGACGCTGGAGACCTGAGGGGGCATTATGACATGCATGGCATCTCGGGGACCCATGGGATCGGCCACGTGAGACTCGCAACGGAGAGCATCGAAAACATTAATTTCGCTCATCCCCTCGTTTCCTATGTCTATCCAGAGCTTGCGATCGTCCACAATGGGCAATTGACCAACTATTTCAACATGCGGCGGAAACTTGAGAACCTCGGCATTCAATTCAAGACCTACAATGACTCTGAACTCATCGCCCATTACTTAGCGTATCAGATGAAAGAGCGGGGGAAGGATTTGGAGGAGGCCCTTTGGATGGGTCTGGAGGCCTTCGACGGCGTTTTTACGTTTTTAGCTTCAACGGCCGANNAGACTGGCGATTAAACCGGTTCTTTTCTATGAATCCGAAGACAACCTCTTTATGTTTGGCTCAGAGCAGACCTGTATGGCCCCCGTGATGCCGGACATCTTTGCGACAGAAATGGATCCAGGAGGCGTGAGGGTATGGTCCGTTTAAATATACGAGGAATGGGGAGTCGGGAAGTCAACCGAAAACTGAAAGAGATGCTTCCCAAGGAACGGGAGATCCTCGTCGAACACCCAGACTCGGTTCATAACTTCGCCACTGCGCTCAAGGGGAAGGGGAAAATCATCGTCCAGGGGAGCACGGGCTTCTACACAGGTGGATTTCTTGAAGGCCCGACATTGATCATTCAAGGAAACACGGGTCTTTACACGGGCGATAACATGATGGACGGGGAGATCATCGTCGAAAAGAACACGGGGAGCAACCTCGGACCTTCCATGATCGGGGGGATCATTTTGGTGAAGGGGCACTGTGGAAGCCGTGTCGGCTGGGGGATGAAGGGAGGAAACCTCATCGTATGTGGTGACGTCGGGATGTGGACCGGCAAGATGATGCTCGGTGGGAGAATCGTCGTGCTCGGCTCGGTCGGGCCGGGGACCGGCGAGTCGCTTTACAACGGGGTCATTCATACGCTGGATGGAGATGTTGAGAAAAAGCTGGGAGGCAATGTCTCTGTGGTTCCGATCCCTGCCGAAGAAAAGGAAGAGGTCGGAAAACTCTTGGAACGCTATGGCGTCGATCATGGGATCGAGCTGGATGACCTGAACAGTGTTGTCCCCAAGGTTTACGGCCGTCACGAATATGTTCTGTTCAAGCCAATGCATCATCAGAGGTAAATGCGGGGGTGCGCCATGGTCAAAGTGAGAGACGAGCAGCACGGTGTATGGACCAAGAATGTTATCCAGGAGATTAGACACAAGGCCGAAACCGGGAAGCACAGGATTCGGGGTTGTGGGACCACGCGCAGGCTTCCTCATTTTGATGACCTGGTGGTTCTGCCTTCCCAGCTCTCGAGGATGTCCATCGACACCTACCGGGAGGATTGTAACACGAGGACAACCCTCGGAGGGAGGTTCGCGGAAGAACCCCTGGTCATTGAGACCCCGATTATGATCTCGGGCATGTCGTATGGTGCATTGAGCAAAGAAGCCAAGATTGCAATGGCCAAAGCCACCTCGATCGTCGGGACGTCGATCAACAATGGGGAAGGGGGCTTGTTGCCAGAGGAGCGAGCGAATGCTTACAAGCAAGTGGTGCAGATCTTGCCCAGCCGAATCGGTTTCTCACTGAGAAACATTGAGGCGGCGGACGCCCTGGAGATTATCGTGGGCATCGGCGCCAAACCGGGGTTGGCTGGCCATCTCATGGCCGGAAAAATCACAAAAGAGATCGCCCAATTCCGGCAGCTCCCAGAGGGCATCGATCTCCACAGCCATCCTCGACACGGAGACATTTTCGGGGCCGATGATCTGGTTCTCAAAATCGAGGAATTGAGGGACATTACGGAAGGCAGAATCCCCATATTTATCAAGGTCGCGGCAGGAAGAGTGAAGGAAGACATCAAAATCGCGGCGAAGGCTGGCGTGGATGGCATTGTTGTGGATGGTATGGAAGGGGGGACTGGGGCAGCTCCCATGATGGCGCTGAATCACTTAGGCATCCCAACAGTCCCCGCCTTGGTTCAGGCGACCCGGGCTTTGGAGGAGATGGGCCTCAAGGATCAGGTGAGTTTAATCGTTTCTGGAGGTATCAAGGATGGGGCCGATGCGGCCAAGGCCCTGGCCCTTGGTGCAGATGCAGTGGCCATCGGCACGGGGGCTATGGTTGCCATGGGGTGCACGGTCTGTCTCCAGTGCCATACGGGCAGTTGTCCCTGGGGGATTGGGACCCAGAAAAAGGATCAGCGGGCTAAACTGCATATCGAAGAGGCGGCACAGCGGGTGGCCAACTACATGAGCGCCATGACCTATGAAATGGTGATCTTGGCAAAGGCAGCAGGGAAAACAGACGTCCATTCCATGGAGAGAGAAGATGTCCGGGCGTTAACATTGGAAGCCAGTTTGATGACTGGGATTCCGATGGTGGGCAGCAATTTTGTGTTCGGCGACCGTTTTGGATACATTTGAACTCCCCATGCGTTCAGTCAAGAGATCTCTTCCCGGTGAGAGGTAGCAGTTCGAACTCATGAGGGACCTCACATGGTTTCAGGCCTGATGGATGGGGAGGTTTCTAGGTGCCTGAGGATCTGGTCACCCTACTTTCAGAGCTGAAGGAACAGGACGCCCTCCGGGCGACTGAGAAGAGGCTGAGTGCCGGAGAGGATGCGCTGAAGATCCTCGACGACACCAAAAAGGCCATGCAGATCGTGGGCCGGCGTTTTTCAGAGGGGAAGTATTTCATCCCTGACCTGGTTTATTCGGGCAAGATTTTGGAGCGGATTACCGAGATGATCAAACCCAGGCTTTCGAAAAAGCCCGTAGGCGAACATCTCGGCAGGTTTGTGATCGGCACTGTGGCTGGCGATCTCCACGACATCGGTAAGAACCTGGTGGCGTTCATGCTCGATGTCAATGGGTTCGATGTCTACGACCTGGGGGTGGACGTTGCCCCCGAGGCTTTTGTTGACAAGATCAGAGAAGTCGAGCCAGAGATCGTGGGCTTGAGCGGTTTTCTCACCTCAGTCTATCAGGTCATGAAAGACACCGTGGACGCTATCGAGGCTGCGGGCCTTCGCGACAGGGTGAAGATCGTGATCGGGGGAGGCGTGATGGATGAGGAAGTGAGGAGGTTTTGTGGTGCGGACGCCTACCGTCCTGATGCCATGGCTGCGGTGGCCTGGGCCAAAGAGTGGATCGGAGATGGGTGATGGCGGGAAAAACGACCGAAAATCTTGAGCGCTGGTGCTCCGGACAGGGGATTGATTTCGTCGATGGGGAGGCCGAGGCCGCTTACAGAGAACGGGCCCAGAGAATCGCCGACGTCATTCAACTGAGGGTTCCCGATCGCGTGCCTGTCGTCCCGAGCTTCGGCATGTTCCCATATCTGGACAACGGGCTCACCTGTGAGGAAGCGGTATTCGATTATGAGAAGGCGAACCAAGCCGCGATGCGGACCCTTGAGGAGTTTGAACCCGATATGTTTCTGGGTTCGAGTTACGCCTTTCCAGCGCCCCTTTTTGAAGCCATGGGTTACAGGCAATTGCGATGGCCCGGCCGCGAAATTCCAGCTCATTTCGTCTACCAGTTTGTGGAGGAGGAGTATATCGGGGCCGAGGAATTCTACGACCATTTTCTGGAGGATCCTTCGGACTTCATGCTCCGCGTTTATCTCCCCCGCGTCTGTACCAAATTGAAGCCCCTCGAGAGGGTTCGCCCGTTTGCCGAGTCTTTCGGGTACTACCTGACGATGTGCGGTTCCTATGCCTATTTTGGGGTGCCCGAAGTTCAGGAAGCCCTCAGGGCCTTGATGAAAGCCGGTGAGGAATCGCTCAAATGGGTGACGATTCTTGGGAGACAGGCCAAGGAGATTCTCGCGCTGGGGTTTCCCCTCTACGAAGGGGGGGAGTGTGCTGCTCCCTACGATCTGGTCGGCGATTGGTTTCGGGGAACGGCGGGCGTCATGACTGATATGTACAGATACCCGGAAAAGCTGATGGCAGTGATGGATAAATTGGTGCCGATTTCAATCAAGATGGGTCTCGATCTTGCCAAGGATAGCGGCCACCCCATCATCGGATTCATGTTACACAAAGGTGCAGATGGATTCATGTCACCCGAGCAGTTTGAGACGTTCTACTGGCCACCGCTACGAAAGGTGATGATGGGACTGATTGAGGAGGGGTACGTCCCCATGCTGCTCTGCGAAGGGGAATATACATCTCGTCTGGAAACGATCGTTGACATACCAGAGGGCACTTGCATCTATTGGTTTGAAAAGGTGGATTGGGCTAGGGCAAAAGCGACCCTAGGTGACACGGTTTGCGTCCGGGGGGGTGTCCCGCCCTCACTGCTTTATTCCGGGACAGCCGAACAGGTCAGGGAATGTGTGAGGGCGCTCATTGATGTTGTGGGCAAAGGCGGTGGTCTGATCGTGGATTGCGGGATCTGGTTCGACGAGGCCAAACGCGAAAACGTGCGGGCTATGGTCGAATTCACCAAGGAATACGGAGTGTATCGGTAGGGCAATAAAATGAATCGGCCTCTGGTCTTGATGATTGTTCACGCCCATCCAGATGACGAAGCCATCGGAAGTGGCGGGATTCTCAAGAAATACGGTAATCAGGGGATCCGAACCGTTCTGGTGGTTGCGACGAAAGGTGAAGCTGGAGAGATTGATGGTCGAGTCCCAACGGGAGAGGAGAAAGAGCGAATCGTGGATTTGCGCCTCGAAGAGCTCGAGTGTTCTCGCCAGATCCTTGGGATCCAGCAAGTCCATTTCATGGGCTACCGTGATTCGGGCATGGCAGGGAGGCCAGAGAATAAGTTGCCCGGGGCCTTTGCAGCGACTGACCTCGAGGAGGCGACCGGCCGTCTCGTCAAGATCATTCGGCAGGAAAAGCCGCATGTGGTCACGACCTACAATGAAAACGGCATTTACGGGCATCCTGATCATATCATGGTCAACCGAGTCACGGTGAGGGCCTTCGAGGAGGCCGGGCGAGCCGACTGCTATCCAGGTCTTCATTTGGAGCCCTGGCAACCCTTGAAGCTTTACTACCAGGCCATTCCGCTCTCTCGCATTCGAAGACTCGGTGAAATCATGCGGAGTCGAGCGGAACAGTTGGAGATCGATCCTGAGTCTATGGGCACCGATGACGACGTGATTACCACATGGATTGATATCCGGGACGTTGTCAAAGAGAAATTTGCAGCCATCCGTTGCCACAAAAGCCAGGTGGGAGAAAACAGCTTCTTTCGTCGATTCACGGAAAGTCAGCGCAACGAACTTTTTGGATTCGAGTGTTTCGTTTGGATGGCGGGTCGGAATAGACCTCGGGAAAGAGAGACCGATCTTTTTGCAGGGTTGCGTGCCCATGAGAATTCGCCCCAACCGATAGTTTGAGGTCTTTCCAAGAGCGCTGGAACTCGATGGCAAAACGGTCCAAGCCTTATCCGATCAGAGGATGTCTTTTTGGCCTCTGTTTCCTTTTGGCCCTCTCCATATCCGACGCTCCCTATTCAGAAGTCCCTGAGAGGGCTGATACCTCGAAAAAATCACCTATTGAAGAGACTCTGTCCTGGCTAGGCCAAATGGGTCAGAGCCTAGGGCTTTCCTCCCTGGAATTTGAATTTCATGGTGCTTCACTCCAGATCTCAGAGATAGTCGCCCACCTTGGACAGTTCCTTCCCCCCGCTTTTCACAAGTGGAAGCCAACAGGCGAGGTGATATTCGATCTTGCCGTCGCAGCCGGCCAGAGATCGGAAAGTCATTATCTGAACCTCGACCTTCGGCTGAAGGGAATTTCATTTTCGAGTCCTGATGGGACCAAGAGAGGGTTAGGCCTCGAAGGAAAAATACACGCCAGGATCGATGTGGCAAATGCCCCGGATCAGCCGGCTGCCATTCGTGCGGTTGTCGAATTGGAAAGAGGCGGGATCGTGATCAATGATTTTTCTTTTGACATGACCCGGGATCCGCTTCGGTTGCGTGTACTGGGGGTCTACGATCCTCAACGGGACCGGCTCTCTCCACTTTCCGTCTTTTTCCAGGTACCGTCTCTTGGCGAAGGCAGGATCGAGGCCACCTTTGAGATCCTCGGCGATCTCCGGGGTCAGCTGGAGGCCACGGTCGGCCCTATTGAAAACAGGCGGGCCCTGGATTTCTTTATGAAAGCGCTTTTCGGCCACCGCTTGCCAGTTCTGCAAGGACTCTCCATTGATGGTAAAACACGGATCACGGCCAAGGCCCGTGGTTCCCTTCAGCGGTACGCGATGGAGGGGTTGATCGAGACATCGATGCCTGCCATCAGCATGCCGATCCACCAGGTGAGAGCCGAAGGCGTGAGGCTTCGGGTGCCCTTTTCAATGGCAAGCCCCAGCCTCGGTTCGACCCTAGGTCCGATCCGTTTGGATGCCGGCGACGGTGGTCGGGTCCAGATCGACCGGATTCAGTGGAGATCTAACGAGTGGCGAGACCTTTCTGCGCCCGTAGCCTTTGTGCAGGATACCTTGCTCATCGGCCACACGAAGTTTCCACTTTGGGGAGGAGCCGTGATACTCAAAGCGGCGAGGATTCAAGATCCCTTGTCACGCCTCCCTGGAGTCTCGCTGAGTGTGGTTTTCGAGAATATTCATTTCACGGATGGACCTACGGGACCACCCCTTCCGAACCGTATGCTGAACTGGAAGGTGGCCGGAGAAATGGACTTCGATCTTGGGATCGGAGGTCGAACCAATCAGGGTCCAGGACGCGAGTTGGGGGTCCAGTTCAAGAATTTTTCTTTTTCAAGTCCCGATGAAACAAAACTGGGAGAGGGCATTCAAGGGAAGTTCCATGTAAGTCTGCGTTCTCCCCCGTCGGAGGATGGGTATCCCTCCTTCCGGGGCGACTTGAATCTCGATGGGGGTGAAATCCTTCTCGAATCCTTCTATCTCAACCTACGAGAGGATCCCCTGCGCTTACGCCCTCATGGAACATACGACCCTCAAAGCCGCCGGCTTCTGTCTTTTTCGATTCCTTTCCATGCCCCCACGTGGGGAGAGGGCGTGGCCACAGCCAACCTCGAGAACCTGGGAGGCCGGCTCGGTGAGGTGAAGTTCAGCCTCGGTCCTATCAATAACGAGCGAGCAATTGCGATTTTTGTGAAGGAGCCTTTTGGTCAGGTTTTGCCCATGGTGAGAGGGCTTTCGGTGAATGGAGAAACCTTTATCACCGGTCAGATTCGTAACTCTGCCAGTGGCTACTCGCTGCGGGGGTTGGTGGAGACATCAGCCGTGGATCTCGTCGTCCCTCGATTCGGCGTGGAAGCCAAGGCACTGAGAATTCGCTTCCCCTTTGCCATAGACCAGGCCGGAGGTGATGTGATCCCATCGGGGGAAGATCCGGATGATTCTCTCGATGGTTTTATTACAGGAGATTGGATACGTTGGCGATCGCAAGAGTGGCGGGATTTCACCGTCTCGATGAAGCTGAAGGATGATGTTTTTTCCTTTCCTCAGGAGATGATACTCCCGATTCTGGGGGGAGCAGTGATCCTGGAAGCTGGTAGTATTCGAAATCCCTTTGAGGGGAAGCGGCGGATCACGCTGGGACTTCGATTAGAGGGACTCGATTTTTCAAAAGTAACGAACCTCTTTCTCCCCTTTGTCGTTCCGGGACGTGTAGAAGGGTACTTTTCTGAGATCAGCCTCTCCCAGGCCACCCTTGAGACCCGAGGAAAGCTGACCGTCCACGCCCTTGGCGGCGCGATTGAGGTACACAAGATCAACGGAATGACTCCCTTTACCCGTCTTCGGAAGGTCTCCATGGACGTGCTTCTTAAGGATATCGATATGGAAGAGGCCTCGCGCTCTTTCGAATTCGGACAGATAGGGGGTATTATCCAGGGTGAGATCAGGGGTTTGAGCTTCTCCTTTGGGCAACCCGAGAGTTTTGAACTCGAGATCGAGTCGGTGAAAAAGAGGGGAGTCAAGCAATATGTCAATGCCGAGGCCGTGAATAACCTCTCTATCCTGAGTACGGGCAGTGGATATTCATTTGAGAAAGGTGCCCTTCAGTTTTTCAAGTATTTTCCATATGCCAGATTGGGGATTTATTGTAAACTGGAAAACGATGTTTTTACCCTCCGGGGCACGATCCATCGAAGGGGCGTTGAATACCTGATCAGAAGGGGGCTTGTTGGGGGGATTGATGTTGTCAATCAGAATCCGGACAACCGCATCCGATGGAGGCAAATGCTCGGGCGGTTGAGGGCGATCAGTCAAGGGGTGGGAGGCGTTGAGGTCTCCACCGGAAAATGATGGGGTTTGGTTCGTAACCATACTCGAATCCTTGCAATCATAGAGAAGGAGGAAACGATGATGAAGCGGCTCTCAGTTGTTTTTTTGATTCTCTTCTGCGTGACACTCGTCATAGCATGTGTAACTGTCAATATCTACTTTCCAGCCGGTGAAATACAAAGAGCTGCCGAGGAGATCGTGGACGAGGCGCGTCCGGAGCAATCTGGGAAAGAGGGAGGGGGTCTGGAGCCAATTCCTTCCCGCTGGCTGGCCAATCTGCGACGGTTCTTTGGACCGCGCAGTGCCTTTGCTCAGGTTGACATCAATATCTCGACACCTGCGATTCGTCAGCTGAGGACCTCGCTCACGAATCGTTTTGAATCCCTCAGGGGATACTACAGCCGTGGCGCTTTGGGAGAAAACAACCGGGGCTACGTCGAGATTCGGGATCAGTCCGGTCTCAGTCTCAAGGAGAAGGGTGATTTGCGGAGGCTCGCTGAAGCGGAAAATAGCGATAGGAAGGCGCTCTATATGGAAATCCTCAGGGCCAATAATCTGGACACCCAATTTCTTGCTGAAGTCCAAAAAATATTTGCCAACAGCTGGAGAAATAAAGCGGTTCCGGGCTCTTGGACTCAAAACGATAACGGCCAATGGGTAAAGAAATAGAGATCGTGGGCCTATAGTTTCTGAGGTTTCCGGTCGCAAGAGTACATTTAACTTCGGGACCCCTCCGATTCCAAATCAAAGGCCCCATCATCTGGGGCCTTTCATTCCCGGGATGATATCCGTCAAGGTTTCCTCTTTCGGGCCAACCGGTTTGTCTTCATCGATAGGGCACGTTGCCTACATTATTCACGAATCCTCGGGATTCGTGAATAAACCGGGCTAGGAAATGATCAGTAAAAGAATCCCGTGAAATCTGTTTTACCTCGACTTCTTTATTCCCCTGGTGGCAGGTATTGCACGTATAGTTCTTGCCCTCGGTTTTGTTCAGATACAGCATGGTACCCAACATGGCTCTTGCGATTCTGCGATAAACCAGGGTCTTTAACTCCTTTTCATCAACTGTTTTTCCCGCCAGGCTTTTGTAGGTTTGACTTCGGTCTGAGGTGTGACACGAGGTGCATTTGACCCCCAAGGCCTTGTTCCACTGGATCATGGTTTTGTTGATGCCCTCTTTGTCGAGGTACTTCGGTTCTCCTCGGGTTATATTAACAACAGCTCCAATTGCTACAACGGTGAGGATGAAGACCACCAACCAACTTAGCTTCTTCATCTGGTTACCTCCTTTGTTTAGGAATAGCGTTAATCTAATCAGATCTCAGAANNTCCTCATCACCCAACTGGACGATGGTCCTGACAGGAATCAAACACCATTCCCTCGTTACATCGTCTCCAAGCCCCTTCATGGACTGGAACGAGGGGTGTGCCTGGGAGCATCCGGCCTATAACAATCAGGGCCGCAGATCACCTGGCCTTATCCCGGGGCTTCCATTGGGAAACGACCTTGTGAACCGACTTATAGAGATCGATCCACTTCTGCCTGAAGTCCTCATAGCGAACGGTCAGATCCCGGTGGGCTGCCATCTCCTCGAGAATGAGGTAGCAGGACGTCATGGTCGAGGCGATGATGACGGTTCGTAACTCAGTCGCTTCAGTG
>JABAOH010023374.1_pt2 | contig 19052 bp, 13 predicted proteins | sample 7062181 | NCBI WGS metagenome assembly JABAOH01 (sample SAMN14538630, study PRJNA623070) | marine sediment metagenome | biome: marine biome [ENVO:00000428]; feature: marine pelagic biome [ENVO:01000023]; material: deep marine sediment [ENVO:00002113]; isolation source: pool of 5 deep marine... | reverse complement strand
TCCTCAGGTGGCCAGACAGGTGGCGAGGGTCTTTATTCCTGTAGCTTTACCGCTATCGATGCTACCCAGCCGTTTCGTTCGCCTCGTATCACTCCAAAGCCTTCAATTTCAGGCCCGCAGACAGCAATGGTTGTTGGCCCTTCCGGAGAGGAGATTTACACTGATGAATATGGCCGAGTGAAGGTGCAATTCCACTGGGACCGTTACAGTAAGGCTGATGAAAACAGCTCCTGCTGGATTAGGGTCGCGCAGGTCTGGGCCGGTAAGAATTGGGGAGCGATGTATATTCCTCGTATCGGGCAGGAAGTTATTATTGAGTTTCTCGAGGGCGACCCCGACCAGCCGATCATAACCGGCCGGGTCTATAACGACCAGGCAAAGCCGCCATATGTCCCGAAGACCAGTCCGACTATATCCACATTAAAGTCCAACTCCAGCAAAGGCGGCGGGGGCTTCAACGAAATCCGCTTCGAGGACAAAAAAGGTGATGAGCAGATTTTCATTCATGCCGAGAAGAACCTGGATGTCCGCGTCAAAAACGACCGCTTCGAGACGGTCGTTAACAATCGTCACCTGCATGTGGAAAAGGACAAGTTCGAGCACGTCGACAATAACCGCAGTGAAACGGTCGATGCCGACCATAAAGAAGAAATTGGCAAGGACCGCCACCTCAACGTTAAGGGCAAGGAGGCCAAAGAGATTACCGATAGTATGTCGCTGACCGTTAAGGGTGATGTTATCGAGGTTTTCAAGGCCAATCATTCAGAGCAAACCACAAGTGACTATTACTTGAAGGCAAAGAATGTCGTGATCGAGGGTTTAGATAACATAACTCTCAGCGTCGGCGAATCATACATCGCCATCGAGTCTTCCCAAATCGAGATCAGCGCACCCACGATAAAAGTGGAAGGCAGCTCTATGACCGAGATCAAGGGTGGTACAGTGAAGATTAACTGATAAAGGATTCGTGTTAAGATGGGAAAAAAGAGTGGAAATGCGGGGAGCCCCGTTTCGCCGGCCGCGCCGGATGCTGCTGAGGATGCCGATATTGCCGATCCCGGCAAGATTGCAGAGATCAAAGCTGAGCAGCTTGAGAAGAAAGAAGGCAAGTACGGCTCAGAGCAGGTCAAGCCTCACAAGCCAGATGAAGAAAAGACCAGCTGGATCGAAATCGAAATGGTGGACGAAGAGGACGAACCGGTGCCGGGTGAGAAGTACAAAATTACCCTACCCGACGATTCAGTTGCCGAAGGCACGCTGGACAATAACGGCTTTGCTCACATTGGCGGAATTGACCCGGGCACCTGCAAGATTACATTTCCCGAACTCGATAAGGATGCCTGGGAAATGATATAAGATTATCAAAAATGGCCAAACACACAGTCAAACAGGGCGAATGTATTTCGAGCATTGCCGATAAGTACGGTTTTTTCCCGGATACGCTCTGGAACCACGCGGAAAACGCCGGGCTGAAGCAGCAGCGCAAGGATCCGAATGTGCTGTTCCCCGACGATGAAGTGTTTATCCCCGAGAAGGAGGAAAAGACGGAAAGCTGTGCCACCGAGCAGAAGCATCGTTTCCGAAAGAAGGGCGTGCCAGCCAAGATAAAAGTCCGCCTATTGATAAACGACGAACCTCAAGCTAATGAACCGTATAAGCTTTTGATTGATGGAGAATGGAAGGAGGGCACTACAGATTCGAAAGGTTTCCTAGAAGAATCTATACCCCCCGGTGCCCAAAAGGGCAAGCTGTTTGTGGGCAAAGGAGACAGGCAGGAAATATACGAGTTCAACCTGGGGACCATTGATCCGATGGAAACCGAGGAAGGTATTCGATGCCGCCTGCTGGATTTGGGTTACTCCGTGGGTGAAGATCTGGAGGCGGCCGTTCGTGCTTTTCAGGAAAAGGAAGGTCTTCAGGTCTCCGGCAAAGTTGATGACGCCACGCGGGCAAAATTAAAGGAGAAATTCGGACAATGAATTTTTTTGATTTCTTATCAAGGTTTATTCGAGAATCCAGTTTATTTAATACGTTTAACTCCCGTACGGTTGAGATCATCATGCAAAAATCTCCGGGCAATCTCCAGGGTGATAAACGCGGAATTGACAAACTCGATTATAAAGTTGAGATAAATGGTCGGGAAACGGTAAAAGACAAAACCGGCCCGGACGGCAAGATTGAAGTTCGAGTTCGGGGAGGGGCGACTTCAATCCTCAAATTATTACACAATAACAACGTGGTGGCTAGCTACGAAGTCACCAGTTCGACTGATGCTTTAGCCGCAAAAACCACCACCCTCGGTCAAAAACAACGCCTGCGTATGCTCGGCTACCAACTGGGCCATGCCGGAACTGATCAGGACGGTGTTGATAATGTCAATAACAACATGGAATTTGAACGATCCTTTCTGGATTTTCAAGTCGAAAGCTCCATGCTCAATGATGCCGATATGACCGACAACGCCGATCAGGACAAACTCGAAACCGAGGCGGGAGCCTAACTATGCCCATTAAAATAAAGGTCAGAAAAGATAAACTGATCGTCGTCCCTATCCGTTTCGCCCGCGCCGTCACCGGTGACCCCGTCAAAGATGCTCCCGAAATCGACGATCGGGGTTTCGCCATGGGAACCCGCCAGGGCACCTGGGGGCAATCGGAAGCAAGAGGCGCCATGGTGGGAATTACCGCCGGGGATACGGTACGGATTAAATTACTGCGGGAGGATATCGAACCGGGCACCGACCTATATATCACCAGCGGTAAGACTAATATCGTTAAAGTTATTTCTCCAGACGCCACCGATCCCGTGCCCGCCGATGGTATATTTAAAATAAAGGGCGTTAAGGATGTAAAAAATCAAGCCGTTAAAGTTGAAGTACGCTTAGGCAGTGCCACTGGACCGGTGATAGGAGAACTCGAACCGCATATCTTCAATCTGCGGCAAATCCGTCTCACCTTCCATTTTGTGGATATTCTGGGTACTACGTCCAATCGCTCCGCCGGAGATCCGGGAAAGTCTTTAGTCGAGCGACGCCGACTCGCCGTCAGAGAATTGGTTATCGGCGTTGACAATATCTGGCGCCCCTGTGGAATAAAATTTACCTACGCCAAAAACCGCATCTTCGAAGACAAAATCGAATTACGCGACGGTAAGCACCGATACTATAATCGCAAGGCCGGTGCCTGGCGTGATTTGCCCGCCCCTCTGGGCTCCGCCGGTCGCTTCGCCAATGCAGGTAAAGTCACCACTGATGCCGCCTGGGCCGTTGGAAAAACCTGGCAGGAACAATATCGGGAATTTGACACCTTACTTAAAATCAATGCCCTGCCCAATACCATTAACATTTATTGCGTTCATGATGGTGACTGGAACGGTCTATCCTATGTAGCGCAGCCCAATTCCACTCCTAATCATCATGGATTAGCTATCACCGATAAAGCCTCTTTTTACGATTTAGCCCACGAACTGGGCCATTACCTGGGTAACGACCACTCTGATGAGAACGCTGCCGGAAATGATACCGACAACAAAGATATGTGGCAGCTCCGACGGCTCATGTATAGCGATTGGCCCCCCGATACGCCGGCTCACCGTAACGACGTGGGTTACGGACCCAAACAGTATGGCGCCCTGATCTCGGTTAAAAATTTACCCGATGCTGTTGAAGTAAAGGACAATGAACTGGCGAACTCGAGAAAACACGCCCGAAAACCGTACAAAACTTAGGTGACCCATGGACCACGAAATCATAACAACCGGACAAAAAACGACAAAGTTATCAGAAAACATATATCCAGTCTGGAAAACCTGTATTACCTTTATCGGCGCTGCCGTATTATTGATGATGTCCTGCCAAAAAAAAGTCCCGGAAAATAACATTCAAGATTTTTCTGAAGATAAATCTCAAGCCGAAATCTCTTCGGTTAACCGTAAAAGCTCAGCTTTAGAGAAAAGAAAGGATGTCATTATGTCCCCACAACAAATCGTAGAACAGATAAAGCTAAAGAATTGGGAACTGGTTTCCGAACCCGGCCAGGTCGGTCCCGACGCCGGAACCTCAATCCTGGCCTTGTTGAATGAACCGGATTCTGAAGTGAGAGAGTTAGCCCTTCATGCCCTCAATCAGGTGGGTGGCAAAGTCGCCCGGCAGGGTTTTCTCAGGGCCCTAAAAGATCAGGACGATATGGTGCGCTCCGTCGCCGGGCAATTCCTTCTGAACCACCACCATAGTGAAGATTTACCCGCTCTGAAAAAGGAACTCGTCCAACACGAAGAAGAGTCTGTGCGCGAAGACGTCGCCTTGGTTATTGGCAAAATCGGAGATAAAAATACTATCGACATCCTTATGACCCAGGCAAATCAAGAAACGGATGAGGATGCCCGACATGCCATGTCGCTGGCTTTGGCACGCCTCGGCGAACCAAAAAATCGACAGGCATACTTGCAAAGACTCCAACAAAACGATCCGAAACAACGGGCCTTGGCCTTGCATGATTTTATCTATATCAGCGACCGTAGCATGCTGAATGATATCGCGCCCCTTCTGGATGACCTGCGCGATGCACTTAATGTCGCTCCCTCTGACAGTAAACACTACATCAGGGTTGCTGATGTCGCGGTCAATGTTCTGGATACCGCGCTGGATCACCCTTTTTCCTTTCAAATCGATCATCAAAGGAAATACACCACCGAAGAACTTAAAGAGGCCAAATTGGTCATCCAAAAAATAAAGTAAAAACATAATTGTTTTTGTGGGAAAGTACAAAATATATTATAATAGTATGAATTATTTATTAAAAGATTTTACTAAAAGGTTGAGGAGTTGATATTATGCCGCCCACAGCGAGAATGGGTGATATGCATACGTGTCCGATGTAGGCTCGGGGCTACCGGAGAATGATGCGAATACTACTTTGAAAAAGGTGTTGTCACGTTGACGTCCTTCTGATATAATTCAAACTGTTCTGAAAGATAATGCAAAAAAACGGAGAATCTGGAATGCCTCCAGCAGTAAAAGGCGATATGCACACATAGACGATTAGAAACTCCGGAATGGATAGCACAGACCCCGGCAACTGTAAGATTACAGTATCGGGCCGGACTCCTGTAAAATCACCTTCCACGAAATCGATAGGGATGCCTGGGAAAAGCTTTAGTAACCGAACTATGGCCAAACATACGGTAAAACAAGGAGGATGTATTTCCAGCATTGCCGATAAGTACGGTTTCTTTCCGGACATCATCTGGAACGATTCGAAAAACAACGAACTCGAGCAGGCCATAACCAGAAAAAATGGTACCTGAAAAGGAGAGGAGTACGCCTCATGGACACTCAAAACAGCATTTCTCAATCCGGTGAAGCGTCCCAGGGGCAAGGGCCCGTTGGTGGTGGCAACTATAAGGTCAAACAGGGTGACTGTATTGAAAGCATTGCTTATAAGCATGGCTTTTTCTGGGAAACACTATGGAACCTGCCGGAAAATGACGAACTCAGGCGGAGACGGCAGGATCCAAACATATTGTTCCCGGGTGACGAGGTTTTCGTCCCGGACAAACGCGAGAAGACCGAAAGCTGTGCCACGGAAAAGCGGCACCGGTTTCGAAAGAAGGGCGTGCCAGCCAAGCTCATCATACGATTCAAGGTGGAGGACGAACCGAGGGCCAACGAAGCCTACTTCCTGGAGATCGATGGGATGCTCTCGGAAGGGCAAACCGATGGGGATGGCGAGGTTGAGATTTTCATTCCGCCGGACGCCAGGAAAGGAAAAATTTCATTCCGCAAGTCAGGGGACGAATATGAGCTCGACCTCGGCGATCTGGACCCCATCACGGAGCTCTCCGGCGTGCAGGGACGACTGATGGATCTGGGCTTCTACTCCGGGCCGGTGGATGGGAAAATGAGCGAGAAGCTCGAACAGGCGATTCATGCCTTCCAGGAGAAGAACGATCTGGAGCCGACCGGCACGCTGGATGAAAATACACGCAGCAAGATTGAAGAGGCTTACGGAGGGTGAAGCATCGGCCGTTGCCGTTGAGCGATGGTCGGCGCGAAAGCCGGCTAATTGCTACAATGTGTGTGGAATAACGGAAAGGAAATAGCGTTTCACTACCGACCACAGCAGGTATGCAAAAGAATGAATATGTTGATGATAGAAAAGACCGAGGTCGACTGGAAGAATGCCCGGCAATCCTCCACGCCGAACAGCTGGCCGGATGAAATGCTGTGACGCGATATACAGGAAACCGAAAGGAGAAGAATTATGTCTTATCAATGCACCCACTGGGATTGTAACGCCATTGTGGATAGGCCGGGTCAAAGGTGTGGGAAACACGAGGAAAAGAAGCCAGAGGAAGAAAAGACGGCTAAGATCAAGAAGATATTCTTCTATACCGGAACGGCCTTGGTCGACCCGGATGCTGAGTACGGCTGCCCTTTCCATCCTGACCAAAAGGATTTAGACGAGCGAGGCTTGTGCAAAGCGATATGTAATCAATCCTACGTTCAAGTTTACCAATGCCCGGTACACAATAAGAAGGTTACGACCAACCCGGAAGATCAGTGCGAGGAAGTATGTGGCCAAGAGACAAAACCTACCAAGTATGTATGCAGAGATTACCACGGTGAAAATGAAAAGGAGCACGAAGGCCGGTGCGAGGAAGAATGTGGTCGGATTTGTGAATATTTCGGGGATTACTATGCCTGCTCGAGACATCGTGAGCAGCGGTTCGACAAAAAACCTCCGGATGAATGGAAGTGTCAAATAAAATGTGGTCAAAAACTTACACCCACCAAATACCTTTGCGAGCACCACAAGAAAGTGGGCCCTTTCAAGGATCCGCAAAAGTGCAAAGCATATTGTGGAAAACTCATGAATCAACCAGCTAATGGTTACTCCTGCCCAAACCACCTACAGAATCGGTTTGACGCTCAGGAAGGCTTGTGCCAGGAAACTTGTAAGCACCCGAAAGTTCCACTCGAAACGTCGCTTGGCTACCGGCGAAATGTGTCCGTTTTCATGGATTTCGTAGGCAGCAAAGTTGACAAAGGCAAAGAGTGGGGTTTATGCGTCAACGTAGCGCGTGATCCCAAAACATTCTCTGGTACTACCGGCCGAGATACGACCCTTCATGCAGGCCCCCGACGCTTTCGATACTACGCGCCGAAGGAAATTTGGGACAGTAAAACCAAAGTGGATGATTACTTAAAAGATTATAAAGTCCTGAAAGGCAAGTCGGAAGTGTTAGTGAAAACAACCTCCCTGCTAAAAAACCGTACAGCTTGTATATTACTTGGTTGGCCTGATAGATATGAGCTTTCATGGGGCGGCAAGAAAAAAGAGTTGGATAACTGCTCTTCAAGATGCTTTGCCGGTAATCTCAACACGCTACAATCGTGGCTTTCATCGGCCGTACCCAACCAGAAGGTGTTTGTGGTCTGTGACTGCAACTCGTTTCATAACTCGGCGTACCTCTTTGGACTTCTGGCCTTGAGTAAGTTTGTCAAGCCCGTGACGCAAATTAAAAAGTTAAACCTGAGAAAAACATCTGTCCGGGGTAAAAAAGACAATCTTGCACAGCACTGGGTCCCGCCTGCTGTGCTTATCCTGAATTTCGACCGGCATAATGACGACCAGTGCACGAAGGGCATGGCTTACAGCGACGGGTGGGGTGAGGCTTTGTTGCGAAATTTCAATTGTGGGGCCTACCTGGCCATCGGCGTACCGGACTATGGCAGTATTCATATACGCGTGAAAATACCAAAGAAAGACAATGAATATGAATGGCAACAAACAAAGGCAGAAGACCTTGATGACCTCAAGGAGAAGATCAAAGAAGTAAGAGAGGAGCTAGCAAAAAAGGCCGAAAAGACCAGTGAAACCAAAGAAATGGGTGAGGATACAGCTCCACCTCCACCCGGTATAGGCCCTCCACCTGATATAGGCTCTCCACGCACGGATAAGAAAGGAAAAGAAAAGAAAGAAGAGAAAAACAATAAGTTCGAAGATGCAAATAAATGGAAAAAGCTGTGGGAGGAGCTTCAGAAGCTTATGAACCATTACACTAAAAAGCGGGTAACTTTCAAATATTACTATATTACAATCGATAGGGATTGCATGAAAGATAATCATAATCAATGGGGTGATGATTATGAAAAAAAAGAGAAAGATAGGTCTTTCTTCAAGGACCAAGATCATATAGGCAAAGCTGTTGAGGCGATTAGAACAAGCCTCAATTCGGCTACTTTGACCGGTATGGATATCACAGGTCTTCCTGAGGTAACAACTGTACCGGGCACGATTAAACGGTTGGTAAATGTGAAAAAGAAAAAAGGATGCGAGGACCCGAAATGCCCCAATCCAGAATGCGTGGAATGTCGAACTGAAATTATGACGAAACTCGGAGAAGAAATCAATTTCTGGTATGGGAAATTTGAAGGTTGGATTTCTGAGCAGGAAAAGAAGAAAGAAAAAGTTTGAATATGTTTTTGATATAATTCAAATAGTTCCAAAAGACAATGACACATAACCGGAGAATCTGAGATGTAGCCGTCAGCAAGAATTACTGATACGCATACGTGTCCGATGGGGACACTCGTTACCTTTCCAAGGGAACGGTGCAAATATTTCTGAAAATGCACTTGTCAAGTTGATATGTTTTTGATATAATTTGAATCGTTTCGAGAGATAATGACGAATAAATGGAGAATCTGGAATGCCGCCGGCATCGAGAGTAGGTGATATACAGACGTGCCCGCTGGCGTGCTTGGGTTGAGGAGATTAGATTATGCCGACAGGACCAGCCGCTCGAGTAGGTGATTCGGTTGCGCATCCGGCGCCGCCGGTACTTGGCCCGGGGCCCGGAAGTACGAACGTGCTAATTGGCAACAAGCCCGCCTGGCGCGGCGTGGGCGGGGCCGCTGCCGCGGCAATTAATAAAGCCAAGGAAGCCTCCGATAAGGCCATCCAAGCTGCAGAAAAAGCCTCCCAAGCCGCATCGGGAACCCCGGGCGCCCCAGCCGCCAAGGCCGCCGAGGAGGCCGCCAAGGCGGGCGCTGCTGCAGCAATGGGTTCCATGATAGCCGGCGCCGCCGCTGGCGCTGACATGCACGCCTGTACTGTTCCCTTGCCTATACCGCCACATGGCTCCGGAGTCGTCGTTGATGGCTCACAGACCGTCCTCATCAACAACATGCCGGCCTGCCGTCAGGGCGATACCATCGTCGAGCCCGTTGGCCCACCCAACAAGATCACCATGGGCGAGCCCACCGTCATCATCGGCGGATAATACCAGTTGACGCGATGGGCTTTGCAGCCGCAGGGAGAGGATTATTTCGGAGGGATTGTCTTTTGCTTCTTATCCTCTAAATGCGACCTCCAAAAACCACTTGTGCAATATTGAATTCCACTTGACAGAAGGGTATTAGTCAGTAAAATTAGTCTCGAAAACCCTTAAAAAGTTACTTGCAGTCATGTAGGTGCGTGGGTTATTATGTAGAAAATATAGAATTGATTGTTATTAAGACGAGTTGCCTGTGTCATTTTCCAACCCAAACAGTAGTCTTGCAACGCTACCGAAGGATTATGTTGCTATACCCATTGCCGACGACCAGAAAGCTGCGGCGTTAAAGATTTGCGTTCTTGTAAGGCCAAAACCTGACCCTGTAGGTGGTCACCTTGTCGTGCTTCGTGATACGATCGACGCTAAAGTATTCTTAGGATGCATCGTTGACGCTTCCAGCCAGGTATTGGAGTGGCTCGAACTTTGGATTCAGAACACCGAAACCCTCATTAACACAGCATCGGCGGCTTGCCAATCACTTTCAAACGCCATGCTGGATAATCGCTGGCGTCAACAATCTCAGGCATTTGAGAATCTCGAAGGAGCCGCAATAGTAAAAACCGGCTGGGAGTCTGAACACCCACTGCCGACATTCTTGGATATCTCTGCACGTTCACCGATCCATCCAATTGAATCCAACTCTGGGACACCCTGGAAGCTGTGCATGGATGAAGGTCTGCTCCAGCAAAAGGATTTACCGAGCTATGCCAGTTCGTTGCATCGCTACTTGTATGTACCGACATTGGGCGAAGAGTCACAACTCGTGCCCGTTACTTCAGGGGCACCAACGAACGCTTCCACAAAGCCGCTGTCCGAGATTTGTGGTGACTCCGCTCATATCGTCTTGTTGAATCCAGGAGCCGGCTTGATGCTGGTAAAAAAGCATGTCCCAATTGGGCTGGAAGCTTTTACTGACATTCTCAGTGGCGCTGCTTGGGACGGACTAAAACATGGAAGGTCCGTACTCGACCTCGATGAGCAGCTCAACGCATTGAGGAAGGATGAAGCCGTTTTGACAACCAATGGTCGACTATTCCTGGAAGCCCACGGTCAATGCGGCCGACTGGTTGAAACATTCCATTTGAAGCTTCGATTACTTGCCGATATTGTATCTTCGGTGCATTCTATGGTTTGTCATCTTCAAAGGCCACTTCTCAATATTAGTCCGGACAGCTGGCAAGTTAAGCTTGGAGAACCAGGGCGTGGGTTGCCTTTTTTGTGGACGGCTAGGGCCTTGCTCAGCGACCCCGGTGATGCGATTCCGTTGGCGATAGAAAGGAGCGACCTGCAATACTATTTGCCCGCAGTTGAAGGCCGAACGTCGATCTACCGTCCGCTGGTTACCTCTCTACCGACAAAAGGACGGGCATCTGTTCGCATACGCCAGGTCTTACCCGACACCAGTGATACAACATCTATTGAGGGCACGTTTACAACCCAGGAACGCATCGAGATGGCGAGAAACGATCTTGTCTGGTTTCGACTTAATCTTGCTTGTGGTGAGGTCAATCTTTACGCTCATCTCGAATCAGATTCGGCAATGGCGCCTAACGAATGGCGATTTCGAACAGTAGCTCAGAATATGGATGATACCAAGGTCTCGGATTTGCGAGCCGCCGAAGGAGTACCGATACCTGATGTTCCGTTTGAGGTTATACCACTTTTGAGCAGCCCCTGTGACCTATACTCCTTAGCTGTTATAGCTGTAAGGATTCTTCTTGTTGATAATACCAACAGTCTGCCTGTGGTCCTTGATGAAACATTAAGTCTGCCTCGCCAAATTGAAGCTGATTATGATGAATCGACAAGCTTGGAGATGCTTATAAGTGATCAATTCAACAAGGATGACCGATGGCTTGAGTCGCTTGGGCCCCACCATTTAACCTTCGACAAGATAACATCTGACGAGGCTTTTAGTCTCATCCCTTCTGAACTGTGGTGGACGACACTGGCCATAATCTTGCGGATGTTCCCTGGGTTAGGTCCCGACACCGAATGTAAAGATTACGGTGATGCTCAACAAGGAGGTCTTCACAAGGTTTTTGAACGAACGATTACTGATTTGGACAATCTGATATTGAGAACCCGTAGCCTGATAGTAGCAGACTGGAAATCTAATCAGGAAATCTCCGGCGTGATCCAAAGGTACCTCACATAGATAAGCATTCACAGCGGGAGATACATAACCTAAGTAGTGCTGTTGAACTAAGGAAATGTTGGACAAACAGTGTTAAGAAATGATAAGGAGTTTACTATGAAAACAGGATTATTGAAAGGTCAAGTGTGTGGATTGCTTTTGGTTGGTCTACTGGCGGGAGGATGCTCTCGGCAAGTTGTTAACGTAATAGCTGCCGATGACATTTGTAAAAAATCAATAGAGGTTCATCTGGTAGGAGTCAACAGGTTCGAGAAGGATACTTGGGAAACGATGTCAATGACCGAATACTGGACACCACCCGAAAACGAACTCCGAAAAAGTGCTAAAGCCTATACATATGTGATCAAATTCGGACAGGGGCCCTGTGAAATAGCACTCGCCAAAAAAGACCCCATTCAGAGTACTTGGAAAAGCAGGAAAGCCGAGTACTTGTTTGTTCTGGCAGACCTGCGCGGTATATTTTCCGACCTTCCTGGTAACGCCGATGCAAGGCGTCTGATGTTGCCTGCTGTAGGTTCAGAAGATTGGGGATTGCGTCCAAAAACAATCAATATCAGGATTGAAGGCGGCAATATTGTTCCTTTAACCATTCCGAAATAAAAAGTTAGTTAGAATTTGGTCCCATTTCGGTTTAGAAAGGTAAGGGATGAATGACAAGCTTTGGCCGCTATGAGACCGTTCATGAGCTTCACCACAGTGGATTTACTGTACTTTATAGTGGGCGGGCTGCAGATGATCCTGCGGAGAAATTTGCCATTAAGGTTTTTCAGCCTTCCACTTTTCTGCTGGAAACAGAACAAGTAAAAAACGAATCTGAACTGTTTCTCAGCAGTGCTCAAGTCCAGCAAAAAACTGCCGCTGGTGGTGCTCAATATTGGGCACCCATTTATGAGTGCGGCTCAATCCCTGATGGAGCATTTTACGTCACAGATAAATACGACCATTCGCTTCAACAACTCATTGATGTTCGTGTCTCGCTTACCTCACAGGCCCTTTGTGAGATTGTCGAGTCGGTCGCAAGGGGCTTGGTTGAGTTAAAACAAGCATGCGGGCGACCACACGGGAATCTCAAAGCCACTAATATTCTCATTGCCGGCGAGGGAGATATTTCGCAGGCGAAAATAGCATTGTCTGATCCGTTGCCGGATGAACACATCGATACAGAAGTACACTGGGACAGTGATCTGCGGGAAATAGCGGAGTTCATTTATCAGCTTGTGATGCACCGACCGTCGCCTGCCGTAGAAGGCTGGCAAGTGCCTGACTCAAAGGAGTGGGCCAAACTGGGAAAACTGGCAAAGGATTGGAGAAACCTGTGCAATCGACTGCTAAACGCCTCCCTGAAGCCAGGTATGGTGACTATTGAGACACTCATCGAAGAGTTGGCTCGATTAAAAAAAATAAAACCGGTCTTTTCGCGTCGTCGCTTGCTTATCACTACAGGCCTTATGGTCATTGCCTGTGCCGCTATTTTGATTATAAAACCAGACATTTTCTTTCCTGCCGAGCCCGCGGATATAAGAGATTGGAACCAGTTATTTACAGAATATGAGAAATGGGTCAAAACTCTGAGAATGAAATTAGCATTGCCGAAAAGCAGCAATGAACGGCAAAAGCGATGGGCGAACAATCAACACCTGAGCATCATAGTGGAAAAAATAAAACAAGCGTCGTATCCCTATGACGTGGCGTATGATAACAATGTTCTGGAAGAGGATCTAAACAAAATCGAGACAGAAGAAAACATCGACGATTTCAAAATTAAGGAAAACAAAACTATCGACGCACTTATAGCAATTGAAATTATCAAATACTTCTTTGACCCAGGGTCCGATCCAAACTCATACAGATTCTATAACGACCCCAACTCGCCAGCGGACAGAAAAGAGTATCATAAATGGCCTTTGCTGGTAGAGATACATGATGCTGCAAATAGTTTCACAAAACGCGGCTGGCAAAGGTCCGGCAAATATCTTCAAAATTTGATCGATGATGTAAAACCCGATCCAAACATTGTTGCCGAAAATGTGGATGAAATCCTCGAGCTTCAGCCCAGTCTGGATGACATCAACTCTCGATGGGCAAAGATCAAAAACAATGAAACAACCATCGCGAGTTCAGGCGACCTGATCCTTTCTCGATTTCGTGATTACATTAAACAAGAACCAGATTTGGGTCTCGGCGAGGCCAGCGAAGCGGATGTTAACGACGTCTGCAAAAAACTACATGATGAACTGTGGAAAATAGAGCAGTTGAGCAGTGCTCTTGCCAAATCTATTGAAGATAATTGGCAAAAACTCGAAAAAAACCAGAACGTTATCAAAAGCACCGGTAACCCAACTCTTGCCAAAGTTCCCGACTACATCCAATCAAAACTTGCTTCTGCCGATCTGGATATTCTCGGCAGCGAAATTGGACAGATAAGCAGCTTAGCTGATAAACTTGCCAAATTTATTGAAGATAATTGGCAAAAACTTGAAGAAAACCAGAAAGCTGTTGAAAACACTGGTGACCCAATTCTTGCCAAATTTCCCGACTATATCCAATCAAAACTTGCTTCCGCCGATATGGGTATCCTCGATCGCGAACTTGAACAGATAAGCCGATTGGTCGATAATCTTGCCATATCTACTGAAAATATTTGGCAAAAGGCTGATAAGGAGGTTTTTCTAAATGACCATGGAAATGACTCTATAGTAACCTTAACGGACAAAACTTTCACTGAAAGGCTTGAAATAATTAAGGAGTATTATTACTTGGTTCCCGATCCGCGTGATGAGCTCTTTGACTTAGTGAAACGGACCAGGAATAATATTGAAGAAGCAAAAGGCTACAATCCCCAACCTGCTGAAGAATGTGCAAAGAATCTGGAACAAGTGCAGCCAGATATTGGAGAAATCCGAAAATTCAGAGGCATAAAAAAAGAACAAGAACAGATTGAAAATAAAATTAATGACCTCCAGCCCGTCATTGTGACAATCAACGAAATAGCAATCTCTTTGATAGAAACACCCGAAGAATGGGTCCAGCGGATAAGTGAAGACTCACGGATAGCTTCGTCTGAAGCGATAAATAATAAGTGGATTGAGCTGCGAGACAAAGTGTTCAAGGGACTTACAGCAGACGAACTTGATAAAAACAAGATTTTATACCAAACTCTCCGAAAAAGGGTGAAAGATACAAAAGAAAACCTCGTGAAATTAGACGAAGAATTACTAAGAGGATTGCCCTTGCAGATTGATGCTAAGCTGGAAGAAAAAGGTTGGAACAAACAACTCAAAGAAGTTTATGACGAAGAAAGAAAGAAAACGATAGGAAGTATTTTAGAAAAAGTGCCGTTGCATAACGAGGTTCCGGATATAAGTGATCCATTGCTCGAGGAGTTTCGCCAGAACGAATTCTCTGAATTTGAAAAGCGGCGGAATGATATCGGTGGAATCCTGGAAGCGTATAATAATATCGAGGACGGTCTCGACGGTTGCTATCTTCTTAGTGACGAACTGCCGGAAATTGATGAAAACATTCGGTCATTGTGGGAGAAATGGCAAAACACCACCACTATTAGAGAAGTGAAAATTAGCGAGGTACTTGCACCCCTGACTGGGAGGCTCGCAAGGCTTGAAGAGATCGAAGAATCCAATGATAGACAGAAACTTGCAGGTATGGCTCTTGGAGACGAATCGTACACTGAAGCTGTGTATTCTGCTTGGCTAAAGCTTGGCGAGCTTTTGAACCCACCGTGGCCGACCGAAACTGAAGACTTCGATATTGACAAGCGTATTCAGGAAAGGCTGAAAAGCGAATTCAGAGAAATTGGAGACACCGACCGCGAAGGGGAGCTTTTAACAATGGTTGCAGAGACCGCGCTTGCACGTGAGATAGTTTTCAAGAAGGCAAGCATCGAGCGTTTCAGAAAGACCGTTGAACAGAATCACGCGGAGGACAAGATACTTGCTGATATCACCCGTTTTGTTTCCACGGAAATCAGCAGCCAGAAAACGTTGGTGGAGCTTGAGGCGCTTGAGAATATTACTAACAAACTTGCCGACTTTGTTTCACAAGAGGATTGGCAAAAGGATAAGTTCCGCAAAGACCTTTTCTGGGCAGAAAGTGATATTTATAAGTCCTATGTTTCGATATCAAGCAATAACCTTGAAGAGACTGTCGAGGCCTGGTCAAAAGAGGTCGAGGACTACAAGATAGTGGAAGACCCGCGTGAAGGCTACCAGTGGAACGACAAAATCACTGAAATCATACGGCTTATTGAAGATGAGCTCCGCCGCAAGCAGGGTGGCGCTTCAAGGCAGAATCTTGTTTCGAAAATCACCGGCATCACAAAACTTTTTGAAAATGCGCTCGGCGGCGAACAGACCGACTCTGCAGAACAATCAGTCGAAAAGCTCAAACAAGAGTATGACAAGCTTGCTGAAACTGTACAGCAAATAAATGCGATGCTCGCGTTGCCTGCCATCGAAAAAAACAAAGACAAGTTCGATACGAGTGTATGTAATAAACTCTGGGAAACCTTGCTTAATCATGAAGCGGTGGTCAGGTCGATAATCAAGCCTGAATACTGTAAGTTTCTGGAATTGTCGGAAGGCAAAATCCAACGTCTCGTTTTTGCCACAACAACGGAATTAAGTGCAGATTTTGAGCCTATCAATATCAGTCGTCTTCAGTCTATCACTGAGAAGGAGCCACTTCTCAGTTCCGTTTTCAAATTCGTCCAGGGTTCCGCCGAGAGCCTCCTGGGGTTTTCGAGACTCGCAGGAGTCATCAACAAACTGCCGCTTTCCCAACTCGGAGAACTCTTCAACAAAACGGTCGAAGTTGCCGGCTGGGAGCAGATAAGACAGGCAGTCAAAAGCGAAGATACAGAATGGCTCAGTTTCTTTCATACGGTCGACCTTAGTAAGACCAAGAATGTTGGCTGGCCACGATACATCGTATCGAAGAAAGACCCAAGCGTGATACTTAGATTCATCCCTGCCAGCTCCAGCAATCCTGAGCCATTTTATATGGCTATATTTGAAGCAACTAATGCTCAATATCGACTGTTCCTGGAAAAAACACCCGCTGCAAGGACAAGGTCTGCAGGATTGTCTACTCTTTTTGTGGACCAAAATAACAATGTACTGATACGCTCGCGTAAATACGAAGATCCGGTTCGTGCTTGTAAGATAAGATGGGATGGTAAAAGTTTTAGTGTAATTCAAGGAAACGATGATATTCCTGTGACGTGGGTGACCCATGCTGGAGCACAATCTTACGCCAATTGGCTTGGCGGACAATTACCCGCAGCTTCACAGCACGAATATGCATGCAGGGCAGATTCAGATAACATACATCCTTGGGGAAACAGCCTGTCAGAGATTGCAAACTACGCGCATGTAAGAGGGAGTCATTGGAGGGCTTTGGCCGATGATTATAACAATCAACTAATAAGTAAGGACAAGATAGAGAGTCTCGTTGCGAAAAAGGTCCCTGCGCCAGTGGGAGCTAAGCCAGAGGATTTCGTTCCACAGAAAACACGGCTTGAATCAGCTAAGACCGCCCATGAAGTAGAAGCATATGGCTCAGCTTGGCCGGTCGACCACGCTGAAAAAACCAATAACTGGGGTCTTTATGATATGATTGGAAACGTGTGGGAATGGTGCCAGGATGGCACCCAGTCCGTAATCTGTGGTGGTTCCTGTCTGGCTCCGCCGGAATACGTACTACTGACCGACCCTTCCAATTATATCGTAGAATTCAACAAAACAGCCTGTGATGTTGGTTTCCGCGTCGTTGTGCCGGCCCGGTAAACCAACTCACAGGCTGCGTATCAAAACGAACCTAAAACTTATATAGTCGCAATCAACGTTGCTCAATCACCAGGTCCTTCAATCAATTTGCGCTTCAAGGAAGGCCACTGTCTGGTCCTGAAGTAAGCCCTCTTGTGCTTGCGGTATTACATAGGTTTGCATAACCCATAGAACAGATGCTGTCCTGGGACGGCCGACCATAGTGCTCATAACATCTACATACTCCGTAAGGGCAGCAACCCATTCTTCGGCTGGGGTTCCTGACATTCTTTGAGCAATCATAGCCTCTTGTTCCGGGGCGATCGGCTGGTCCACATCTTGCCAGATTTCGACAACTATACTGTCGAGGATAGCAATCCTGCTGCTGTCCCTAAGGATCGGCATCAATACGAAAAGTATTTGGGCTGCCTTGTCCAGATTCAGGTCAGTATTAAGCGACGGCGGATAAGCCCTGGCCAATTCTGGCTTGTCTGGCAATCCTAGTACTTCCGCATCTCTTCTCTCTATTTCTACCTGGCCCTGGTCCTGCGGTTCCAAAGGCTTGGGCAGCACCAGCGGAACAGGCTCTATCTTACCAAGAACTTCTGCTAATACCGCATCTTTGCCACGCAATACATATTTTTCGCCTCTAAACCAGGATGGAACCATATCTAAGCGAGCTTCATAAGCATGAGGTAGTGTATTATTATTTTCAGCGTCTTCCAGGTTTTGTGATATTCGCGAAACTACCTCTAAACTATTTGTTATGTTGTCCCAGGGGACAGAATCCGTAAATTTACTTCCGAAAGCATTAACTGTATTATGCGCATCAATCACCATTGTGCCATAATCGTTCATTGAAACGGTAGAATTAACAGTGACATTGCCTCCAGCATCTGACGGATCAAATTTGTGATTGAAACTACCTAAATAAATGGCAATATCAATTCGATCACCTGCTTCAGGGCTATCTGGTGGAGGGATTAAGAAGTTAACGCCCAAACGGTCATCGACTCCGGTAGCCAGACTATCGTCATACGACCCTTTAGCCGTCAAAGTAGCATTTTGACCTAATATCAAGTCCTGTTCCTTACTCCAAATCACAATTGCTGCTGTTCCAGGTTCAGATGATACGGGCAGCTTAACTCCAGCACCAGTAGTATCTGAGTATCCGGTTATAGCAACATCAAGTGTATCACCGGACGAATATATCTTTCCGGTATCGGAAATAATTGATACACCACCTGAATTTGAGAATAAAGGCCCACCAATCTTTATATCTTCAACCGTATCGGAGCCTTGAAGCACAATGTTATTCTCAGCTGTTGCCTGTATGGATTGCCACTGGTCAGCTGCATTTGCANNTCAGCCGCATTTGCATTCTTTCCTCCGTTGGCTGCATCAACCGCTGTTATCGAGCCATTGTAACTCTGAAGCGTAAGATCTGTGCTCGACTGATTACTAAATGTAAAATTAACCAGATCCAAATCCACAGCTTGTTTCAAAGTCAGCGAACTGCCACTCACGCTTATAGTACTGCCTGTGCCTGCCGCTTTTATCTCGCCATTTGTGGCTTCAATTGTCAGCGAACTCGCACCCGTCAGTGTCTTCCCATCAGCTAAGATTACATTACCGCTGGCTTCAAGTGTCTGACCAGAAGCAACAGTAGTGTTGTCCTCCAAAGTAAGGTCACCATTTTGGACATCCACAGTACCATCAAGGTCGATACTTGTGTCGCCGCCAAGAGTCAGGTTACCGGCAGTTGTCTTCTC
>JABAOH010165401.1_pt1 | contig 19054 bp, 31 predicted proteins | sample 7062181 | NCBI WGS metagenome assembly JABAOH01 (sample SAMN14538630, study PRJNA623070) | marine sediment metagenome | biome: marine biome [ENVO:00000428]; feature: marine pelagic biome [ENVO:01000023]; material: deep marine sediment [ENVO:00002113]; isolation source: pool of 5 deep marine... | reverse complement strand
TCGCTATCCGTGAAGGCGGCCGCACCGTCGGCGCCGGCCGCGTCACCAAAATCACCAAATAGGAGAGCGATTAGCGATTAGCGACTAGCAGCTAACGACTAACGACTAAGGACTACACGAATGGCAGATGAGCCCAGGATCCGGATCCGCCTCAAGGCGTACGACCACGAAGTGGTCGATGAGTCGGCGCGCAAGATCGCCGAGACCGTGACGCGGACCGAAGCACGCATCAAGGGCCCGGTGCCGTTGCCCACCGAGATCCACCGCTACACCGTGGTGCGCGGCCCGCATGTGCACAAGGACTCCCGCGAGCACTTCGAGATGCGCATCCACAAGCGGCTCATCGACATCCTCGAACCGACACCGAAGACGGTCGATTCGCTCATGCGTCTCGATCTGCCGGCGGGCGTGGAAGTGGAGATCAAGACGTGAAGGCGATCCTCGGCGAGAAGATGGGCATGACCCAGATCTTCGATGACGACGCCCAGGCCATTCCGGTGACCGTCATCAAGGCGGGGCCCTGTCGCGTCGTCCAGATCAAGACGACCGAGAGCGACGGCTACGACGCCATCCAAATCGCCTATCGCGAGCTCCCCCCCAACCGTGCGATCAAGCCGGTTGCCGGCCACTTCGCCAAGGCGGGCCTGACCCCACACAAGCATTTGGTCGAAGTGCGGGTGGACGACTCGTCTGAGTACACGATCGGCCAAGAGATCGCCATCGGAGACGTCCTCGAGGAGGGAGCCCGGGCCGATGTCGCCGGGGTCAGCAAAGGCAAGGGCTTTCAGGGTGTGATGAAGCGGCACAACTTCAGCGGGCAGGGCGCCGGGCACGGCGTCCATCGCGTGCACCGCGCTCCGGGGGCAATCGGTGCCTGTGCCACGCCGGCGCGCGTCTTCAAGGGGATGAAGATGGCGGGTCGAATGGGCGGCGAGAAGACCACGGTCCTCAATCTCGAAGTCGTTCAGGTGGATGCCGAGCGCGGCCTGATCATGTTGCGCGGCGCCGTTCCCGGATCACGCGGCGCGGTCGTGCTGGTGCGAGAGGCGGTGAAGGCTCGTGGCTGACGCACCGACCGCCAAGTTGTTCACGGCGGCCGGCGCCGAGAAGGGCGAGGTTGCTCTCGACGCCACCGTCTTCGGCATCGAGCCCAACGTCGCGGTGATGCACCAGGTGGTGACGGCGCAGCGCGCCGCGGCCCGCTCCGGATCGGCCTCGACGAAGACGCGGGCCGAGGTTCGCGGGGGCGGGCGCAAGCCGTGGCGGCAAAAGGGCCTGGGGCGTGCTCGGCACGGTTCGATTCGTTCCCCGCAGTGGAAGGGCGGCGGAGTCGCCCACGGTCCCAAGCCGCGCAGTTACGCGCAGCGCACTCCGAAGAAGATGAAGCGCCTCGCTCTGCGTAGTGCCCTCTCGGCACGAGCCGCCGCCGACGCCGTGAAGGTGATCGAATCCTTCGACTGGGACACCCCGAAGACCAAGTCCGCCCTCGCCTTGCTCCACGAGATGGGTCTCGAAGGCAAGACACTCTTTGTTCTGTCGCCCTCGGACAGGGTCGCTCAACGATCGGTGCGCAACCTGCCCGAAGTCAACGTTCTGACCGTCGGGCAGCTGAACACCTACGACGTCTTGTGGGCTGATGTCGTCGTCTTCACCAACGACACGGTGGGGATGGTGGGCGGAGGGGCCATCGAAGTCGCCTCAGACGACTTCGTCCGGGATGACGAGGGAGACGAGTCATGAAGAACCCGCGTGACATCATCATCACCCCCGTCGTGTCCGAGAAGTCGTACGACCTCATCGAGGACGCCAACACCTACACCTTCCTGGTCGACCCGCGGGCCAACAAGACCGAGGTCCGCCAGGCCGTCGAGACCATCTTCGGAGTGACGGTGGTGCGGGTGAACACGATGAACCGCAAGGGCAAGAACAAGCGCACCGGGTGGATCATGGGCAAGCGTCCCGACCGCAAGCGCGCCTTGGTGACACTCGCCGACGGCGACGAGATAGACATTTTTGGGGTGTGAGCATGGCCGTCAAGAAATACAAGCCAACATCGCCGGGCCGTCGCTTCCGCACGGTCTCCGACTTCGCCGAGATCACCAAGTCGAAGCCGGAGAAGGCCCTTCTCGACAAGAAGAAGTCGACGGGGGGCCGCAACGTGCACGGTCGCAAGACTTCGCGCCACCGCGGCGGAGGCCACAAGCGGCGTTATCGCGTCGTGGACTTCCGCAGGGAGAAGGACGGCGTTCCGGCACGGGTCGCGGCCATCGAGTACGACCCGAACCGTAACGCCCGAATCGCCCTCCTCCACTACAAGGATGGAGAGAAGCGCTACATCCTGGCGCCGCTGCGGGTCGCCGTCGGTGACTGGCTCGAGTCGGGATCGGGGGCAGAGATCATTCCCGGAAATGCCCTCCCGCTGCGGAACATCCCTGCGGGCACGACGGTTCACGCCGTCGAGCTCCGTCCGGGCGGCGGCGCCAAGCTGGGTCGCTCCGCCGGCACCGCGATACAACTGGTCGCCAAGGAGGGTTCCCTTGCGTTGCTCCGCCTTCCCTCGGGGGAGATGCGCAACGTTCCTCTCGACTGCAAGGCGACGGTGGGGCAGGTAGGCAACCCCGAGGCCGAGCTGGTCAAGGGGGGCAAGGCCGGCCACAGTCGTTGGAAGGGAGTGCGCCCCCAAACCCGGGGAGTGGCGATGAACCCCGTCGATCACCCGCTGGGTGGTGGCGAGGGCAAATCGAGTGGCGGCCGCCACCCGGTGAGCCCCTGGGGAAAGCCCGAAGGACGCACCCGTAAGAAGCACAAGGCGAGCGACAAGTACATCGTGCGCCGCCGAACGAAGAAGGGCAGGAGGTGACGCGCTAGTGGCTCGCAGTGTGAAGAAGGGTCCCTTCGTGGACGAGCACCTCCTCAAGAAGGTCGAGGAGGCCAACAAGATCAACGACAAGAGGGTGATCCGGACTTGGAGCCGGCGCTCCACGATCATCCCCGAGATGGTGGGCCAAACGCTGGCCGTGCACGACGGCCGCAAGCACGTGCCTGTGTACATCACCGAATCCATGGTCGGGCACAAGCTCGGCGAGTTCGCGCCGACGCGGACGTTCCGCGGCCACAACACGGGCGACCGAGCCGCGAGGAAGCTATGAAAGTCCACGCCCGCGCTCGTTTCATCCGGCAGTCGCCCTACAAGGTGCGCCGCGTGCTCGACCTGGTGCGGGGGCTGCCTGTGCCCGAGGCGCGCGAGGTACTGGCCTTCACCAACCGTCGTGCCCGCGAGCCGATCGCCAAGGCCCTCGAGTCGGCCGTGGCCAACGCCGGCCACAACCACTCGTTGGATCCCGAGGAGCTGCAGATCGTCGAGGCATTTGCGGACGAGGGGCCGACGCTGAAGAGGTATCGACCGCGCGCCCGAGGCCGCGCCACGCAGATCCTCAAGCGGACGAGCCACATCACGATCGTCGTCGGCGACGGCCGCGACGACGACTTCGACATCGAATACCTCGAACAAGAAGAGGAGCTGTAAGTGCACCGCCCTGCAACGTTTGCCGTGTTGACGACGGACCCCGGCGCCGCCGGCGGTGTCCTCGTCCTCGACGCAGTGCAAGACTGCGCCTTCGTCCTGTGTCCTGGCCGGGCGACGCCGCGGTCACGCCCTCAACATCACCAACGCCACAGGACGGAGCACTAATGGGCCAGAAGATCCACCCCTACGGGCTCCGCCTTGGCATCGTCACCGATTGGAAGTCACGCTGGTACAGCGAGAAGGACTATGCCAGCCAGGTGATCGAGGACGCGCTGATTCGCAAGACCCTCGACGACGAACTGACCCGGGGAGCCGTTTCCCGAGTCGAGATCGAGCGCATCGGCGAGAAGAAGGTGCAGATCGACATTCACACCGCCCGGCCCGGGGTCGTCATCGGCCGCAGCGGATCTGAGGTGGAGCGCCTGCGCACTCTCCTGGAGAAGATCACCGAGCGCCAGATCAAGATCAACGTCATCGAGGTCCAGGATCCGGAGACGGATGCCCAGCTCCTGGCACGGGGGATCGCCGACCAGCTCCAGGGCCGCGTCTCATTCCGGCGCGCCATGAAGCGCGCGGTGCAGACTGCGATGAAGGCCGGTGCCCAGGGCGTGCGCGTGCAGTGCTCCGGGCGGCTCGGCGGGGCAGACATGGGCCGCCGCGAGTGGTATCGCGAGGGCCGCGTCCCGCTGCACACGCTCCGCGCCGACGTGGACTTCGGGCAAGCGACGGCCCATACGACGGTGGGGACCATCGGTGTGAAGGTTTGGGTCTACCGCGGCGACGTGCTCCCCTCCCTCTCGGCGACACGCGAGAAGATCGCGGCCGAAGCGGCCTTGGCTGCCGGAGGGCCCGCCTCCCGACGGGCTCCGGCGAAGGCCCGCGTCGAGGCGGCCGCCGGCGAGAAGCGCGGCGGGTTGATCGAGGCCGGCGGCGGCAAGCGGCTCGTCGAGGCTGGGGGCGGCAAGCGGATGATCGAGGCAGGCGGTGGCAAGAAGGTTGATGCAGATTCGGCCGGGGCCGTCTTCGAAGAGGAGAAGGCGGTTGCCGAAGAGGTCCTCGACGTGACCGCAGAGACGCCCGCTGTGGAAGACACCGCGGCGCCGCCTGCGACGGAGCCCGAGATGGCGGCCGAGACCGAGACGGCATCGGCGCCCACCGAGGTTGAGCAGAAGGACACGACCGAGACGGAGAAGGCAGAAGAGCCGGCTCCGGCCGCTGAGGAGGCCGAGGTGAAGGCGGCCCCTGCTGATGAGGAGCCTGCGGCCGAGAAGAAGGACGAGGAGGCCGAGGCGGAGGAGGCCCCTGCGGAAGAGGTCCCTGCTGAGGAGGAGCCTGCCGTCGAGAAGGAGGCCGAGGCGGAGGAGGCCCCTGCGAAGAAGAAGCCTGCCGCCAAGAAGGAGGCCCCTGCGAAGAAGAAGAGGCGGATCCGCAAGAAGAAGGCCGAGGAAGGTGATTAGGTGCTGATGCCAAAGCGCGTCAAGTGGCGCAAGCATCACCGCGGCCACATGCGCGGCACCGCCAAGGGAGGCACGTCCGTTTCGTTCGGCGACTTCGGCTTGCAGGCGATGGAGCCGGGCTGGATCACCGCGCGCCAGATCGAGGCGGCCCGTGTCGCGATGACGCGCCACATCAAGCGCGGCGGCAAGGTGTGGATCCGCATCTTCCCCGACAAGCCGGTGACGCAGAAGCCGGCCGAGACCCGCATGGGTTCTGGCAAGGGCAATCCCGAGTACTGGGTTGCGGTCGTTCGGCCCGGCCGCGTCATGTTTGAGCTCTCCGGAGTCGACGAGCCGCTGGCGCGCGAGGCGATGCGTCTTGCGGCCAACAAGCTCCCCGTCAAGTGCAAGTTCGTGAAGAGGGAAGAGATATGAAGGCCTCCGAGCTGCGCGACCTGCCCTACGAGGAGCTGCAGGAGAAGCTGTCCGACTCCAAGGAGGAGTTGTTCAACCTGCGGTTCCAATTGGCGACGAACCAGCTGGACAACCCGGCTCGTCTCAGGAGTGTTCGCCGCGACATCGCTCGGATCGCCACCGCGATTCGCGAGCAGGAGATCGAGGCCTACTACGAGATGGAGAGCGGAGATGAGTGATCGCGCCAAGCGCAAGGTGCGCACCGGAGTGGTGGTCTCCGATGCGCGCGACAAGACGGTGACGGTCATGATCAGCCGCGCTGCACGGCATCCCGTCTACAAGAAGACCGTGCGCACCACGACGAAGTTGCACGCCCACGACGAAGAGAACACCGCTCGCGTCGGCGACACCGTTCGAATCATGGAGACGCGTCCGCTGTCGAAGTCGAAGCGGTGGCGCCTCGTCGAAGTAGTGGAGCGTGCCAGGTGATCGGCCAGGAGAGCCGCCTCAAGGTGGCCGACAACACCGGAGCCAAGGAAGTGCTCTGCATTCGAGTCCTCGGCGGCTCGGGCCGCCGCTACGCCGGCATTGGTGACGTCATCGTGGCCACCGTCAAAGACGCAATCCCGGGCGGCTCGGTGAGGCGGGGCGAAGTGGTCAAGGCCGTCGTGGTGCGTACCCACAAGGAGCGCAGGCGGTCAGACGGGACCTACATCCGCTTCGACGACAACGCCTGCGTGATCCTCAACGAGCAGCGCCAGCCGCAGGGCACCCGCATCTTCGGTCCCGTGGGCCGCGAGCTGCGCGACAAGAGGTTCATGCGCATCGTCTCGCTCGCTCCGGAGGTGATCTGATGGAACTCCGCGAAGGCGACCAGGTGATGGTCGTTTCGGGCAAGGACAAGGGCAAGGAGTCCCGCATCGCCGCCGTCTTGCCCCGCAAGGGCAAGATCATCGTGGAGGGAGTCGCTACGGCGCGCCGTCACACGAAGCCGACCGGCCAGACGATGCAGGGCGGGATCGTCGACAAAGACATGCCCATCGACGCGTCCAACGTGATGATCATGTGTCCCGCGTGCGGTCCGACTCGGATCGGTCACGCCGTGGACGCCGACGGGCACAAGCGCCGCATCTGCCGCAAGTGCGGGGGTGACCTGTGATCCCCCGGCTCAAACAGCAGTACCTCGAATCGGTCAAGGACGCTCTCAAGGAGCAGCTCGACCTCGACAACGACATGACCGTTCCCACGTTGGACAAGATCGTGGTGAACATGGGCGTGGGTGACGCCATGACCGACAAGAACCTCATCGACGCCGCGGTCGAGGACCTTTCGACCATCACCGGGCAGCGCCCCCGGGTCAACAGGGCGCGCAAGTCGATCGCCAACTTCAAGCTGCGCGAGGGCGTGGCCATCGGTGTGTCGGCGACGCTGCGTGGCGATCGCATGTGGGAATTCTTCGACAGGCTGGTGGCCGTCGCCATCCCTCGAGTCAGGGACTTCCGCGGGCTGAGCCCGCGGTCCTTCGACGGGAGTGGCAACTACTCGCTCGGCGTGACCGAGCAGCTGATCTTCCCTGAGATCGACTACGACAAGGTCGGGCAGGTGCGCGGCATGGACATAACGATCTGCACCACCGCCGATGACGACGAGGGCGCCCGAACGCTGCTGGAGGCCTTTGACTTCCCGTTCCGGCGAACCCAAACCGAACCCGCGGGGGTGTGATATGGCCAAGAAGTCTCAAATCGCCAGAGCGAAGCGCAAGCCGAAGTTCAAGGTGCGCGCCTACAACCGATGCGGTCGCTGCGGCCGGCCGCGCGCCTACATTCGCAAGTTCGGTATGTGCCGGCTGTGTGTGCGGCAGCTGGCGCATCGCGGCGAGCTCCCCGGCGTGAGAAAGGCGTCGTGGTAGCGATGATGACCGACCCCGTTTCAGACATGCTGACCCGCATCCGCAACGCCAACGCGGCGCTGCACCCCACCGTGTCGATGCCGTCTTCGAAGCTCAAGGAGCAGATCGCGTCGATCCTCGTCAGCGAGGGGTACATCGACACCTTCGATGTGAGAGTCGACGGCGCCCGCCGCACTCTCGATATGCGGCTGCGCTACGGACCCGAGCGCGTCAGGGTCATCAAGGGACTACGGAGGGTCTCCAAGCCGGGAAGGCGCGTCTATGCCGGAGCATCGGATCTGCCCCGCGTCAACGGCGGCCTGGGAGTCGCCGTCGTCTCCACCTCCCAGGGACTGCTCCCCGATCGTGAAGCCCGGCGGCGCCGTCTCGGCGGCGAAGTGCTCTGTGAGGTGTGGTGATGAGCCGTATCGGCTATGCCCCGATCGAAGTGCCGGCAAGCGTCGACGTGACGATCGATGGCTCCACGGTGACGGTGAAGGGCGCCAAGGGAACGCTGACCAGGACGTTCAGCGATCGGATCTCCTTCGAGCACGAAGACGGGACGGTTTCCGTCAAGCGTGATGGGGAGGATCGCGAGGCGAAGGCACTTCACGGCCTGAGCCGGGCACTGCTGTACAACATGGTCGTCGGCGTTTCCGAGGGTTACTCGAAGGAACTGACGACCGTCGGCGTGGGATACCGTGCCAACCTGCAGGGCAAGACGCTCGAGTTGCAGGTCGGCTTCTCCCATCCCGTGCACATCGAGAGCCCGGAGGGGATCGAGTTCGAGGTGCCGGAGCAAACCAGGATCATCGTGCGCGGTATCGACAAGGAACTCGTTGGGCAGACGGCCGCCGACATTCGCGCGGTCAGGCCTCCCGAGCCCTACAAGGGCAAGGGGATCCGCTACGCGGGCGAGTACGTGCGCCGCAAGGCCGGCAAAGCCGGGGTGGCGCGATGAGAGGGTCTCGCGCCGACGCAAGGAAGCGCCGTCACTTTCGCGTGCGCAAGTCGATCCGGGGGACGGCCGACCGTCCCCGTCTCGCCGTCTTCCGCAGCAACCGATACATCTATGCCCAGGTCATCGACGACGAAGCCGGGGCGACGATGGCGGCTGCGTCGTCCCAGGAGAAGGCTCTGCGCGACAGGTCCCTGACCGTGGAGACGGCCACCGAGGTGGGAAAGCTGATAGCGGCGCGGGCCAAGTCCGCCGGAGTCGGGTCGGTCGTCTTCGATCGCGGCGGCTTCAAATACCACGGACGCATCAAAGCGGTGGCCGAAGCCGCCCGCGAGGAAGGACTCGAACTGTGACTGGCAGAAATCGCAACCGGGGACGGCGCGATTCGCGCCTCATGGACGGACCGCAGTACGACGAGCGGGTGATCCACATCAACCGCGTCGCCAAGGTCGTCAAGGGTGGCAGACGGTTCTCCTTCACAGCCCTGGTGACCGTCGGCGACGGCAATGGCAAGGTGGGCATCGGCTACGGCAAGGCCAAAGAGGTCCCGACGGCGATCCAGAAGGGCTTCGAAGAGGCTCGTAAGGGGATGGTCCACATCCCCATGGCCGGCACGACGATCATCCACGAGAACATCGGCAGGCAGAGCGCTTCGCGAGTTCTCGTCAAGCCGGCCGCGCCGGGTACTGGCGTCATCGCCGGAGGCGCGGTTCGACAGATTCTCGAGGCCGCCGGGGTCCGCGACGTCCTTGCCAAGTCGCTCGGTTCACCCACGCACCTCAACGTCGCCAAGGCGACGATGAACGCCCTGCTGACACAGCAGCGACCCGACCAGGTGGCGCACAGCCGCAACAAGACTCCCGAAGAGATCACCCCGCCGGCACTGCTCGCCGCCTACCGCACCGCGGAGCTGGGCAGGGCCGCCGATACGGACAGCTGAGGGCTGGGAAGGTCATGGCCAAGAAGAAGAAGAGCCTGAAGATAACGCTGGTGCACAGCACCATCGGGCAGAAGCCGAAGACGCGCGCTGCGGTGCGCACACTCGGCCTGCGCAAGATCCGGCAGAGCACCGAGCGCCCGGACACGCCGGACGTGCGCGGCCTGATTCATCAGGTTCGGCATCTCGTGGAGGTAGAGGAAGCATGAAGCTGCACCATCTGAAGCCCCCCGCGGGATCCAAGAAGAGCCGTATCCGCGTCGGTCGCGGCGAGGGCGGTCGACGCGGCAAGACCGCCGGCCGAGGCACGAAGGGGGCCAAGGCGAGGGGCACGATGCCGGCCTGGTTCGAGGGTGGCCAAATGCCGCTCTATCGCAGGCTGCCCAAGCTGAAGGGGTTCAAGAACCGCAACCGGGTCGAGTACACGGTCGTCAACGTCGGCCGCCTCAACGACTTCCGCAAGGGGTCGACGGTGGGGCCTGACGAGCTACGGGCACGCGGCCTCGCCAAGAAGCGGGGTCCGGTGAAGATCCTCGGCCAGGGCGAGCTGAAGAAGGAGCTGACCGTGCGCGCCCACGCTTTCAGCCTCGGCGCGGTCGAGGCCATACAGGCCGCGGGCGGCACGGTGGAAGTGGTCGAGTGATGCCTTCGTTTCCAGTTCCCCGTTTCCGGTTTCCTGCAATCACAACGAGAAACGGGCAACGGGAAACGGGCAACGGCTGGACCGCGATAGAGTCTGACGGTTCCCGAAGGGCCTGAGGCGTAATGCTCTCCGTCTACCGCAACATGTTCCGGATCCGGGATCTCCGGAACAAGGTGCTCTTCACCCTCTTCATCTTCGCCCTGTATCGCCTCGGGGCGGCGATCCCGGTTCCGGGAGTCGATATCGATCAGGTGCAGACGTTCGCCGAGCAGGCGAGCGATGCGGGGATCGTGGGACTGCTCAACCTTTTCAGCGGTGGTGCGCTGGAGACCTTCTCGGTGTTCTCCCTCGGGATCATGCCCTACATCACTGCTTCGATCATCATGCAGCTGCTGGCCGTTGTCATTCCGCGCCTGCAGCGCCTCCAGGACGAAGGAGCTTCTGGCCAGAAGGTGATCACGCAGTGGACCAGGTACGTCACGGTGGTCCTCGCTCTTCTCCAGTCGACCGGTCTGACGTTCTTGTTCAACCGGGGAATCCTCACCGGGGGCATCAACTTGATCCCCAACTACACGCCGGGACGGGTGCTGATCATCGTGATCACACTGACTGCGGGCACTGCTTTCATCATGTGGCTCGGCGAGCTGATCTCACAGCGCGGCATAGGCAACGGGATGTCGCTCATCATCTTCGTGAGCATCGTCAGCCAGATTCCGTCGCAATTCGCCACCCTGAGCACCTCGACGGACGGGTACGCCAACGCCAAGTTCTGGGGCGTCGTCGCCATGTTCCTCGTGATGACGGCCGGCATCATCTTCGTGGACCAGGGCCAGCGCAGGATTCCCATCCAGTTCTCGAAGCGGGTCCGGGGCCGGCGAGTGATGGGTGGGCAGAGCACCTACATCCCGCTCAAGGTCAACACCGCCGGAGTGATTCCGGTGATCTTTGCGTCGAGCGTGCTCTACTTCCCGGCGCTGATCGCCACTTCCATCCCGGCGGAAGGATTCTTCGGCCCGGTACGACGCTTCATCGACAGCAACCTGGTGAGTGCGCAGACCTACTGGTACGTAGTCCTGTTCGGGCTGCTGATCATCTTCTTCACGTACTTCTACACGGCCATCCAGTTCGATCCGGCGCGGCAGTCGGACATGATCCAGCGGCAGGGCGGGTTCGTTCCCGGGATTCGGCCGGGGTCGCAGACGACGCGCTACCTGGAGCACATCCTGTCGCGAATCACGCTGCCGGGCTCGCTGTTCCTCGCTCTGGTCGCGGTGCTGCCCTCGCTGGTGGCGATCTGGTTCAGCCTCATCCTCGGCTTCTCGGGGATATCCATCCTGATCGTGGTGGGGGTGGCTTTGGAGACGATGAAGCAGGTCGAGAGCCAGCTGATGATGCGCAACTACGAGGGGTTCCTTTCGTGAGGCGAAGCCTCACGGAGAACGCAGACAGCAGAAGGCAGCAGACGCGTATGTCGCGTATCAAGAGACGGCCATCTGCGATCTGCAATCTGCGATCTGCCATCTGGGTCCGCTGATGGGCCGCCGTCTTCTGATCCTGGGTCCCCCTGGCGCGGGCAAGGGAACCCAGGCCGCAATGTTGTGTAGGGCGATCGGGATTCCGCACGTGTCGACCGGCGTGATGCTGCGCGATCACGTGGACCGGAGCACCTCGCTCGGGGCCAAGGCGAAGAAGATCATGGATTCCGGTGCTCTAGTCCCCGACGACATCGTCATCGCCATGGTCGCCGAACGCCTCGATGCCGCGGACGCCGCTTGCGGCTTCCTCCTCGACGGATTCCCTCGCACCGCGGCACAGGCTGAGGCGTTGGATGACGTGCTCGGTGACGAGCGCGGCCTCGAGGCGGTCATCAACCTCGAGGCAGACGAGGACGAAGTCGTGCAGCGGATCCTTGCCCGGGGACGCAGTGACGACACGGAGGAGGCCGTCCGAACGCGCATTGCCGTGTACCACGAGCAGACGGCGCCGCTCATCGACTTCTACCTGGAACGGGGCCTGCTGACCAGAGTCGACGGCGTCGGCGACATCGACGAGATACTGGCGAGAATCGTGGCGGTGCTCGCTTCGTGATCACCATGAAGACGGCCGAGGACTTCGCCCGGATGCGGCGCGCCGGAAGCGTGGTGGCCCAGGTCCACGAGGCGGTTCGGGCCGCGGCCGAACCCGGCGTGACCCTGCTGGAACTGGATGCCATCGCTGCGGACATCATCGAGGCCGGTAGTTGCACCGCCAACTTCCTCAACTATCACGGCTTTCCGGCGAGCACCTGCCTCTCGGTCAACAGCGAGATCGTGCACGGCATCCCTTCGGCGCGGGAGCTGAAGGAGGGCGACATTCTCTCCCTCGACGCGGGAGCCATTTTCGAAGGCTGGCACGCCGATGCGGCCATATCCTTCGGCGTGGGGGAGATCGCTCCCGAGGCGCAGCGGCTCCTCGAAGTGACCGAGGAGGCTCTGCAGATCGGAATCGAGCATTCTCTGGCCGGGGCGCGCTTGGGCGATATCGGCCACGCCATCTCCGAAGTCGCTGCGCCGCATGGCTATGGAGTGGTTCGCGACTACACGGGCCACGGCATTGGCTTGCAGATGCACGAGGATCCGCAGGTGCTCAATTACGGCACGCCGGGCAAGGGGATGAAGCTCAAGGCCGGCATGGCGATCTGCATCGAGCCGATGTTCAACGTTGGAACCCACGAAACGCGCGTGCTGGACGACAACTGGACGGTCGTCACCGCCGACGGATCGCTCTCTGCTCACTTCGAGCACACGATTGCGATCACTCCGAACGGCCCGGAGGTGCTGACGCTCCCGTAGGGATTGGCGACTAGCGATGGTGCTGCCTGATGCTCGATCGGTGGTCAGGTGGTGTCAGGGCTGATGTCGAACACGAGGAGTTGCTCGATGCGACCGTCTGATGCAAGGAGGGCAACGTCTCGACCGCTCTGTTCGCCTCCCGGCATCATGACCGTCCAGGTCCACATCACGGCGTCACCCACGCGGCGATACGGGCTTCTCGTGACCGGAGCATCGCCGAGTGCCACCCTCATCGCCAGCACGTGCTCGACCAGGTCTTCGTATCCGATGACAGGTCCGCCGCTGTGCTCCGACTCGAATCTGGCGGTCGGGGTGAAGGCGGCTGAGAGGAGGCGTCGTGCCTCGTCTTCATCAGGGGCTTCGAAGGCGGCGTGGTACGCCTCGTATGACTCCACGGCGACACCTTATTGGGGTCGGCGTGGGCTGGGTTGCTCGACTCACCGTCGATTGGATCGCTCTCTGCTCACTTCGAGCACTCGATTGCGATCACGCCGGACGGGCCAGAGGTGTTGACGGTTCCGTAGAGGACCGGAGACCGCAGATTGCAGATGGCAGATGCCGTGCTCCCACTGAGGAAGGAGCCCACGCTTCTGCCCTACATTCCCGTTCTGCCCTTCTGCCCTTCTGCCTTCTGCTCTCTGCCATCTCTGACCCGCAACTTGTGATAGGAGTGCCACCGGGGTACCCTTTCGGGCCGGCCCTTCGGGGCCAGTTTGACGTGCGCGCCGGTATTTCCTGGTCGGGATGGGCGAGGTGCTGGCGCTCCGTCCAAAGAGTCGAGACGACACCGCTGATCAGCGAGTCGGTCGCCGTCGTCGGGCTTCAGCCTTCACCCGTACGGGTGACGCCTGCGCCCGCCGGGGCGCCGGAGGCAGAGAATGAAGGTACGACCCAGCGCCAAGAAGATGTGCGAGAAATGCCGCATCATCAGGCGGCATGGGCGCGTCTGGGTGATCTGCCCCAACCCTCGCCACAAGCAGCGGCAGGGGTGACGTATGGCGAGAATCTCAGGAGTTGACCTCCCCCGCGAGAAGCGGGTCGAAATAGGGCTCACCGCCATCTACGGCGTGGGGCGTAGCCGCGCGGTCGACACTTGCTTGCTACTCGGCATCGATCCCGACACCAAGGTGCGCGACCTGACCGACAACGAGGTGCAGAAGATCCGCAAGCACATCGAGGAGAACTACAGGGTCGAAGGTGACCTGAGGCGTGAGGTGTCGCAGAACATAAAGCGCAAGGTGGAGATCGGTTCGTACCAGGGCATTCGCCACCGCCGCGGGCTGCCGGTACGCGGCCAGCGGACTCATACGAACGCCCGTACCCGCAAGGGCCCGCGCAAGGCGATTGCGGGCAAGAAGAAAGCCCCCAAGCACTAGGGATCCCGAGGAGTTTCAACGTTGGCCGAGAAGAAGAAGGCGCGTCGCCGGGAGCGGAGGAACATCCTCCACGGTCAGGCGCATATCACTGCCAGCTTCAACAACACGATCATCAACATCACCGACCAGGAGGGGAACACACTGGTGTGGACCTCCGGGGGCACGGTCGGCTTCAAGGGATCGCGCAAGTCCACGCCATATGCGGCTCAGGTAGCTGCCGAGCAAGCGGCGCGCCGGGCCGGTGAGTTCGGCATGCGCAAGGTCGACGTGATCGTGCGCGGCAGCGGCTCGGGCCGGGAGACGGCCATTCGCACGCTGCAGACGATGGGGATGGAGGTGACGGGCATCCGCGACATCACTCCGATCCCTCACAACGGAGTCCGTCTCAAGAAACGCCGGAGGGGCTGAACCATGGCTCGGTACACAGGACCCGTCTGCAAGCTGTGCCGACGCGAGCGCACCAAGCTGTTCCTAAAAGGAGCCAGGTGCGAGTCGTCGAAGTGCGCCATCGAGCGCAAGCCCTATCCACCGGGCGAGCACGGCCGGGGGCGGATCCGCGAGACCCAGTACCTCATTCAGCTGCGGGAGAAGCAGAAGGCGCGTCGCATCTACGGCGTCCTCGAGAGGCAGTTCCGCGGCTACTACCGGGAGGCGGCTCGGCAGAAGGGAATCACGGGTGAGAACCTGCTGCGCATCCTCGAAAGTCGCCTAGACAACGTCGTCTATCGAGCTCGCTTCGCCGGATCAAGGGCTCAGGCGCGCCAGCTGGTCTCGCACGGCCACTTCAGAGTCAACGGCCGGCGCGTCACGGTCCCTTCGTATCGTGTTCGCCCCGGCGACGTCGTGACCCTCAAGGACCGCAGCAAGGAACTGCTGGTGGTGCAGCACTCCATAGACACCTCTGGCACGCGTGCCGAAGTGGAGTGGCTCGATGTAGACGTCGAGGCGCGCAAAATCACAATTACCGACCTCCCGAGCCGGGCCCAGATCGATACCCAGGTTCAGGAGACGTTGATCGTCGAGCTCTACTCGAAGTAAGGGGAGCAATCGTGCTAATCGTCCAGCGACCGCAAATCGAAGAAGAGCCGGTATCCGATCTCCGCAGCCGGTTCGTGGTGGAGCCGCTCGAGCCGGGATTCGGCTACACCCTCGGCAACACACTGCGCCGCACCCTGCTTTCACGCATTCCGGGAGCGGCGATCACCAGCGTTCGGATCGAGGGAGTGCAACACGAGTTCTCCACGATCCCCGGGGTCGTCGAGGACGTTGTCGACATCATCCTCAATCTCAAGGGAGTGGTGCTTCGCTTCGAGGTGGATGAGCCGCAGACGCTGTACCTCTCCGCCAAGGGCAAGACGGACGTGACCGCGAGCGACATCAAGCTGCCGCCCGGCGTCGAGGTGGTCAACGGCTCCCATCACCTCGCGTCGTTGTCCACGTCGGGCAAGCTCGAGATCGAGATGATCTGCGAGCGCGGGGTGGGCTACCGCACCGCCGACAAGAACAACAAGGGAGAAGGAATCGGCGTCATCCCGATCGACAGCATCTTTTCTCCGGTGCGCAAGGTGGCCTACACGGTCGACAGCACTCAGGTCGGCCAGATGACGAACTTCGACAAGCTCATCATCGATATCCACACCGATGGCTCGGTCACGCCGCGCGAGGCCGTCTCGTCGGCCGGCAAGACGCTCAACGAATTGATGGGGTTGTTTGCAGATTTCGGCGAAGGTATTGGTCTCGAGCTGGGTGACGTCGTCACGACGGAGTCGGTCTCGCCAGACCTCGAGCTCCCCATCGAGGCGCTCGATCTCTCTGAGAGGCCGCGGAACTGCTTGAGACGTGCCCAGATTCAGACCGTCGGCGAGCTCGTCCTCAAGTCGGAAGAGGATCTGCTCAACATCACCAACTTCGGCCAAAAGAGTCTGGAGGAAGTGACTGCCAAGCTCGACGAGCTCGGCCTGTCGCTGCGCACCTCGACCGACGAGGAGGTCACTGCCTGATGCCGCAGCCGAAGCGGGGCCCCCGCCTCGGAGGGAGCCCTTCCCATCAGCGGGCCATTCTGAGCAATCTGGCTCAGGAGCTGTTCTGGGATGAGCGCGTGACGACCACAGTCGCCAAGGCAAAGATGCTTCGACCCTATGCAGAGAAGATGATCACGAAAGCGCGGCGTGGCTCGCTGCACGATCGCCGCCTCATTCTGAAGGACATCGAGGACACCGAGGTCGTCACCCGTCTGTTCGACGAGGTGGCGCCGCGCTACGAGGACCGTCCCGGGGGCTACACCCGCATGGTCCGGCTCGGCCCGCGCCGCGGCGACGGAGCCGAGATGGCAGTAGTCGAGCTCGTCTGAGGCCACGGGAACCCGGCAAGAGATGCTTCGTTTCCCGTTTTCCGTTTCCGGTTTCCCGTCTGCAGGGCTGCTCAGCTCGGCATACCGGCAATGATCGAGGGCTCTCCCCGGCTCGAGCGATCTCTCTACGCCGTCGGTGCCGCCTTTCTGGCGCTTCTCGTTGGGCTGATCATCGCCACGATCGTGGTCGTGATCGCCGACGACACCCCGCCCGCACCGGCGCTGGAGGAGCTCCCCATCGTCGACGGCGTGGAGGTCGTCGATTCGATTGCCACCTGTGACGAGACGGCCTGCGACGGCTACGGGGTGCTTCTCATGGGTGTCGATGGCGAGGCACCGGCGGTGCGAAGCCGTCTGGTGCGCGACTGGCGGTCTCGAGGCTGGGAGCCGGTCCGATGTGACGACGATGCCGGCATTTGTCTGGGAGACCACGATCTGAGGATCTCGGTGCGCGATTGGGCGGATGTGGACCCGGTCATGGCCCCCACGCTGGTGGAGGGAGTTGCCGCCAGGGGGCTCTCCGCCGATCACCTCCTCTACATTCGCTATTACCGCTGCGGTGCGATCTACCCGTGCGGGTAGCCGGCGCAGCAGGCGATAACCTCGGCGAGACGATGCTGCGGCAGATCTGGCGGCGCTTGCTGGCGCCTTTCCGTGAGCGGGGAACGGCGGTGTTCCTCACTTTGTCGCTCGTGGTCGGGCTGGTGGTCGGTCTCGCCGCCGCGGCGCTGATCGGCTCGCTCGAGCTCATCGGAGACGGCGTGAAGCGACTCGGCGAGGCCCTCGCCAGCGACCGTATCGCTGTACTGATTGCGCTCCCGGCAGGCATCGTCGCGGCTTGGTGGCTGGCGAGGCGTTTCGCGCCGGAGACGGCCGGCGACGGGGTCCCGGAGGCGACCGAGGCCCTCGCGATCAGGTCCGGGTACATCCCGACTCGCGCTGCCCCCTTGAAGATCGTGAACACCGCGCTCACAATCGGCGCTGGAGGCTCGGCCGGCCGTGAGGGGCCAATCGTCCAGATCGGGGGCTCGATCGGTTCGTCGATCGCCCGTCACACCGGGCTCGGTGAGGACCGGGTGCGCAGCCTGGTCGCCGCCGGGGCCGGGGCCGCCATCGGTGCCTCGTTCAATGCCCCGATCGCCGGGATGCTCTTCGCCATGGAGGTGATCCTCGGCAACTTCGCAATCCGGCATCTCAATGCGGTCGTCGTCGCCTCAGTCACGGCGGCGGTCACGACTCAATCGATAGTCGGCGAGGACCTGATCCTGCGTGCCTTCCCGCATCGGGTGCGTGACGCCCGCGAGCTGCTCCTCTACGCCGGACTCGGAGTGCTTGCTGCGTTCGTCGGCTGGCTCTTCCTCAAACTGCTCGACGGTGTCGAATCCATCCCTTCGCCGCGCTTCTCCGCCTTGCGCCCGGCGTTGTTTGCAGTCGCCGTGGGAGGCATTGCCTGGGCCGAGCCCGAGGTGCTTGGGACGGGGCAGGAGTTCGTGCGGGGTCTCATCAACCTGGTGTCGGCCGACTCGATCGTTTGGGGGACGCTGATTCTCATCGGTGGTGCCAAGCTGATTGCCACTTCGTTGACGCTCGGGTCCGGAGGCTCCGGGGGTGCGTTCATGCCCAGCCTGTTCGTTGGAGCCGTGCTCGGTGCCGCGTTTGCCGACTCCGTGACCCCGGTGTGGGGCTTCAGCGAGCTGGAGCCGGGCGGGTTCGCCGTGGTCGGCATGGCGGCGACCTTCGCCGCGGTGGCCCGGGCGCCGCTCACCTCGATCCTCATCGTGTTCGAGATCACCCAGGACTACGGACTGGTGCTGCCGCTGATGCTGGCCACGTCGTTGGCGACCTTCCTCGCCGATCGGATTCATCCGAACAGCGTCTACGCCATGGCTTTGGCGCGTCGCGGCGTCCGCCTCTCCCGGCGCAGTGAGGTGGACCTGCTCGACACGGTCCGCGTCGGAGACGTGGCCAAGGTCTCTCCGCCGTTTGTGGCTCCCGAGGCCTCGACTGCGGAGGCCCAGGAGCTGATGGACGAGACCAGGATGCACGGACTTCCCGTGCTCGACGCCGAGCGGCGGCTCGTCGGCATAGTCACCGTCACCGACGTCGTGCGATCCGGGGGACCGGCGGCCACGGTACGGGTGGCCGACGTCATGACGCCTCGTCCGATCACGGCGTCACCGACCACCCCCGTGTCCGAGGTCCTGCAGCGCATGGCGTCGCTCGGCATCGGCCGAGTCCCCGTCGTCTCCGAAGAGGAGCCGACACGGCTGATAGGCCTGTTTCGGCGAGAGGACGCCGTGCTGGCCTATCACCGCGCTCTCGGGCAAGAGGTCCACCACGATCTGGGTCGGTCCCGTCTCCAGGCGCGCGTCGCCCCGGAGACGGACTTTCACGATGTCGAGGTCACCACGGATTCGGTCGCCGACGGCAGGCTGCTCAAGGAGATCCCGCTTCCCGGAGGCGTGACTGTGGTGTCGGTGCGTCGCGGCACCGTGGTCGTGGTGCCGGACGGCAACACCGAACTGCGGGCCGGCGACGTCCTAACCGTCTTTGCCCGGGAAGGGCTGAGCCAGCAGCTGCTGGAGCGAATACATGCCGACGACACCGCCGAGTTGGATCGGGTGGTAGGCGAGGACGATGCCCGCTTCTTCGACATCGAGGTTCCCTCGGGCTCGATCGCCGACGGAAAGCCGAT
>JABAOH010000003.1_pt3 | contig 19058 bp, 16 predicted proteins | sample 7062181 | NCBI WGS metagenome assembly JABAOH01 (sample SAMN14538630, study PRJNA623070) | marine sediment metagenome | biome: marine biome [ENVO:00000428]; feature: marine pelagic biome [ENVO:01000023]; material: deep marine sediment [ENVO:00002113]; isolation source: pool of 5 deep marine... | reverse complement strand
TTTTTGTTCAAGACGTTTAAGGAGATCTTTTTTGTAGTCTCCAGTAAGGTTTTGAAGGCATAATGGACACTTGTTTTCGGTTACTAAGCTTGAGATGCGATGTTCAGAAGTTTCCATTTCTCTTTTTGTAGCTTCCTGTTCGCCAACTATGTTTGTTATTTGATCTTCAACTGTGCTAAGGTATATTCTCAATTCTTCAATTGTTTGGTCAGGGGCTAATTCTACTTCCTTGAGTTTGTTTCGTTGGGACTTCTCTTCCGTCTCCATCGTTTTCAAGTTTTCTTCTAAGCCACGGACAAGGGTTTCCTTACTTTCAATTTCGTTAATTAGTCTCGCAAATGTATCTTTGATGTTGTCGATATTTGTTTTTAGTTGAATTTCCATCCCTCGTAACGCTTCGGTCTGTTTTCTCAATTTCTCAAGACTCCCAAGATGAGAATCCGCCTCTTTAAGAGTGGATTCTGCCTCAGTCAGGATTTCACCCAAATCTTGGATTTTGTTGTCAATTGATGAAAACTCCTCGACAGCCCTATTGTAGTCAGCTTGAAGTCCCTCCACCCCGACGACGTCGACATCTCGTTCATAAACTCCCTTTTCAACTTTATAGTCTCTTTGAAACTGAGCCAAAAAGCTCCACGCAACTTCATAGTCGGAAAGCCCGAATAGTTGATCCAGTTTTGTCTGGCGTTGCCGGGGAGTCACATCTAGCAATTCCTTAAGATGCTCCTGTCTCACCCAAACAACTTCTCTAAAGAGATCTTTGTCTAGACCGGTTAGTGACTTCAATTGCTCGGCAACCGCCTCATTTTTGACGCTCGCAATCAACTTGCTGCCTTCATACAATTTGAGCTGATCCATGTCTTGACCAATGCCTTTTCCATGCCTACGTAAGGCTCTATGAAGAGTGTAAGTTCTCTCACTGTGAACAAAAATTGCGGTTACCTTTCCTCCATCTGATCCCTCTCTGAGTAGGTATTCATAGCTTCGGCCTAGGGGGTCTCCGAAGAGGACGAAATCGATGGCGTATAGAACACTTGACTTCCCACGTCCCAGACCGCCGATGATACAGTTGAACCCCCTAGCAAAGGAAATGGTTGTTTTGGAGTGAGATCGAACATTTTCCAGTTGTAAAGTCGTGATTCTCACCCAAACTCCTCCAATACTCTTTTCACCTTCTCTTCTTGTTTTCCCACCAATGGATCAAGAAGGTCAATTGCACACTTCGCTATTGCTTCAGCCTCTTCCCTGACGTAACGTTCAGAGAAAATTTCGAAAAAGTATTCAAAAGCCTTCGTCTTGAGATCTTTTAATCCACCCTCGAATATGGAGCGGATTACCTCTTCAGGAACCTCAGTTTCTTTTAGTCGAAGAACTGGGTGAACAAGGAGAGCCTTTTCAGCAGCGTTTCTTATCTTGGTTAGGTTAATTTCTCCCCGACCAGCTTCAGCAGGCAAAACGCCACGTATTATGGGAACAATAATAGCCCCTTTTTCATCCGCTTGCTTCACTAGCTGCATCGCTGTTTCAGTTATTTTATTGGGAGTCAACCCAGTATAATTACGGTTCAAAATAATGAAACGACGCGGCTTTTCAAGCTTGATTCGATGAAGGTTAGGAACTCCTTTTTCATTGACCTCAACATAATAGAAACCTTTCTCAATTTCGGCGTCATCGTAGTTAGCGGTCTCGGTGCAGCCACTATAGGCGAGGAGACCTTTTCTAAATGAAAAATTGTGCGGTGCGTGAATGTGACCGCCAGCATAGTAGTCAAAGCCTTCGGGAAGAAGTTCTGGTTGAGCTTCGGCTTCCATTTGAGGACGCTTAAGGATTGGAATATCTAGAGCCATGTGGAAAACAAAGATGTTGAAAAGAGAAGGGTCAGATATAGGCTTGTTTTTATTTAGAAAAATGGGGAATTCTTCTCTGGTTTTCCTAGGAGTCCGAAAGTTAGGAACGCCATAAACATAACAACTTTCGTTTCTCCAAGAAGCCCCATCATGACGAGGCAAGTAACGAATCAAGCCGGCGCTGTCTAGTGGATTGAGAATGGTTCCAGTTATCACGTTGGGAGCAGAGTCATGGGAACCGTCTACCGTAAGCACGGGTATCCCAGCATCCCTCAGTCGCCTAAAATTAGCTATGGCATTCTCGAGGGTTATATTTGAGGGACGAGCATGCTCAAAAATGTCGCCTGCAACTATCATAAAATCAGGCTTCAACTCAATGGTCTTGTCCACAAGTTCCCTAAAGGCTAAATTGAAGTCTTCGCGTCGTACATCTAAATTGTATTGAGCATAACCCAGATGCAGGTCAGATGTGTGAACAAAACTAAAGGATTTCATATTTGTTTCCTCTTCCCTCTCCTCACTTGCCAGCCATTAAATCCTTATTAAAGGTGATTGCTTTTAAGAGTGAATCGGCAATTTCTTCCTTAATATACTCTTTTTAGAGGTTCATAACAACATTTTTTCATTCAACTACGACTTTCCGGAGACTGCGCCCATGGAAAGCTTCTACTTCATACCCAAAATGGGGGCTAGCAATTTTACGCCACGGGTGTTTCATACCATCACATTGTCTCAAAGTAAACATCGTTGAAGTAATATTTTGCAGTATATCCAGAAAGGCTAATTGAGTCGCCTAATATTGTGTTTAATGCTCCTTCTTGAGGTTCTATATTTTGCCAACCAACTACGTCGACGTTAAGCTTCACCCAAGCGTGATATCGTCCATAGCTTTCTCCTACAACAACATAAACTTCATTTTCATCCCATCCATTCGCCCTAAGAAGAGAACACAATAATACAGAGAAATCTTCACAATCCCCTGTTCTGAGAGAAAGCGTTTCTCTGGGCAATTGCCAATAATCTGACTCGCCATAAGCCTCGAAATCTGTTACATATTCAATGTTTTTTGCCACCCAATCTCTAATTTCTATCCAGTCAAAAAAAAAGGGATTCTTTGCAATGTTATCTACTGTTCGTTTAATAACAGAAGCATTTGGAGTTATGAAAAGCTTTGCCGTATCAGGATTAAAGGTTCTAGTTTCTATCATAGAAGTTTCATCTTCTGGAACCTCTGGAATATTTTCAGAGGATGATGGTCTCAAAACGTCGGAAATGTACGGAAAAGCCAGAACTGCTCCAATAAAAAGCACAATAATGAGAGAGACCAAAAGGGCTTTACCCATTTATGCATGCACCTCTTTTCCATCTGTGATTAATTTTCGTTTTTTACTTAATCCATCATAATGAGGGCGAATCAGCATAATCATATCGCATCGATCAATAGTCAAGACGCAAAATAAACCTTTCCTTATAATATACACTAAGGTTGGTACATATCTTTTTTACTAGTAAAACCAAGATACTAAACAAACCCAATTATGCACAAGACTGATGTTTCTTCTAAGAGATTATTGGCTCTTTTATGAAACCACGCTTCGCATAACTATTGAAGGAGATTAGAAAGAATCTAGTTCTTCTCCGTAAAGAAGAGCCTGGTTTGCCCCATGGTTTGAATATCGAAAGCTCTCACCTTTACTACCATAGGAAAATCTTTCACTGCTTTTCCAAGAACGAGGCAATGATGGGATGGAAGATCCTGAGCAATGGACTTCACAGTTTCGGAGTCAACTCGCGCTGCTCTAGATACGGTTTCGAGGTCACGTTCGTTGGTGAAGTTGAAAAGGAAGATGTTGTCGGCTTGACGATAGATGTTTTCTTTTATTGTGTCAGGCTGGTTTGTCACAAAGGTGGCGAAAAATCCGAAGTGCCTCATTCTTGTAACGATATCATTCCAGTAGGTTTCCCTGAGATAAAGATGAGCCTCCTCAGCAAAGAGAAACACAGCTTTTACCTTCCACTGGCTTAGAAGTTCCACAAGCTTTGCGAGAGTATACTCCACAACGATCTGGCGATCAACAGACGAAACATCATGCAAGTTTAGAACCAAAGCCCCGCCTTTTCGGGTTTCTTCAAAAAACTCTTCGAAGGTGGTTGCTTCTGTGATTTTGTCAGTAAAAAAGCCGGAATTTAGTAGGCTGTAGTAACGAGAGAAGAGGGCATCTCTCACATGTTGATTACACTTCCAGTTCCTAATTGCCTCCCCTAGTTCTTGGAGAGTGAAAACCCGTCGCTCCTGCAGTGATCGCCATATACGTCGAAACTCTCGAGTAGAGGTTCCGGGAAGATTGAGGGCGTGAACGAGAATGTTTAACATAATTTTCAGGTCAATTTGAGGCAGTGACACCTTGAGGTTGGCTCCGGGAGTAAGCACATGGATTTTGTTGTGATACTCGTTCTTTTCCCCGTTGGAAGAGAAGCCTAGGTTGGTGTATTCACCGTTTAGATCAAGAACCACAACTTTGGCTCCGTAATCGATAAGACCTAAGACGAGGAGTTTGGAAAGGTGAGATTTTCCGGTTCCTTTCTTTCCGGTAACTATGTTTAATTTTCCATCGAGATCGTGAGCATTAATTGTGAAACTAGATGTCTCTTTAGTTTCTCCAATGTTGATTGGAAGATTCCCGTTTTCCCTTATATTAGATAGCAGAGAACTGATGGGAAATTTTTTGATTCCGGATTTAGAGCGAGAAGGAAGCCATGAAACATTCACACCCAACTGTTTATTCTCGATGGTTCCTCGAATTTTACACAAAAGCATCCACGCGTCTTGAATGTGATTTATATGTGACGATACTTCCAAAGGATCAAAAATTTCTCCATAAACAAAATTTTCGGATGTAGAATCGCGAAGAAGCTCTTCAAGAAGACCCGGAACGCTGGCGAATTGGACGTCAATTACCTGAGTGATCAATTTCTTGTTAACTCTAGGGTCTTCTATGAGAAGGTAATCGCCTTTTTCAACGTTATCGTTTGGAAAGCTGAGAATTTGAATAGTGTTCCCTTCTTTTTTATAAAGCCGCATTACTAACCCTCATAATCTTTTCCAAAAGGCCCGAAGAGTAGCCGACGTACATTTGGTCTTGCAACTATTCTGAGTCCATACTGCTGAGCTATGAAACGTTGAATACCTATTACTTCAGTAGCGGTAAAAGTTGAAAATATGTGGGCTAAACGCAGGGTTTCTGGATAGCTTTGAAAGAGAAGATCGCTTCCGAGAAGCTTTCGCACCGCTTCTATTCCTCGTTCTCGCGGGACCTTCTTGTCAATGTCCAACCTAAAGGAGCAGATTCCGTGGGTTAGTTTTGCGACATAAACATTTCCGAGGGTAAACACGGGACCTGATGGGAGGGGAAAGCCATTTATTTGAAGCAGACATGGCGGCTTAGACTTTTCTGCTAAATCCGTGAGTCGGTGACCCAAAAATCTTAAGTTGGTTGTTTTGGAGAAAGCCAGGATGGTGTTGAAACGATTTCTAGCGATTTCTAAAAGGTGGGATATTAAGTTAACTGGACTGTCAGCAGCTCCAGCGGTTAGGGAGCCATCCCACAGAATGATGCTATCATGTGCGGAACAGGAAATGCCAAGTTGAAGCCAGCGTTCGAGCAGGTTGCCGATTATAGTCTGCATGTTGACTAGGCTTGGAGCGCTAGCGCCTTCTTGGAACTCAAAGTAATGGCGTCTGAACAGATTGTAGATTTCCCTCTTGTTTTCTTCTGTTACATGGAAGGGGAAGGGCCCAAGGCGGAGGTGTCTGTAGCGGCTTTTTTCTTTCCAAACGATTGCTCCTCTTATTGCGCAAAGTATACCGGTTTCGGTTTCGCCAACCTTTATACTTGAAATATCGACGGCGGCAACTGGGGTTTCTCCTAAAAGGGGTTCAATGGGAATTGATTCTATTGTGAATGATCCATGAGTAACTAAAACTTGTGGGGTGTCTTCAAAGTTTTCTGTTGCAGGTTTGTTGAAGGTCATTTCGTTGGGTTGAAAATATTTACTTTCCATTGTTCTCATTGATCTGAGGCTTAACTCGATGAACTTTTGTGGAAGTTGCAAATCTTCCAAGGATTGTGGAAAATTATATCTTAGTGTTGTTGTATAATTTAATTGCTCAATCAACAATATTCACCAATAAATCATGAAATGAGAGGTTGGTGTATTTAAATGTTGCGCATGCACATTATGTTCAATTCAATAAACAATATGGGGTGCCGATGACGGGAGAAGCAAAGCCTCCAATCCGCCTAAAAATGAAAGTTGGAAACCTAGAGTTCGAGATCGAATGTATGGAGGATCAGCTGGAGGAGGCTGTAAAAAGAATTCTGTCAACAGTCGCAGAGTATGCGAAGGAACCGATAGTTGCGTCAGAACGCCATTTGCCTCCTGCCAGAGCTGAAACATGTAAAGGGCTCATACAGAAACTTTGGTCAGAAAGATGGTTTGCGTCTCCCAGAGGACTAGGAGAAGTTCACAGCGAAATGGCACGCAGAGGTTTCCATTACGATCGCACTGCAGTGGCGCACGCCCTCGTAGACTTGGTTAAGGATGGCTTATTAACTAGAGAAGGGCGACCTCGGCGTTATCGTTACGCCCAGAAAAGACCGCCGAGCCGTTAAGGAATCACTTTTGCTTGCAGGCTCCTCAACGGTTCTTGGAAGGTTTTTTCCAAATTTCCTTCAGTAATAGACCTAAAATTAATGTCGTTTCCACTATGATCGCCAGTATTGTTACGGCTATGAGGAAAGCCAGAGTCAAAATAATGCATTGATGCTGGGCTTAATTGCCTTTGCAAATGCCAGAGGAATGAGTAGAACGGTGTAAGTAAATATTTAGGCTTGTTTTGTAAAAGTAAGGGTGAAAGATGATAACAATGCCTTTTACATCGATTCAGAATATCTTGGATGGTCGTTTTGATTTTAAGCAAGTGGAAATTAAAGGCTGGGTTTACAGGAAAAGAGAAAGTAAAGACGTTATTTTCGTCCTAGTACGCGACGCTACAGGGATCATACAATGCACAATTAAGAGAGACAGCCCAAGCTGGGCTGACGCTGAAAAAGTGACAATCGAATCCTCAGTTACACTGAATGGAATTGTAAGGAAAGATGAACGCGCCCCCGGAGGATTTGAAGTATCCACGAATCGATTGAAAATAGTGGGATTAGCTGAACCCTTTCCAATAACGAAGGACCAAAGCGAAGAGTTTCGACGTGACGTTCGACATCTGTGGCTTCGAAGTCAAAAAATGATTGAAATTATGAAGATAAGAAGTGAAACACTGAAGTTTATACACCAATTTTTCAGAAAAGAAGACTTCACTGAAGTTTCGCCACCCATGTTCATATCCAGTGCTGTGGAAGGTGGAGCCACACTTTTCGGAGTGAAATACTTTGACAAAGATCTTTATCTAACCCAAAGCGCCCAACTGCACCTTGAGGTGTTAATAAGTTCCTTAGAGAAAGTTTATTGCGTCGCTCCTTCCTTCAGAGCAGAGAAGAGTAGGACGATAAGGCATCTTGCAGAGTATTGGCATGTAGAAGCGGAACAAGCTTTTGCAACGATGGATGATCTCATGTGTTTAGAAGAGGAGCTCGTGAGTTATGTTTGCCAGAAAGTTGCAGAACAATGCAAGAAAGAACTGAACAAATTGAAAGTGAATGCGAAGAAATTATCTGAAGTGAAACCGCCGTTCAGTAGAATCACCTATGACGAAGCCATAGAGAGACTTCATAAGAAAGACTCTAAGATCAAATGGGGAGAAGATTTCGGATTCGACGACGAGAGAGCCTTGGCAGAAGAGTTTGGAAAACCAGTTTTCGTGTACGCTTACCCGAAGGAGATAAAGGCATTTTACTGCAAAACGTACAAGGATAACCCGAAACTCGTCATGTCTGTAGATTTAATCGCGCCAAAGATAGGAGAACTAGCTACGGGCGGCTCAAGAATTGACGACAAAGAGGAGCTGATTAAACGCATTAGAGAGTTCGGTTTGAAAGAAGAAGATTATGGCTGGTATATTGATATGAGAAGATATGGAACCACGCCTCATATCGGCTTTGGATTAGGGGTTGAACGCCTACTGGCATGGATGCTTGATTTAGAAAATGTGATGGACACCCTTCCATTCCCACGCACAATCAGAAGATACTACCCCTAATTTTACAGATTCTACCATGTTTTTCTACTTCCGCTTCCTGAACACTTTGCAGTCATCCATGTCAGTCACATAGTCGAATCCAGCTTCTATCAGTCGCTTAGCGTCTTCAACCGTCTTAGCTGTTCTGCAAATGAATTCGTCACCTTCAAAGTTGAGGAGGTGTGTGTATATCATCGTGCTTTGAATGCTTCTATGACCTAGAAGCTTCTGAACGTGAAGGATATCCTTGGTGCGGTGATACTCCATCGTAGCTTTCCAGTGGCGCAGAGTGTGAAAACTTATCTTCAGCAATCTTGGGTTGTGAAGCTTGTTTGCAACACGCTTTCTCTGAGTGTTGAAACTGGATCTGTGTGCTTTGAGATTTGCGCCGAACACTTTTCCAGATTTCTTTGGAACAGCGTTGAGCATAGCCATCATTTTTCCGCTGATTTTGAACATTCTTGGATTTCCGTATTTTTCAGATCGACATCTTATCGTGCTTCTTTCCTCATCTATGTCCGTCCATTCAAGATCCCAGACTTCTCCAATCCTCATTCCGGTTTCCTTCATGAGTTGCGCGCGCGCAGGGTATCGATTCCAATGGTTATTCTCGTCAATGCATGCATGCAGAAAGAACCTAACATGCGCCCTATGAGACGTTTATTCATGCGCGCGCAACTTGTCGAGGAGCAATTTCAATTTAAGCTTGCGGTTGTTCCTTCTCTCAGCCACTTTTCTGAAGGCCCTCGGTATTGTAGCAAGCAGGGATTCCGACCGCTCAGCTATATCTAAGTAAAATTTACTAGCTTTCTCCTCAAGCTCCATGGCCATCTCTAAAGCATCAAGATATTTCATGCCTTCTTTCGATCTCGGTTCAGTCAGGTGGTCGCTTAGATTTATTTGGATGAAGCATGCTTCGAGGGCGTCGGTAATAGTCTCCTGATAGGTTCTTGTTACTAGTACCTTGTTCTTCCTGCTTTCTTTGGCAAAAGCGAGGAATGTTTCTTTGCCCTCTGTGTATTTCTCGGCCAACTCCTCGTAGAATTTTGAGGATTTGTTCTCGAGCCTCTCGGCGAAGCTGACGATGGCGGAAGCCGTCGCGTTTGGCTCCCCCATCTTAGAACCACCTTTGAATAACAACCTTGCTTTCGGTGAAAAAGCGGATTGATTCCCGGCCTTGACCGTGCAACGTCCCAAAGAATGAGTCCTTCATTCCGCCAAACGGGAAGAACGCCATTGGAGCAGCAATTCCGATGTTGATGCCAATGTTGCCACATTGAACTCTATACTGGAACTCTCGGGCCCATTTACCGCTTGAAGTGAATATGGACGCTGCGTTGCCATGAGGATTCCCGTGAATCATTTCTATTGCCTCGTCAAAGCTTCTAGCCCTCATAATGCATGCTACAGGTCCGAAAATCTCTTCTCCGCCAATGGTCATGTCTGTTGTAACACCCTCGAAGGCTGTTGGATTAAGGAAGCATGTGTGGGGCCAGTCCCCGACGAGTCTTACGTTTCTTCCATCAAGCCTTAATTTCGCTCCTTCTTCTATGCCTTTTTGAATGAACCATAGGATCCTTTCTTTTCTATTCTTACTTTGTATAGGTCCCATCTGAACTGATTCGTCAAGCCCATAGCCAACCCTTATCTTGGAAGCTGCGTCGACAAAAACATCTACAACCTTCCTATAGAACGCGTTATATTCATGCTGGTTGAGACCGTCACCCACAACAACGAGGTTGGCACCTGACAGGCATCGTTGCCCCGTATTGCCATAGAAAGATGTCATACAAGCCGCTATGGTTCTTTCTAAGTCAGCGTCTGGCATAACCAACAAAAAGTTCTTCGCGCCACATTGAGCGATAACCCTTTTGCCGGTTTCACCGCATCTCTTGTAAACAATATCTCTCCCTACAGCGGTGGAACCGACAAAGCATATTCCCTTGATGTCGTGATGATCTAAAATGGATGATGCAATTGTTCCTCCGCCGTGAACCACGTTCCATACGCCTGGAGGAAAACCAGCTTCATCGACCAGGTTAGCTAGTTCCACTTGGCTTATGGGAGCGTGAGGTGAAGGCTTTATAATGACGCAGTTTCCAGTAGCTACCGCGTGTGGCGCGAACCAGAGAGGCACCATGAACGGGAAGTTGAAAGGGGGTATTATTCCAAAAACTCCTATTGGCTGTCTGATGAGGTATTCGTCAATACCAGCCGCTATGTCCTCCAGGTTGTATCCCATCATCAAGGAGGGGATTCCAGTTGCAACCTCCACATTTTCAATTCCACGTCTCGTTTCTCCTCTGGACTCATCGATGGTCTTTCCATGCTCCATCGTCTGAATTCTGCTCAGCTCTTCAAAGCGTTCCTCCATCAACTCTTTTAGCCTGAAGAGGCATCTCGCCCTAGCAAGAGGAGGGGTTCTTCTCCACTCTAGGAAGACTTCCTTGGCTGCTTTTACTGCCTCATCAACTTCTCTAGGAGTTGCAATAGGAACTTTGCCAATCACTTTGCAAGTGGCTGGGTTGACGATATCCAAGATTCTGTCTGATTGGGATTCAATCCACTCTCCATTGATGTAGTTATTGAGTGTTTTGACCTTTTTTATTGGTTCTTCCAAAACCACCATCCCAACATCACCCTGGAATTTGGATATTACTAGGGCTTTTAATAAAATCTTTCATTTCTTTTATTAATAAAAGGTATCCAATCCCTAACGATACTACGCTATGCGCGCTTTCTATAAACTTTAAAAATACTTGCTTCATTCCCCTGGGGATGGGGATTAAATATGAAGGTGCTTCGCGCGCGCCTTAAAACTTTTATTAATTTGATGGCAAACCTTACATAATTCAGGATGATTGACCAATGAAAATAGCCCTTGTTCAAATGCGCTGTGCCGAAAACAAAGAAGAGAACGTCAAGAAAACCATCAATTATGTAAGGGAAGCTTCTACGAAAGGTGCGGAAATTATATGCCTCCAAGAGCTTTTCTCAACAACATACTTCCCTGCCGTTGAAGATCTTAGGTACTTTGCACTCGCAGAGCCTATTCCCGGTCCAACGATTAATAGGTTGTGCGATGTGGCAAAAAGGTTCAAGATATCGATGATAGCTCCGATTTTTGAAGAAGACACTGAAGTTATGGGCATATTTTACAACGCAGCCGTGGTCATAGGATCGGACGGAAACATCTTAGGCAAGTATCGGAAAACGCATATCCCGCAACTACCCGGCTACAAAGAGAAGTTCTACTTTAAGCCAGGCAATCTGACCTACTCCGTATTTGACACGGGTAGTTGTAAGCTTGGCATGGTACTATGCTATGACAGGCACTTCCCTGAGCCTATTAGGATCGAAACCATGAAGGGAGCTCAAATAGTTTTTGTTCCCACCTGCACAGCCTATTACCCGGAAACGTGGGAATTAGAGCTCAGGGCTCACGCAGCGTTCAACACCATATTCGTAGCTGGCGTAAATAGGGTCGGCAAAGAATTTCCACACCAAGCGGTTAAGTATTTTGGGAAGAGCCTATTGGCCAACCCAAGGGGAGATATCGTTGCTCAAGCTGGAGAGGACGAGGAGTTATTAATAGTCGACATCAACCTAGGGGAGGTTAGGGAAAGACGGAAGATAGCCCCTTTTCTACGGGATAGACGCCCCGAATCATACGAAGACTTGGTGCGTTTTCTCTAGCGAATAGACCACTGTTTATCTCCTTGAAAGGGGGGGTCTCACAAACCCTTTGGATCTTATTCAGTTTGTCCACGCATATAACTAATGAGCGCCTGAATTAGTCTGAAGGCATCCGTTATAAGGTCACCTTCCGGGATGTTTTATAAGGTCGCGAGCTTTACCGTTGCTGTGGGAGGTTAAATGTTGAATCGGAAAGCCGTTTTCATGAAGGAGTATGACAAATACGTCATGACGAGCTTTGGTGAACCGTTTCCTATAGTCATAGTTGACGCCAATGACGTCTTCGTGACCGACATGGAAGGAAGGAGATATCTTGACTTTTGGGCTGGGATAGCCGTAGTAAACGCTGGGCACAATAACCCTAAGGTGCAAGAAGCCGTAGAAAGACAGATGGAGAAGCTGGTACACTGTGCCTCTCAATCCTACTATACGGTTGCCCCACTTGAGCTGGCCAAGAAGCTCGCTGCCATAGCCCCAATCAAACCCTGCAAGGCTACGTTTCACACCAGCGGGTCTGAAGCAAATGACGTAGCATTAAAAATGGCTAGGAGATACACTAAGAAACACGAAATTGTCACTTTGCAGGGCTCATACCACGGACAGACTTATGGTGCGCAATCAATCAGCACTCCAGTGGCGTCCTATACAAAGTCCTACACTATTGGTCCATACGCTCCTGGCGCAGTTCATGCTCCAGCTCCATATTGCTACCGCTGCAGCCTCGGGTATGAATATCCCCATTGTGACATCCAGTGCGCTAGAATGATTGAGGACATCATAAACTTCGGCACTTCAAGGGATGTGGCGGCATACATGGCTGAACCTATCCTAGGTGTCGGTGGAATCGTGACTCCACCTGATGGGTACTTCCAAGAAGTGAAAAGGGTTCTAAATAAATATGGTATAATCTTGATACTAGACGAGGTTCAAACAGGCCTTGGCAGAACTGGAAAAATGTGGGGCGCCGAAAGCTATAAGGTCAAGCCAGAAGTGATAACGCTGGCAAAGGCGCTTGGAAACGGATGGCCGATCTCCGCTGTCGTCGCGTTAGAACAGATAGGCAACTCCTTTGAAGCTGGAGACCACTTCTCAACATGGGGGGCAAACCCAGTAATGTGCGCTGCAGCTGGCGCAACCATCGACTACATCGTTGAGAACAGGTTGTGGGAGAACGCGGAGAAGATGGGGACCTTATTAATGAAGAGACTGAAGGAATTGGAGAGCATATACGACATAATAGGCGAGGTAAGGGGCAAGGGCCTGATGATTGGAATCGAGATAATAAAAGATAATAAGACCAAAGAGCCTGGCGTTGACGAGTGCAAAGAGATTCGTAGGTTAAGTGCCGACTATGGTCTCATAGTGGGTGTCGGAGGGTTCTGGACCAACGTCATAAGAATCCAGCCTCCGCTGACCATCAGAGAGGAGCACGTCGAAAAAGCGGTAGAGGCCTTTGAAAGAGCGGTGAAAGAAGTTAAAAAATAGATAAGGATATGGCTCGAAATTTCGCACACTTTAATCGTTAAATTAGGTAGAGCTATCTAACCCTCCTTGGTACATATTTACCGAAGCCCGGCTTACCTACTATTTCTCCCTCCTGGTATACGACATTGCCGCGAACAATCGTGTGTGTCGGCCAGCCTGCCAGTTCCCATCCCTCATATAGAGTGAACTCGCTTCTTGTGTGAAGCTTTTCGAGGGAAACCTTCATCCTTTGCTTCATATCTACTATGATTATATCTGCATCAGAGCCCACCTGTATTACACCTTTCTGAGGATACCACCCAAATATTTTAGCAGGTTTTTCACAGCATAGCTCAATGAAGCGCCTTAAAGTTATTCTATCTTCGATAACACCCTTCGATAACATGACAGCTGTCTTTTCAGGTAACCCGGGATAACCTGGCGCGGCCTTTCTTATATCCTCCCAGCCCAGCTCCTTCTCCTTTTTTAAATACGCACAGTGGTCGGTTCCAATGCAATCTATAACTCCGTTCTGAACAGCTTTCCAAAGCGCCTCCGTGTGCTCCTTGCCCCTTACGGGCGGATTAGATTTGAGATATGGGCCCAACTTCTTCATGTCATTCGTCGTAAACAGCAGATATTGGGGACACGTTTCGCCGTAAACTTTAACGCCTCGCTCCTTGCCTAGTTCTAAGGCCTCTGCAGCCTCTTTGGCTGACATATGGACGATGTAAAGTGTGCAATTCGTGTGTTCAGCGTATTTTATCGACTTATCTGTAGCTTCTCCCTCAGCGAAGCTTGGTCTAGAATCTGGATGAGCGAGGGGATCCTTTCTCCCCAACACATCGTAAATCTCCCTTTCGTATACAGACAAGATATATTTGTTCTCGGCGTGGACGCTGGCGATACCATTATTTTTAGCGATAAGATTCATGGCTTTAAGAAATGTTCCGTCGTCGACCTCCGGATATTCAGGAACGGAAACGCATAGAAACATTTTGAGGGATGCCGCACCTAACTCGATTATCTCCGGTATAGCATCCAAAACATCCTTCTGTGGAGTTGCTCCGCTGTGTAAAGCAAAATCCACTACAGCTTTTCCACTTGCTATCTCCATCTTCCTTTGGAAGTCGGCTGGCATCAAGGAGGGAGGAACGTTCCACGCATGGTCGACAACCAAGGTTACTCCACCGACAGCGGCTGCCTCTGTTTCGCTTTTCCAATCAGATCTCCACTCGAATCCGGGTTCCATGATGTGTGTGTGGGGGTCGATCGTTCCTGGCATTATGTAGTTTCCCTTAGCGTCTATGATGAGATCAGCCTCCCTAGGGAGGTGAGGACCCTTGGCTACTCCCACGATTTTCTCCTCATCTACGGCGATGCCCGCTCCGTCGATGATCCCCAAATCGGTCACGATCTTACCGTTCCTTATTATTAGGGAAACAGGCAAAGACATACCCTCTCTTCATCCTTTCTTAAAACAAGGTATTAAACAAATTTTATGGCGTACGCTGGGCAAATGACGTCGCATAAACCGCATCCATCACATTTCGTCTTGTTAATGACGGCTGCGCCTTCAACCATACTGATCGCCGAGTGGCCACCATCGCGACAGGCTGTAACGCATTTGGCGCACCCGGTACACAAGGCAAGATCGCGCGCGCGGCTTCAACCTTACTCGCCAATTCTCCCCAATCATCTGGGTTCGGCCCGGCCATAATACTCACAATTAACCTAAAGTCTGGAGACCCGCTCTTTTTAATTGCCGGAATCTCCCGTTCACACCATTGTTTGACATCCATACCTGAAATCAACTCAATATTTTCCATGCCGATGTTGACTCCACCATTGAAGGTTGTAACTAACTTTCCTAATCTTGGTCGTGGGTGCCTAACGCCAAACGTCGCAACAGTCTTCGTGACGGCGCCAGCCCAGCCAATTTTGGCTGCTCTAATTATGTGATCAGCGTTCATCGTCGGGGGAGCAGAAGCCAGTAAGAATGGGTTCTTGAAATCCAGCTTACAAAATTCGCTAGCCAGCTTAACCAAAGTTCTTCACCTTCCATATAAGATTTCTAGCAGTTATCATTTTTATGGCATTTCCCTAAACCCTCATCCATCCAAGACTCCATTGACCAACGGCTCACTTTATGCATGCATGCGCGCGCCCCCGCTTAGTTTTGCTTCAAAAGCTCACGAATAGACTTGTCCAGTTCAGCAAGCTTCTGCTCCGCCAACTGAATGCGGCTTTTCAAATCCATGTTCTCCGTCACCAAACTATTCACCATGATTTGCAGTTGACGGTTCTGCTGTTCAATCTCTCCTCTTCGCGCGCGCACCATTTTTTCAATTCTTGAATCGCATCTCTGCTGAAAAACGTGAAATACGTTAAGTCGTTGCCTTTCCTTCCATCCAACACCACTTTAACGCGCTGCTTTCCCTCAGCAATTTGACCCACAATATCATCATACATGAAATTCATTTTCCCTAGAACCGCATGTATTTCCATGCCACTCTGCAAAATAATAAGCAAGATAGCGCGTTCTCTTTGAGGCATCAAACCAATTATGCGTTTAGCCTCAGCTAAAGTGATTTGGCGACGGTTATTCTTAACTTTGCGGTGACGACCAAAAACCGCGCGCGCATGCATCAACGTCGGTGCTGTGGCAGAGAAAAAATTCTTTCTGGAATAAAAATTGCAACAATACTTATAACACTGTTATATTAGAAATATGAGTGGATGGCGAGGAGACGCAGGGTTATTCACCATCCCCTATCATGCGTGCATGCATGATGTCACAACCAAGCCTTTATATAACTTTGCGTCCCTCTCCCATCAACTGACTTAAACATTTTTCCTATTCGGTCACTCTAAATAAATGGTTTTGCTTACTCCTCTCAGTGGTAAATTTTTACATTTTCTTGGTAACAAAACATATTAAGACATATGTCATAATTTTTTTCACGGTTAAATTGGCTTGGAAACACACGCGCGCGCGGAAATAATCGGGGATATCTAATTAAACTCATCTCCTACATAAGTAATAAAAAGTCAAACTGGAAAAGCGGTTTTGGTGAATTAATGTCAAAAAAAGATGTAAAGTTTGGCATAGGATTACCACAGTTCACGACTCCCGTTGGTGAACTCGCAGATATTGCCAGGGTTGATGAAGAAGCTGGGTTTGACTCTGTTTGGGTTGGAGATCATCTGTTGCATTTTCCGAGTCGCACTGTTGCTGAAGCTTGGACTCTTTTAACGACCGCAGCATTGACTACGAAGAGAGTACTTCTTGGAACTTGTGTTACTGATCCACATAGATATCACCCTGCTGTTCTGGCTCAGAGGCTAGCGACCATAGATCAAGTCTCTGGTGGACGGGTAATACTTGGATTGGGAGCTGGAGTGGCTATGAACCTTGAACCGTTCGGAATAGAGTGGAATAGACCAGTTTCAAGGCTTGTGGAAGCTTTTAAGATCATGAGAAGATTATGGGCTGGAGAGACATTTAGTTACAAAGGTGAGTTTTGGAAGTTCAAAGATGCATTCCTACAGATCAAACCAGTCCAATCAACGGTGCCCATATATTTTGCAGCAATTGGCCCTCGCATGCTGAGGCTCACTGGTGAGATGGCTGACGGTTGGTTGCCACTAGCTTTGACCCCCAAAATGTATAGGAGACGTCTAAACCTGATTGAAGAAGCTGCCAGAAAGGCTGGCAGAACTCCTGACGATTTTGATGCTGGACTTTATGTCCTCACATCAATTGCTGACAAAGCTGAGGATGCACACAAGCAGCTTGAAGGAGTGAAGAGTGTAATGGTTCCAGAACTCTTGAAGGAGGCTGGTTATGAAGTTGAGCTTCCAAAGGAGCTCGAGTCATATTCCTACCTGGATTGGATGCCAACATCCGAGTGTGTGGAATTGGTTGCTAGATACGCAGAGTTTGTTCCAAGAGAGGCTGCGATAGAGGCCTCAATAGCGGGCACTACCGAAGAATGCATAGACAAAATAGATGATTTCGTAAAGGCTGGAGTCAAGCACCTGATCCTTGGAAACGCTGGACCAAATTTAAGCAAAGTGAGGGAAATATACCACAAGGAGATCATACCTCGATTCACCGAATAGTTTGGATGCATGCTTAAAAAAAAGGGGAGAAGCGGGAAATATCTCCAGTTGTATCCACAATCAGAAGATACTATCCATAATTCGCAGATTCCGCCCAGTTTTTTCATTTGCGTTTTCTGAAGACTTGGACACCATCCATCTTAGTGAAGAAATCGAAGCCTACTTCGCGCGCGCGCGCATTGTTTTTTCAGCGCATCTGCCCAATAATCGATAAAAAAAGAGGGGGGGTTGAGGTGTTTATTGTCGTTTTCTGAGCATCCAGAGGTTGAGTAATCCTATGATAATGGCTACGGCAACAGCTACTATTATGCCGAGGAACATTGGGTTGAGACTATTGATAGCGCGGTCAATGTCTTCTTGTACTTCTGGCTCTGTTGCCGGTGTTACAGGTTCTGGCGGTGGTTCAGGTGCTTCTCCTACGCCCACATGGGTTTGTGCGAAGGAGCTGCCGTAGGAGTCGTCTCCCATGAACGTCGCAGTAACAGCGTAGGTGCCTGGAACCTCTGGAGTCCACGTGTAGCCGAAGGTGCCGCTATACCCATCAGTGGTGACATCGGCGATGTGGATGAAGTTGCCGTTTGGATCAACGGCATCCAAGGAAACTGGAACACCGGTTATCGTTTCATTGCCCCAAAGCCCGGCGATTGGCATTTGCATGTGCAAGTATTCCATTTGTGTAGCCATTGAATCTTTGGAGACGCATGGAGTGCCTGGCTGAGCCGGTGACATGTCCAAGACTGTGCCCCTTAGCACGACGCTTTGCCCTAGCGATATAGTTGTCAATGGTGCTTCAACTGTTGTTTGGCTTTTACCTTTACCGAAGGCATAGGTGTACCCGTCATACCGACTGGAACCTACAAGGTAACCGTCTGCGACAGCACCAGGTCTAATACATCCCAACACGGACCATTCGGCCTCGCCTGTAAACACGTCGATGGCATGGAGACTCCACCCTCTGGTGACGGGCCAGCTTTCTGTGTGCTCATAGTTCCACGTGAAGAATTTGCCGTCAGCAATTATGCCCCCTTGTCCGAAGGAGTAGAACGGGTAAACCGTCCCCTTATTATCGGCCGATGTATAAGGACTTTCATATGGGGACCTTGCTTTCGCTTCGAATTTCCAGACTATTTCTCCATTGGTCCAGTTAAATGCGTAGACGCCATCCATAGATTCTCGGAATAGCATACCGTAAGCTGACATTGCAGAGTAAGCCCCGAAGCCAGCTGATGCCCAAGGATAGTTCATTTTCTCGCTCTTCCATGCTTCGTTCCCTGTCGCGATATCGTATGCTACGTAATAACCTCTCCCTGATAGTGTGGCGACTTTTCCGTGGTCAACGAGGCTGCATACCGGGCTGAACATGGGCTCGTCGATCGTTTTGTCCCATAATAGTTGTCCTGTCCATAGGTTGTAGCCTCTTAGCCTCGTTTTTGTCCATACCCCGACTTCACTGACTGGATCCACATCAGCCGCAAGACCTGTATTCCAATCGATGTAAGGTGGTAGGCTGCTCATCGGATAACTCGTGTTGCTAATTATCCTTGAGTTAAAGTTGCTGGAACCCCCACGTGTGGTCCATTTGATCAGACTGTAGTTGCCGCCACCGAGGTTCTGCACGGTTAAGACCAACGGGTCTTCGTCCCGGGCGTATGAGTTTTGGTAGAATGTACCTGACGACAACGGTTCTATCGTAACATTTGTAGTTATTTCTCCAGTCCATGGATCAAACTTATACA
>JABAOH010069876.1_pt1 | contig 19061 bp, 15 predicted proteins | sample 7062181 | NCBI WGS metagenome assembly JABAOH01 (sample SAMN14538630, study PRJNA623070) | marine sediment metagenome | biome: marine biome [ENVO:00000428]; feature: marine pelagic biome [ENVO:01000023]; material: deep marine sediment [ENVO:00002113]; isolation source: pool of 5 deep marine... | reverse complement strand
TGTGAATAAACTTGTAATTGCCTTCCTGATCGCGATTTAAAAAAGAACATGTCGTAGTTTCATATCGATAATAATCATCATCTAATATTTCAAAATTCTCTTTCAAATGTGTTTTTTTGGGCTTATCTAATTTAGAATAGTGTACTGAAAAATCACCGCCTTCATTGAACATCTTTAAAGCCAATTTCCACATAAAGCATCTTTTTCCCTCATCAGTCATTTGTGAACGCCAGTCTTCCCTATCAATCCATATATCCGTGTAAGCCTTATACAAATGGGATGCATTTATTTTCTTTTTATCTTTAAGGCCTGGGAGTGTTTTAATAATCATATCCAATAGAAGAGGTCGAGTTGAAAGTTCTTCTAGATTATAGGTGTTTTTAATAATTTCCATATATTCATCTGCTTCTTCCTTATCCCTGGTATTTTTTAATATATATTCTTTTATTTGCTTATCATTAAATTCCTTTAATTTGATCCTGGTTATCTCATAATTGCTTTTAGTCGCGTAATTCCTGTAAAGTACGGTAAAATCCGCTTTTAAAACTTCCCTTTCCTGAAAAAAAAGGGACATGCAAGAAAAATCATGCCAATTTGATTAAATTTACTGGACGTCGGTTAAAAATCAATCAACCTTGAATAAAAATCATTTCGAGTTCCAATTAAAATTACTCGACGTCGATTAATAATCATTCAATTGTGGATTTTTAATACCAAATGTTTTATAATCCTTAATGAAGTTGAGGTACAATAATGACTAAACCAGGCTGGTTGGAAAAAAAACATTTTAATACTGCCGGTCCCATCGATAAAGACGACCATTACTATATTGAACCCCTGAACAGGTTTGACCTGGATGAAATACTTACCCTGATCCATCGTAAAAAATATTTTGTGCTGCATGCACCCCGGCAAACAGGAAAAACGTCTTACCTCCTGGCTTTGATGAAATACCTTAATAATGAGGGTACATTTAAATGTTTATATGTTAACGTAGAAAAAGCTCAGGCAGCCAGGGAAAATGTAAGAGCAGGAATCAGGACAATCCTCCAGAGCATGGCAAGTAATGCGTTTAAATATCTTGACGATTCTTTTTTGAACGATAATTGGAAGCAGATTTTCGCGGAGAGCGGAGAATTTTCAGCTATTCATGAGGCGTTGAACCAATGGTCAGCGAAAAGTGAAAAACCTGTTGTCCTTTTTATTGATGAAGTGGATTCCCTGATCGGAGACACCTTAATCTCACTGCTGCGACAACTGCGCACCGGGTACACCGAGCGCCCGGAGGGGTTTCCTCAGAATATTATTTTATGCGGTGTTCGCGATGTCAGGGATTACCGGATACACTCAAAATTGGAAAATGAAATCATAACCGGAGGGAGTGCATTTAATATAAAAACAAAATCACTGAGATTGGGCAATTTTAATTTAGATGAGATAAAGAAGTTGTACAAACAGCACACTAACGAGACAGGCCAAATTTTCCATAACGACGTTTTCCCGTTGATCTGGGAATTGACGGAAGGTCAGCCCTGGTTAGTCAATGCTCTTGGTTATGAAACCTGTTTTGAAATGAAAGAGGGAAGAAATCGAGAGGAAGTTATTTCTGTTGATATGGTCAATCAGGCCAAAGAAAATCTCATTATACGACGTGAAACACATCTTGACCAGTTGGTGGAAAAATTAAGTGAAGAGAGGGTTAGACGTGTGTTGGAGCCGATTCTAAATGGTTCGCAGGCAGAATTAATTCCTACTGACGATGTGGATTATGTGATTGATTTTGGGATGATTAAGAATGAAAAGCAATTGAGAATTGCTAACAGGATATACCAAAGGATTATCTCTGGGGAATTAAGGAAGAACATTTCAAGGGAGCTTCTATAAAGATTTACGGCATGTAGCATGTTAGGATTTCTTGCCTGCCTATCTCTTTTTTCAACAACCGGCGGATTTTTTTGAATCCTTTGTGAAAAAGAGCTTAAACTTGTTGCGGGAGGGCGGGATATTTAAGCTTCTTCGAAGCTTAAATACTCAGATGTTGAGAGGTTGAGAAAACTAAAGAGCCAGAGATTCAGTGAATCTGTTAGAAGATAAGGGGCATTCCTACCGAAATCGATTGTTATACAAGCTTTTCCAGGAATTGATGTGATTTTGATCGATGACCGGGAAACGTGCCCAATGATGATCCGGAACTGAGAATATAACTGGGCAACGTGCCCAATGATTGAATCTTGACTGATCCTTTTCATGAAAATAGGTGAGTGTAAGAAAAAGGTCAGGCAAAAAAATCTAAAAATCTCTTTTCCATGTATAAGTTAAATTCCCCATGAAGGGTAAACCTTCTCCCATCTATATCATCGCTTCCGCGCGAAGGGGACGCTTCCCCCTTGAGGGGGAATGTTTCCCCCTGAAGGGGATCGTTTCCCCCTGAGGGGGATGCTTTCCCCCTGAGGGGGATCGTTTCCCCCTAAGGGGGATGCTTTCACCCTGAAGGGGATCGTTTCCCCCCGAGGGGGACACTTTCCCCCTGAGGGGGATTCTTTCCCCCCAAGGGGGATCGTTTCCCCCTGGCGGGGATGCTTTCCCCCTGGCGGGGATTGTCCCCCCGCAGCGGGGATCGTTTCCCCGAAGCGGGGATTGTTCCCCCGCAGCGGGGATCGTTCCCCCGCAGCGGGGACGCTTTCCCCCTGAAGGGAAAGGTTTTGTTATAGAGATTTAGTCTCCCTCTTATTTCGTTGAATAGATAAAACAGGTGAATCATTTTCCCCCTAATTTTTTTAACTATAAAAAAGCGGGATTTACATGTCATTTGAGTTCGAATTGAAATATACCAGAACGAATCTGTTTCTTGCCTGACAACTTTTTTTTATCCATTCAACCAGTTAATCGATTGCAGTAAAAAGTAAACATATATAAATATTTACCTCTTAAAACCTCCTCTAATTCAACATTCCAGGAAAAAAGGTAAAGTTCTATCCATTTTAACTAAAAAACTTTTTACAATATACATAATAATACCAGGAGGAAAATAAAATGAGAAAAGAGCAAATTGCCAAACTGGCAAACAAGTTGTGGACAGATGAGGGCTTCAAACGGGAATTCATGAAGGGTCTTCGAGGTGGCGCTACTGGCGTCGAGACCATTGAATTCCAAGAACAAGTAGTCTCTCAGGCACCCATTGGATCAATCAGCGTTTCAAAGTGCGGCGTTGGTGCTGGGTGCACGAATCACACGAGTCACTGTGGTAGTACAACTATGTAATCAGTAACTCAGTGTGGGGCGATGAATTTCGCCAAAGGATACGATGCATCCCCTCTAAATTCTGCTTACATATAGGGAATATTCAAACAATTGATGTTTCTCATCATAAACAATTACTTAAAGAACCAAGAAAGGTGAATACTTATGGAACCTAAACCAACTGGCAAGACAAAAGAAATTGCTTTTTCCAGTCGTATCGAGCTTCCTTTAAAAATTACGTACCGTCAAGTAGAGGACAAACATTTGTTTATCGCCCCACACAACCCCACCTGGATTGTCACTAATGATATTGGTGCCTTTATGCTGTCACCTCTAAGGGAAGGATATACTATACAGGATGTACTGAATTTTTCCGTTTCCCAGCTTGGGTTAACCCGGGAGAAGTCCTTAGCCGAGATGAAAGATCTATTAATGGAAATTGAAGCCCGGGGCTTCTACCGAAATATTCCCCCACGGGAAGTCAACCCAAAAGACAATTTGCCATCGCTTCAATTATTCATCACCCGTTCATGTAACATACGTTGCATCCACTGTTATATGGACGCCGGCCTCCCCATGGACGATGAATTGACTCTTGAGGAATGGAAATCGGTGATTGATATATTTACGGATATTTATGGGAAAGGTTGGGTTACCCTGAGCGGTGGGGAACCCCTCTGCCGAGATGATTTTTTTGAGATTGCAGACTACGTCAAGAAAAAAGGACATCACCTTTATCTCCTGACCAATGGCACGCTTATCAAAGATATGGAAACAGCAAAGAGAATTGCCCAGGGGGTGGACGATATCCAGATCAGCCTGGACGGCGCTTCCCGGGAAGCCACAGATCGTATTCGCGGAAAGGGTGTATTTGATAAAGTGGTGAAAGCCATTGATTTGATGAAACAAGTGGATATGAAAATCAAGTTGGCGTTCATGATTTTCCCTGAAAATTTAAAGGACCTGGAGGAGAACCTGGTACCCCTGGTTCTATCCTTTGATTACCCTCGAATCTCAATTAATATTGATGACCGGCCAACCAATCTTGGCCGAGCAACCCAGTTCCCCCCGGGGAGTTTTATGTCTCCAATTCATTACAGACACTCGATTGATAAAATTATGAGGGAGATCTGGGCGAAAGGGTGGGCCAAGAGACCAACAGGTATCTTAAACCACCGATTAACCACCTGCGGTATGGGAAATGGTTTCACAGTAGATGCCAATGGAGATGTTTACCCCTGTCCACTCCCCATCTGTAAATTCGGCAATCTACGCCAAGATGATCTTGTCGGGTTGGCAAAGAAAACCACCAGGCTGAGGGAGGAGACCAGTGTCGAAAGGATGGAAAAGTGCACTGACTGCGATCTCAAATACATTTGCATAGGAAGCTGCCGTATCCTGAATTATCAAGTGAACGGGGATTTTCTGGTTCCTTCTTGTAATGAGCAGAGCAAAAAAATCATTCTCTATCGGATGATCGACCGCTGGATATAACCCATTCGAAATTCAGGAACGGACGTTTACTCTTTCCTGTTACCAAATTTTCCTACTCAGTGCTTTTGCCTTTGCCTTTCTTCTTTTTCTCTGCTTCTTGTTTTCGCTATCGTTCTTTTTCCAGTTCTTCTTTCTGCCATTCTTTTAATCTTTTTTAAACCTTATCATGATTCTTGCTGTCAAATCTATATAGAAACAATCACCCGGGTTTGGAATGCAGCACCGAGGAAAAACAACCCTGCCACTTTTTTTGCACTGTCAAGTTTTGTATACATCTGGCAAAAGCATTGGTATAACATCCTTCTGAGCTCATATTTAACCAAAACCTGAAAAACTGTAAAATTTTGTGGCACCCTTTGGTATTTCCTGCCAATACTGCCGATACATTTGAAAATAACGGTATATCCATATTATTACAGCTATTTAAATACCGGGATTCCACCTGGTATTTGAATTGCTATTCAATGTTCGTGGTACAAGGTACGAGTGAAAAATGAAGATCAAAAAAAATATCCTCTGGCTGATTATCTTCACGCTGGTTACAGGAGTCATACTAGCCGGTCAAACCATCCAGGAACTGGAAAAGCAACTGGAAAACGTTTCAGGTAAAGCAAAAATCGATGTTTTGAATAAACTATCTCATGCATATTCCCATATATCAGTTGAAAAGTCATTGGAGTATGGAAATCAAGCATTGACGTTGGCCAGGAATCTCAACGATCAACTCCAATATGATACGTTAAAAAAAGAAAAAGAAATAGAATCGCTAAAAGAAGACAAAAAAATCCAGCAACTGATCCTGGAACGCCATACCATGATAAGGAATGTGTCCATTATTTTCGCTCTTTTGGTACTTATTATTGCCGTTCAATTTATCAGGCGATACTATTACCTGTTTACCTTCTGGAAAAAAAAGAATTACATCGCCCATTACAAACTGGTGGATAAAATCGCTTCCGGCGGCATGGGCGTTATCTACAAAGCCAGGGACATCCGGGGAAAATCCCGGACATCTTCATACGCGGTCAAAGTGTTGAAAGAAGAATACTTTAAAGACGATATATATATAAAACGGTTCAAAAACGAGGCTGCCTTGATCGACCAGATCAATCACCCCAATATTGTGAAAGTCATGGAACGGGGGGATGATGATGGTACCCTGTATATTGCCATGGAACTATTGGAGGGTAAAACCCTTGCCGATTTAATGGAAAAAGAAAAGCCAATAAGCCTTAATACCGCTTTAGCCATGATGATACAAATGGCCGGTGCTTTGGCGGCGATCCATAAGCGGGGCATTATCCACCGCGATTTGAAGCCGGCAAACATCATGGTTATCCAGACCGGAGATCATTCACCGCTAATAAAAATCCTGGATTTCGGCCTGGCCAGGACCCAAAACCTGACACGTTTAACAAGCACCGATATGATCATTGGAACCATTTTTTATGTTGCCCCGGAGCAATTGGCCCATTCAACCATTTCGCCGGCCGGAGATATTTATTCCCTGGGGGTAATCTGTTACCAGGTTTTAACCGGGGAGAAGCCGTTTTACGGGGATACGATCTTTAGCATTGCCANNAACCGGTTCCCATCGAAACCCTTCAAACCGGTGTCCCGGCTGAATTAAGTGAACTGGTAAAAAAAATGATGGATAGAACCCCGGAAAAGCGTCCTTCAGCCATTGAGGTCTCAAATCAACTAAAAAGAATTGAAATATCGACTGGAAAATAAACCGAGACAACCATTCAACTTTTCCTACTCAGTGCCTTTGCCTTTCTTTTTTTTCTCTGCTTCTTGTTTTCGCTTTCGTTCTTCTTCCTGCCATTTTTTTAATCTTTTGATTTCCGCTTCCTGGGCTTTCTTTTCTTCTTCAGTAAGGACATCCCCTTCCTGTATGGCTTTCAATCGTTTCTGGTATTCAGTCTTAAGTTCTTCCATTCTACGGTTCATTTCCTCGGTAATCCTTATTTGCTGTTCTTGCTGCTTTAATGCCTGAATTTCCATTTTTAACCGTTCGTTTTCCTTTTTTAAGGACTCATATTTCGCTTTCAGTTCGTTATATTCCGCCTTGGGAACGCCGCACCCGGCAACCAAAAAAACCAAAACAATAAGTAAAGCAATAACATTCTTCATTTTAACACCTCCTGCACAATGAACAATAATCTCTTCAATGAAATTTTATTCTATATGAAAGCCAAAACCGTGTCAAGCATGCCAATAAGCTGACACCATAAAACTTATCCGGCACGATTTTCATTGATAAAAATTATCTCATTAAACCTTTTCATGATTTTTGCTGTCAAATTTATATAGAAACAATCACCAGGCTGTGGTATAAATATGAACCATGAATGAAGAAAAATTAATTAAACGATGTCAACAGCATGATATGAAGGCATATAAAGCGATATACCAACGATATGAGCAGACTCTCTTACGAACCGCCCTGCGTATATTAGGACATCGGCAAGATGCTGAAGATGCGGTACAGACAACCTTCCTGAAACTATACCGCGGCGTAAAAAATTTCCGTTTTGATGCCAAATTCAGTACCTATTTATTTCGCATAATAATAAACGCCTGCTTTGATATCCTCAAAAAAGAGAAACGCATGAATATGGTGGTCCTCGATGCTGATACGGATTTTGATATTGAGACCAATATAGATAAGGCCAATCCCTCATATGACTATAACCCGGAACCGGGTGTAACCTTCCACCTAGAAAAAGCCATAGAAGCACTTCCCCCACGAATGCGCACTTGTTTTGTTTTGTTTGCGGTTGAAGAGTTTAAACAAAAAGAGATCGCGGCCATATTAGGCCTCAGTATCGGTGCTGTAAAGGCCAATATCTTCCAGGCAAAAGCACGGCTTCGTGCCAGGTTAGCGTTGTCTGATTCCGGCAGCGTAAAAAAGGAGCAATCATGAGCTGCATTGAATTTGAAAAATATGAATTAGGTGAGATCGATTCCCGTGAGTTCCGGCAGCATTTAAAGGTCTGTGCCCACTGCCGGGAACAAAAACGATTGGATGACCGGTTGATGTCTCTTGCCAGGTCTCTAAAAGAACCAATCCCGGCACCGGGACTCTGGGACCGTATTGAAAATACATTAAAAAAAGAAGGCCTTCCGGCAAAACCCCAAAAATCACCGGCCTTTCCATTTTCTGTCTGGTTGGCAGCGGCAGCCATTATTCTTGCTGTCGCTGTAGGAACCTATTTCTGGCTAACCCGGGATCAACATGGAACCGGTCTGTTACACCAGGCAGCCTTGAAAAAGGTAGAGCAAAAAGAAAACGAGTATATGAAAGCCATCGCAGAATTGGAAAAACAAACGCTCCCCAACCTGGAAAACATGAATGTAGAATTGATGCTGCTCTATAAAGACCGCCTGGAAACGATCAATAACCAGATTAGAAGTTGCAGGGAAGCCCTGGCTGAGAATCCGGCCAATACCCATATTCGCCGGTATATGCTGGCGGCTTTGCAGGATAAAAAAGAAACCCTGCATGAAATATTGATTTCGCAGAAGAAAGAAAAATGAAAATAAATTGCCACAAAGACACCAAGTCACAAAGAAAAAAGTCTTTTATAAAAAACCCTTCGTGCCTTTGTGTCTTCGTGGCTGTAAATAAAGGAGGTAATTATGAAACGAATCGTTTTTTACTTGTTTTTAATCATTGTGTTTCTTTGCTTTTCCTGTTTTGTACAGGAGGGAAATGCAAAACCAGCCGCATTTAGCGGCAAACATTCTAAATCCAAAACCTTTACCCAACGAGCAGTTTCTGCTCCCGGGAAAACATTGGTTGTGGAAATAAGACAGGCAGACTTAACGGTAATCCCTGCCAGTGATAATTATATTTCAGCAAAGGCGGTAGTTGAAGTAAGAAGTTCGGAAGCGGAATTCGTAGAAGAATTCATAGCTGACACCAAATTAATCCTTGAACCCTATGGCCAGGGATTCCGGTTAAAACTGGATACCCCCAGGAAATCAAAGGACTTCTGGAAAATGATAGGGAAACGGAGGTTCAGCCTTTCTGTTTCTGCAAAGATTCGGCTTAAAGTCCCGGCCCGGCAGTCGCTGGATATCCACAACCAATACGGGGATATCGCTGTAGAAGGTATCACCGGGAAATTAAGCGTTAAGAACGGTTCCGGGAAAGTTGAAATCAACCAATGCAAAGGGGAACTGGACATTGAGAATCGCTATGCCAAAACCGAAGTGATCAATTTTGACGGTCCGGTGGTGATTGAAAATTCCAGCGGTGAGGTTGAGGTAGAGAAAATCTCCGGGGAGACCATTATTCAAAATAGTTACCGGCCGGTAAGTTTCATCAAAATAGGCGGTCAATTGACCATTAAATCTCAAAGCAGCGATGTAACCGGTGAAGAAGTAAATGGAGATTGCCAGATTACATCATCCTATAGAAAGATTAAGGTAGTGGATGTCAAGGGAAAACTGGATATCAAAGCTCAGAGTTGTGCTGTAACAGTTCTGGATGTTCAAAAGGACGCCGTGATAGAAAACAGTTATCGCCAGGTAGAAGTGGAAAATGTCCGGGGTTCCTTGAGGATTAAGGGGCAAGCCAGCCCGATAACCGTCAAACAGGTTCCCCATGATGTCTTTATCAGGACCTCTTACAGAAAGGTTTCTGTAGAGAATGTCGGGGGGGCACTGGAAATCGATGGACAATCATCACCGGTTTCTGTACGTGATATTAAAGGGAATACAACTATCACTTCCTCATACAAAGATATAATTGCCGAAAAAATCGGGGGGCACCTGGATATCCGCACGACTTCTGGTAATGTAACAGTCTATAATGTCAAGAAAGATTTAAACATCATCTCTAGCTATAAACCGGTTCAAATCAAGTCTGTAGGTGGTAATTTAAAGATAGATGGAGCTTCCTGCAGTGTAATTGCTGAGAATATCTCCGGTAATGTGGATGTTAAAAATTCTTATAAATATGTTATATTGAAGCGAACCAAAGGGTCCATCAGGGTACATGGTCAAAGCAGTCCCATCGAGGTCACTGATATCTTAGAACTGCCAAAAGATGGACATATTGAGCTTATCACTATGTATAAACCCATTACCCTTCGTTTACCGGGATCAGCGAACGTCACAGTTTCTGCCTATGCCAGGTACGGGAAAATCAATTCGGATTTCCCTGTTTATCTTAAAGAAAGTAATAAAAAGGCGCCGGTGATTCCGAAACAAAAGGGCAGCGTCGTTGTCCGCCTGGAAACCACTGGAAGTGGAAATATCACTGTTGTCAAGGAATAGGGGCCAGTTGGCAGTTGGCAGTTGGCAGTTGGCAGTTGGCAGTTGGCAATTGACAAAAGAAGAAGTGAGGAAGTTTCAAGATAGGGTAAACACAAGGTTTACCCCTACGAAAGCACGAAAATGTCCATCAGACGTAGTGATGAACCTTGTGTTCGCCCGGATAATCGGTAAAATTAGAACTGCTGCGATTTTCAAATTCTTAATGATTTTCAACCGGCTTTGTGTTAAAATAGGGTTTGATTAAAAAGTAAAAAAAACTAAAAAAGGATAAAGGAGGCGAACATGAGCAAGAAAAAGGTTGCAGTGGTTTTATCCGGCGCCGGGGTTTATGACGGTGCGGAGATTCACGAATCGGTAATTACATTACTGGCTTTGGATCGACAGGATGCAGAGGTGCAGATTTTTGCTCCTGACATTCTCCAGATGCATGTGGTCAACCACCTGACTGGCCAGCCTACGGATGAGAGCCGCAACGTCCTGGTGGAATCCGCTCGAATTGCCAGGGGAGATATCAAGGACCTGGCAGAGGCTAACATTAAAGACTTTGATGCGGTTATCTTTCCCGGTGGATTTGGTGTGGCGAAAAATTTATGCGACTTTGCTGTCAAGGGGCTTGACTGCTCGGTGAACCCGGTAGTAGAGAACTTCGTGACAGAAGGGCTAAAAGCAGGTAAAGTCATGGGATTTGTTTGTATTGCTCCGGCACTGCTGGCAAAGATAGCAGGACAAATAGACCTGCACCCGGATATAACCATTGGTACGGATGAAAGTACCGCTGCTGCTGTGGAGCAATTCGGTGCTCATCATGTGAACTGCCTGGTAAAAGACTTCGTGATAGATGAGAAAAACAAGATCGTCACCACTCCGGCCTATATGTTGGGCCAGCGCATCAGCGAGGTGGCAGAAGGAATCGAAAAATTGGTGAACGCCGTCCTGGAATTGTGCTGAAATAAGGAAAAAGAAACAGGCCAGAAAGTCCCCTTATTCCAGTGCATATACGCTCCCACCACTGCCAAAAAACACCATTCGATTATATGAACTGGGATAATTAACCATATCGTCAGTTTGAAACTTCCATAGTATCTCACCATTCGATGCATCAAGCGCATAGAGGTGACAATCGCCGCTGCCGAAATAGACAATATCTCCTGCAATAGCTGGTTTCGAATATGCCTTACCATTTCTCTTAAAATCCCATTTCAACTTTCCTCTCTTAGCATCCAACGCATAGAGGTGACTATAAAGCGTGTTGAAGTACACGACTCCATTATGGATGGCGGGCTCTTTGCTGATTTTTTCATCTGCCTCGAATCTCCATATCTCCTTGCCTGTGGATACATCTACCGCATATATGAAGTGGTCATGACTGCAGAAATATGCAATCCCATAGGCTACAGATGGTGAATGGTAAACCTTCTTGCCAGCCTTGAACCGCCATCTAATGGTATGTGCCCCGGCGTCCATTGCATAAACATACCCACTTGCATTGGAAAAGAATATGACATCATCAGATAGGGAGGGACTACAACACATGGAATTATCTGTTTTAAACTTAAACCTCAATTGGAATGATTTAATATCAATAGCGTAAAGATTACCATCGTGACTGGTAAAGTATAAAAGTCCATTATGAACAAGGGGTGGGAAACAAACGGAGCCATCTTTATTCTCTCGACATCCATCTGTTTGAAATCGACGCAGCTCCTTTCCGCTTTTCGCATCAAGGGCATATAAAAAGCCAGCTCCGCAGCCCCAATAGGTAATATCGTCACAAATTGTAGGTGGACCGGCCACTGTTTTGCCGGCATTGAATTTCCATTTGCTCTTTCCGGTGTGGATATCAACAGCATGAAAATAACCGTTGCCATCCCCAAAATAGAGAAAACCGTTATACAAAAGGGGTGGGCAAGAGACTATGGTGGCACCTGTGTCATATTTCCATTTCAACCCTTTCAGCTTATGCAGTGGCTCTGTATCATAAACCCCCGTATGACTGGGGCTACCGTTATACGTCAGTACCTGGGATTTCGCTAAAACTTCACCACTTCCGGGAACTGGCGACAATATCAGTATTATAGCAAGTATCCAAAAAACCATTGTGTGACTCCTTTTTCCTGTGGAAATGATTATATCGTAAATTTTTCAACTGCACAAGAGAAAAAGAGGACAATCTAGAAATCAGCCCACAGGGCAAGATCACGCAATAGGGTGTGCGGGGTTGAAATATTTTCTTATTTCCTTTACAATTTAACCGAGGTTAAATGATTGGCAACAAAATTATTACTAAATTTACCCGGCTTATTATTCTTACAACAATAATATTTTCACCCCTTCTGTTCTCCCAAGAAGCAGATATACAATTCGAACATATTGCCCATGAACAAGGATTAACTTCAAAGTGGGTCTTTTCAATCATCCAGGATAAAAAAGGGTTTATCTGGATTTGTACCTTTAACGGGTTGTTTAAATTTGATGGTTATGATTTTACACCGTATATCCAGGAACCCGCCAATAAAAACTCCTTATCCAGTTGTAATATTAGAACCCTATACGAAGATAAAGCAGGGATGTTATGGGTCGGGACTATTAACGGACTAAATAAATACGATTCATCCAACAATAGATGGGTCCGTTACCTGAATGATCCGGATAACGCCAACAGTTTGATAGGTAATTTNNTTATTCATTACACTCACAACCCAAAAGACCCGCACAGCTTAAGTGATAACAATGTGACAGCAGTCTATAAAGACAGATCCGGTACCTTATGGATCGGAACCGGGGGCGGGGGATTAAATAAATTCGACACAAAAACCGGGAGATTTATTCATTACACTCACAACCCGGAAAATCCCAACAGCTTAAATGATAATAATGTGACAGCAATCCATGAAGATAGATCGGGTACATTGTGGATCGGAACCAGCAGCGGGGGATTAAACAGGTTTGCTAAAAAAACCGGTCAATTCGTTCATTACCGGCACGAACCGGAAAACCCCCACAGCCTGAGTAACAATAATGTGTCAGCAATCTATGAGGACAGTTCAGGCACATTATGGATTGGAACCGATGGTGGTGGTATAAATAAATTTGTTAGAGAAACAGAGCAGTTTATTCATTACAAGTATGAGGTGAATAACCCCTACAGCTTGAGTAATGATGAGGTACTGGCCATCTATGAAGATAATGCCGAGACATTATGGATTGGTACCCATGGCGGCGGACTGAATAAATTTTCCCGGAAAAAGAGAAAATTTCGTCATTATAAGAATGATATTTATAATCCCAACAGCCTGAGCAGCAGCAGGGTCTGGTCAATCCTGGAAGACCGTTCGGGAACCTTATGGATCGGGACCTATGACAAAGGTTTAAATAAATTCGCCAGAGACAAAGGACAATTTACCCATTACACTCATAATCCGAAAAACCCACACAGCCTGAGTCATAATATGGTATGGTCATTGTTAGAAGACCATACCGGAACGTTATGGATCGGCACAGGTGAAGGTTTAAACAAATTTGATAGAGAAACGCAGCGATTCACCCATTACAAATCCGATCCCTCTAATCCAAACAGCTTGAGTAATGATTATATTTTTACCATCTATGAAGACCCTTCGGGAATCTTATGGATCGGAACAAGGTACGGCGGTTTGAACAAATTTGACAGGGAGAAAGAACAATTCTCCCAATATAAATTCGACCCGGATAACCGCAACAGCTTGAGCGATAATACTATCAGGGCAATATATGAAGACCCTTCAGGCATATTATGGATTGCTACTTACGGTGGTCTAAACAAATTTACCAGGGAGAAAGAACAATTTGTTCATTATCAGAATGATCCCTCTAACAAGCACAGCTTGTGCAATGATGTTGTCTTTTCACTCTGTGAGGATAGATCAGGCAATCTCTGGGTGGGAACCAACGGGGGCCTTAATAAATTCGACAAAGAAACGGAAACCTTTACCCATTTTTCAATGAAACATGGGCTGCCCAATAATTTAGTTTGCGGGATAATTGAAGATGAGAAGGGATATCTATGGATCAGTACGGAAAAAGGTATATCAAAATTTGATCCCAAAACCGGGACCTTCAGGAACTATGATGTAAGCGATGGTCTCCAGAGTAACGATTTTAATGCCGGTGCACATTACAAAAGTAAAAGGGGAGAGATGTTTTTTGGGGGTGTGAGCGGTTTTAACAGCTTTTTCCCTGATGAAGTAAAAGATAATGAAGATATTCCACCGATTGTTATAACCGCTTTTAGAAAATTAAATAAACCCTTTGAATTTGCCAAACCAATATCTGAAATCAAAGAGATTGAATTGTCATATAAAGATAATTTCTTTTCCTTTGAGTTTGTGGCCCTTAATTATATTAATACCGATAAAAATCAATATGCCTATATGCTGAAGGGATTTGATGATGATTGGGTTAACTGCGGAACCAGGAGATTTGCCGATTACACAAATGTTCCTTCAGGAACCTATATATTCAGGGTAAAGGGAGCAAATAACGATGGCGTATGGAATAATGAAGGGGTGTCTATACGGATAACCATATCATATCCTCCCTGGAAAACCTGGTGGGCATATAGTCTTTACTTTATACTATTTGCTGGGGCATTTTACGGTATATTGCACTACCAGGCAAAGAGGCAAAAAGAAAAGGCTGAGAACGAGCGTAAAACCTACGAACTTGAAGAAGCGCGTAAATTACAATACTCGATGCTTCCTGAAAAAATCCCTGACTTCCCAAACCTGGAGATAGCCGTTCATATGAGCACGGCAACAGAAGTGGGAGGAGACTATTATGACTTTATGGTTAAAAATGAAAACACGTTAATTGCCGCTGTTGGAGATGCCACCGGTCATGGCATGATAGCCGGGACAATGGTATCAATTATAAAGGGTTTCTTTTATTTTGAAGTAACTCAACTTGATATTTTATCATTCTTTAAGAAATGTACAAATGCCATTAAACAAATGAATCTTCGCAACTTGTATATGGGATTAACTATTGTTAAAATAAAAGAAAATAAGATGTTTATTTCATCTGCAGGAATGCCTCCGGTGTATATTTACAGGAATGAAAGTAAGCGCGTAGAAAAAATTGCTTTCAAGAGTATTCCCCTTGGATTTTTTAAAGATTTTTCCTACAGACAGGAGCAAATTGATTTAAAAAAGGGTGATACTATCTTATTGCTAAGTGACGGTTTACCGGAATTATTTGATGAAAACGGGGAGATATTCAGTTATTCCCGGGTAGAAGCCGAGTTTGCCAACGTTGCTCACCAGGAACCGCAAAAAATTATAGATTACTTAGTGAAGGCAGGTAAGCAGTGGAATAAAGGTGGACCACCGGATGATGATATAACGTTAATGGTTTTGAAAGTACTATTGCCTTGAGGTGGCGTTAAGTATTGCCTAATTCTTCATTTTATAGTAAAATCTGTTTTAAAGAAAATATTACCGACTTGCAAGTTACTCCAATGAAAAGTCGCATGAATCTTTTACCGGTTCAATTCAAACGGAGGTAATATGAAAAAAGGAATTTTAATCGCAGTATGGATATGTATGCTGTCCATCTCATTTCTTGTTCATGCTGAAAAGCCTGTATATGTGGGTGCAAAAAAATGCAAGAAATGTCATTCGGGGGCAAAAAAAGGGGAAGTATATGAAAAATGGGAAAAAGCTGTTCATGCCAGGGCCCTTGAAACGTTAAAAGCAAAGGGCGAAGAAAAAAATCCCAAATGTTTGAGATGCCACGTGACCGGTTTCTACGATGGCGGTTACCGGTTAAACGCCCCTAATGCTAAAGACTTTGAAGGGGTCCAGTGTGAAGCCTGTCACGGCAAGGGCTCCATATATATGAACGTGGACCATATGAACGACCCGTCTGCGGCGGTTTCGAATGGCCTGCTCTACCCCATAAAAGTTGTGTGTACCAAATGTCACAATAAAAATAGTCCAACTTTTAAAGGATTTAATTACCAGGAAGCCATGAAAAAAATCAATCACAGACATGGAGACCATTAGAACTTAGTTCGCTTTGCTCACAATGATAATGTTTCCCCTGTTTCCGAGTCAATGGCAGCTATCCTGATATACTCTTTGTATCGTTTTAGTTTTGGATTTTTTGTTTTTGCTTCAGCCCGCAAGCTGTCTATTTCTTTCGTGAATAGATCGATTCTGCAGCCATTGAAATACGATTGGGGAAGTACTCTATGGTATTCAACCACATTATTTGCCCCGGACAAAACCAGCGATATTTTTATAATTACTGCCATAACTCTTTACCTAATTCATTTTACCTGTAATTATATCAATCCCGGGACCTGTGGTCAACCCGGGAATTCTAAATATGCCGGGTACGCCGCTATTTCTCACCCGGGGGCAGGTATTTCTTGGGAAACCTGGCTACCACTGTATAATTGGGGTCTACAACATTGGCCACCCGGGCAGCGCCAACCTGTGAGAACACTTGAAGTGCCTCCCAGCGGTCAAAACCGTAATCTGATTCTAACCACTTGATCATTTCGACATGGGCAATGCGGAACGCATCGATGAGTGGTCTCACCGAACCTGCCACCATGATATACTCATCATTTTCCAGGCGCGGCCAGGCAATCTTTTTGCCTTTTAACAAATCGAGCTGCAGGGTGACTTCGGCTGTGGTCTCGATGCCGCTGCCGGTGATCTCGCCATCACCCTGAAGTGCATGTACATCACCGAAGTAAAAATAAGCGCCTTTGTTAAAGATCGGAAGGTAGACGATTGCTCCTTCACGGGCGTCGGAGGTATCCATGTTGCCGCCGAAATTAGCCGGCACACCTCCCGGGATGGCCTGACCTTCTGGTGGAGCAGTGGCCAGCCGGCCCATCATAGGAAGAATGGTTACCTGGATCTGCTTCATTTTACTGTTGGGAAGGTCCAGGGAAGCCGTCATTTTCTCAGCATCGATTTTCCAAAAATAGCATTTGATGGGAATCGGATCATTAAGCATAGGCGTTGTGGTGGTCGCGGCCAGAGAACCATAGATCAACGAAGTACCAGACCTTCCTATATTTATATTAGGACGGATCTTGATGATCTTCACCACCAGGGTGTCTTCAGGGGTTGCCCTCTCTACATAGATGGGACCGGCCTCTCCTGGCCAGGAACCGTCTTTTTTAGTAAAGTAGTCAGAAAACAAGGTGTGCGTTTCAATAATGTCTCCGGGTTTGATTCGTAAGACCGGTTCACGGACAGCATAGGTGTGATATCCCTGGGCCGGCTTAAAATGGTGAATCTCCGCGGTGGTCATGCCCACCGTGCAGATTGTAAGTATAAAAAAAAGAAATGTTTTTACTTTTACAAACATGATCGTCACCTCCGGTTTTACTTCTTACAGAAAATATAACACATCTCCAGTAATTACGTCAATAGGCCCTAACGGGCAGCAGTAATTCAAATTTGGAATAATGGAAGAAAGCTGACCGATCTATTGGAATGATGGAATGATGGAATAATGGGGAAATAAAAAATTTTTCTCTTTGAAAAAAAAGATTTTAAGCACTTGAAAAAAAGAATTAAATTTTGTATAGTTGCTCTGTAAAATAAGGAGGTACTATGGGCAAAATATCCATTTTAATTTCAGTACTAATTATATTATTCAAATTATCAGGTTTTCTTTATGGTGCCATACCAGCATCAGAGAGAGCTGCCTTAATTGCCCTTTACAATTCGACAAACGGTGATAGTTGGACAAATAACAGTGGATGGAAAACACCACCACTGGATACTGATGGTTTTGCTATGCCGGGGACTGAGAATACCTGGTACGGGATAGTATCAGGGATTAATGTTACCCAAATATCTCTGTCCAATAATAATCTTTCAGGCAGTATTCCATCAACGCTGGGAAATCTTGGCAGTTTGGAGTTGCTTAACATGTGTGACAACCAGCTAAGCGGGAGTATTCCATCGGAGCTTGGGAATCTCAATAGCTTGTGGGGTATTTTTCTGAATACCAACCAGTTAAGTGGTAGTATACCATCAGAGCTCGCAAATATCAGCATTTTGCAGGACCTTTATCTACATTACAACCAATTGAGTGGTAGTATACCACCGGAGCTGGGAAATGTCAGTACTTTGGAGGGCCTTAACCTGTCTAACAACCAGCTAAGCGGTAGTATACCGTCAGAGCTGGGAAATCTCAGCAGATTGGATTGGCTTAGCCTGTCTGGCAACCAGTTAAGCGGAAGTATACCGTCAGAGCTGGGAAACCTGGGCAGACTGGAGTGCCTTAGCCTGGCTGAAAACCGGTTAAGTGGTAGTATACCACCGGAGCTGGGAAATCTTGCCAATTTGGAGACGCTTTGGCTGGATAGAAACCTTCTGAGTGGTAGTATACCGCCGGAGTTGGGTAATCTCTTAAACCTGAAGCAGTTTCTCTTGATCTACAACCAGTTAGGAGGGAGCATCCCCAGCAGCATAACCAATTTAACCAATTTAACCTATGCAGAAATAGGTTACAATGCTTTATATACAAATAATGATACGGTACGAACGTTTTTAGACGAAAAATTTCCAGGTTGGGATTCCACACAAACAATTGCTCCAGCAAATGTATCTGCTTCTTCTATGTCTACCTCTTCAATCAGAGTTTCCTGGACTCCTATTTTATATACCGGGGATAATGGTGGCTATAAAGTCTATTACAGCACTACATCTGGGGGGCCTTATACATATTCAGGAATAACAGCAGATAAATTAAATACATACTATGATGTAACAGGTTTAAGTCCAGGGACAACATATTACTTGGTTGTAAAAACTCAAACAGACCCACATCATTACAGTTATAACGGGGTTGTCAGTGAGTACAGTGAAGAGGTTTCTGCAACAACAACCGGCGCACTTGGAGAAAAAGATCCGCCCTTCGGTTCCTTTGACACTCCCATTGATGGCTCAACCGTAGCCAGTAGTATAGCTGTTACTGGCTGGGCATTGGATGACACCGGAATTGACAACGTAAAAATATATAGACAGCAA